>JAEEGH010030172.1_pt1 | contig 10554 bp, 11 predicted proteins | sample 9134181 | NCBI WGS metagenome assembly JAEEGH01 (sample SAMN16246544, study PRJNA631951) | gut metagenome | biome: gut microbiome; feature: rumen; material: DP-attached | host: Bos | place: Iran: Karaj | collected 2018-10 | reverse complement strand
TCATACTCCGGCACCGGGGGCCAGTTCCATTCTTTCTGCGGGCTGGTCCAGAAGGTGCTGCCGTAGGAGTTGGGGTTGAACCAGCGCCTGCGGGGCTGCTGCCCTTCCTCCTGAGCCGGCTGCGGGGCGGCCGCGGGGTTCTGTGCGATGACTTCCTGCTCTCCGAGCTTGAAGGAGAGGATCTTGCCGCCATGGGCGGCTTCCACGACCATCGTGAGGTTCTGGACGGACAAGGCGTATTTTTCGTCGTCCAGTTTCTGGACGGTCTGGGCGGAAAGGGCGGTCGCGGAAAGGAGCGCGGCGGCCGCGAAGAGGAAACGGAGTTTCATGGCTTTGTTTTATTTTCGGTAAAGTTAGGCATTCCCAAAAACAATGCCTAACACAAATGCGTCGGATTCGTTCAAAAATGGATTACAGGGCCTGTCTTATCTTCTCTGTTCACCGTCGAGCGGAAGGTTGGAGAAGACGGGGGTGGCGACGGCCGGAGCGTCGTATCCGTCCGGATATCCGAATACGGTGAAGTCGATGATTCCGAGCGGATAGTTCCGCGGCCAGTCCGTGACGGTGAGCCGGACGAAACGGCAGTTCACCGGCGCGAATTCGTCATAGACGGTATCCTTGGGCAGGGAGTTCCCGGTCTTGTCCACTACGGTCCGGAAGTCATTTCCGTCCTGCGAGACTTCCAGCTTGTACCGATAGACGGGAAGCGCAGGCGCGGCGCCGAACATTCTCCGTCCTCCGCCGCTGAAGAGAACCCGCATGGCGTCCACGGTGAAATGCTGGACGACGTCGAACCGGGTGGCGGGGGAGAGCTCGACGGTGAGGGAGGGCTGCGGGTCGTCAGCCGCGGGTCTCCACACCGTTCCGCTGTAGTTGTCCACGGCGAACGCGGCCGGGTATCCGTCCTGCTGGGAGGAGCACTTGGACATCGCGTTCATCGCGTTCATCTTGTTGATGGTGACGGGAATGGAGGCGGGAACGGTCTGGTCGGAAACGGCTCCGGGAGCCGCTTGCGGCGTGTCCGTGACGGTGCAGGCCATCAGGCCGTCCGCATCGAACGTGACCTTGTCCATGCCGATGCGTCTGCCTCCCGGGGGATTGGACAGCACGATCGTGTAAAACTGCCACCATTCGTCCCTGTCCTTGACTTTGACGATGGAGCCGTGGGCCGTACCGGTCACAAGGCCTTCCGTCTTCCGGAGCAGGGGGTTGTTCGATGCATAGGAGTATGGACCGAGCGGGGAAGTGGCGGTGTAGTAGCCTTCGGCATAGGTTTTCCACTGCGTGCCGGAGGCGGAATACTCCAGGTAATAGATTCCGTTCCGTTTGATCACCCAGGGGCCTTCGATCCAGGCGACGCCCGGGTACTCGTTCATTTCGCCGTAGCGCTCCCAGGCGTGCATCGGATTGAATCCGAACAGATGGACCGGCTTGCCGGCGAAGGTGGTCAGGTCGTCCGGGTCGAGCCGGACGCCGTAGATGCCGCTGATGCCGCGGCCGGGCCAGAACAGGTACGGAGCGCCGTCGTCATCGACAAAGATCTTGGTGTCAAATCCGCCGTTCCAGCCTTCCTCGACGGGGCCGGTGTTCTTGAACAGGCCCAGGTCCTTGTAGGGGCCGAGGGGATGGTCCGCGACGTACACGTGGTCGGTGTTGCCGGTCAGGTAGAAGCGTCCTTTGTACTTGACGAGGTCCGGCGCCACGGGGATATGCTCCACCGCGTGGAATTCCCAGTCCAGCAGGTTGTCGGAGACCCACATGCCTCCTCCGGTGCAGCACATGTAGTATTTCCCGCCTTCTTCGAGCACGGTGACGTCTCCCGAGGCGTTGCCGCCCTGCCCGATGGGCATGGGAAGGGGATTGCAGTAACGCTGCCCGTTCGCCGACAGGCAGACGGCCAGGGCCAGTAGCGTGGTGATCAGTGTGTTGTGTTTCATCATGAGGTAAAGGTAGTCAATCGGCGGCCAAATACCAACAGTTGACGAATATTTCGTTATCTTTGCGCTTGTCATGCGGTTCAAGATTCTGTTGCTTCTGGGCGCGGCCCTGCTGGCCGGGTGTTCCGGCGATCCCTATTCCGGGGACCGGGAGAATCCCGTCGTCCCGGATGAACAGCCCAAGCCGGATGACGGTCCTGTTCCGTTCGAATCGGCCGCGGATGCGGTCATCCATATGGGGGCGGGTTGGAACCTCGGCAACACGCTTGACAGCCACAGCGGCAGCGTCGACCACATGTGGATCGAGGCCTGGACTTCACGGACGCCCAAGGACTACGAAACCGCCTGGGGGCAGCCCCAGGCCACCCGGGCTCTGATGCATATGTTCAAGGAGGCCGGGTTCGGGGCGGTCCGCATTCCGGTGACCTGGTATCCGCACATGGGAGAGATCACCATCACCATGAAAGGGGAGAAGGAGTGCTGGGACATGTCCACATGGACCGGCTCGACGGTCGACCCCGCATGGATGGCCCGTGTGAAGGAAGTGGTGGATTATGTCATCGACGAGGGCATGTACTGTATCCTGAACGTGCACCACGATACGGGGGACCGGGGTGAGGAGATGAACGGCGCCGCCTGGCTGGTGGCGGACCGGTTCGACGAGGCGAAGGACCGCTACGAGGCCTTGTGGCGGCAGATTGCCGAAACGTTCAAGGATTATGGGGAGCGTCTTCTCTTCGAGTCCTACAACGAAATGCTGGACTCTTATAATTCCTGGTGTTACGCCACTTTTGCCTCCCCGGACCGGTATGACGCGGCCGTGGCGACTGCGGCCTATGCCGGCATCAACAACTACGCGAGACTCTTCGTGGAGACCGTCAGGGCCACCGGCGGCAACAACGCGGAAAGGAATCTGGTCGTGAACACCTATGGCGCCTGCAGCGGTGACGGTACTTGGAACAATCACTTGAAAGATCCCCTGACCAACATGCAGATTCCCGAGACGCCTGGTCACATCGCCGTGGAAGTGCACAGTTACTGGGATTCGGAAAAGTTCTCAGCTTCCCAGCAGAAGGAGATTGACCAGCTGTTCACCAACCTGGACACCCATCTGGTCCGGCGGCTCGGCGTGCCGGTCATTATCGGTGAATGCGGCGGCGGAGTCGGAGAGGATACAGAACTGAACGTCAGTTTCACGCGTTATTTCATGACGAAGGCCCGCGAGGCCGGCGTCGCTCCTTTATGGTGGATGGGCCTTTCGGACGGCAAGGACCGGGAAGTCCCGACCTGGACGATGCCGGCGACCAAAGACGCCATTGTAACTTCATATTCCCGTTGATCATGACACCTGCTGAATTCCTGGAAATATTGCACGTCGCCGAGAGGCTCAAGGACACGCCCCGGCATTGCACGACCACCAACCGTCGCACGGAAAGCGTCGCCGAACACAGCTGGCGCGTCTCTCTCATGGCGTTTCTGCTGAAGGGGGAGTTCCCCGAGGCCGATATGGACAAGGTGGTGAAGATGTGCCTGATTCACGACCTGGGAGAATGCTTTACGGGAGACATTCCGACCTTCGTCAAGACGGACGGAGACCGTGCCGTGGAGGATTCCCTGCTGGGCCGATGGGTGGCTTCGCTGCCGGAATCCGTTTCGGAGGAGATGGCCGCCCTTTTCCGGGAGATGGACGCGCAGGAGACCCTGGAGGCGCGGATCTACAAGTCTTTGGACAAGCTGGAAGCCCTCATCCAGCACAATGAATCCCCGCTGGACACCTGGTCGGACAACGAGTACGACCTTAACAAGGTCTATGCGTTCGACACCGTCGCCTTCTCTCCCTGGCTCACTGAGCTGAGGAAAGAAATACTGAAAGATACCCTGGAGAAGATCGGCTGAGCGCCGGCTGTTCCTGGTCCGGCTCTTGCCGGATGCCGATCAGTCCTCGTCGTCCAGGGCGAAGATGGAGTCGGTAGGTTTGCCGAAGTAGCGGGCGATTTTCAGCGCCAGGACGGTGGAAGGGACGTATCTGCCGGACTCGATGGAGTTGATGGTGTTGCGGCTGACGCCGATGGCGTCGGCCAGCTGCTGCTGGGTGATGTCCTTGATGGCTCTCTCTACTCGAACGGTATTCTTCATAAGGCCTGCTCATTCCGGGAATGCAGAAGCATCATTTTGAAAACAAGATAATACAGTCCGGCCGTCGTGAAGGGGATCAGCCGGAAATATACTTGCATCGTAACGTAAGCGACTCCCCACCAAGACTCGCCTTGACCGAACCGGAAGCCGTGTTGCAAGGCGGTGAAAAGCAGGAACGCCATGAATACGATGAAATTGACATAGGCTGAGACGCCTATCGCTCTGAGACGGTATTGGGCGATCATTTCATCCTCGACCTTTTCTTTGGACAGGCAGATGAGGAATGCGGACGCTATGATCACAAGATAGGTGACCATGGTGATGAACCGGCTGTTATTGTTGACCAGCGCGAACAGGTGCGTCTCGCGGAAGAAGTAATAGAGAATCTCGTAGAACCCCCATACCAAGGGAATCAGGATCAGAATCCACCAACCGATCTTTTGGCAGCCGTGGGGCATGAGAATGCTTTTGTTGTTCATGACTCGTTTCATTTGTTTCCAAGTGCAAAGATAAGTTTATTTTTCAAAATGACAAATAAACTTTGCATAAAGTAACGTGCCATGACAAGGGGAAGACACGGAAGGATGCCCTTCCCGACGTAATAAGTGCGGGTAACGTCCCGAATTTTAGGACGTTATCCGCAAAAAGGGCTCCAAATGGAGGTGACGTCCCTGTTTTTGGGACGTTACCTGCAGTGAGGGGTAACGAAGCTGACAGTCCCCGGGACTATTTCCAGTGTTTGAGCTGGGAGAGATGGGTGTCGAAGAGGCGGCGCCTTTCGGGTTCGGGCTGGTTTTCCGGGTTGGGCATGTGTTTCAGCAGGAAGTCCAGCAGGGCGTCTTTGCTTTTGTAGGTGAATTCTCCGTCGGCGTAGCACCATTTGCAGTAGTCTTCGTTGAAGCTTCCGTCCGGTTCGATGCTGAGCATGGAATCGTCCGACAGCGGCATTCCGCAGCATTGGCAGTACAGGGTCTGCGGAGAGCCCAGCAGCGTATTGATCGAAACGCGGAATTCGCGTGAGATGACTTTGAGCAGTTCGGTGTTCGGCTGGGTCATGCCGGTTTCCCAGCGGCTGACGGCCTGTCTGGTCACGTGGACGCGTTCCGCCATCTGCTCCTGCGTCAGGTGGTTCTTTTCGCGCAGGTTCTTTAAAATGTCCTTGACTTCCATTTCCGTTTATAAGTTTATAATTGGTAGACGGTGCAAAGATAGTCCACCTGACAACACGTGTCAAGAAACATGTTGTTGCTTTTGGGGCGGATGTCAGACGGCCGGGGAATCCAGGTCCGTGAATTCATAGAAGAAGAAGTCCATCCAGCCTGTGTTTTCCGCATACATGTGCTGTTTCCCCCTGAATTCGAAGCCCAGGGATTCGTAGAGATGCCGGGCGGGGAGGTTGGAGGCCAGCGTGTCCAGCCGGACGGCTTTCATCCCTTTCGACCGGGCCAGGGCGATGGCTTCCCGGATGATGGCGGTGGCGACTCCGGTTCCCTGGCATGACGGCCTGACGCCCAGGATATGGACCGTCGCCACCTGGTCGTCCGGAAGGTTCTCCTTCCAGGCGACGGCGTGATAATCCTCTCCCTGGTGCATCGGGAAGGCCATTGCGCCGACAATCAATCCGTTTTCTCTGCACAGATAAAGATCTCCTTCTTTCAGAAGGATTTTGAGGCCTTCCTCCGTGGGATGCGCTCCCTTCCGCCAGCGGGCGGTCAACTCGATGCCCGGCGTGTTCTCGATGACGTCATCATAGAAAGAGAGGACGGCTTCGAACGCCTCGGGCGCCGCTTTTTCCAAATGGATCGACTTCATGGTCATGGACTGTTTCTGATCAAGCGGAGACAAATGTAACCATTTTCGCCGCGTCTCCAAAATGCGGAATATGAGATTCTTACAAAAATTTGTACTTTTAAAAATATTTTATTTACCTTTGTAGCGGACATAGAACAAGAAACAATGACGACTCGTTTTGCATGGTGGTGGCGTGACTCAAGGATTCAAAATTCGTGAGCAGCGCAGCCATGTAAACCAGTCAGCTTACAAGATAGGGCCTGTCGTGAATCACGACAGGCTTTTTTTATGCCGGAATACAAACAAAACGCCCGATATGAGTTACCAAGTGGATGAAAACGGATTCTATGGAGAGTTTGGCGGAGCCTACATCCCCGAGATCCTTTACAAATGTGTCGACGAGCTGCGCCAGGCCTATCAGCCCGTCATCGAGAGCGACGAATTCCAGCAGGAATACCGTCAATTGCTCCGGGACTATGCCGGAAGGCCGTCGCCCCTGTACTATGCCGCAAGGATGAGCGAAAAGTACGGCTGCCGTCTCTACCTGAAGCGGGAGGATTGCAACCACACCGGCGCCCATAAGATCAACAACGCCATCGGCCAGATTCTTCTCGCCAGAAAAATGGGGAAGACCCGGGTGATTGCCGAGACCGGCGCCGGTCAGCATGGCGTCGCCACCGCCACCGTGTGTGCCCTGATGGGCATGCAGTGCGAAATCTTCATGGGAAAGACCGATGTCGAGCGCCAGCATACCAACGTGGAGCGGATGCGGATGCTGGGCGCCAGGGTCAATCCGGTCACCACCGGCAACATGACCCTGAGCGACGCCTGTTCCGCCGCCATCCGGGACTGGTGCTGCCACCCTTCCGACACCTATTATCTGGTCGGCTCCACCATGGGCCCGCACCCTTATCCCGACCTGGTCGCCCGGCTTCAGAGCATCATTTCCGAGGAGATCAAGGTCCAGCTGCAGGAACAGGTCGGCCGGGACTATCCCGACTACCTGGTCGCCTGCATCGGCGGCGGCAGCAACGCGGCGGGGACCATCTACCATTACATGGACGATGAGAGAGTCCGGATCGTCCTGGCGGAAGCCGGCGGCCACGGCGTCGATTCCGGCTATACCGCGGCGACGATCCACCGCGGCCGCACCGGCATCCTGCACGGCTCCAGGATGCTCGTCATGCAGACTCCCGACGGCCAGATCGAGGAGGCCTTCTCCATTTCGGCCGGTCTGGACTATCCCGGCGTGGGACCGATGCACTGCAACATGGCGAAGCAGGGCCGGACCCAAGTTCTCGCCATCAACGACGACGAAGCCATTTACGCCGGCTATGAAATGACCCGGCTCGAGGGCATCATCCCCGCCATCGAAAGCGCCCATGCCGTCGCGGCGCTCGGCAAGATGACCTTCCGCCCCGACGACATCGTAGTTCTCACCGTCAGCGGACGCGGCGACAAGGATGTCGAGACCTACCTGAAAAACAAGGAAATGGCGAAAGAGTATGGCGGCTTTTAAGTACACCACTGCCCTCCGGAAACGGCTGGCCGACCTTTACACGCCGGTCTCGGTCTATATGAAACTCCGGGACCTCTATCCGCAGTCCGCCCTGATGGAGTCCGGCGACTACCACGGCGGCGAGAATTCCCGTTCCTTCATCGGCATCGCCCCCATCGGCAGCGTGTCTGTCGAACATGGCGTCGCCGTGTCCAGCTACCCCGACGGCAGCCGGATACGGAAGCCTCTTTCGGCGGACTACACCGCCGACAAGGCCGTTAACGGATTCATCCACAGCTTCGACGTCCGGGGGGAATACAGCCACCTGTGCGGCCTGTACGGCTACATGACCTTCAATGCCGTGCGGTATCTCGAGAACATCCCGGTCAAGGATGAGACCCAGGCCCGCAACGACGCGCCCGACATCCTCTACATCCTGTACAAGTACATCATCATGTTCGACCACTTCAACAACACGATGGTCCTTGTGGAACTGTTGGAAGAGGGCGAACAGAGCGGCCTGGCGAAGATTGAACAGGAGATGAACCGGACCAATGTCAATCCTTACGGCTTCCATCCTGTCGGAGAAACCACGTCCACCCTCACGGACGAAGAACACAAGGCCAACATCCGCAAGGGAATCGCGCACTGCCTGCGCGGGGATGTCTTTCAGATTGTCCTGTCACGCCGCTTCATCCAGAAATATGAAGGGGACGACTTCAAGCTGTACCGCGCCCTGCGCAGCATCAATCCCAGCCCTTACCTGTTCTACTTCGACTTCGGCGGTTTCCGCATCTTCGGATCGTCGCCGGAGACGCACTGCCGGATTGACGGCCGGCGCGCTTATATCGACCCGATTGCGGGTACCACCAAACGTACCGGCAACCGGGAGGAGGATGCCCGCGGCGCCGAGTTCCTGCGCAACGACCCCAAGGAGAACGCCGAGCACGTGATGCTCGTCGATCTGGCCCGGAACGACCTCAGCCGCAACTGCCATGACGTCCGGGTCGATTTCTACAAGGACCTCCAATACTACAGCCATGTCATCCATCTGGTCTCGCGCGTGATCGGCGAACTCAACCCGGACGCGGACCCCGTCAAAGCTTTCATGGACACTTTCCCGGCCGGCACCCTCAGCGGAGCCCCCAAAGTGCGCGCGATGCAGCTCATCAGCGAGTATGAGCCCCACAACCGCGGAGCATACGGAGGCTGCATCGGTTACATCGGCCTGAACGGCAGTCTCAACCAGGCCATCACCATCCGCACTTTCGTGAGCCGGAACAACGAACTGTGGTTCCAGGCCGGCGGCGGGATCGTGGCCCGCAGCAATGAAGAATATGAACTGCAGGAAGTCAACAACAAACTGAACGCCCTGCGCAGGGCCATCCTCCTGGCCGAACAAATGTAAGACCATGCATATCGTTATCATAGACAATTATGACAGCTTCACCTACAACCTGGCCCATCTGGTGAAGTCTCTGGGCGCGAAGGTGACTGTTCTGCGGAACGACCGCTTCGCGCTGGAGGAGCTCGAGGCTTTCGACAAGATCATCCTGTCTCCGGGCCCCGGCATCCCCTCGGAAGCCGGTCTGCTGCCTGCCGTCATCCGGACCTATGCCGGACGTAAACCGATGCTGGGCGTCTGCCTGGGCCATCAGGCCATCGGCGAGGTGTTCGGCGCCCGGCTGGAGAACCTGAGCGACGTTTTTCACGGCGTTGCCACCGAAGGCGGACAGTTCGGCATCGACCCTATTTTCCGGGGCTTGCCCGAACGGATCGTGATGGGCCGCTACCACAGCTGGGTCGTCAGCCGCGAAGGCTTCCCGGACTGCCTGGAAATCACGGCGGTGAGCGATGAGGGTCAGATCATGGCCCTGCGCCACCGCGAATTCGACATCCACGGCATCCAGTTCCATCCCGAGAGCGTCCTGACGCCCGACGGAGCCGTCATTCTCAGAAATTGGTTGAATTAATATAAAACGAACGATGAAAAAGTACCTTGAAGAGATACTCAACCACGAGTATCTGTCCCGCGAAGAAACGCGTGACATCCTGATCAACATTACGCAGGAAAAGTATCCCGGGGAGCAGCTGGCGGCTCTGATGAGCATGCTGCAGCTCCGCGGCATCACCGTCGACGAGCTCCTGGGCTTCCGCGACGGCATCCTCGAGACGGGCGTTTCCGTGAAGCTCGACGCCGACAAGTATGTCGATATCGTCGGCACCGGCGGCGACATGAAGAACACCTTCAACATCTCCACCTGCGCCTGCGCCGTCGTGGCCGGAGCCGGCTACAATGTGGCCAAGCACGGCAACTACGCGAGCACCAGCACGTCCGGAGCCAGCGACGTGATGGCGCAGCACGGGGTGAAGTTCACCTTCGACCCGGACCGCCTGAACCGGTCGATGGCCGAGACGCACATGGTGTATCTCCATGCGCAGGTCTACGCCCGGGCGATGAAGTTCGTCGGCCCGGTCCGCAAGGTCCTCCCCTTCATGACCTTCTTCAACCTGCTCGGTCCGCTGGTGAATCCGTCCCAGCCGAAATGCAACGTGATGGGAACCGCCACCCTGGAGCAGATGCGCCTGTATAACAACGTGTTCCAGAAGATGGGCGTGGACTATGCCCTCGTCAACAGCACCGACGGATACGATGAGATTTCGCTGACGGGAACCTTCAAGATCAACACCAACAAGTACGAGAAGGTGTTCGACCCGTCCGACTTCAACCTGCCGCTGACGAAAGACTACGATCTCTTCGGCGGCCGGACGCCCCAGGAAGCCGCGACCATTTTTGACAGCGTTCTGGAGAACAGGGCTACGGAAGGCCAGAAGAACACGGTGCTTGCCAATGCGGCCGTCGCCATTCAGTGCATGGACCAGAACCTGGACATCCTGCACGCGCTGGACATCGCCCGGGAGAGCCTGGAAAGCGGCAGGGCCCTGGCCAATTTCAAGAAATTCGTGGAACTGAACAGCTAGATGGACATCCTGGACGAAATCACCGCGCACAAGCGGCTGGAAGTCGCCGCCCTGAAGCGGGAGACGCCGCTGAGCGTCCTGGAAAGCCGGGTGGAACCCCTCCTGTCCGGTCCGAAGCCACCTTCGATGGCGTCGGCCTTGCTGGCTTCCCCCAGCGGTATCATCGCGGAGTTCAAACGCAAATCCCCTTCGAAGGGCTGGATCAAGGAA
>JAEEGH010030167.1_pt1 | contig 10556 bp, 11 predicted proteins | sample 9134181 | NCBI WGS metagenome assembly JAEEGH01 (sample SAMN16246544, study PRJNA631951) | gut metagenome | biome: gut microbiome; feature: rumen; material: DP-attached | host: Bos | place: Iran: Karaj | collected 2018-10 | reverse complement strand
GTTTGCGGGGATTGCGGGGTGGAAGCTCATGGATTCGTTCCCACTGTTCCCGGAGCTCGGACTGCTCGTTGCGTGTCCCGCCGCCGTCTTTGCGCAGTTCTACTGCCGCGACCGCAACGCAAAGGCGCTCGCCGTCTCTGCGGCGCCCTTTGTGATGCTCTTTTGTCGTGCGGTGGGGGACTATACGCTCTTTCAAAGCGCGGTGCTGGAGCTCGGCAACGGCGACGCGTTCGCCGCGCAAACGGCGGGACTTCTCCTGCTGCTGTTCGGCGGCGCCGTCTATGACCGGTTTCCGGTACGTCTCAGGCGCGTTCGCCCGATCGTGTAGCTACTCGGAAAACGTGATCCGCTGCTCGTTGACGTTGACCGTCGCGTGAACGCCAAACGGTATGATGCACCGCGGCAGCGCATGCCCGATGTTCAGGTTGTACACCACGGGCAGCGCGGGATTGTCGATGACCTCCTTGAGGATCGGCTGATATTCGTCATAGTACAGCCGGTCCTTCGGCTTGCCGACCAGCACGCCGGACACGGCGTCGAACACGCCCTGCCGCTTGATCGCCGTGAGCGCCTTGCGATACTGTTCGGGCGTCGGCTGCTCCTCGCTGGATTCCAGAAGCAGGATGCGTCCCTTCCAGTCCTCCTTTGCGGGAAACAGCCCGTATGCGCGGCAGACCGCCGTCATCTCATGTGCTTCGGTGTGGTCGATCGTTTCATCGAGCATCTCCCCGATCGAATCGATGCAGCCGCCGAGGATCGGTCCCGAAAACACGGGCGCGCCCTGCAAAAGGACAAAGCCATTGTCGGGATACGCCGGATTCGGCGTGCCGATTTGATCTGGCTTGAACGATACGCGATCTTTATACCATACATCCGAGGGACGGATCTCGCGGATCGTGCCGGTCTTCAAAAGCTCCGAAAAATACTGTTCCGTATAGGGCAGCATCGTTCTGCCGAGCTCGCAGACGTCGCAAAGGAACGCCTGCCCGTAGAACGTGCGCAGCCCGAGCTTGTGCAGCATGAAGTGGTTGACCGTCGTGTCCGAGAAGCCGAGGAAGCGCTTGTCCTGAAGGACATTTTTCAGCTCGTCGTGATCGAACAGATACGGCGCGAGCCGGTAGGTATCGTTGCCGCCGATCGCGCAGAGGATCAGATCGACCTCCGGATCGGCAAACGCCGCCAGAAGATCGGCGGCGCGATCCTCGGGATGCGCATTGAGATGCTGCCTGCCCATCAGCGCGTGCGCGCCGAATCTGACGTTCAGCCCGAACGATTCGAGCCGACGGACGCCGATCTCCAGCTCGTGGCGGACCTTCGGCTCGCCGATGCTTCCGCTGGATAAGCTCACGATGCATACCGTTTTGATCATAGACGGTTCTCCCTGCGGTGTTTCGGTTCGGTTTTCGCATGGTCAAAGAGCGCCGATGCGATCAGCGCGGTCAGCGGCACGGCAAGGATCAGCCCGATGCTGCCCGCAATGCCGGTGATGACCTCATGCGTGATGTAGTCGCCGGACAGGATCGCTTTCCAGTCCCAGTTGTAATATTTGATGAGAATGAGATTGACGAGCGCGCCGCCCGTAAAGGCGAGGATCAGCGTGTTCGTCATGGTGCCGATCGCGTCGCGTCCGATGTGCATGCCGCTGCGGAACAGCTTTGCAAAGCCGAGGTCGGGATTGACGGTCTTGAGCTCGTTGACCGAGGAGGAGATGCTCATCGCCACGTCCATGACCGCGCCGAGCGCCGAGATCACGATGCCGGAGACGAACAGCCCGCGCAGGTTGATCAGCGTGCCCTGATACTTCGCCTGGATCAGCGTATCGGTCTCGGCGACGTTGTATTCGAGCCCGTCCAGATGCGCGATGCGGCTTGCAAGGAAGGCGAACAGACAGGCGACCGAAAACCCCGCGACCGTGCCGAGCATCGCGGAAACGGTCTTGCGGCTCAGTCCGTCGAGCAGCAGAAAGCACACGACCGTCACGACGACGCACAAAAGCAGCGTCAGCGGGATCGCCGCGTATCCGCGCAGCAGCGCGGGCACGAGCAGGAACACGATGCAGGCGAGCGTGAAGCCGAGCCCGAGGATCGAGCGCAGTCCGACCTTTCCGCCGATCAGCCCGACGATGATCAGAAACACGGCGACGAGCCCGAGCAGCAGCCATTGCCGGTTGTAGTTCATCACGGAGAGGGAGATCGAGGGGAGCCCGTTTTCGTCGAGCACGGACGCGTCGGTCAGAATGAACACAAGAAGCGACGTGCCCGCTTTCGCGTGCTTGTCAAAGAGCTTGCTCATGAAGTTCGTGAGCTGCACGCGCCGCCCCTTGTGGACGCCGGTCGTGATCTCGACAAGCAGCTCCTGCGAGCCGACGTGCACGTTTTCGGTCGTTGCGTCCTCGTGCGAATCGTCGGAAAGCACCTCGAGCACCTTCGCGTAGGCGTAGGAATAGGATTTCAGTCCGGCGCCGTTTTCCGCATACGCTTCGGAGACGGAGCCGGTCTCAAACAGCTGCCGGTTGCTGTCCGCGGCAAGCGCAAGGTGCGTGAAGTATACCTGCGCGGCGTCGTCGCGATCGGGGTTGTACTTTGCAAGAGGGCGTCTGAGGCACACGGCAAACACGGCGCAGCCTAAGAGAAGCGCGAGCACGATGATCGCCGCAACCCACGCCTTCGGACGTTTCCACGCCGTGATTCCCTTTTTGATCCGTTCCTCCATGCGGCTATTATACCGTGTTTTGAAGCCTTCCGTCAAGAAAAAAGCCGCCCTTTCGGACGGCGGAATCGCAAATGCTTATTCTTCGTAGACGCGCGGGACGCGGTCGGAGATCGAGAGCAGGATCTCGTAGGAGATCGTGTCCGCTTTCTCGGCGAGATCGTCCGCGGTGATCTTTTCGTTGCCCTGACGGCCGATCAGCACGGCTTCGTCGCCGACGGCGACGTTCGGGACCTCGGTGACGTCGACCATCATCTGGTCCATGCAGATCGTACCGACCTGCGGACAGCGGATCCCGCCGATCAGCACGTCGGACTTGCCGGTGAGACAGCGCTTGTAGCCGTCGCCGTAGCCGATCGGGAGCGTCGCGATGCGCGTGGTGTGCGCGGTCGTGTACCGGAGACCGTAGCTGACGCCTTCGCCCGCAGGCAGCGTCTTGAGGTTCGAAATGTGCGTGATCAGCGACATCACGGGGGTGAGGCCGGTCTTTTCGGTGCGGCGCGGATCGGGATGGTAGCCGTACAGCGCAATGCCGAAGCGCACCATGTCGTACTGCAGTTCGGGGAAGTCGAGCGTCGCGCCGGAGTTGGCGGCGTGGACGACCGGCGAATAGCCGCGGGCGCGGATGCGGTCGATGAACGCATTGAACCGTTCCGCCTGCAGCATCGTGAATTTCGGATCGGACTCGGACTTCGCAAAGTGCGTGAACGCGCCGGTCATCTTGACGTGCGGACAGCTGTCGAACGCGTCGAGCACGGCGTCGAGCATTTCGTCGTCAAGCACGCCGATGCGGCGCATGCCGGTGTCGAGCTTGACGTGCGCGTGCGCATCCTTGCCGGCGGCCTTTGCGCAGCGTTCGAGCGCATAGATCTGTTCGGGCAGAAAGACGGCGGGGGTAAGGTCGTTTGCGACGACCGCCGTAATGTGATCCGGATCGGTGACGCCGAGGATCAGCACCGGCAGCGTGACGCCGCACGCGCGAAGCAGGAGACCTTCCTCCGGAATGGCGACCGCCAGCATATCGACAATGCCGGACTTTTCGAGATAGCGCCCGACCTCCTTGATGCCGTGGCCGTAGGCGTTGGACTTGATGACCGCCAGAAACTTCGTTTCCGGCCTGAGCGAGCGCTTTGCGTAACGGATGTTCTTCAAAAGCGCGGGCAGATGGATGACCGCATACGTACTGCGAAGCATAAAAACACCTCTCTTTTCCCGTACGCAATTCTACAAGAATGCGTGCAAAAAGTCAATTCTTTCACGTAAAAACTGTGCAAATTCTGCGTCTTCATATTTTATCGAAAAAATGTTAACAAATTATTCAAAAACACTTGCTTTTTCAAGACCTTGGTGCTAAAATGGGATACACAATACAAGATATAGGGGTTTCTATGGTCAGAATCATTTCCGGAACGGCGCGCGGAAGAAAGATCGAAACGCGCGAGGGCATGGAAACCCGTCCGACGCTCGACCGCGTCAAGGAAGCGATCTTCGGCTCGGTGCAGTTTTCGGTTCCGTATGCCGAAGTGCTCGATCTGTTTTCGGGAAGCGGCAATCTGGGACTCGAGGCGTGCTCGCGCGGGGCAAAGCTTGCGGTGCTGAACGACCGCGACGCGCAGTGCACGGCGATCATCCGAAGAAACGCCGAAACGCTCGGCTTTTCGGATCGCGTGCGGGTGCTGAATCTCGACTATGCGGCGGCGATCGACCGGCTGCGTTCGGAAGGCGCGTCGTTCGATCTCGCGTTTCTGGATCCGCCGTACAGGGAAGGGATCTCGGAGGACGCGGTGCGGCGGCTGTTCGAAAGCGGACTGATCAAGCCGGACGGTCTCGTGATTCTCGAACACGCGGCGGACCTTGCACCGCAGGGAATCGAGGGCGTGTACCGCGTGAGACGGTCGAAGAAGTTCGGAAGGTGCGGCTATTCGCTCATAGAGGAGGACAGGGAATGAAGATCGGCGTGTATCCGGGAAGCTTTGATCCCTTCACGATCGGGCATCTGGACGTTCTGAAAAGCGCAGCGGGGCTGTTCGATCTCGTCTATGTGGCGGTGCTGAACAACAGCGCGAAGTCGCCGGTGTTCAGCGTGGAGGAGCGCGTGGAGATGATCGATCGCATCATCGCCTCCGAGGGCTTCGAAAACGTGCGGTCCGGCTCCTTCTCGGGGCTGCTCGTCGAGTATGCGGAGCAGATCAACGCGCATTACCTGATCCGCGGATTGCGCGCGATCACGGATTTCGAATACGAATTCCAGATCGATGCGGTCAATCGCCATCTGAGACCGGAGATCCGCACGGTGTATTTCATGGCGAACCCCGCGCATTCGTTCCTTTCGAGTTCGAATGTGCGTGAAATCGGAGAATTGGGCGGTTCCATCGAGGGACTGGTGCCGTCCTGCAATATCAATTATTTACGGGAAAGGTTGGCAAGGCAGAAATGAACGGAGTACAGACGATGAAGATCTTCAGCATCCTCTCGAAGATCGAACAGCTTGTGGAGGAGAGCCCGAAACCGAAATTCAGCAACGCGGGGAACCGCCGCATCATCGACGCGGATGAGCTCGGCGCACTTTTGGAGGATCTCAGAACGACGATCCCCGAGAATATCCGCAAGGCAAGCGGCATCCTGGCCGAAAAGGACAACATGCTGCGCGATGCGAACGAACAGGCGGACCAGATCGTTGCGGACGCACAGAACGAGGCGAACGAACTGCACGAACAGGCGCAGGAGGCGGCGGAGAATGTCTACCGTCAGGCGGTCGCGGAATACGAAGGACTGATTTCCGAGAATTCCGTCTATCAGGCGGCATTGAAGCGCGCGGACGATCTGCAGCGCGCCGCGGAGGAGAACGCGGAATCGATCTGCAACGGCGCGCGCGCCTATGCGGACGACATCCTTGCGGATGTGCAGCGCTATCTCAACGACTACATGAAGATGATCAACGGAAACCGCGAGGAGCTCGACGTGCGTCAAAGACCGGTCGCGCCCGAACTCGTGATCCCCGAACCCGATCCCGCGCCGATCTCGATGCCGGTTCAGGATACGGTCGCTTCCGCACGCCGTCAGGCGGAGCCCGCGCGTACGCAGAAGGTCCAGCCCGCAAAGCGTCCCGCGCCGGTTGCGGAGGAAGAAGAGGAAGAGGAGCAGCCGAAGCCCCGCAAGAAGGGATTCTTCGCCCGCATGCTCGGCATTGAGGAAGTCGAGGAGGAGGATGACGAACTCGACGATTACGAGGAAGAGGAAAAGCCCAAGAAGAAAAAGAAGGGACTGTTCTCCTTCCTGAACGCCGACGACGGCGAAGAAGAGGAAGAAGACGAAGAATAAGCCGATTCCGTATGATATAGCTACGAGGGGGAAAGCCACCCCCTCGTTTTTATTTGCGTTTTTTGCGTAGGGGCTGACGACCCCGGCAGCCCGTTTTCCCTTCCAAAAATAAAAGTTCTTGCAGCAAATCACCCGATTCATCCGTCTTATGGGTGAAAGGAGTCGGAAATGGAACAGAGAAACAAACAAGCAGCTTACCACAGCAAGCAACGGAACCAATTCACTAACCTTCGAATACAATGAAGACGGGTTACGACAGAAGAAAATCTGCAACAACATAAGCACTGACTATTACTACAACGGTTCGGTGCTGATCGGCATGCAGCGCGGACAGACGAAGTATCTGTTCAGCTATGACGCAGGCGGCAATGTCGTTTCGGTCAAGCAGGGCAATAACGAATACTACTACCTCCGCAATGCGCAGGGCGATATTGTAAAGCTGATTGACGCAAGCGGCAATACTGTGGTAGAATATACGTACGATACGTGGGGAAAGAAGGTGACGACCACCGGCTCTCTCGCAGGTACGCTCGGACTCTTCCAGCCGTTCCGCTACCGCGGGTATGTCTATGACTGGGAGACCGGCTTCTATTACCTGCAGAGCCGCTACTACGATCCGACGACCGGGAGATTTGTTTCTGCGGATGTGATGCTTTCTACCGGGCAAGGAGTATTGGGGCACAACGCCTTTGCGTATTGCCTTGATAATCCTGTATGCCGGATTGATCCTACTGGATATAGGAGTTTGTTGGAATTCTTTAAGAATCTTCTTCAAGGCGGTAGAAGTGGAGGATATACCGGGGGCGATCCGAGCGGTGAAGGAGGCGTTGTCGGCGGCGCTTTGACATCGACATTTTCAAGTAGCAGAGGAACAGGAAACTGTACAGGAAACGGTGCATCGACGATAGCTGGTACTGGTATCTCTACAGCAGGCGGAATTGCTGCTACGATTCAGGGTCGCTCGGAAGAAGAAACTGAGCGTATGCGTTTGCAGCAGCTCAATTCTGAAGAAGGTTCGTCTCTTGCAGATAGATTAATGGATTTGCCATGCAGGGGATCTGCGCTAAAAACAGATAAATATCACAACTTTCCAATATATATTGACGGCATGTCATATGATGCAGCAGAGTTTTCTGTACCAAATGGTATTATGTATCAAATCGAAGGATCAGTTAATGATATATCAGGAAGATATGAATGGATAATCGAAAATGGGTATATTACACATAGGTTTTTTGTTGAAGGAGGCACCATCAATGGAATACCAAATAAGCATTAATCCATTATATAAGATAGCAGAAATGGGCTTTGCTGTGACATGGAAACTAATAGGCCTCGGATTAGATAAGAGCTTAGATGAAAATATCGATCCCTATTTAAACGAAGAAGATACTATACGTTTTTTAAAAGATGTATTAGGGAATAACTTAAAGCGAACGGACGAGATTATAGCAATACTTTGTGAGGACGATGATCCTGTGACAATGAGGAAAAAGATTCGAGAACTTGCGCAGATAGAACCGACAGATCAACGGGTGCAACTGCGAAAATGGCGCGCATATGCGCTGCAGGAATTGTTGAAAGAGATCAAAGGTGATCCTCTTGGGCATTGTGAACTGAACTGGTTTTGGTCAACCGGATTATCAATAGGAGATCGCCTCATCGAAGACTATGGTAATGATCCTGTAAAGATAAGAGATTTTTATTCGCCACAAGGTGCAGAACGGACGATTCGTGCAAATGAAGAGTTTTTAGCTGCCGAAATAAAAGAGTTGTCAGCAATCGGCAAGTTCGAAAATGACATGGTGACTGTGTCAAGGGGACGGTTCTCTTAGTGTGTCGCAGTGTGTCGCAGGGACGGTTCCGCTGACACATACGGAACGCGGCGGGACGGTTCCTCTGAGTGACAAGGGGACGGTTCTCTTGACAACAGCAGATAGAAAACAAAAAGTGTCAGGAGAACCGTCCCCTTGACACCGCGGATCAGAACCATTAATGATAGGAAGGGAAGAAAATGAGGAAACTGGTTGTTTTATTATTGATTGTTTCATCTTTTGTTTCGCTTCACACCGGTTGCTACACTCCGAATAATGAAGAGCAAGTGCTTTACTTATTCAGTAAAATCGAAACGATGGAGACAGCAAAGAGATCAGACGGAGATTGTACAATCGGTTTTTTTTGCAAATTCCATGTAAAATGGAATGCCTCGGGTTGTATGCTCACCTATGTCAATACCGAAGAAGAAACAGTACAGCTTCTTGTCGGTCAGAAAAAAGAAATAGAATGCTATGCTCAACCGTTCAGTCTTAAGTATGAAGTATACCTAACAAAAGAGGGGGATGCGCTGCCGGAGTCATGGAAAGCATTTGAAGAAGAAACGGAACGGAAGGCACAGGAAAAGAAAGAAATCGGAACATTCACGGAATATCAAAAACTCCGTGACAGCGAACATGAACTTTCTATGATTCGGGATGCATTTGCGCAAGTGAATCCAAACGTGAATGCGGACGACTGGTATCAGATGTTTCTGGAGACAACGTGGGATCACGGAGATGTGTTGATTCAAATTACAGATGCAAAGGCGGAGAACTTGAGCAATAAGGCGCTTAGCTTAACCCTGATTGACAGCGATGGAAATGAAATGGTACTTTACGGCTTTGAAAGCGGTTATATTGACTATGTCAAATACAAAGGCGAGAATTATGCCGGGCCTTTCACCGGTTAAAGTGACAAGGCGACGGTTCTCTTGACACACGGTTATGCAATAAAAACGCCGAATAAGAGGAGGTTTGTAAAGGGTGGTATTCAAAGCACAGTCGTTTTACAAGCGGCTGCGCTTTTCTTTTTCGATAGGTAAAGATATGATTGATCGCACGTCCCGACAAAGAATGGTATCGCAGCTGCACGGTGGTGAATAAGTGCGCCATTCAGGAGAAAAATTGAGCTCCCCTTGTCAGGGGAGCTGTCAACGCAGTTGACTGAGGGGTAGTCAGGAAACTACCCTCCCGTCTCGCTTCGCGAGCCACCCTCCCTGACAAGGGAGGGTCGAAAAAGCATGCCGATTTGAAAACACCCTTTTCAGAACAGCTGTTAACGGCGTTTTTTTGTGTTACGGCGTGTTCAGCCGGTCGATGATCTCGCGCATGCGCGCCTTCTGACGCTCGGAGAGCATCGGCGCAAGCATCCGGTAGATCTCCTCCATCTTCGATTCGTTCAGTTCGCCGGTCTGCTTCTGCTCGGCGGTCAGCTTCAAAAGCGTTTGCATCAGCTCGTCGCCCGATTTGCCGCGATAGGATTCATACTGGTCGTTCAGATTCATACTCTCACCTCACCGTATCGTATGCGCGCTGCACCGTTTTCGTGCAGCGAACATATCATGATGCAGGAGGTGACGATATGAACATGCAGCCGCAGCGAACCGGACCGTCCCCGCTTGCCTGCGCGGTTACGCTGGGCGAAGCCGTGCGCGAGGAGCACGGGCGCGCGGGCGTCGAACAGTATGTCAAGGCGCTTGCGCCGCTTTTGCCGCGCGATCTTGTCGATCAGCTTGCCTACCGGCTGAACGTGCCCGCGCCCGCGGTGCCGCTGCCGCCCCCGCCGCCTCCGCCGCAGAAGCCCCCGATGCAGATGCCGGACATGGACCGGCTCTTTCAGATGATGCGGCTCATGGAACAGCTGAAGCCGAAGGGACCGCGGGAATCATAGTTTTATGCCGAAGAAGTGTGTTTTCGGCGTTATTGCCCGTCCGGCATTTCACGAGTCACGTTTTCAAGCATCCCCGTAACGACGGCGTTCAATTGTTTCGCGTTCTCGGATGTGATTACGCTTTTGCCGGTCCGTGCTTCAATATCCTTTCGCGCATTTCCGGCAACCGTTCCGCCCTCATGCGCAACGTGGCGGTTTTCCGTGAACCCTTGCGGGTTTTGAACCTTTGTAAGCTCCGTGGTCGTCGCCTCCGCAAGCATATTCAGGGCAAGCTCCAGTGTGCTCATATTGTCGCGCAGATTTTCCTTTTTCAGGCTCTTGAGGTTCTTATACTGCCTTGTGCTCATGCCGGCCCACGCTTTTGTCACTTCGTCCGTCAAAAGCGCGTATTCCTTCCCCTCGGAGACGCCGTGCGCTTTCCACTGATCCGTCAGTTCTTTGCGCGCGCGGATCGTCAGCAAACGTTGATTGATCCAGTCGGCGTCATACCCTTTCTTGGCATAGGTTTTCAAAGCACGTTCGATCGCAAGCTCCGGATCGATCGTTTCTTCGATCCGTTCCTTGCCTACCTCGGCAAGCCACAGCTTGAACGGTTCGGCCTTCTTGGACGGAACGGACTGAATCAGTCTCAGAAGCTGTGCCGTGTCGGCGACGTCCGTCATTCGGTGTTTGCCGTCCTGCGCACGCAGCTTCAAAGCGTGACAATTTGTCACGGTTTCATTTCCTTCTTCTTTGAGTCTCTGTTTCAGCTTGCGCCAGTAAGCAGTCGGCGATTGACTGTCCGTCAAAACCCGAATGACATCCACAATCGAGAAATACCA
>JAEEGH010030166.1_pt1 | contig 10557 bp, 10 predicted proteins | sample 9134181 | NCBI WGS metagenome assembly JAEEGH01 (sample SAMN16246544, study PRJNA631951) | gut metagenome | biome: gut microbiome; feature: rumen; material: DP-attached | host: Bos | place: Iran: Karaj | collected 2018-10 | reverse complement strand
GTCGAAGAGTTCGTTTTGCATGATTTCGTGTACGCATAACACCAACTGAATAGCCCGCCCCGAGCGGAGCCACCACCGGCTCCGCTTTTTCGTCGTCAAAATACAAATTTTCCCGTTATTCCTCATATTTCGGTATTAAACGTCTTGATTTTTACACAATTTTATGGTAACATATATTGAATTATTATACCCACCCATAAAGTGAGGCATGTTATGGATATGATAAACGAAAAATTGGAGCGCTGGTACTCAATGAATGAGGTATGCCAATACCTCGGTGTTACCCGCGATACTTGCTTGACCTGGATTGAAAAGCGCGGTATGCCCGCCGTCAAGATCGGTCGCACGTGGAAGTTCAAGATCAGCGAGATCGACGAGTGGATGAGATCCGGCAATACAGATGAGCTGAGGGATAATATATGACTGAAAGAAACAACACGAATCCCCGCTGTCTATATAACAACAGTTTTGCAAGATTTCTGTCTGAATCCAAAAAATCCATACTCGGCACACTGTTTGACAATTATCACGGTGAAGCGAAAACAACCACCATTGAAGCGTGGAAAGGCGAAATAGCTGTCATGCAAAGCGTTTTGCTTCAGCTCAGTGATAAAAACGGACGTATCATCTTCGAATACGATATTCCACGACTTGGAAAGCGGATCGATGTTGTGTTGTTGTACAAAGGGATCATTTTCTGCCTTGAGTTCAAGGTCGGCGAAACGCGAATACTGGTTGCGGAGGCAGGATTTGAACCTACGACCTTTGGGTTATGAGCCCAACGAGCTGCCGGACTGCTCCACTCCGCGTTATTGAATTTTGGTGCCGGTGACCGGGCCTGCACCGTTACAAAGCTCTCGTTTCACGGGATTTTAAGTCCCGGGCGTCTGCCAATTCCGCCATACCGGCAGAATTCTCGGGGCGTAAAGTCCGTTCACTATATTTATTATATCAAAAAAATGATCGTATTTGTCAATACCTTTTTTTTATTTTTTTGTTTTTTCATAAATAAATCGGCAGGGAGGCATTTATTGCTTCCCTGCCGTAATAACCGCAAAAGCAAAAAAACGGAGATGCTCATTGCTTTATCTTAACAGTTCACTTGTATCGTTTCTGTATGTTCTGATAAGTGAAAAAACCGTAAATATACAGCATAGCGCTGTGATTACCAAGAATGAAATGATGATAACTCCGATATCGATTCTGTAATACTTTAAAATCTCCATTTTAGAAAAAACAGTTGTCGCAAGTGCATACATGATTACGTTCCCCGATACAAACGAGAGTGCCGCAATACCGAGAAAACTCTTCAATGTATCGATAAATACCATTGTTTTTGTGTATCCTATGAATTTTTTAACAAAAGTCTGATATTTTGTTTTATCCACATAATACAGTGCAAAAACAATGCAGTTAAGCAGTGCTATGACGATCATAAGTATGAATGAATCCGTAACCTCGGGAGCAACCTCGGTCGCAGAATAAGGTGTATGAGATATAATCGCTTTTTGTGAAACAAGAAAGCTCAATTTCTCGGTGAGTTCTTCAACCTCGCTGCGGGTGTTTGCATCTATAATAAAATTAGAGCCTGTTGAGTATTCTTTCAAAGCAGTTCCCATAGGTATAAACGTGTAATAATCAAGCCATGTCGTTTCATTTTCATTTTTACCCATGACCCCGATAACCTTGTAATTCTTACCGCTGTATCTTACAACCTTCTCCCCGTTTTCGTCGGTTTCCGTCCATTCGTTATATGCTTTCTGGCCTGCGACACAGATATATTCTTCCGACCGCATTTCCTCTTCAGTAAAAAACCGTCCTTCGATGATATTCGGCAGATCCATATTCCCCTTGTAATATACGCCTCGTGCCATCGATCTGCTGTCGGGGGAAGTATCTCCGATGATCATATGAAACGAAAAATTCTCACCGAGAGAAGGATAGTCAAACGTATCAAATTTACCTGCGCCCGGCATTTTCGTCATCGAAACGATTTCGGTATTTACGGTGTAGAAATGTCTGTAATACATATCGGAACTTTCCGCAGTAGTCGCAAAAGAAGAGATGTATACAGTAAAAATGCTTATAAAAGCCAACATAACGCATAATACGATTTTATATGCGGGCTGCCGTCTTTTCGTTTTTCGTGCGTCTTTATTGCGTATGAGCATAGAAAGATTATAGCTTTTCAACTTAATCAATACAGAAACCGAAGAGAAAATCAGCGAGAAAATAAAAAATGCCATGACAAAAAGAGTCCCGACGGAAAGTGCGAAATTATACCCGTCTTCATACAACAGCGAAGCTGAATTGAAAAACGAGCTCGGTTCCCAGAAAATCGGAAATACAGAGTAATAAAACAATCCGACAATTCCCCCGAAAAGGAAAACGGAACTGATCTGTCCAAGAACGCGGAGAAGGATTCCTCCCGTTGTCGAACCGGTAAGCATATATATCGAATAGGTTTTTATCCGTTCGGACACTAAATTAACGGACATGAATACGATTGAAACAAGAGAAAAAGCAGCTCCGGCGACGGCAGCAAACAGACGCAAATTAAGAGTTGACGAATAATTATTGGCAATGACGGTTCCTTCGGTTTCACCTTCGGGAAGCTTCTCCGCGGGAAAGACCTGAAGATATTCTTCCAGTCCGTTATCACGGATCAGAGATTCAATCTGAGCAACGATTTCGTCTTCACGAGACAGATCCACAAGATAATATGATCCGATAATGATCTGTCTTTCCGCAAGCGTAAGCCGCCTGTTCTCATAAATTTCAGATGTCATATCGGGGATAGGTAAAATAATCTGACCGTCAAATGAGCCCAGCGAAAGCCCGGTGCTTTTAGGATATACCGAATTCTCGGCAAGAAAACCCACGACCTCCAATGTCAGTTTATCTTTTATAACAAAGGAGTATGTCATTTCAAGGATATCTCCCACGTTAAAATATCCCTTATACCTATATCCGAGAATAACGGGAATTCTGGAAAGATCGTCCCACGAAACGAAATCGCCCTGTTCAAATTCTCTTCCCTCAATGACGTTCAAAGGGAAATGATCACCGTAGTTTGAACCGATGATATTCATACGGAATTCCGTTGTTACGCTTCCGTCATCTTCCGTAACTGTTCTTGCTAACGGAGAGTCGCCGGATCTGTCTTTTTCACCGATCTGATCAAAAGAGCCTGCTAAGTGTATGGAAGAACTTTGAAATCCTCCGAGATTCGGAACGACATTCAGACCGTCAATATTCTTTACTTCCTCGAAAAATTTACCCATGGCGCGAAGCGTTTCGTCGGAACCGCTAGAAGGGTTCATAAAAAGCTCTACGGCTTCCTGTTTAAAAAAATTATCAAGAACGGTTCGGAACCTGTATTGTGTGAAAACCGTATTCATCTGACTTGTATGGTAATCATAGAGTTTATAATAATATAAAAAATAAAAAATCGAGTAGGTTGTTACGGCAATCTGCAAAAACAGTAAAAGCAGCAGTAGAGGATTTTTTCTAAAGGAATATAAGAATTTCTTCATAGAGACCTCCAATAATAATAATATTTTTTCAGTCAGAATAAATGCATTTATTCTGACTGAAAACATACTATTTCATGTCTGTTAATTTTGTTATAAGAAGCTGCAGCGAAAATAATTCAGTTGGGATTAGTTCCATACGACATTAAATAATCGTATGACATCCCATAGTAATAAAACGCCCAAGGGTCTGTTGATTCTTTATATACTCCTAAGTCTTCTTCACCCTGTGCTGAAACATATGACGTTTCACCTTTGTTGGTAGTAATGCGAACCCATGATACGTGAGCTCCGCTGTCGATCGTATTGAGAACTATTGTAGCTTTATATGCGGCGCCCGCTGCATGGTGAATGGCGCCGGGCGTAAAAGTACATAAACAAGCAAAAGACGGAACAGCAACTACCGCAAGGATAAAAGCAAAAACAAGCAGCGCAACAATTGTTTTTTTCATTTCAATTACTCTCCTTCTTGATTCTAAAATTTTGGTTATTGTGGGGTTGTAATTTGTTTTTGCCGTGAAAAATATTTTCAACTCCAATAGAACGGAGAAAAAAGATTTCCGCGGCAAAATGAGGTTTGAAAAGATAACCGGTTATCTGACGGGAGCGGACCTGCACCGCCACAAAGCTCTCGTTTCACGGGATTTTAAGTCCCGGGTGTCTGCCGATTCCGCCACACCGGCAGAATTATCGGGGCGTAAAGTCCGTTCACTATATTTATTTTACCAAAAAATGATCGTATTTGTCAACAGGAAATCAGAAAAAAATTATTAAATTTTTGTTAATTTTACAACAAATATACGGAAAAACCCTTTCTTCCTCAATAGAAAAGTAAAAGTGCAGACATACAGTACTGCACTTTTGTTTTTTCAAAAAACGGAATCAGGGTTAATAGAAATGACCTACCCTTTACCGAGCTGCCATTCTACGGAACCGTTGCAGAACGGGTCGTTTCTTCTTTTAAGAGCGTCTTTCAGCTTTGATTTCATTTCCGAAATGATCTGCAAGTATTGCGGAGAGTTTATTCTGTTCACTTTTTCACCGGGATCGGCTTCAAGATCGTAAAACTCGTCGATATCCGTAAGGTTCCAGATATATTTATATTTATGGTTACGAAGATGACTTATAAGTACGACGGCATGAGCGATGAAGAAGAGCTGTGGCATCCCGACGATTACTCCGTCGAGAAAGACAACAGCACCTTCCGCTCCTATGTCAGAAGGATCAAGTACTCCTGCGAGTATGACTACGACGAGTAAGGCATAGCGAATTGCATCTATTTAGTCCATATAGAAACAGTAGTTTCCGATTCCCGTGAATAGCGTAAATGGTCTAAAAAGATGAAATTAAACGGTCAAATATAATAAAAAAAGCCTTGTGAAAGGCTAAAACTGGACGGGCCCCGAAAAATGAACCACTGTGTTTCATTTTCGGGGCTCTCACTATATAATATGAGTAGGTTTTCGCAAGAACCGTTGTGAGACAGCCAACACGAAAAGTGCCAAAAATCGATCAGAAAAGATTTTCTGCACCCACTTCCGTAGCGGGCTGTCTCATCTTTTCAAAATACTTTTTTTCGAACTTTTCGGGAGAGGTATTGTTGAGATAAGCGTGCGGACGCTCGGCATTGTATCTTTCGATATAGGCAGCTATAGATTTTTTCATTTCCGCTTCGGAATGATAGTTCGATCGATACAGTCCTTCTTCCTTAAGCGTCTTGAAGAACGCTTCACAAACCGCGTTATCATACGGATTCGAGACGGCCGAATATGAATGGGTTATTCCCAATTCTTTCAGGGTTTGATTGAACGCTTTTGAGGCATATACCGTTCCTCTGTCGGTATGAAGAGTCAGAGGTCCTCTCGGCTGTCGCTCTCTGAATGCGGATTTGATGGTCCGGTTAACGAGTTGAGTACTTGGCTTCATTGAAATCGAGTAAGCTATTACCTTTCTGGAAAACAGATCCAGGACGGCACAGATATTGTACTTGAAGCCGTTGTATTTGATTTCGGTCATGTCACTCGCCCAAAGAGTATCCGGCTCTGATGCGTCAAATTGCTGGCACACATGATTTGTGAATCTTTTCAGCCCCTGCTCGTAAAGCTTTTTTGCCCCGGAACGCACGCTGAACCACCCGTTATTATGCATTATTTCCGCAACTGTCTTCGGAGCCATATGATATCCCATATCACTCAGAATCGATGAGATTTTTCTTGCCCCGTATGTCTGACGGCTTTCTTCGAAGATTTTTTCGATCAAAGGTGTGTATTCTTTACGTTTTCTTGAATACTGAGTTTCCCGAACCTCGATTGCCCGATAATAAGTCGCCTTCGCAATATCAAGGGTACTGCACAGCAAATTCAGCGAGTATTCGCCGTTAAGGCTCTGAATAGCAGCGATCCGCTGATCGAACGGACTTGAAATGCCGAGACCGGTTTTCTGAAAGATCTCAATAACCTGTTTCTGACGTTCGATCTCTGCCATAAGTTTTTTGTCCTGCCTGCCCGGTATTACCGGTTTGTCCGGAGTTTCCATTTCGTGCATCCAGCGGTAAAAAGTGGATCTGGAGATGCCGTATTTTTCGGTAAGCTTGTCAACGGAACCACCGTTTTTATAATCTTTGAAGCAGTTCACTTTTGCTTTTGATTTGATTGTTGTGTTCATTTTGAACCTCCTGTAATAAAAGAAATGGCTATTATTATACTACAGGTTTTTTGATAATATGTTACGGTTGGAAGAATTGCCGGTTTCCGGGAGACGAGTATCAGTAAATCTTGAATTATTCACAAATTGGTGGTATAATGATAAATAAATGAACGAGTAGAGGAAGGTGTGATGGCTGAGATGAAGAAAAACAGACGGATAGCCGTTTATTGTTTATTTGCGACGCTTCTTATTGTTTCTATCCTGTCGGGATGCGCTAACAAACCACATACTGGTAGTATTATCGAACCACATACTGGTAGTATTATCGAACCACATACTGGTAGTATTATCGAAGGCCGTGAATCGGCCGGCGACTGGCCTGCAATGATTATGGTCGACGGCACATTGTATTACAAAGCGTATACAGTTGTTGAGTCGATCGACAATGATGCAATTATCGGTTATACGTCCTCCTATACTGATAATGAACCCTCAAAAGACGGAGAAACAAACTTTTCACGAACACTCGGTCTTCCTTATGCAAAAACAGAAGACGGTATCGCGGTCAAATATAATGGTCAGTGGAATCTTTTTGTTCAGAAGAACGACAATCAGTCAAGCAAAACCGACAGTAGCTCAATGAACGGCAATCAATATGTGTGGGAGAAAAAGGTTTTTGTCGGAGACTTTGTAATTGCTCTGAACGATGATCATACATATCAATGTTATGGCGGCAGTTTACATAGCTGTTATGATAGCATAGGAACATGGACCAACGAGGACGGCATCATCGTAATGACTGAGAGCAGCGGTTACGACAATGTGTTCAGATTCAAACTTACCGAGGAAGGATTGATCTATATCGCCGAGGGCTCCAGCAAGTTCATGTATGTTGACGTTACAGACGGAGACAGGTTCTTGCTCCGCAACGGTATCGTTTGGGATGAGCCGAGTTATACTCCGGACTACAATTCAACCAGCACGCTCCATTCAGATGTATTCCTAGAGAAACTGAAAAAAGACGGATATCACCGTGGTGATGAAATAGACAAAAACTACAACACTGACAACATAACTGGTATCTTCAACATCACTCCTCAAGCAATACTGGAGGAAAATCCCAATCTTGAACTCTTCTACGTAAAAGACGGATATCACTGCTTTATGATGTATAAGGGAGAGATATACAGATATGATACATTTGACAGGCTGCGTATTATATGTTATAATAGAATAAGATACCTACTATGGAGCTTTTTATGGCACAGTCAAGAAGAACGGTTATCGCTGTTGATGATTACACATTCAATGTGTTTCATGAATGTGATAACTGCCTGCTGACTGTCCTTGCTGAGATCGGGCAGCTCGTTCACAAGAACAAGTGGACAGTCTGCGAGTGCAGATTCTGCCACAAGCTGTTCCTCGGAACGGAAGGCGAGGTATGCTGTCACGCTGCCGAGCGAATCGAGGCTCAGAAGCAGCAGAAAGAAAAAATCATCGAGGAAAGTATGATATTATATCAAAGCAACTGGATGAGATAATAAAGTATCATTTAATTTAGGTTTTCATGAATTTTAGAAGCCTATCTCCTGCTGAAAGAAGTGATTACAATTAAACTACTTTTTTGGAATCTCGCACGAAATAGCATTGAAAAATACATAGCAGATATCATAAATGAAAATGATATTGATATATGCGTTTTCGCAGAATACAATAGCATTAACTTTGAAATAGTATTATCAGGATTAAATAATAGTTATACCCTCTTCGATGGTATGGGTGGGTGCGATAAAATAACGCTAATTGCTCGTAGTGGTTATGATGTAGAAATCCGAAGAGAGCAAAACCGCTATACAATTTATTCTGTATATGATAATACAGAAAAATATATCATTACAGGGATTCATTTACAAGATAGATTAAACGCTGATGCAGAAACCCGAAAGAATACAATAAGAAAAATTGTTCAAGACATCAAGGAGCAAGAAAACAAACTGAAACATGATAATACAATTGTTATTGGTGATTTCAATGCCAGCCCGTTTGATGAAGAACTTGTTCAAAAGGATGCGTTTAATGCAGTTTTATTTAAAGACCTAATATTTAAGACTGAATTAGTAAAAGTTGACGGTGTACAATATCGGCGTTTTTATAATCCGATGCTGAATTGTATATCAGAAGACGATTCAACATATGGGTCGCATTATTACGATTCAGGAATCAAGTCTATTTATTGGTATTTTCTTGATCAAGTGATTATTAGGAAGTCACTGGTAGATAGATTATCCGATATTCGTATTATCAAAGTAATAAATAATCAAAAGCTAATCAAAGCCGTAAAACCTAACTCAGATATAAGCGATCATCTGCCGTTAATAGTTGAATTTGAAAGGAGAGTTATAAATGACTGATCTATGGGGGAATATCCAACTTGAAGAGGAAAAGTTTTCTGATAGTAAGGCAATTGAAATACTAAGAGAACAAGCTCGTCTTTTAGATAAGAAAACTAACGGAATGATTAAAGCAACTTTTTCAAAAGTTGAGTACAAGAAGTCAACCTCAGAGGTTATAGGACAAACATTATTATCATTTGCTGGTACAAAAGAAGAAATCGTCGAATCCGAACTAGAGGGAAAAGAGGATTTGAACAGAATATATACTTACACAAAATATAAATTTGAGATTTTTAATGACACATATAGATTCAGAGTATTCATATTAGAATATCGTCCAGTATTTCCTATTGAAATTGAAGTTGATGAGGGGATTAGAGACGAACTCAAGTTGTCAACAATAGAAAAAATCAACAGCGATGATGAATTAAAGGAGTTGGTTTCTTCTATTTTTTCAAGTAATAAAGTTCAAATGATTATAAAAAGAATGTATGCACACAAATAACGGCAGCATCTGAAGGCACAGCCGTAAACGATTAAATATAAACCATACACTCAAACACCGCTTCTCTTGCCATATAGACGAAGCAGTTCTCAAGACCAAGCATCTTCTCAGCATCACCGCTGAGGACAGCTTTCTGATAGCAACTGTCGATCTGCTTCCAAAGCTCCACCTGGCGTGAGATAGCTTCACTGACTTTCCGTTCCAGATCATCAAGGTATTGCACGATCCTGCCCTCGTTGACGAGCCTGCGAAGCCTGTCAGGACAATGACTGTCAGAGAAATGAAGATGATACCTGATGAAGTCGGTATGGTAGGTCTTGCTCTCCTCGGTCTGCGTATCGGTGTTGAAGTGTGTGACTGTCATTGAATTTGTGTCGATTTTCCATATCGGCACATTTTTCTTTTTCAGCGGGCTATATGCAACTTGTTCGCTTTCGTATCTGCTCATTTTGAGATACCTCCGTAGTACATAGAATGTGTCGAATATGGCTGCTAATATCGTGGTTACTATTCGTATGGTTTACAACTCTCAGCCACAGCTCCGAGGAAACCAGTCCCTCGTGATAACCTACCTTGACATATTTTCCGCCGTCTGCATTATCGTGCATGAAAACTCCGTGAATGCCGTCATAGGCTTCGACCTCATCTATGATCTCATAGCCACGGCTCTGGAAGAAAGCGTACACATCTTTATCAGCACGGACATACAACGGATTTTTCAGGATAGATGACAATGAACCAGCGTTCAGTTTTCCGCTGTGACTGCCATTCTTACCGCCATACTCATCAGTGCGGAGATAGCGAATCTCGTCCTCATGCTCCTTAAAATATGTGAGAATATCACGAAGCGAAGTTGACGGTTCAGCATACATCTGATATGCAAGACGAAGTGCATCAGCCTGTTCCGAGGGGACAAGCACCGAGCCTTTCTTGCCATTCACGGTCATACGCTGAGTGGTATAACCGAAGCTCATTGTACCACCCTGATAGAAACCCGTTTCACGCCCTCTGGTATCATACGCATCTGCCACTCTGCCTGCGATCGTTTCTCTCTCAAACTCCGCAAAGTTCAGGAGATTGTTTCGCATCATACGCCCTTCCTTAGTCTCCGTATTGAACGGCTCAGAGAGCGAGTAAACAGTCACACCGAGCTTGTCCAGTTCCTCAGAAACATTCAGATAGTCACGCAGATTACGGCTAAAGCGGTCATACTTTTTGACAACGATACGACTGATAAGACCTTCACGGGCATCACTCATCATCTGCTGAAATGCAGGACGGTGTTCTGTATCTTTTCCCGAAAATCCATTATCGCAATACAGGCGGTACACACAATCCTCGCCTACATATCTGATACAATCCTCCTTCTGCGATTCAATGGACAGCGAATTATTATCCCTGTCCGCTACGGAACGGCGGACATAGATCGCAGTTACTCCGCCGTTGTTTGTTACCTTCTTTTTCATGTTTATCGACCTCC
>JAEEGH010030164.1_pt1 | contig 10557 bp, 7 predicted proteins | sample 9134181 | NCBI WGS metagenome assembly JAEEGH01 (sample SAMN16246544, study PRJNA631951) | gut metagenome | biome: gut microbiome; feature: rumen; material: DP-attached | host: Bos | place: Iran: Karaj | collected 2018-10 | reverse complement strand
ATTGTCATGGCGGTGCTGATCTCCCTGGTGGTAACCACGGTGACGGTCCTCTCCGGCTTCACCGCCGCGGCGGCAGAGAAGCAGTTTTTGATGCGCACCCTGGGGGCCAGCAAGGGGCAGACCTTCGTAAAGGTGGTCCTGCCCGCGGGGGTGCCCCACATGATGTCCGCCCTGAAGATCTCCGTGGGCATGAGCTGGGTGGGCGTCATCGTGGGGGAATACCTGGTGAGCAAGTCCGGTCTCGGGTACCTCATCGTCTACGGGGGCCAGGTGTTCAAGCTGGATTTAGTGATGGCCTCGGTGGTGATCCTGTGCGTGCTGGCGGCCCTCATGTACGGGGCCGTGGCCCTGCTGGAAAAACGGTTCCGAAAGTGAGGCCCCAAAGGGCGCTTCCTGCCGGAATATGACGCCATGGCTGGACTTTCCTATTGCATTGAAGCGCCGGATATGGTATAATCCCACCATATTGGGCGAAAGGGCCCATATTTAGGAAAGGTTTTACATGGATAAGATTTTCGAGAAGATAGAGCTGCGATTGAAGCAGGATCATCAGGTGACGCCCAACGAGGCCACCGTATATCAGATCCACGACGCCCTGAGCAAGCTGGTCATGGACGGCATCGCCGACACCTGGTACGAGAGCCGTCATATGCATGAGCGGAGCCGGGGCGCTTACTATTTCTCCGCCGAGTATCTTACGGGCCGCATGGTCTATAACAACCTCTACAACCTGGGCCTGCTGGACAAGGTGAAAGCGGCCTTCGCCCAGCACGGGCTGGATATCAACATGTTCGAGGAGATCGAGGACTGCGCCCTGGGCAACGGCGGCTTGGGGCGTCTCGCCGCCTGCTTCCTGGACTCCGCCGCCACCCACGATCTGCCTTTGGACGGTTACGGCATCCGGTATAAGTACGGCCTGTTCAAGCAGAGCTGGCGGGACGGCTATCAGCACGAGGCCGCCGACGACTGGCAGCGGTTCGGGGACCCCTGGAGCCGCCGCCGCTCCACCCACGAGGTGCTGGTGAAGTTCGCGGACCAGACCGTCCGGGCCGTGCCCTACGACATGCCCATCATCGGCTACCATACGGACAACATCGGGACCCTGCGCCTCTGGCAGAGCGAGGCCGTGGAGGACTTCGACTTCCAGATGTTCAACGAGCAGGAGTACGCCGAGGCCGTGAAGGAGAAGAACGCGGTGGAGGACATCACCCGGGTCCTGTACCCCAACGACACCACACGCGCCGGCAAGAAGCTGCGGCTGAAGCAGCAGTACTTCCTGTCCTCCGCTTCGCTGCAGGATCTGATGCTCCGGTTCAAGCGGGAGAACCTGCCCATGGAGAAGTTCGCCGCCCACAACGCCATCCAGCTCAACGACACCCATCCCACCGTCAGCATCCCGGAGCTGATCCGGTTGCTGACGAACGAGGGGCTCACCTTCGAGCAGAGCTTCGACATCGCCCAGAAGACCTTCGGCTACACCAACCATACGGTCATGCAGGAGGCGCTGGAGAAGTGGGACGCTGACCTCTTCAAGGAGCTGCTGCCCGAGATCTTCGACATCATCTACCGCATCAACGCCAAGCTCTGCGGGGAGCTCATGAGCCGGGGGATCGACTGTTCCTCCTACGCCATCATCCAGGGGAACCGCATCCACATGGCGAATCTCGCCGTCTACGTGAGCCACGCGGTGAACGGCGTAGCCAAGATCCACACCGAGATCTTGAAGAACGACGTGCTGAAGAACTGGTACGAGCTCTATCCTGAGCGCTTCCAGAACAAGACCAACGGCATCACCCAGCGCCGCTGGCTGGGCCTGTGCAACCCGGGCCTCGCCGCCTACATCACCAAGCGGATCGGAGACGGGTGGCTGCTGGACCTCTCCGAGCTCGAGAAGCTGAAGGAGCACATGACCTCCACGGACATCCGGGAATTCCTGGAGGTGAAGCGCCAGAACAAGCGCGCCCTGTCCGATTACGTCTACGCCCGGGAGGGCGTGCGCCTGCCGGACAACTTCGTGTTCGACGTGCAGATCAAGCGCATGCACGAGTATAAGCGGCAGCTCATGAACGCCTTCGCCATCCTGGACATCTACTACGGCATCAAGGACGGCCGGATCAAGGACTTCCCGCCCACGGCATTCCTCTTCGGTGCTAAGGCCGCCCCGGGCTACATCATCGCCAAGACGGTCATCAAATTCATCAACGAGATCGCCAAGCTCATCAACAACGACGAGTCCGTCAACGACCGCATGCGGGTGGTCTTCGTCCAGAACTACAACTGCTCCTACGCCGAGCACATCATCCCCGCGGCGGACATCTCCGAGCAGATCTCCCCGGCGGGCACCGAGGCCTCCGGCACCGGCAACATGAAGCTGATGCTCAACGGCGCGGTGAGCCTGTGCACCTACGACGGGGCCAACATCGAGATTTTGGACGCGGCGGGGGAGGAGAACAACTACCGCTTCGGCGCCAGCGTGGACACCCTCAACGAGCTTCGGCCCCACTACGACCCCAAGGCCATCTACGAGCACGAGCCCCGGGTGAAGCGGGTGGTGGACACCCTGGTCAACGGCACCTTCCAGGACGGGGGCACGGGCGTGTTCCGGAGCCTCTACAACTCCCTGGTCAACGGCAACAGCTGGCAGAAGCCGGACTACTACTTCGTGCTCTACGAGCTGCTTCCCTATATCGATCGGAAGCTGGACGCCATCTACGACACCCAGGATCCCCTGTCCTTCGGCCGCAAGGCCCTCATGAACACCGCCAGCGCCGGGTATTTCTCCTCGGACCGGACGGTGCTGGACTACGCCCGGGACATCTGGGACCTGAAGCCCTTCCCCCACCAATACACCCTGAACCTGTTCTGATCGGGAGGACCGCATGCTGGCACTTTCACCCATCTCCGCCCTGCTGGGGCTGCTGCTCGGGTTCGTCCTGAGCGGGGCCCTCATCGCTTTGCTGCGGGACAAGCTCCCCCAGGACCACGGCCGGGCCTACGCGGTGGACGGCCAGGTGACCAAGGGCAAGGCCCGGGGCAGCGGCGTGGTGTTCATCCCTGTGTTCGCGGCGGTGTCCATGCTGGTGACGCCCTTCTCCTGGGAGCGGTGCGCGTACCTCTTTTTGACCATAGCCGCCATGCTCACCGGGTATCTGGACGATCGGTCGGACCTGCCCTGGAGCGAGCTCAAGAAGGGGCTGCTGGATTTGGCCATCTGCCTGCTGGCCCTCATTACCTTCATGAACACCCATGGCGACTACGGCTTCACCCTCTTCGGGTGGCGGGTAGCCCTGCCCTGGTGGCTGTTCGCGCCCATCGCCCTGTTTTTGCTGTGGGCCTTCATCAACTGCTGCAACTGCGCCGACGGGGTGGACGGCCACTTCGGCACCCTGTCCGTCATCGCCCTGGGAGCCCTGGGGTACGCCCTCTACGCCTTCTGTGAGGGCCAGGATTGGGCCCTCTGCGCCCTGGTCCTTATCGGCTGTGTCCTGGCCTATCTGCTGTTCAACGCCCATCCCTGCCTCGTCATGATGGGCGACGCGGGCAGCCGGGCCATCGGCCTGTTCATGGGCATCCTGGTGCTGCAGACGGGGAACTTCCTGCTGTGCCTGCCCTTCGCCATCGTCATTTTGCTGGACGGGGGCCTGGGCCTTCTCAAGCTGGCCGTCATGCGCACCTTCCACAGCAAGACCTTCATGATGTGGCTGCTGACGCCCCTCCACGACGAGACCCGGAAGAAGCGCCACTGGTCCGACACCCAGACCGTATTCCGCTTCGCCATCGTCCAGCTCGTCTGCGCCCTGACCGGGCTGCTGGTCATGGCCGCCCTCCGCTGATGCATACCGAGACCATAAACCTATACGAGCACTACCATACGGCTGCCCCCGGCGACGGTGGGCAGCTGGTCGTCTATGCCCTGGAGCCCATCCCCAAGGTGGACCCCAAGCGCCGGTTCCCCGCGGTGCTGATCCTGCCCGGCGGCGCCTATTCGTGGGTGTCCCCCCGGGAGGCGGAGCCCGTGGCCATGCGGTTCCTCAGCCGGGGCTTCACCTGCGCCATCCTGAACTATTCCTGCGCCCCTGCCCGGTTCCCCGTGGCGCTACGGGAGGCGGCCATGGCTATGGGCTTCCTGCGGGAGCAGGCGGACCGGCTCCATATCGACCCTGAAAAGGTGGCCGCCCTGGGCTTTTCCGCCGGGGGGCATCTATGCGGCACGTTGGGCACCCTCTACGACGCCCCGGAGGTGGCGGACGTCGCCCCGGCGGCCATGATCCGGCCGGACGCCCTGGTGCTCTGCTATCCCGTCTCCGCCGCCCACGGCCGGACCCACGAGGACAGCTTCACCAACCTCTGCGGCCAGGATCAGGCCCTGAAGGACAGGCTTTCCCTGGACCGTTTGGTCCGGCGGGACATGATGCCCGTGTTCCTGTGGCACACCCGGACGGACGATTCCGTGCCCGTGGACGGGACCATGCGCCTCGCTTTAGCCCTGGCGGAGCAGGACGTGCCCTTCGCCCTCCACGTGTTCGCCGCAGGCCGCCACGGCCTCGCCACGGCGGACGATCTGGTCTACCGGCGGGACAACCTGCCGCCGGTCAGCGACGGGGTCCGGGACTGGCCGGAGCTGGCCGTTCGTTTCCTGTGGGAGCAGGGGTTCCATATCCAGGACGGAGAATAAATAATAGGCAACGAAAAAGCAGCAGGTTTCGGCCTGCTGCTTTCGCATGTATTCGGTTCAGCGCTCCTCGCGGAAGTAGGGGAGACCCAAGGACATGGGGGGCTGATCCTCCCGCTTTTTGCGGAGGGACACGATGATGAGCACCAGGAGGGTGATGATGTAGGGGAACATCTTGTAGATCTCCTTGATGGCCATCTCCGTGCCCGTGGGGATGTACAGGTACAGGATGTAGAGGCCGCCGAAGAGGATGGAGGCCAGGATGCTCACGCTGGGCCGCCAGATGGTGAAGATGACCAGGGCGATGGCCAGCCACCCTCTGTCGCCGAAGGCGTTGTGGGACCAGATGCCGTTGGAGTAGTCCAGCACATAGTAGAGGCCGCCGAGGCCCGCGATCATGCTGCCCACGCAGGTGGCCACGTACTTGTACTTGACCACGTTGATGCCGGCGGCGTCCGCCGTGGCGGGGCTTTCACCCACGGCCCTCAGGTGCAGGCCCGTCCGGGTGCGCTTGAGGATGTAGGAGGCCACGATGGCGATCACGATGGCGAGGTACGCCAGGAACCCGTAGGACAGGAACACCTGGCCGAACCAGCCCAGCTTGTTGGCGAAGGGCAGGGTGGTCTTGATGTAGCCGCTGGTGCCGCCCAGCACGATGGCGGGGACCTCCGCGTTGGAGAGCTTGATGAGGGAGCCGCCGAAGAAGTTGCCGAAGCCCACGCCGAAGGTGGTGATGGCAAGGCCGGTCACGTTCTGGTTGGCCCGGAGGGAGACGGTGAGGAAGCAGTAGAGGAGGCCCGTCAATAAGGAGCCGATGAGGCAGCAGACCAGGGGGATCAGCACCGCCAGCAGGGGGTTCATCATGCCCTTGGGGGTGAAGGTCTCGTAGTAGAAGGCGCCGATGACGCTGGAGATGGCCCCCATGTACATGATGCCCGGGATGCCCAGGTTCAGGTTGCCGGATTTCTCCGTCAGGATCTCGCCGGTGCTGCCGTACAGCAGGGGGATGCCCTGCATGATGGCCCGCGGGATAAAGGTCACGAGAAAGTTCAGCATCGTTATGCCTCCTTGCTGCTCTTGGCGAACTGGATCTTGTAGGTGATGAAGAATTCGCAGCCGATGATGAAGAACAGGATGATGCCCGTCAAAATCTCCGAGAAGGATTCGTTCAGGTAGAAGCTGGTGGCCACCTCCTTGGCGCCCAGCTGCAGGAACACCAGCAGGAAGCTGGTCAGGATCATGACGATGGGGTTGAACTTGGCGAGCCAGGACACCATGACCGCCGTGAAGCCGCGGCCGCCCACCAGGTCCGTGGACAGGGTGTGGTCCGTCCCGCCGGCAAGGAGCATCCCGATGAAGCCGCAGAGGGCGCCGGAGAGGACCATTGTGCGGATGATGACCCATTCCACCTTGATGCCCGCATACCGGGCGGTCCGTTCGCTCTCGCCCACCACGGCGATCTCATAGCCCTGCTTGCTGTACTTGAGGTAGATGTGGAGGAGCACCGTCAATATGGCGATCAGGATGATGATGATGGCGTACTGCTTGCCGCCGATATAGGGGAGCCAGCCGATGTGGGTGTTCTGGTTGATCATGCCGATCTTGCCGGACCCCTTGGGCACCTCCCAGATGATGATGAAGTAGGCAGCGAGCTGTATGGCGATGTAGTTCATCATCAGGGTGAACAGGGTTTCGTTGGTGTTCCAGTGGGCCTTGAAGAAGGCGGGCAAAAAGCCCCACAGGGCGCCGGCGGCCACGCTGACCACCAGCATGATGAGGAGCATGAGCCAGTTGGAGGTGATGGTGTTGCCCAGGGTGATCATGACGGTGGCGCAGGCCAGGGCCCCGGCCATGACCTGCCCCTCAGCGCCGATGTTCCAGAACCGCATCTTGAAGGCGGGGGTCACCGCCAGGGAGATGCCCAGCAGGATGGCCAGCTTCTGGAACAGGACCCAGGTCTTTCGCTCGGTGCCAAAGGCCCCGTAGAACATGGTCTTGTAGAGGTCCAGGGGGTTCAGCCCCGTGACCATGACCGTGACCAGGGAGCACATGACGAGGGCCAGCAGGATGGCCGCGCCCCGGATCATCCACGCCTGGTACCAGGGGAGGGCCTCCCGCTTGACGATGTGGAACAGAGTGCGTTTATTTTTCATTGGTCTTTCCTCCCACACGGGTCATCAGCACGCCGACCTGCCGCTTGTCGGTGGTCCGAGCGTCCACCACGCCGGAGACCTGGCCACCGCAAAGGACCAGGAGCCGGTCGCAGAGCTCCAGCAGCACGTCCAGATCCTCACCCACGTAGATGACGGCCACGCCCTTCATCTTCTCGGCGGTGAGCAGGTTGTAGATGGTATACGAGGTGTTGATATCCAGGCCCCGGACCGCGTAGGCGGTCATGAGCACCGCCGGGTCCTGGGCGATCTCTCGGCCCACCAGCACCTTCTGCACGTTGCCGCCGGACATGCGCCGCACGGGGAAGTCGATGCTGGGGGTAACCACCTCCAGCTCCTTCCATACCTCGTTGGCCACCCGCTCGGGCTCCTTCTTATCCAGGAAGGGCCCTTTGTTCTTGCGCCAGGACCGGAGCATCATGTTCCCCGTCATGCCCATGGAGCCCACGAGACCCATGCCCAGCCGGTCCTCCGGCACGAAGGCCATGGAGATGCCGGCCTTCTGGATCTCCAGAGGGTCCTTGCCGGCCAGGTCTTCCGTCTTTTCGGTCTTGGGGTTGTGGTAGATGATGGAGCCCTGGGCGATGGGGTAGAGGCCGGAGATGGCCTCCAGAAGCTCCCGCTGGCCGGACCCGGCCACGCCCGCGATGCCCAAAACCTCGCCGCTGTAGGCGGTGAAGTTGATGTTGTTGAGGCGCTTCACGCCCAGCTCGTCGTAGACCGTCAGGCCCTTCACCTCCAGGCGGGGCTTGGGGTCCACCGGCATGGGCCGGTCGATGTTCAGACTCACGGCCCGGCCCACCATCATATCCGTCAGGCTCTGCTGATCAGCGTCCTTGGTGAGCACGTCGCCGATGTATTCGCCCTTGCGCAGGATGGCCACCCGGTCGGAGACCTCCAACACCTCGTGGAGCTTGTGGGTGATGATGATGAGGGATTTGCCGTCCTTCTGCATGTTGCGCATGACAGCGAAGAGCCGATCCGTCTCCTGGGGGGTCAGCACGGCGGTGGGCTCGTCCAGGATCAGGATGTCCGCGCCCCGGTACAGGACCTTCACGATCTCCACGGTCTGCTTCTGGGAGACGGACATGTTGTAGACCTTCTGGTCCGGGTCGATCTCGAAGCCGTACTTCTGGCTGATCTCCTTGATCCGCTTGCCGGCCTCCTTCAGGTTCATCTTCCCGTCCTCGTCGAGGCCCAGGATGATGTTCTCCGTGGCGGTGAACACGTCCACCAGCTTGAAGTGCTGATGGATCATGCCGATGCCGTTGTCGAAGGCGTCCTTGGGGGAGGCGATGGTCACAGGCTTGTCGTGGATGTAGATCTGGCCTTCGTCGGGGTAGTATATGCCGGAAAGCATATTCATCAGCGTGGTCTTCCCGCTGCCGTTCTCACCCAGGAGGGACAGGATCTCCCCCTCGTGCAGCTCCAGATTGATGGCGTTGTTGGCGACCACGCTGCCGAATCGCTTGGTGATCCCCTCCATTTTGATGGCGTTCCTTACAGCTTCCAAGGCAGAGCATCCTTTCCACCGAGCGTTTACACCTGCGCATACAAGCTCGATCTTAGCAAAATTCTACCATATGCCATGCTTTTTGTAAATAAAAAATGAGGGCGTCCAAAAAATAATAAAGGAAACGGGCTGCCCGAAGACAGCCCGTCATGGTGGGTATGGGTTGGATTAGAAAGCGGTATCCAGCAGCGTGATGCCGTCGATCTGCAGATCGAAGTAGGGGGCGCTGCGGAACTCGGACTCGTGGAAGTAGCCGTCCTTGACCACTTCGGTGTCGGGGGTGTAGGCAGGATCGGTGTCCACGTCGGCCATGTAGCTGGTCAGGGGCGCGCCGTCCTTGGTGAAGGTGGCGGTGTCGAACACGTGGAGGGTGCCGGCTTCGAGGGCCTTCTGGACCTCTTCCAGCTTCTCCTTGGTGCCGGCGGCCACGACGCCCTCGTTGAGCTCGGTGAGCTTCACGGAGCCGGTGGCGATGGTGCCGGTCCAGTCGGTGTCGATGGGCTTGCCGTTCATGGCCGCGGTGATGGCGTACTCATAGTAGGGCTCCCAGTCGATACGAGAGGAGATCAGGTAGGTGTTGGGACCGGCTTCCTTGGTGCTGCCGTTGTAGGACACGTCGGGGATACCGGCTTCCTCACAGGCGGAGGGAGCGCCCAGGGAGTCGGCGTGCTGGCTGATGAGCTTGCAGCCGCCCTGGATCAGCTTCTGAGCGCCTTCCTTCTCGGCGGTGGGATCGTACCAGGAACCGGTGAAGGTGACTTCCATGGTGGCGGTGGGGCACACGGACCGGACGCCCAGGAAGAAGGAGGTGTAACCGGAGATAACCTCGGCGTAGGTGAAGGCGCCGACGTAACCGACCTTGGCTTCCTCAGCGGCGAACTTGCCGGCCTCGATCATTTCGTTCAGCTTCAGGCCGGCCACCACGCCCGCCAGGTAACGGCCCTCATAGATGGCCGCAAAGGCGTTGTGGTAGTTGGCCAGGTTCTCGGTGTGGGCCTTGGTGCCGGTGGAGTGGCAGAACTGCACGTTGGGGAACTCCTTGGCGGCCTGGATCATGTAGTCCTCATGGCCGAAGCTGTCGGCGAAGACGGCGATGCAGCCGGAGCTGGCCATATCGGCAGCGGTCTCGTAGCAGCTGTTGTCCTCGTTGATGCCGGTCTTCAGAACCATCTCGACGCCCAGCTTCTCGCAGGCAGCCTTGGCGGCGTTGATGAAGTTCAAGTCGTAGGTGGACTGCTCGTCATGCAGGCAGATGAAGCCTACCTTGACCTTCTTTGCGGGCTCCTCGGCGGGCTTGGTGCCCTTGCAGCCAACGATGGCAAGGACCATCACCAGACACATCATGATTGCCAAAAAGCGTTTCATTCAGATACTTCCTCCTATTTTGTAGGTTTTATTGCAGACCCTTGGTCTTACAATCCTGTAAAAAGACTGCCGCGCTTGGGCGGACAAATCCTTCACCAATTACATGTACGACCTTATTCTAACAGAACAAACAAGATTTGTACAGCATTCTTTTTCGGATTCTTGGAAAAAAAAGAACGGGGGGGAAGGGGCAGCGGCCGGGCAGGAACTTCTTTTTTGAGGCAAAGCCCATAAAACCCTTTAAAAACGGGCGCGGATGCGGTATACTGATTACAATACGAAAAGGGAGGCAGTATATGAACGGAGACTTTACACTCTATACCCCCACCAAGGTGGTCTTTGGCCGGAAGACGGAGGAGAAGGCGGGCGAGCTGGTCCGCGCCTTCGGCGGCAGCCGGGTCCTCATCCACTACGGCGGCAGCAGCGCGGTCCGCTCGGGGCTCATCGAACGGGTGAAGGCGTCCCTGGATCAGGCGGGGGTCTTTCACGTGGAGCTGGGCGGCGTGGTGCCCAATCCCCAGCTCTCCAAGGTATACGAGGGGATCGAGCTCGCCAAGGCGAACGGGGTGGACTTCCTGCTGGCCGTGGGCGGCGGGTCCGTCATCGACTCGGCCAAGGCCATCGCCTACGCGTTGGCGGAGCCGGAATACGACGTGAAGGAGCTCTACGAGCACACCCGCACGGCCAAGGCCTGCTACCCCGTGGGGACCATCCTGACCATCGCCGCCTCGGGGAGCGAGATGAGCGACAGCAGCGTCATCTCCTATGAGGACAAGAAGCGGGGCTACAACAGCGATCTGTGCCGGCCCAAGTTCGCCATCATGGACCCGGAGCTC
>JAEEGH010030163.1_pt1 | contig 10557 bp, 7 predicted proteins | sample 9134181 | NCBI WGS metagenome assembly JAEEGH01 (sample SAMN16246544, study PRJNA631951) | gut metagenome | biome: gut microbiome; feature: rumen; material: DP-attached | host: Bos | place: Iran: Karaj | collected 2018-10 | reverse complement strand
AATGCGATGGTTTCGATTTCAATGTCCTCGCTGCGGAAGACCTTCCTGAGATTTTCTACTTTAATCATTGCTTTTAGTCTTTAATGGTTAAACTTATATTTTGTTGATTTGTTGTTTGATTCATTTTGTGGGATACACTTCGTGTAGAAATGCTTTGCATTCGGCGAAGCCAAATCGTTCAAAAATCTATTTTTTAAAATCTTTCAAAATCTTATTATTTCCTTTTATTGATGTCATCTGATTTTTGACAGATTTTTACTGATATTTTTGACAGATTTCTTTGCGAAGCAAATCCCATAATTAAAACACCAGCACCTCCGATTCTCCGAAGTTGTCGTAAGAAGAAGTAATCACCCTCTCCCCTGCCTCAAGGCCTTCGACGACCTCGTAATACTGCGGGTTTTGCCGCCCAATCTTGATATCGCGCTTGGTGGCCTTGCTACCGTCGGAAGAGAGTACATAAATCCACTTGCCACCGGTCTTTTGGTAGAAGGCGCCACGCGGGATGAGCACCGCCTCCACGGGTTGGCCGAGTTGCAGGTTGAGGTAATAGGTCTGGCCGCTGCGGATGTTCTCAGGCTGCTGCTCCATGAACTTGAAGTCGGCCTTGAACTTGCCATCGCGCACCTCGGGATACACTTTTCTAATCTGTGCCTGATACCGCTCGCTCTGCCGTTCAAAGGTAGCCTCCAAGCCAGGCGTGATGCGGTCGATGTAATGCTCATCGATTTGGGCCTCAATCTTGTAGCTGTCGAGGTTGTTGATTTGCCCGATCTTGGAGCCTGCGCCCACCGACTGGCCCAACACCACATCCAACAGGCCCAACTCGCCGTCGATGGGTGCCTTGATGGTCAGGTTTTCCTTGCGCTTACGAATCATCATCATGTTGACGCGCATGTTCTCGAGGCTCTCGCGCATACGGTCGATTTCCACCGAGCGATGGAGGCTGTCCTGCTTGGCGCGGTTCTCCACCAGCTTCAGGCGGCTGTTCGAGAGTGTAAAGTCCTCCTCGGCCTTCAGGTAGTCCTCGCGGGCGATGAGGCCGTCGTCATAGAGCGACTTCTGCGCTTCGTAGGTACGGCGGTTGCGCTGTACTTCCATCTGCAGTTGCAGTTTCTCCTGCTCCACGCTCAGCTTCTGCTGTTCCATCTGAATCATGGTGTTGCGCAAGATGTTCTCTTTCTCGGCGAGGTCGGCCTCGGAGGAGAGGATCTGCATGTCGAGGTTTTCATTGCTTAAGATAAGGATGACATCGCCCGCCTTGACGCGGCTGCCTTCCTCGGTGACGATCTGCTGCACCACGCCGCCTTCCAAGGGGCTGATTTGGATGGTCGTCATGGGCGCGACCTGTCCGCTGATGCGGATGTAGTCGTTGAACTCGCCCGAGGTGACGGTGCTCACGGTGATGTTGTCCGCATCGATGCGAAGTTTCTTCGAGTCGTCCCTGAAGATAAGCCAGAGGATGAAGACGAGGAGCAACGCCCCGCCCCAGAACGGTAGTGCCTTCTTGGTGAATGCGCGGCGAATGCCTTTTTTCTGTTCGATTTTTCTGTCCATTGAGTGTTCCATAACTATTGAAGATTTATAATTTCAAGATTTAAAAATTCAAGATTTCAGGATTCTTTTTTTAACTACGGATTTCGCGGATTTTACAGATTTGTTCCCGTAAATTTTGGGACGCAAGCGTCCGATGAGTACGGATGGCTGCCACCGGTAGGAATCCGTAACAATTTGGGCACTTGTGCCTTCCAAATTTCTTGTCGGCCATCCGTTTAATCCGTGCAATCCGTAGTTTCTGATTATTCATTGTTTTGTGGGTTTTGATTGTTTTGTGATAAACGCTATTCCTTCTTCAACACCGTAGCTGGATTAGCCCGTGCCGTCTTGATGCTTTGCCAAATGACTGACAGGAAAGCCATCAGCACGACGGCAAGCACGGCCAAAGCGAAAATCCACCACGAGAGGCTGATGCGGTGCGTGTATTCCTCAAGCCAACGGTGCATAATGAACCAAGCCACGGGAATGCCAATCAGTGCAGCCACAGCCACCATCTTCATGAAGTTCAGCACCAACTCGCGCAACACGCCGCCATAGTCGGCGCCAAAAACTTTCTTCACAGCCACAGCGCGACGCTCCTGCTGCATGTAGTAGGAACTCATTGCGAACAAGCCCAACGCAGAAACGAGCATCGAAAGCAAGGTGAAAATCAGGATGATGCGAAGCATCCTGCTCTCGCCAGCAAAAAAGGCTTCAATCATGTCCTCAAGGTAAAGCGCTTCAAAACTCTTGTCGGGAAACAGCTCTTTAGTCACTTGTTCCAAACGGTCGAGAGCCGCCTTGTGGTCACCGGTGGTCTTCACCAACAATTTCCATGGAAAATCGTCATCGGGATTCTCACCTCGATTGTTAATCAAGGCCGCCGACTGCTGCATTTCCAAAGGCCAAATCTTGAAATCGTAGTATATGCCACCAATTTCATAGGTTTTTCCGTCTTTATGCCTAAATTCCGTCACCGTCTCGTCTATCCCAATCTGGCCGAAAGCATATTCATTGAGCCAATAAGACCCAGGGATATGGTTGTCCTGTTTAGCGCGAAGGCCCAAGATGTCGAAATAATGCTGGTCGCCTTGTATTTGCTGGAACGAGACCCAATTGCCGTTTTCCACCTCCATCGTCCAATTGTTGGTGCCCAACAACGGCGTACCGTCACCTTGCCCCACATCCTCCACAAACGGCTCGGCGCGATAAGCATCCAACAATGCCTTGATTTCGCCCGTCTTGCCGTACACATTGTCTATGACCAAAATGTCTTTCGTATTGTAGCCCAAATCGGCGGTTATCAGGTGCCGCGTTTGCAAGTAAAGGGTCAAAGCCGAAACAAGCATCACCACAGTCACGGCATTCTGCACCACGATGATGACAGGACCATAAACCGTCTTGGTCTTCACCCGCAACGACCCGCGCACAATCTCGATGGGCTGCACTTTTTGAATCATCAAAGCGGGAACAAGCCCGGCAAGGAAACCCAAAAGAAGCACGAATCCAATGACAATCAACACATTGACCGTATTGACCGCTCCGAAAACCGAGATATCGTAGTGCAATAGCTCAGAAGCGGCAGGCGCAAGAGCTTCAGCCAAAAGAACCGCCAAGCCCATCGCCAAAGCACAAAGCACAGTGCTTTCGCCTATCATTTTCAAGAAAATGCCTGCCTTTGTTGCCCCAACGAGCCTCCGCGTGGCCATTTCCTTGGCGCGAAAACCGATGAGTGCAGTGGAAAGATTCAAATAGTTGAGTATGGCGAACAACAAAAGCATCAGGCACATGGCCAATAATAGGTTCACAAAAAAGCGGTTGCCCAAACTCACAGTGGCTGTATGATCCTGTGCTCCTTCTTTAAGGAAATACACCTCACGCAGCGGGATGATGCGCACCTCGTCATACTTTTGCTTATAAACCCAGAAGTTTTCCTCGCACCAAGCCAAAATGTCGTCGTGGCGAGCCTGCAAATCCGCACCCGGATAAGTCATCACGAAGCAGACACCTCCGCCGCCACCATTGCTCATGCGCTCATTGTTGGCCGGGTTGATAATCGGCATCAAATTGCCATGTCCCAACACATCTGGCGCGTTGATGATGCTGTTGCCGAAGTCTTTGAAAACGCCGCACACCACCATGGGGTAGCCATCGTTTCTTTCAAGTATGATTTGTCGCCCGATGGGGTCTTTGTCGCCGAAATGCGCGTTGGCAAACGCCTCGCTCACCATACAACGGTCACCTGATATTTTCCAATCGGCCTTCGAGCCTTTCACAAGGTCGTAGCTGAACATCTCGAAGAAACACGAGTCCGCGAAGGTGAGGCTACCATAGACGGTCTCGCCGTCAATGCTAAACTCCTCATTGAAAGAATAGTTACAAACCGCGCACGATTTCTCAATTTCGGGGAATTGGTTGCGCAAGTGCTTGTCTAACCAATAGCCCATATTGAGGCTTTCCTCGTTGGTGATGACAAAAATTCTGTCAGCGTTCTCTTGGAAGGCATCGGTGGAGAGTTGTTTCTGCACATACACGGCCAAGAGCAGCACGAATGCCATTGAGATGGTCAAGCCCAAAAGGTTGATGAGGGCGTAGAGTTTGTTCCGTTTCAAAAAATTGAAAAATGATTTCATATTGTTGAAGTGTTGATTGTTTAACTGTTTAATTGTTTGTTGAGTTTCCCTTCGGGAATCTAAATTATATCATACACCCTCATACCAATCCTTGTGCCAAACTTGCAAATAAATAATAATCAACAAAATACAAAACAGCTATTTTACAAACTGTAAAGTTATTTTACAGTGAGTGTAAAGAAACTTTACACTTGCTTTTACACTTTAATTTGTGAGCAGATTTGAAAAAGTGTATCTTTTCAACCAAAATACTACTGGAAAAGTGTATAAAAATAGAGTTTCTTGGCTAAATCTCGTAAAAATATCGAGATTACGCCAGAATTCTACAACAAAGTTGGCGCAATCTCAATTTTTTTGTAACTTTGCGCCAAAATTCACCAAATATGAAAGACAATATCATCGGTCGCAAAGAGGAAATCATCAAGTTAGAGAAATATCTGGCAAGTGGGAAATCTGAGTTTGTCGCCATCTATGGCAGACGGCGTGTCGGCAAGACTTTCCTTGTGAAAGAACTGTTCGAAGGAAAGTTTGCCTTCCGAATGACAGGCAAAGAAAACGCCAACACCAAAGAACAGTTGGAAAACTTCCATTACGCCTTGAGCAATTACACCGAAAATGCCGAGATGCCTAAAACTTGGACTCAGGCTTTCCATTTGCTTGAGAAATACATTGAGCATGAAGCAGAAGAAGGTCCCAAAATTCTGTTTTTCGACGAACTGCCTTGGTTTGACACAAGAGGGTCCAAGTTTGTGAGCGCTTTGGAGCATTTTTGGAATGACTGGGCCGCTTACCGCAACGACATCAAACTCATCGTATGCGGAAGTGCAACCACATGGATGCTTAACAAAGTGGTCAACTCGAAAGGCGGCCTGCACAACCGAGCCACACACACCATGCTTCTTTCACCGTTTACCTTGGGTGAGACGGAACAATATTTCAAGTCGCAAGGCTTCCTTTACGAGCGTCAGGAAATCATCGAAAGCTATATGGCCGTGGGCGGTGTGGCTTATTATCTGTCGCTTTTCGAGCGCGACAAGAGTGTGGCACAAAACATCGAATCGCTCTGTTTCACCCGAGGAGGCGAAATGGTGAACGAGTTCGAGAAAATCTTCAAATCGCTTTTCAAGAAAGCCGATAATCACATTGCCGTAGTGACTGCACTCGAAAAGAAAGGAATGGGCATGACACGACAAGAAATCATAGAAGCTGCCCATCAAACCAACAATGGGAACCTGACACGCCTGCTTAAAGAACTTGAGGAATGCTCTTTTATCCGAAGCTATATCCCCTTCAAAAAGAGCAAAAAAGATACATTGTACCAGTTGATTGACCCTTTTACGCTCTTTCATTTCCGCTTTATGGGCGACTCTGGTAGTTATCTGAAAGGGTATTGGCAAAAGATGCAAGCCACAGCCCTCTATGAAAGTTGGTGTGGCTATGCTTTTGAAATCGTGTGTCTCAACCACTTGGATCAGATTGTTCAAGCTTTGGGCATCGACGGCACTATCAACAAACCCTGCTCATGGTTCTACCGTCCTCCCAAGACTGCATCAGAAGATTTGGAAGAAGACCTGAAACACGGGGCTCAGATAGACCTCCTCATCGACCGTTCCGACAAGTGCATCAGCATTTGTGAAATGAAATACTCGAACGATGAATACGAAATCACCAAGAGTTATGACAGCCAACTTGCACGCAGAATGCGTATCTTCCGAAAGGTCACCAAAACGCGGAAGTCGTTGCTACCAGCGTTTATCACCCCGAACGGGCTGTTGGACAACATGTACTCGCGGAAAGTATCCCGTGAGGTGAAAGGCGATGCGTTGTTTAGTTAGTCACTATTAACTAATTATTCTTCAAAGACTTAACAGGATTCATTCGGGCAACGCGGTTGCTGCTCATGACGACCACGGCGGTCACGATAAGCAAGACTGTCACCGCACCGATGACGAAATAAAGCGGCGAGAGACCTATGCGCATGGCGAACAACTCCAGCCATTTGTCGGCGAGGAAATAGGCTATCGCCACGCCGATTAATGCAGCAATCACAGCCAATTTCAGCACATCCGCCACGAACATCTTGATGATTTCGCCCGTCACGGCACCGTTCACCTTGCGGATGGCCACCTCCTTGCTGCGGCGATTAGCCTCATCACGGACAAAGCCAATCAAACCGATTAGGGCGATGACCATGGCGAACAAAGCTCCCATCGTGAAAGCGCGTCGCATCTGGAAAGTGTAGGTATATTCATCTCTGACCAATTCGGTGTAGGGTGTCACTTCGATGTTTTTCCGTTCGGGCAGACACTCCTCGATGACCGCCTTCACCTTTTCTATGGTCTCGGGGTTCACTTCGCGTACTTTCACCACCAGTTTATCCATGAGTTGCGAATAATCGTATGGGCCATAATTCCAATCCTTGTTCCAGCAAAAACGGATACTGGGTCTATCATCCTTGCCGATGGCCGAACCGATAATATAGTCTTCATAAACACCGCAGATGGTAAAAATATCGTCATCGCTATCGCTATGTTCCGAAATCAGGATGTCCTTGCCCACAGCGCCGTCGCTCCAATCTTCAAAGCGGTTCATCTCCTTCACAAAACCCTGGCTTACCGCCACATCATTCAGTTTCGATGGCGCACGACCTTCTATCAGACGGAACCCCATAATGTCGAAGAAGCCCTCCGTCGCACCATATTGGTCACATACATTAAACAAATCTTTCGATGGATTGTCAGGCAGCCTGATGTTGTTTCCCGATGACCTCATCAAAGGAGGACAATAGGCCAATTCAGCGGCCTCCACCTCGGGAATTGATCTCAATTTCTCGGTAATCAACGCCAGATTGTTCTTGCCAGCACCTTCGAGCGGCGAATACAGCAACTGCTTGTATTCATAACCCATATCAGTGCCCAGCGCAGTATCGTATTGTCGGTCGGCCACGATGACCAAAGGCAAGAGGATGGCGTTGATGCCAATCTGGACCATCAACAGCGAGAGTTTCCAACGGCGTTTGTTCTCCTTGTAGCCGCTGAAGGCCGTCGAGACGGGAATCCTGACGAACATCATTGCGGGGATGAGCGCCGAGACAATGAAAATGAAAGCGATGATGGCGGCAAGCACCCATCGGGTCTGGGGCACCATGAGCTTCTGCACGGGCACGCCCAGCAGCGATTCGATGACCCCGTTGAAAGCCCCTATCAGCAAGGCTGCCACTGCCAACGAAGCCAGCATGTTCAAGGCGGTCTCCTTGATGAGCATCCCGTAGATGCTGCCTGCGCTGGCACCGTAGCATTTTCTGACACCCATTTCCTTGGAGCGGCGCACCACATCCGAGATGGCCATCAGCAGGTAGTTCAGCACCGAGACCAGAAGCAGCAAGAAGGCCATGACTGACAGAATCATTACGAAATTCCTGACGCTATCCTGTTGTCGGTGCAAATTGGCCAAGGGTGTCAGCGTGTACCATATTGCATTGTCGTTCTGTTCCAGCTCCTCCAAAGGCTGGTGTGTCTCCTGCATCTTTCGGATGGCATCTTTCAACTCATTGGGATCGACATGGGGCGCGAGCCTGACATAACTGCAATAACGGTCGTTGCCGAGCCAGTTATTGTTGCTCCACTCCCCGCAAAAGCCGATACTCAACACGATGTCGCATTGTACCGACCCATTCTTGGGGAAGTCCTCGAACACACCCACCACGGTCAGCTTGGTCTCAGGGCTTTCTTCAATGTATATTTGCTTGCCAATGGCTTCATTCACGCCACCCAATTTCTCCGCAAAACTGCGGCTGACCGCGATGTTGCCATTCCATCGTTGCAAGGCCTGCATCGGGTCGCCGACCAGGACGGTTCGTTCGAAAAAGTCGAAGAAACAAGTATCCACGCCCAAGCATACGCCCGTGATGAGGTTGTCGTTTTCATCATAAAAGTGATTGTTTGACACATCGGTATAGCGTGTCGCCGCCTCCACACCGGGAACCTCAGCTCTGAAACCAGGCGCGATGGCGCCCGAAGTCCTTGAATAATCCTTGGGTTCGTTTTGCATAATGAAGTTTTCCTTGATCATGTAAATCCGGTCCACATCCTTATAGAAACTGTCGTATGACAGTTCGAAGCACACCTTGGCAATGAGCACGATACCAATGGCGAGACCTATGCCGAGGGAGAGGATTTTGATGAGTTTGTCGGTTAATCTGTTCATATTGTTGAGTTGTTGATTGTTTAATCGTTTAATTGTTTGTTGAGTTTCCCTTCGGGAATGGAGTGCTTGTCTTAGTTATATAGCGGCGGCAGGAACAAGTTGCCAATCTGTAGCGCCACAGGCCGCCGCGGTAAACAAAAACCTCCAGCCTCCATTCCCGTGGGGAATCTAAATCTTATCATGCACCCTCATATCAACCCTCGTGCCAAACTTGCAAATCAATAATAATCAACGAAATACAAAAACAGTTATTTTACAAAGTGTAAAGTTATTTTACAGTGGTGTAAAGAAACTTTACAGTGTTTCCAACTTGGATTTGAGGCAGGGAATAATTTATATCTTTTACAAAAATGTGATTTTTTGATAGAAATATTGTCAGAAAATGTGATTTTTTGACTATTTCTGCAGCAGAAAATGTGATTTAAAGCAATGGAACTGCTTGAAAGAAAAATAGATAAGTTTCTATTTGAATCACAAGGCTTTTGATAGCCTCTCTTGACGAAGAGGCTCAAGACGACCTTCGCACCAACAAGAATTTCGGTACATACAAAGGTGCCATCTACGAGAACGTTGTCGGTGAGATGCTGCGGAAATCGGGATACGAGCAGCTGTATTACTACAAGCACGACAGCCCCGCCATCGAAATGGATTTCTTCATAAGGGATGCCGACTCGCTGATTCCCGTCGAGGTGAAGGCCAAGGACGGAGCCACAGCCTCGTTGAACAACCTCATCAAATGGGACTCTTACCCCGAAGTGAAATACGGCATCAAATTTGGGTATAAGAATATCGGCTGGAACGGCAGTTTCTACACATTCCCTTACTTCCTCGCATTTTTATTGAAGCGTTTCCTAAAAGAGAAATGATTCATTCGGAGTGGCGGTAGCTGTCAATAAACCAACAAAACCCTCAAAACCATTTTCCCACAAGAAAGTCGCCAACCGGCTCCTTTCCAACGGCAAGCGGTTGCGCGCTGTTGCTTGCTTTTCCATTGATATTCAAAAAGTTTTGCATTGTTATAAAGGTTTTGTGATTAATACTTATTCCTTATTCAAAGCCTCCGCAGGATTTGTCTTTGCGGCTTTTAATGTCTGCCATAATACCGACAGGAAAGCCATCACCAGAGAAATGGCCACGGCGACAACGAAAATCCAGCCGTAGTTTTCGAGTTTGACGATAAAGCCTTCGAGGTAACGCTGCGCCGCCCACACCGCTATCGGGACGGCGATGACGCAAGCCACCGCCACCAAAACCATATATTCCTTCACGGTGCGCCACGTCTCGCTCTCAACGGTACCGCCAAACACCTTGCGCACAGCGATGCTCTTGGCGTTCTCGCCTGCGTAATAGGTGCTCATGGCGATAAGGCCAAGCAGAGAGATCAGCACGGCAAGCAGCATAAAAATCTCCAAAAGACGCATATTATTCTTGGCGGGCTTGAGCGCGTCGCGGTAAAAATCGTCAATGAAACCATCGGCAAAAGGATCCACTAATTCGCCATTGCGCCATTCATCGACCACCTCATGGATGGCTTTTCTCGCTTCCGCATGATCACCAATAATTTCCATCACAAAACCGCCATATTTGATGTCATCGGCTTTCATAATACTGATAATCTGATAATCTTCGTCACCCACATTGCTTGTGGTCACTGGGAAATCACGAATCACGCCAGCCACCTGGTCGCAGTTGGTCGTCCTTTCCCTTAAAACATCGATTTCGTGATCCGCATCGGTAAGTCCTGTGGCGGCAAAGGCCCGCTCGCCAAACCACACCGTATTGTAAAGCGGAGTATGATAATCTTTAAGAATTTCAAAGTCAAGCATTTGGAAAGCAACGGTATCCATCATCAAATGCCGATACAAGATATTCTGTCCGTCACAAGTGAGGCTGTACTGTCCACCAATCATACACCCCGGCACGCCCCTACTTCGGCCAATCCGCTTCACACAAGGCAATTCTTCAAGTTTGTCAAACAAATCGGATTGCGGTTCGGAGGCGAACACCACCAAATAGTATTTGTCTTGGGTATTGCAGTTTTTCGGGCGGTTCAGCGAGGTGCGGTATTGCGCCTCCATCACAATGGCCATTGCAACGAGAAAAACCGCTAAAGTGCTTTGGATGACGATGAATACCTTATTGAACACCATTTTCGTATTGCGGCGGTAGGTACCTTTCACCA
>JAEEGH010030161.1_pt1 | contig 10558 bp, 8 predicted proteins | sample 9134181 | NCBI WGS metagenome assembly JAEEGH01 (sample SAMN16246544, study PRJNA631951) | gut metagenome | biome: gut microbiome; feature: rumen; material: DP-attached | host: Bos | place: Iran: Karaj | collected 2018-10 | reverse complement strand
CTCGGGAAGGTGTTTTCGTTTAAGCCCGCAATAATTACTACCGGGAACTCAAGTCCCTTTGCAGTATGAATAGTCATTAAGCGGATTGCGTTTTTTGTATTTGCGATGTCTGCGTTGGTGTAGAGTGCTGCATGTGCAAGATAATTTTCAAGCGTACATTCTTCTCCGCAGCTGGTTTCGTATTCGTAAATAGACTGCTTGAGCTCTGCAAGATTGTCGAGCCGCTCCTGGCTTCCTTCTGTTCGTAAGGCAAGCTCGTAACCGCTCTGGTTCATGAGATGGCTGAGAACCTCCGAGATCTGACGGCCAGGATAAGTCAAAGAAAAACGCTCTATGAGGTCTATGTAATTCTGTGCAGTTGTGTTTGCAAAAAGCGGATCGCCTACCATAAGCTTGAGCGCCTCATAAAGCGTTCCCCCGTTAGCTTCAACAAACTCTTTAAGCGCTTTGATTCGGCGTTCTCCCACATTTCTTTTAGGTTGATTTACGGTACGTAAAAACGAAAGGTCGTCCTTGTAGGCTATCATGCGAAGATAGGACAGCGCGTCTTTGATTTCTGCGCGGTCGAAAAACGGCACTCCGGAATTGAGGGTGTACGGGATTTCTTCGCGCTGGAAAACTTCTTCTATAGGGCGGCTGATGTAGTGCGCCCGGTAGAGGATTGCGATGTCGGAAAGGTTATAACCCTGTGTGCAAAGCTCGCGGATCTTTTTTGTGATGTATTCCGCTTCGTCTTCTGCTGAGATTGCATGGTAATAAACAGGAAGCAGGGTCTTAGGGGCTGCGCCCCTAGGAGAAGGGGTAGTGAGCAACGAAGTGCGAGCGAGGGGAAGGCCTTCCCCTGCCATCAAATTCTTTTTAATTCTACCTTTATTTTTATTAATCAAACTGTTTGCGCAGTCAAGAATCTGAGCGGTGCTTCGGTAATTTCGGTTCATCATGATTGTGCGGACTGCAGGGAAATTTTTATCGAACTCAAGCAGGTAACGGATATCAGCTCCACGCCAGGTGTAAATTGTCTGGTCAGGATCGCCTACAACAAAGAGGTTATTATGGTAAGGGCAGAGAGCCTTCATTACCTCGTACTGAATAAGGTCGATGTCCTGAAACTCGTCTATCATTATATACTCAAGGCGTTCCTGCCATTTCTGGCGGATGGCTTCGTTTGTTTGAAAAATATACAAAACGAATTTTAATAAATCATTGTAGTCCAGACCGAAGCACTTTTTTTCCTGATAAAGATAGCCGTAAAAAATTATGTCGTCAGGCTTTGTGGCGGCAAGATATTTTTGATGAATCTGCTCAAGCGACATTGTAATGAGGTCTTCGTAGTAGTTAGGCTCCTTAAAGATTTTGCGGATTTCAATCATGTCGCGGGCGTTGGAAAAGGTCATCTGCCGCAGGGTAAGTCCGCGCTCCTCGTAGATAATCTGGAGCATTGCGTTGATGTCTGAATTGTCGAGAACGAGAAAGCTTTTTGGGTAAGAAACTGCGTTTGAATCTTCCTGGAGTACGCTTACGCAAAAGCCGTGGAAGGTAGAAATATAGCCAGTGTCGTTGTCTCCTGTGAGCTCTCGGATTCTGCGTCGCATCTCGGCGGCGGCTTTATTCGTGAAGGTGACGCACAGGATGTGAGACGGCAGAATTCCGATTTCGTTTACAAGGTAGGCAAAGCGGTAGGTGAGTGCTCGTGTTTTTCCGGAACCGGCTCCTGCAATTACACGCACATAGCCTTCGGTGGTTGTAACTGCCTTGCGCTGTTCTTCATTCAAATCATCCAGATTCATAAAAATAATTATAGGAGATTTTCGAAAATTAAACTATAATAGACTTATTGAAGAAATATAAAAGAGGTCACTTATGGCAGAAAAAAAATCCTTCGCTAATACAATTTTGAATTTTTCAAAGCAGTTTTCAAAGATGTCAGAGGAACAGAAGGAAGAGCTTTCTGCTTCCGGTATAACTCGAGAATCAAAGGATAAGCTTTTACAGGATGAAATAAACTGCCATGACGAAGCGCATGTAGAACAGCTTCGAAAACAGTATGAAGCTTTTCTTCAGCCGGCGACTAAGGATGTTGAAGAGGATGAAGAAGCCTTGCTCGAAAGCTATAAGCTCTTTTGCCAGCTTAATGAAGTCTCAGCTGAATATAAAAATGCAAGGCTTCGTTCCTTTGACTTTACCTGTCCATTATGCAAAAAAGATGATTATACCTTAGGCGACCGTTTTGCTTTTCTGCGTCTGTGGTTTTTAAATACTATAGCTGATTCAGAATATGTACCTGAATTTATCCGCGCCGAAAACGGCCAGTTTTACTTAAGCTTCACCGCCCGCGAACTTTGGTCTCCTAATTCCCTTGAAAAAGAGATTTTGCGGTGTTCAGCAGAGTCTCCCGACAATTCATAGCAGGATCTTCAACCACACAGTCTAGAAGCTCATTCAAAATTCGGCCAAGCTCTTTACCGGCTGGAATACCCAGCTCCATAAGGTCTCGTCCATTTACAGCAAGAGACTTAAGCGAGAGTGCAGTCTTTTTTGAAAGCTCTTTTTCTACACGTTCCTTAAGCTCAAGCAGCAGGGCAACGCTTGCACTATAGCGTACATCTACAGGTTCATTGTACATTCCATACATATCAGCCAGACGTATGTCATAAAGGTCTTCCAGACATTCGGAGCCGACCCTCATAATAAAGCGTCGTACAGCCGCATCTGTCCAGCTGCTCTCGTAATGAAACATATGCTCCTTTACAAGGTGGCATACGCTGTCTGTCATTTCGTTTGAAAACTTAAGGCGTATCATGAGCTTGCGGGTAATTTTTTCGCCGATTGCTTCGTGGTTGTAAAAAGTTATTGTTTCAATTTTTTTTGTGCTGCCGTCGTTTTTATCTCCGTCGAGTACGGTTTCGGTTGCGATTTTTTTTGCAGCTGGTTTTCCAATGTCATGAAAAAGGGCAGCAAGTCGTACGTTTAATTTACCAGCTGGCGCACCGTCGCAGGCATATAAAAGGTGATCCATTACATCAAACTTATGAAAGGCTCTGTAGTCACTCTGTATGCAGCCGCGGCATATTCCAAACTCAGGAATAAAAATAGAAAGCAGGCCTGTTTCTTCGAGAAGCTTCATTCCAACAGAAGGCTTAGGTGAGGCCATGATTTTTTCGAATTCATCGCGGAATCGCTCAATTGAAATAGATGCTGCTTTTTTCTGAATTTCTGGTTTGAAAATTTCTGAATATGTATCTTTTTCTATACTAAAACCAAGCTTAGAAGCAAAACGAAGCGCTCGTACAGGACGAAGCCCGTCTTCCATAAAGCGTTCGTGAGCAACGCCAACAGTCCGAATTACTTTGTTTTTAATATCTTCCTGTCCGTCGTAAGGGTCTACAAGCTCTCCGTTTTCAAGAGAAGCTGCAATCGCGTTCATAGTAAAATCGCGGCGTGCAAGATCCTCTTCTATTGTTGCCGCATAATTTATGCTGTCCGGATGGCGCCCGTCTGAATAACCGGCCTCAGTACGGAAGGTTGTAACTTCAATTTCAACACCCTTAAAATGAACGGTCACCGTACCATGCTCAATTCCTGTAGGCACAACAAACTTAAAAAGCCCGATTACATCCTGTGGTGTAGCATTTGTTGCAACATCCCAGTCATGGGCCGGCACCTTCATAAACATGTCGCGAACCGCGCCGCCAACAAGGTAGGCTTTAAATCCTGCTGCAGAGAAAATCTTTCCAAACTCAGTTAAAAGCGGGGGAAGTTTAATTTTCTTATTCATTTAATTCCCCCTGATACATAGCTTATGATATTCGATGTGCCCGTGCAGAAAATACAGAATACTGCAGAAGCAATCAGTATAATCAGGTTGATAATGTTTTTAATTTTCTGTTTTTCTGTAAATATTTTGATAAAAGTTTCAACGGCAAGTACAATTGAAAACAGGCTGTTAAAAATAGCCGCATAAGAAAGCAGGGTAAGAAGCCACTGCTGATTTTCATCCTGGAAATTCTGGTAATTCCCTATAATGTAAAGAGCTATAAGAATGACGCAGAATACGGTTATAACAAGGTTCAAAGTAATGGAAACATTATAGGTAAGTGTATTTGAGAAGAGCTTTTTCGAATATTTGAAGCCTATTTTATTTTTCATGTGATATTGATATACTAAACGGAATATGAAGAAATTTCTAGCATGCCTTTTAATTCTCGCAGTATTTACAGGTGCTGTTTTTTATATAGGCTGGACTCAGTTTCGTGTTAAGCCCGACACAATTGGAATTGTCGTATCTAAAACCAGCGGCGTAAATGAAAAGCCCGTGCTTAACGGAGAGTTTGCATGGCACTGGCAGTTTCTGCTTCCTTCAAATGCAACCTTAAAAACCTTTCAGATTAAACCGGTAAGTGTCCAAAAAACAATAAACGGAACACTTCCTTCCGGCGAAGCCTATGCTTCGATTTATGGGGCACAGGGACTTTTTGATTATTCCTTTACGTTTGACATATTACTTACAGTTTCTCCTGAGGCAGTTGTTGAGCTTATGCAGCTGAATAAGGTAACTGATGATACCGACCTCACTGCCTATCTCGAAGGGGCTGCCTCAACACTTGCACAAAAGGCGGCAAATTATATATTAACTCGTGCAGAAGGAAATCCGTCGTTCAGAACAGAATCACTGAAACGCGAAGAAATTCTCCGCGGCATTCAGATTTACAAGGATTTTCCTGAAATTGATGTTTCAGTTTTTGCAATCACCTCTTCAAAATTACCCGATTACAACATGTACAAAAAGATTTCAAATATGCAGCCTGATGAACTGAATCCGGCAGAAAAATATGAGAAATCAGAAAAAATTGAAAAGTCAGAAGTGGCAGAAATGCCGGAGGTATTATAAATGAGCCAGAATAAACGACTTGCAGCCTTCCGTGGTGCAGTTTGTGTTGAAAATACTGCAGAAAGCATTACAGAAAATGTATGCCTTATGTGCCGCGAGCTTTTTTCGCGCAATAAAATAAAAGCAGAAGATATCGTTTCCCTTCAGTTTACAATTACAGATGATATTACAGTTTTGAATCCTGCTACAGCCTTGAGACGAGGAAATCCGGGGCTTGATGTTTCGCAGGTGCCGCTTTTCTGTTCACAGGAAGCTAAAATAGACAGAATGATGCCGAAGGTTATCAGGGCACTTCTTACATCTTATGTGGATGAAGGAACCGAACGACAGAACGTTTATTTGAACGGTGCCGAGAAGTTAAGGCCTGATTTCGGGGTTAAAATTAATTAACCCCGAAAAACGACTGAGTCAAGGCCTTGAGCGAAGCGTGCCTTGACCAGTCGTATTTTAGTACAAAAAAATAATAGACAAGTCAAGTTTTTCGGAGGATAATATACAATTATGAAGATTTGGATTGTCAGCATGGAATGTGCCGGAATTGCAGAAGCCGGCGGTGTCAAGAATGTTTCTTTTTCCCTTTGTAAGGAATTTTCAGACTTAAAACACAAAGTCACTCTTTTTATTCCGGTGTATAAATGTACCTGTCTGGATTCACTTTTTGAATTCAATACAGTAGAAACTGCAGCAGAAGTAGAGCTTTGCGGCAGAAAAGAAAAAATCACTTATACAACCGCAAAAAGCACTTCTAATTTTGATGTAGTACTTATCAATCATCCGCTTTTTGCAGAAAAAGAGGCAATTTATACCTACACAGAAAATGAAGAAAAGCAGAATCCTAATCATAAAAAAGGCTGCGGTCACCTGGACGGACTTTTCCTTGATGTACTTTTCCAGAAGGCAGTTTGTGCCTATGGTTCATTAATTCCACGTTCAGATATTCCGGAAATACTTCACTGTCAGGATGCATCAACTGCAATGCTTCCGGCCTTTATTGCAAACTCTAAAAACTTCAAAAAGACAAACAGTGTAGTTACAATTCATAATGCAGGCCCTTTCTATCACCACAGCTTTACAAGTATTGGCGAAGCTGCCTGGTACACAGGTCTTTCTACACCTGTTCTCGAAAAATCTATGAACGGTCGAGCTGTAGAGCCATTCCTGGTTGCAGCTACTTCCGGTGCTTACCTTACAACTGTTTCAGAAGACTATGCCCGCGAGCTTATTGATCCTGCTAACAGCGAGGCTACAGAAGGTCTTGCACCGATTTTTGCAGCCCGCCATATCGAAATCAAGGGAATTACAAACGGCTTTGATTTTGACCGCTATAATCCAACCTCAAAGGATGCTTCAAAGCTTCCGTTTGAATTTGAGCCTGAGAAAAATGATCTTGAAGGAAAGCTCAAATGCCGCAAGTTCTTTATTCAGAATATTGTAAATACAGATAACTTTAAGGCAGAAGGAATCAAAAAATGCGGAAAGCTTGAATGTTCAAGCGAATATACAAAAGAAATATTTTTTGCTTACCATGGCCGTATAACAACTCAGAAAGGTCTTGCAGTACTTACAGCCGCAGTTCCTGCAATCCTCGAAAACTACCCGGATGCCCGTTTTATTTTTGCAGGGCAGGGTGAACCTCGACTTGAAATTGATATTGTACGCCTTTGCGAAAAATATCCGGGACGTGTCTGCTTTATGAACGGATATAACCAGACTGTAGTTCGCCTTGCAACTGCCGTAGCTGATTTTATTGTTCTTCCAAGCTACTTCGAACCATGTGGACTAGAAGACTTTATTGCTCAGGTTTACGGAACTGTTCCAATTGCTCATAGAACAGGTGGACTTAATAAAATTGATGACGGCCGTACAGGCTTCCTTTATGACAGCAATACTCCTGGTGTACTTATTGCAAAGCTTTCTGAAATCATAATGCTTAAAATGCTGCGTCCAAGCCAGATTGCACGTATGGTAAAGAGTGGAGCTTACAGCGTGCATCATGAATATCTGTGGAAAACTGTAATTCAAAAAAAATACCTTCCGTTTTTCAAAGAAATTTTGAAAAATAGCAAGGAATGATATTGACTAAAATTACAGAAATCTATAATATATGAAACACGTTCGACGCAAAACGTCGGGCACCATAATATGCTGCTTTAGCTCAGCTGGTAGAGCACGTGATTTGTAATCTCGGGGTCGTGGGTCCAAATCCTACAAGCAGCTTATAATGGGGAGTTCGCATAGCGGCAATTGCAAGGGACTGTAAATCCCTCGACTCACGTCTCCAGAGGTTCGAGTCCTCTACTCCCCAGTAAGTTTTTTGAGTTCTCCAGGCGGAGGACTTTTTTTATTTAACCGCCTGTTCGACGTTTGACAAAAAAACACATTATGGAGTAAAATTATATAATATTTACAAAAAGGAAAGAGGGGGAAAAGTGAATATCCATTTCTGGGGTGTAAGAGGTTCTGTTCCTACACCTTTATCTCCGCAGCAGGTTCAGTCAAAAATCATGGCAGCCATTCAGCGTGCTAAGCCGGAAGATCTGCTCAATGCGGAAACCAGAGCAAAATTTGTTTCATCACTTCCTTCCTGGATCTTTGGTACTGCCGGCGGAAACACAGCTTGTGTAGAACTTACCCATAACAATACCCACATTATTTTGGATGGCGGAACTGGACTTCGTGCCATGGGAAAAGCTCGTGCTTGTCCCGATAAATATCATGTATTTTTTTCACATTTCCATTGGGATCATATTCAGGGCTTTCCGTTTTTTGATCACGCCTATAATCCTAACTGCCGTTTTGAAGTATATTCACATTATGTTGATGCAGAACAGTATTTCTGGGATCAGGTAAAAGAACCTTATAGTCCTGTTTCAGTAGGAAAAACAATAGCCAGAAACATAAACTTTAACCGTATTTACGAGGATGAAGAGCTGATTATTGATGACCTCAGAATTAATTCTCATAAAATGCGGCACCCCGGCGATTCATATGCTTTTTCTTTTGAATATGAAGGAAAGAAGTTTGTTTACGCCACAGATGTAGAATTAAAAACCACAGATTATATCGGAGATTTTGCAGGAGAAGGTGTTTTCCGAAATGCTGATATTCTTGTAATTGATTCTCAATATACTGTAGAAGAAGTTTACCGTAAGGAAAACTGGGGACATTCTTCTTTCTGTTATGCAATTGACTTTGCTGTTTACTGGAATATAAAAAAGGTTTATCTGTTTCATCATGAGCCTGTTTATGATGATAAAAAGCTTAATTCAATTCTTGAGGCTGCAAGATGGTATGCTCAATATATAAATCATTCTGATATTGAGATTTATCTGGCAAAGGAATCGCAAGAGATTGTTTTATGATTGTTGATAATGAAGATATAACCATTTTGGAATACTGTTTTTCCAAAAAGGAGCTTTTTCTTCTCGCTAAATATCTGCGTACAAAACAGGAAGAGCTTCCTGAAGGGCTTGAAATTTTTTATAAAACCCTCGAAGATTCCATCTACAATTGTCTTTCACTGGAAGAGGTTAAAAGATTTTACTCATGAAAAAAATACTGATTGTTCTCCTTATTTTTTTAGTTCTGCTTGCAGGTGGTATTCTGGCAGCCGCCGGAATTGTAAAAAAACTCGGCTCTCCGGTTTCTTCAGCAGCTGCAGATGATGGAACAAAAATAAGAATTGAAATACCAAACGGAATGTCTGTAAGCGGAGCTGCCAGCCTTCTTGTCGAAAATCAGCTTATACGAAATGAAAAGCTGTTTTATTATACAGCACGCTATCCTCAGCTTAAGGCCTTTCTTTATGGAAAAGGAGAAGATAAGCCTTTTATTCTCAGAAGCGGTATTTATTATATAAGTCCATCAATGAATATTGCCCAGATTCAGGAAGAGCTTTCTTCCGGTCAGCAGGAATATATTAAGGTTGCAATCCCGGAAGGACTTACAATTTCTAAAATTGCTGCAGAGCTTGAAGAAAAACGAATCTGTCCTGCAAAAGAGTTTATTGACTGGTGTCGTAATCCAAATACAGCATCAGTCTATGGAATTCAGGGTGAAACTGTTGAAGGCTTTTTATTCCCGGATACTTATTATCTTACAGCCGGAATGGAAGCCTCAGCTGTTGCTGATATTATGCTGAAAAACTTCTTTGAAAAAATCAGTTCAATTCCTGTACTGGCAGCTATGAATCAGGCTGATTTATACCAGTCTGTTATTCTTGCTTCTATTGTTGAACGGGAGTACCGTGTAGAAGATGAAGCTCCTCTTATTGCAAGTGTATTCAAAAACCGCCTTCGACGTAATATCGGACTTTATTCCTGTGCAACAGTTGAATATATCCTCACAGAAATTGAAGGACGTCCGCATCCGGAGCGAATCCTTATTGAAGATACAAAAATAGACAGTCCGTATAATACCTATAAATGGGCAGGTCTTCCTCCCGGACCAATTTCTAATCCGGGGCTTGTAGCACTTCGTGCATCAGCTGATACTCCTAAAACAAACTATTACTTCTTCCAGGTTGTAGACCCGGCAGCAGGCCGCCACGTATTTACAACAAACTTTGAAGAGCATATTGAAAGCCACAGCCTTTATACAAAAAAATCTGGCAGGTAGGGGGAGTAATTGGCCGGCGGTTTTATTTCAAATGAAACAATAGAAGCAATCCTCAATACAACTGATATTGTTGCTACAGTCAGCGAGTACACAAAGCTCGAACGCCGTGGTGGAAATGACTGGTGGGGCTGCTGTCCCTTTCATGGCGAAAAAACCGCCTCTTTCCATGTAGATGCAGATAAAAAGTTTTATCACTGCTTTGGCTGTCATAAAGGTGGAAATGTAATCAATTTTATAATGGAAATGGAAAAGCTTTCTTATCCGGATACACTCGAAGCTCTGGCAAAGAAAGCAGGAATCCAGATTAAATATCAGGATGGCTATAAACCAGATCCTAACCGCCAGAAAAACAACGACGCAGAGCAATATATAGAGCTTTATGAACGTACAGCCTCAATGTTTCATTATTTTCTTATGGAAACTGAGCAGGGCAAAAAGGCACTTGATTATATTACAAAACGCGGGCTTACAAAAGAAACAATCGAAAAATTCAAGCTTGGTTATGCACCCGCAAACCGTAAATGGCTTCATAAATTCCTTTTGGGAAAAAACTTCAGTCCTGAGTTTCTTGCAAAATCAGGGCTGTTCAGTCAGAAATATCCTGATTTTTCTTTCTTTTCAGATCGTCTCATGTTCCCCATTTTCAACAGAAGGGGGCAGGTGGTTGCCTTTGGCGGCCGTGTAATTCCTCCGGCTGATGAATCTCAGAGAAAATATTTGAACTCGGGGGATCTTCCTCAGTTTAAAAAGCGCGAAACACTGTTCGGCTTTAGCTTTGCAAAGAACTCTATACGCGAAAAAAGGTCCATAATTTTCTGTGAAGGAAATATGGATGTAATTGCTTATCATCAGTGCGGCCTGGACTATGCGGTCGCAACCCTTGGAACAGCCCTTACCGAAGAACATATAAAAATGATACAGGGCTTTGTTTCGGATGGAACAGTTTATCTTTCCTTTGATTCTGATGAAGCAGGGCAGAATGCTACAAAAAGAGCTGTTTATTTGTGCCGTCGCAATAATTTAACTGTAAAAATAATTCAGCTAAAAGGCGGA
>JAEEGH010030160.1_pt1 | contig 10558 bp, 9 predicted proteins | sample 9134181 | NCBI WGS metagenome assembly JAEEGH01 (sample SAMN16246544, study PRJNA631951) | gut metagenome | biome: gut microbiome; feature: rumen; material: DP-attached | host: Bos | place: Iran: Karaj | collected 2018-10 | reverse complement strand
TTAGAGATCAATTTGCCTATCTGATCATTCTGTTGAAGAGTACTAAGAGTCAAGCTGAGATTGTGCAGCCACACATTATGAAATTCATCGAAGATATCCTTATCCTTCATCTCAACTACGGTATATCCGAATATCTTGTTATTATGGTGTGCAACCATAACATAATATACATGGCACCTGTCGGATCCGGACTGCGGTATGAGTGTCAAGGAATCGAAGAAGTGCTGACTCTTTGTGTATTCCTTATTCTTATCGATCCATATAACAGGGACAAACTTCCCTGAAGGACCTGAGAATTCGCTGTCGTACGCCGGCTTTCCTGCAGGATCCACATGTACCATCATAAAGAATGAAAGATACTCTCCAAAGTTAACTGAATCTTCAGCAAATATGCTTTCCATCTTTCTGACGCTGTCTGCCTTATTGAGCTTGATCATAACCGATTCAGATGTACTGATAGCAGAAGCAAGTATTCTCTTTTCATCTTGCAACCGGTCTATCTTCTCGAGCACATGCCTGTACTCAAGAGGCTTACATCCGCAGGATTGGGAATAAATAGGCTTGGGTGAAACGCGGAGATCATGCCTCGATGCATCTCCTCCATCAGACAGATCGATCAGGAATTTGAGCGCCCTTTGTGCAATTTCCGTGCGTTCACGGGTCACAGATGAAAGATGGGGAAGGTATTCTTTGCCTTCAATGGTCCCGTCATATCCGGTTACAACGATATCCTCAGGAACATTTATTCCTTGCTGTCTGAGCGCATTTATAAGTGAAATAGCCATATAGTCATTGGCACAGACTATGGCCTCAGGGCGCTCCGGAAGAGTCAGGAAATAGTGAGCAGCCTCCACGCCCTTGTTATACCAGAAATCGCCCTCGAACATTCCGGCTCCGTCTTCAGGAAAACCATATTCCCTCATAACAGTCCTGAATTCGGCGAGACGTGTCCGGGCATCCGGATGTTTGAGATAACCCGACATGAATGCTATATGGGTAAAATGATGATGATCGATAAGATGCTCCACCATCCCGCGAAGTCCGCCTGCATCATCAAATTCTATGTTGTAGAAACCTTCAACGTGGCTGCTGATAGATATCACAGGACACTTTGCGGTGCGGAGCTTGCGCTCGACTTTTTCAGCCATACCCTCAATGTTATATCCTTCACCATCAAAAATAATACCGTCAAACTGATCCAGATTCACATAATCCAGAAATCCTGTTTCCTGATCCTCATCCACGGAAGCTATATTACGAAGCTTTCCAAAAGAATTGAAATATATAAGATCAATGTCGAATTCTTCGGCAGCGATATTTAGAGCCCGGCAAAGATCGCGCTTATATCTGCTGGTAAGTGAGCATCCGAATACCGCTATTCTTTTACGCCTGCGCATGTCTATTCTCCACTTAATTCAATACTGTTGAGTTTTTCAATCTAAAACTTATAAGCGAATACTATCACAGCCAGGAGCATGAATGCTGATTTTCACAAATTCATTACAGAATGTTTAGGTTTGTTAACGAAAAACATTGACTGCAGTTATGTCTTTCTTCCCGGATTCTATGAAATGTGCAATCTGCGGGTGCGCAGATCGGATTATCCAAAAGATTACCAAAATGGCCGGATACAGGAAATGATTTTGGTAAAACACAGCGAAATTACCAAAATCATTTCCAATTTAACGACAATCAGGAAATATTCAGGAAATGCGAAAAGCTGTAAACGCCTCCCCACAACACGCCAAACTCGAATGGTGTGGTGAACATACGACAACTTTGTTTTTTCAACAGTCCAATTACCGTAAAGTTTTACTTCGTGTTATATAAAATTCTTTCCCTTAAACTTTCCCTTGTAATCGCAAAAACGTTAATAACATGCAATAACTCGAGATAACAGTTAAAGGGTTCGTGACACGTATAAAGCTCAATGTTTTCAAGGGTTTTCGAGGAATCGGATAACAAGAAATATCATCTGGTAAAACTCGGAAAAAGTGTCGCCATCAAATAGTTCTTAAATCGTTATCTTTCTGAGAAATCCTTGTTTTTTCATAGTTCCCGACATGATTTAGCAATTCGATTTCAAAGAGATAAAATGGTTGAAAGCATCACAAAAATGTACGATTTCAGCATTCGGAGAATCCGTTTTTTCTACGGAGATCTACCAGAACTTATCAGTACCCGTAACGGTATGCGTAATCAAAATATTCATCGGTATAGAGATCCACCGTAAAGTCATTGAGATTATAAACGGCAGACCACTCGGTAATACTGCTCTGTACCACTGCTGCAAGAAGATCTCTTGCCTGTTCGGGAGTAAGGATGTTACCTTTTTCCGACAGACCATCTGTCAGCACCTCAAGTCTCCAGTCTGCTTCCTCCCCGTAATGATCGCCGGGAGTCAGCACTGAATTCGTAACCGCATTGAGCTCATTGACGTACATCTTGTCATCAAACCATTCGACAACAACGGAACGGCCGGTTTTGTCGACTATGAATAGATGCTGTCTTACATCATTGTGTGAATGGATGTCATACGAGTTCAGAAAATCAATGGCCTCATCGACGGTGGCACAGCGGTCGAGAATGACGCGCAGCGCAGTATAGATGAAAAGGTCCGGCTTTCCGGTATTCTGATGTATCTCACCGATCGCCAGTTCAAGCGTACTGACACCAAGCCCTGCCTCGTTAATGCCGTCACATACGAGATAAGGAGTAGCAGTCATTATGAATCTGCCGAGAGGCGTATCCGGACCGATCTGTCCATTGCCTCTGCCGACACCCATCACGGCCAGATCTGCCATCGCATATGAAGCGTAGCCATCCTCGGGATCCATATAGATCATTACCGTATCCGTCTCGGGATAATCGAAGTTGCGTCCGAAAAGCACTTCTCCGTCAGGAGTATTTGCCGCAAATGATGAGCACCCGTATCTTCCGGTATCGATCGTGATCGGGTTCAGGTGATGGTATTCCGCACCATTAAGCCACTTGAGCAGTTCTTCGTCGGAAGTGATCCCGGCGACAAGCATATCATCGAGCTTCAGTTCCTTGTCGTATTCCATATAGTAGACGCCTTCGCCGTCTTTTCGAATATTGGTCATAATTCCAAGCTGCTTATGGAGAAGAATAACAATCAGAACTGCCAGCGCAGCCACAATACCGGCGAAGACCAATGATATCTTCAGGACGGATTTCTTGGAGATCAGGGATATCCAGACTATGATCGAAGATAAGATCAAAAGAGCTCCGATAACATAAAAGACAGTATTGACCAGTTTGGTTGTCTTTATATCTATCTCCGTAACTTCGATACAGTAATCTGTGACGGAACTGCGCATGAGTTCCCTGTCTTCATCTGTTAATTCAAAAGCCCCGCTTATTTCGCTTATCCATTCATAGTGTTCAATTACATGAAGGGCTGTTTCTTCCTTCATCTCGGGTGAAGCTTTTCGGACCGTTCCTGTCAAAGTGAGGGAATAGTATTGAAGGCTCGACATATCATTCTTATGGCCAAGTTCAGCCGGGAAAGCAATAGGCACGATAATGCCCTCTTCACTCGGCACGAGGTAGATGCCTTTCTGATCGTCAATTGGCATGTACTCGGTATCGTTCACGCAGATCTGAACCGTCTTTCCAATGGTCTCATCCGTAAAGGAAGAAAAATCAACATTCCGCGCAAATGGTTTCCAGAATATACCTGCCGCTATGGCACATATTCCCAAGATCAGTAATACAATGGCGGTTATAATCTTCTTTTTCATATTACCTTTCCTGTTCCCCAAAATGCGATGCGTTTCCAGGCTCATGCATCTTCCTGCAACGCAAGCCCGATCAGCTTTCGGATATGTATCTCGACCGCATCAAAACATGCTACCGGACAATTGCCGGAATTAAGTATCAACGGCAATTCCGTGCATCCCAGAATGACGCCTTCTATGCCGTCTTCTTCCTTCATTCTGCTGATTATTTCCGTAAGTTCCTTAAGCGTGGATTCCTTAACGATCCCCTTCTCAAGTTCCTCTAATATCCTTTGTGCAACGAGCTTCCGCTCTTCCTCATTCGGCACGAAAACATCTACCCCGGCATCAAGAAGGTCCTTTTTCATATAATATTTTTCCATCGTAAAGATCGTACCGAGAAGGCCTATCCGCTTAATGCCTTTGGAAACTATCTCATCTGCCACGGTCTTTGGAATGCTGACAATCGGCTTACTGAACCGCGCTGCCAGGTCATCGTATACGACGTGCATGGTAACAGCGGTAAGTGATATGACCTCCGAACCGCCTTTTTCCAAAGCGACCAGCTTCTCTTCCAGGTAATCAGTGAGCAGATCATATCTGCCCTCAGTTACATAGTTCCATGCCCTTGTGAAATTGACGCTCTCGATGGCAATGTCAGGCATCGCCCTGCCACCCGTGATCCTGTCGATCTCAGAGTTCAGGATCTTGTAATACATCAACGTTGATTCGGGACCTGTCCCGCCTACTAATCCGATCTTTTTCATATAAACCGTCCGTTCACTATTATCCCGATTAAAAAATCATTCACATTATAACAATAATTCCAATTTGCGCAGTAAACGTATCATTTCCCCTTGATCTCTATGCGGTCCAAAATTCCCTGTACAGACACGCCCGGATGAGTCACATACATTCTGGTAACATCCTCTACAAAAACCGGGTCTGCACCGGTCTTCAAAGCAATCTCATCCTTGGGAACGCCCTTATTAACGTATTTGATTATCTTTTTGACCAGGGCATATATGTCATCGGGTGCACTTCGTCCTAGAAACCTTCCCAACGGATTGACCTTAAGGTCTGCAGCAGGAGCATGACCATAGAAGACTTTTCGCGGCTGCATGGACAAGAGCATATTCCATGTCTTTTCTATCGCGGAGCCTCTGTGAAGTTCGAGCTCGTATAAAGGATTAAGATCACCGACAAACAGCTCGCCCGAATCCAGCATAATGCTTATGCTGTCATCCGAGTGTCCGGGCGTATGGTACACACAACCGTCTATACCCAGTTCTTTAAGAAAAACACGGCTTTCTTCGAGAGTGAAAAACCTCACGCCCTCATCCCTGATGGGAGTAAATTCAAATCTCTTGTCCCTTGCGAGGATCCTGTCCGAAGAATGAATGAAATCCTTCTGAATATCTGCAACGCAGATCACGGGACCCATGTCGGCGATCTCCTGCGCGATTCCCATGTGATCAGGGTGATAATGCGAGATCATGATATATTTTATGTCCTGGACCTTCTCTCCCGCATCTCCCATGGCATGACAAAAAGCCGCGAGCGTTCCTGCCCAGCCGGTATCGAAGAGAATGGTGCCGTTCGATCCCTTGATCAGATATGTATTTGTTGTACCGTACTTGATTTCTTTGATCATAATATTTGTTTGCTGTCTGCTCCGGCATTATCAAGGATCAATGATGATTCGAATACCATTCAGGATCATGTATGCCGATCTTAAACGATGCCCCGTCAACAGTCAGTCCAATTACCGAACCGGTGTCATCGTATTTCACCGAATCTTCCAATATGTATTTTCCTTCGAAGTCAGCAAGTATTGCTTCTGTCTTTTCGCCTCTGGTCTTAAGATCATCAGCAGCAAACTGAGAGGAATCCCTGTATTCATTTACAGCATCGAGAATCTCTTTCCAGTATGAATAATCAGCATTTTCATCGATCTTGGAAATGACCAGCATGTCTCCCCTGGATTCATAACCGGACATGCTCTCCGAAGCTACAGTATTACCGGTCTTATTATCTTTCGAAGACGAGCATGCGGCAAACATAAAGATCAGAGTACATGCCATTGTAATTGCGATTATTATCTTCATTCAAATCATCTCACACGAGCCTTAAATATATTGCAACTTCAAAACCCGGTTCAAGGTTTCTGAGCCCGAGCTTTCCGTCCATTTTTTCCATGAAATAATCGGCAAGATAAAGACCTAAACCGGCACCGTCTTTCTCGCTCGTATTGCTGCCTCTTCTGTACTTCTCTCTGATCAGCGGAAGCTCTTCTTCCTTAACTCCGGGGCCTTCATCCGATATGCGGATCACGAGATAATCATCAGAAAGATCCGCGTTGACCTTTATGGATGTATCCGCATATTTATATGAGTTCATGAAAATGTTATCGAACACCTGCTGAAGCCTTAACTTATCGTAAAAAACAGTGCATTCGGGGATATCGGAAACGGATGCGCGGTTAAGATAATCGGAATTTTTGATGAGTTTGGAAATGGCCTCGGAAAGCTGCGCTCCGGGGTTTACCTCGATCTCATTGACATCCTGAACGCTCGATGTAAAGAGGTTATCGACAAGGGCTTTGATCTGATCTGTCTTATCATTGATGACACCAAACATCTCCTTGGTGCGTTCTTCTTTCGTAAGCTCCATTCCGATCTCGGATGTCGACTTTATGGATGCTACCGGAGTCTTGATGTCGTGTGATAATTTGGCGACCATTTCCTTCTTGTCGTCGCTCGCTTTTTTCTCCGCGATGCGCGCTTTCTTAAGCTCAGATCTCATAAGATCGAAGCTCTCAGTGAATGCGCCGAAAACGTGTTCCTTATCCATCATTAAAGGCATGTCAAGATTGCCTTCGGCTACTCTTTCGGCAAAATCATTCAGCCTCGAAAAAGGCTCGATTATACTCTTCTTCAGATAGATGTACCACGCGACGATAATGATGATCTGAAGAGCACCAATGACACAAAAACCTATAACGATATTCAGCTTGAATCCTTCGATCTGCTCACCCATGCTGTAGTCGAAGATTATCTTTCCTTTAATCTCGCCGTCCACTTCCAGATCAAGGATCAGACCGCGTGTCTTTATGGCATCATTAATGGTCTCGCTAAGGCCGTCTCTCGTCTTATAAAGAAGATTTCCATCGTTATCTATCACGACGTAATCCATCTGTTTATCGTACTTGGAAGCGTCTCCGAAATTTTCAGTGACAGAATGGATGCATTCATTTATCTTTACCGGATCAGTCTTTATGTCCTGAAACCTCGTAACCATGACAAAACATGCCACGGCTTCGGCGATAAACGTCAGTATAAGAAGAATGATAAACGGCGCTTTTTTCATCAGTTATCCCCTGGCGCTATGAACTTATAGCCTTCTTTCCAGACCGTAATTATGTATTTGGGATCCTGTGCGTCCTTCTCGATCGCCTCTCTGATCTTTCTGATGTGAACGTTCAGGGTTCCGTCTGTCGTGAACTTGTCATTCCAGACTTTATCGAAGATCTCATTCTTGGTAACAAGCCTGTTCTTATTCTCGATCAGGTATTCAAGAAGCTTCCATTCGATCGAAGTTATCTTTTTCTCTTCACCGCCTACATAAACTGCCTTGTTAGCAGAATCCGTCCTGAGATATCCGTCATCGTAGTCAGTTTTTTTCGAACCGTCCGTCTCAGCACTTCCCGCAAAACGCTTAAGAACGACCTTTACCTTGGCAAGCAAAACGCCAAGGGAATAAGGCTTCTCGATATAATCGTCGCCTCCGATATTAAGGGCGATTATCTTGTCATCATCAGTATTTCTTGCTGATATGAAAAGGATCGGAATGTTAAGCGTCTGCCTTATCTTCTTGCAGAGCTCGAAACCGCTTCCGTCAGACAGATTGATATCAAGAAGCACCAGGCCGGGCTCGTTGTTCTTCAGGAATTCATCTGCCTCAGCACTTGAATAAACTGCTGCGGTCTTAACATCGAACATGTTGAAATACTCACAGGTATTATCCGCAAGTTCGTGTTCGTCATCAATGATCAGGCAATCGTATCTCAAAATTCCAGTCTCCTAATAATATTATTATTTGATCTCTTCCATTCCGTGAGACGTATCGCGGAAAAGCCTTATTTCCTCTGATTTCGAACCGAAATCCTTCATATAAATGGCGATGAAAGTATCCCCGTCCTTATCTCTGAAATAATAAGCCGTTCCCATCGGCATGCCTTTTCTGTCAGGGAAGATCTTATCTATCTCTTCATATGAAAGGAACTGGTTGGCATAAGCGCCCAAAGAATCCAGATAAACCGCATCCTTGTCATAGTTCTTGTGAACATAATCAATGACGGTATAAGTATTGGAAGTCTGACCGGAAGCGTTTCCGGCATTATAGTAACCTAAGTATGCCGTTTCCTCTGCATAGAGCAAATATTCGGCAGGACGCATATCCTTAACGTCATATGAAGCCAGGATCCTGTCGCATTTCTGCGCCACATTATATGCCGTATCCACTTCAACCCGGCTAATAAATGTTATCTTGACAAACTTCATTCCGTATTCAATGGTGCAGCCGTTTTCCCGTTCAATTTCACTGATATCACTTTGGGCATCTGACAACAGATATTCGGTGTATGCTTTTTCGAAATCCGAACTTATGTTATTAGCATAACCAAAGCTGCTTCCGTCAATATTGAAGTCATACATGCTTGAGGTCACAGTATACTTTATGCCTGTTTCTTTATCTTTAAGATACACTTTGCGCACTTCGTCATTTCCGGTTCCGTTATGCTCCTCGCGAATGAATGAGCAGGCTCCGTAATGCTCGTTAGCGTATTTAATGAGAGTACGTTTGCTCGATACACTGCATGCGCTGAGCATAAAGGCTATCGCAAAGACCGTAACGGTTACCGCTGCATATTTAATTGTTCTCATAAGACATTCCCAGTTCATGTGACCATTATATCGAAATAACAAATACTTTCTGATACTCATCTCCCAGGCGGTAACGGTGGAGCTCAGGCTTCTGGACGAGCTTTAATGTAAAGCCGTGCATCTCGCAGATACGTGTCGAAAGAGCAAGTCCCAGACCGGTTCCCGCGCCTGAAGCGCGCGATTCATCTCCCGTTACGAACGGCTCGAAGATCTGCTCATTCAAAGGTGAAGGAATCTCATCTCCGGAATCTGCCACGAAGATCCTCACATCTTCAGCTGTCGACAGGGAATCTGATGTTACAGATACCTTGATCTTTGTACCCTCAGGATTGTGCTTGATAGCATTAGTGATAAGGTTCGTTATTACACGCGAGAGCTGTATGCTGTCTGCGTTAATATATATCGAACGATCGGGAATACAGACATCTATCTCATCACCCGCAGATTCTATGTCGGTAAAGCAGAACGCGCAGCAGGAACGGACCAGTTCGCAGAGGTCCAGGCGTGTTTTCTTTATGGTAAATCCTTCACTGTCGAGCTTAACATAATCGAGAAGCAGAGCTACCACTTCGTTCATTCTGTTTGATTTTGCCATGATGGATTCAAGGTATTCGGGCTGTTTTTCAGAAGGCACGATGCCATCATTCAGAGCCTTTGCATATCCGTAAACAGTCGTCATAGGCGTCTTCAGATCATGTACGATGTTGGAGATCATGAGATAACGGCGCTTCTCATCCTTGATGCGTTCGGCTTCTTTCTCGCGCTGGAGTTTTCTGATGCCGCGCGCAACTGACACCGAGAATACAACGCCGCCAATTATATAGGGCAGAAGCAGAACCACGGCTACAAGAAGCCCGTATAATACGATCAGAAGAACGGCTTTCGGTTCCTGACTTAAAGCCTTGAGCGTCTCAGAAGCTTCAGCACTGCTATCCAGCCCTGTAAATCCTCGTCTTGAGAGCATTTTCTCAAGAAAATCATTTATATCAGCAGGAGAGATATGGAACAACGGAAAGAATCTGTTAACGATCCAAGTCGCAAGAAGAACGAAAACAACGATAAACAGACCTTCCGCGCCATCGATGTAAATGATCTTATCAAACCTGAAGATTATAAAAAGCGAAGGGATCATATATTCATTCGTAAGAGCCACGGTAATGAGCTCGACGATGCTTACTATCGCAAGGATGAGGAAAAATCTGGAAAGCAAAAAGCCTTTCAGCTGCTTCTCACTGCTTTTTCGATTATTTCCCATTGATTAACCCCTTTGTAACAATGTTACACTGTTGATTTTACTGATATTTCAGACCTCTAACCTGTATCCGAGTCCCCTGAGCGTCTTAATGTACTTCGACGGGTCTTCATCAAGTTTGGTCCTGAGTTTGCTTATGGCTACCATGATATTGTTGTCGGCGACAAAGTAATCTTCACCCCAAGCATACTCATAGATCTGCTGCTTGGTATAGACCTTGCCGGGATGTTTCATGAGCAGTTCCATGATCTTGTACTCGACAGACGTGAGTTCCATGGACTTTCCGTTTTTCAGAAGAGCGCATTTCTCGGTATCAAGAACAAGGTCACCGCAGGTAATGGTCTCTTTCTGCTCTTCACCGCCGCCCAGGGAATAGAATCTTCTTAATGAAGACTTAACTCTGGCGACTACTTCCAGAGGATTGAAGGGTTTGCAGATATAGTCATCGGCGCCGACGTTAAGTCCTAAGATCCTCTCGGCATCCGCAGTGCGTGCGGAAATTATCATGACCGGAACATTGCTGGTCTCTCTGATGTCCTTTAGAACGTGAATGCCGTCCTTTCCGGACATCATGATGCCCGGATAGGAGGGCATTAACGTTCTAAAGGACATCAGTGAGACCG
>JAEEGH010030155.1_pt1 | contig 10559 bp, 10 predicted proteins | sample 9134181 | NCBI WGS metagenome assembly JAEEGH01 (sample SAMN16246544, study PRJNA631951) | gut metagenome | biome: gut microbiome; feature: rumen; material: DP-attached | host: Bos | place: Iran: Karaj | collected 2018-10 | reverse complement strand
ACGTGAGCGGTGTTAATGGTAATACCTCTTTCCTTCTCTTCAGGAGCTGAGTCGATGGAATCGAAGGTCTTGATCTCTGACAGACCCTTCTTAGCCAGGTGCAGGGTGATAGCAGCGGTCAAAGTGGTCTTGCCGTGGTCAACGTGGCCGATAGTACCAATGTTGACGTGCGGTTTAGTTCTTTCGAATTTCTCTTTTGCCATTTTATTTCAAATTATTTAAGGTTACTGATTCCTATAAACACTAAAATTGAGCCGATGGGGAGAATTGAACTCCCGACCCCTTCCTTACCAAGGAAGTGCTCTACCGCTGAGCTACATCGGCTTTTACCTTTTCAGAGCGGAAGACGGGGCTCGAACCCGCCACCTAAAGCTTGGAAGGCTTTCGCTCTGCCAAATGAGCTACTTCCGCGTGACTGTGGGGGAGGGTGGACTCGAACCACCGAACTCATCCGAGGACAGATTTACAGTCTGTTGCAATTGCCACTATGCGACTCCCCCGAGTTTGTACAACCCAGAGCCGGTAGACGGACTCGAACCGCCGACAGGCTGATTACAAATCAGCTACTCTACCAACTGAGTTATACCGGCATTCTTTCTAAGAACTCTCCGCTTCCTTTCAGAAGCACACCCTCTCTTTCGAAAGGGTGTGCAAAAGTACATGTTTTTTTGAAACCTACAATACTTTTTTTGTCTTTTTTTCAAAAAAAATCAACAAAAAATCGTATCTTATTGTAAATCAATAAATTATTTATTTAGTGATTTTTCCCTTGAATTTCTCCAACTGCTTCTTCAAGGCATCCACAGCCTGATCCGTGGCCTCCTCAAAAGTCTTGCACTGCTTGCTGGCATACAAATCATCGCCTTTCAACATCAAACGGATGTCCGCAATCTTGTTCTCAGGAGCATCGGTGTTGTCCAATTTCAAATTCACCTCGGCCCCAATGACCTCGCTGTACTTGTTACAGACTTTTTCCACCTTTTGGGTGATGAACTCTTCAAGGTCGCTGCTGGCCTTGAAATGCACTGAATTGATCATTACTTTCATAATTTGTCCTTTCTTTTGCTCCCTTTCGGGAAAGTGTTTCTTATTATTCCTTTTATTAGGTCTTACCCACCCTTGGGATGGGCTTGTTTGTGTATCTCCTTCAATTGCTCGATCGTGTTGTGCGCATAGATCTGGGTGGTGGCCAGGTCAGTGTGACCCAACAGTTTCTGTATCGCCACCAGACTTGCGCCCTCGTCCAACAGATGCGTCGCAAAGGTGTGCCGCAGCACATGCGGGCTCTTTTGTTTCAGACTTGTCACGCCCTCCAACAACAGATGCACCTTATTATATACGAAGTAAGGCGTCATCTCCTCCCCTTTGTCATTCAGTAAAAGCCTGTCGGCATGCGTCTCAAACTCAGCGTCGCGCAAAGCCTGATAATGCTCCACCATACGCAACAGATCGGCACTCACGGGAATGAAGCGTTCCTTATTCCTCTTGCCCAACACCTTAATCCTACGTTCTATCTTATCCACATCCGCGTCGCGCAACCCAATCAGTTCTGCCTTTCGAATGCCCGTCTGGTACAATATTTCAAACAACAATTCATCCCTTTTTATTGTGTAATCGTCCAAGTTTTCGAACGACACCTTATTAATATCATTCTCAGGGACAAATTTCACCAGATTTTTCGGTTGCTTCAGGTTTTTCACTCCAAGCATAGGCGTGTTGGCCACCTTTCCTTCCCTCATGCAGAACTTGTAGAAGGTCTTCAGCGTGGAAATCATCCTGTTGATGCTACGGTTGGAAAGGCCTTCGTCCTTCAGCGACACCAGAAACGACTTGATCATCGGGGTCGAAACCTTGCATAGATTATCCATGGCATAGGTGGACCACAAATATCCTGCATACCGTTCAAGGTCACGGCGATAGGCGCTTACCGTTAACGGTGAATAGCGTCGCTCGGCTTGGATGTACGATATGAACTGATCGATGATTGACATCGCAAAGGGCAATAAAAAAAACTTCGTTGTAAAAGTAAGCAAAAATGCTCAAACAACGAAGCTTTTTTTTCAAAAAAATTATTTTTCCTTAGGGGCGAATTACATATTCTCTTCAGCCTGACGGAGTTTCTGTACGTAGATGGCCTTCAGACGCTGTGCGCGTTTGATGACGGAGGGCTTGGTGAACTTTTGGCGTTCACGGAGTTCCTTCACGACGCCGGTCTTCTCATACTTTCTCTTGTAGCGCTTCAAAGCTCTGTCGATGCTTTCGCCTTCTTTTACAGGAATAATAATCATTTTAAAACACTTCCTTCTTTTAAATGGTTAATACTAAAAAACGTTTTTTGAGGGCGCAAAGGTACAACATTTTTGGTTCCAAATCACGATTGATGAAAAAAAATAGTATTTTTGCCGTGAAAACGAAGTAAAATCAATCAATAACAACATTCAAAAAAAATGAAAAAAGCATTTTTAATTCTCGTGGCAATCATTGGCTTCGCATTTGCAGCCAATGCTCAAAACCTCGGTGTCCGTCTGGGTACTGACGGCGAGGTTTCCTATCAACAGAGACTTGGCACCAACAACCGTCTTGAACTTGACCTTGGTATCGGCGGTTTCCATTATGAATTCCGTTACCTGAGCCTGACTGGCGTTTACCAATGGCATTGGTACATTGTCGACAAATTTGGCTGGTATGTGGGTCCTGGCGCACAAGTGAGTATTGTTTCCACGCCTGATAAAAGCACCTATTTTAATATAGGAGTGGGAGGACAAATCGGTATCGACTACGAATTCAACATTCCGTTGCAAATTTCGCTCGATGCCCGCCCCATGTGGAATTTCCTCGGGACTTACTCCGGTTTTGGCTGGGGTGCCTGCTTAGGTCTCCGCTACATGCTCTAAAGGTCAACTCAACCTTTGATTTGGACACAGAAACCTTCCTGGATCAACGGATCCAGGAAGGTTTTCATTTCTTCATAGGTGAACTTCTGCAAACCCTCTTCAGGGGTAGGCCTGTTAATGGTATAAGCCATCACCTCACGGGGTTTCAGTAGCCTCACAATATCCATCCAGCCATTAAGAACCTCAGGCGAAGAGGAGTCAAAATCCTTGCTTTTTAGAAACATGGTCTGCAAGATGAAGTCGCCATTGAACTGCTTCAAGGCCTCCACTACCCTATTCACATCGTATCCAGGTGCGGGCTTGTTGATTCTCTCGATCAGTTCATTCGTTGGAGCATCAATTTTCATGATGGGATTGTCGACTTTGCGCAAGGCCGCGAAAATCTCAGGACGATGTACCTGAGTGGCATTGGAGAGCACCGAAACCTTGGCTTTCGGATAGTATTGATCCCTAAGCTTTAAGGTGTCGTCAATAATTTCCGGAAAATCAGGATTGATGGTGGATTCGCCATCGCCCGAGAAAGTGATGGAATCCACAGGTATCCGGTCATTGGCCAACTGTTTCAATTTGGCTTCAAGTGCCAATTTTACCTCAGCAGCCTTGGGCAGGCGCGTATCGTCACGTCCATCCTTGTTCCAACCACACTCACAATAAATGCAGTCGAACGTACAGATTTTACCGTTCACCGGTAGCAAATTGATTCCTAACGAACTGCCCAGTCGTCGACTGAAGATGGGACCAAAAACGGTTTCCTCACGAATCATGACTATTATTCTCCCAGTAAATGCTTGAACAGGAAGTTGTCGATCTTGTTAAACAGATGCATGCGACATTCGCCATCGCCATACTCATAGCCACCGTAGATACCGTGGTTCTTGTTGGGATAGATCATGAGGTCGAACTGCTTGCCGTTGGAGATCATGGCCTTAATGAGTTCCATGGCGTTCTGATAGTGGACGTTGTCGTCGCCGCTGCCGTGGCAGAGCAGGTAGTTGCCCTTGATCATTGCAGTATTGCTGACCGGCGAGTTGTCATCGTAACCCTTGGGATTCTCCTGTGGCGTACGCATGTAACGCTCGGTGTAGATATTGTCGTAGTAACGCCAGTTGGTCACAGGAGCCACTGAAACGGCCGTGCTGATGACATCGGCGCCCTTGGTGATGCCGTTGGCAGCCATGAAGCCACCGTAGCTCCAGCCATAGATACCGATCCTACTTGCGTCGACATAAGGCTGCTTGGCCATGTATTTGGCCAAAGTAATCATATCCTCAGTCTCGTATTTACCCAGCTGCAGGTAAGTCATCTTCTTAAATGCCTCGCCTTGAGCACCGCTACCTCTATTATTAATGGACACGCTAATGATGCCGTGTTGGGCAAGCAGTTGCAGCCACCAATAATCGCTGTCGGCCCATGAGTTATTCACCGTTTGATGTCCAGGACCGCCGTAAACGTAGATCAGCACAGGGTATTTCTTGTTTGGATCAAAGTCGGGAGGCGTGATTTGCCAAGCGTCCACATCCACCTGAGTGCCATCGGGCAAGGTGAAAGCGGGATCACTGATCTTCATCAACTTCTTCTCGCCAAGATTGAAAGTCTTCATCCTCTCAACAAACTCGTGATTATCCTCAAGCACACGCACCAGCTTGCCTTTGTTGGTGTAAAGCTCGAACTGACGAGGTTGGGTAATGGATGAGTTGATATTGATCAGATAGCTGAAATCGTTGCTGAAACGAGCCTGGTTGGTACCGGGACGGCCAATCACCTCACGCATCATACCTTTCAGGTTGACAGCGTAGATTCGGCGATCCACTGGTGAATTCTTTGCTGCCTGGAAGTAAACTTCCTTACCATCGAAGCCATATACTTGCGTCACATCCCAGTCACCCACAGTGAGTTGTTTCACCAGAGTGCCGTCGATGAGATAGAGGTAGATGTGGTTGTAGCCACTGCGTTCAGAAGTCATCAGGAAGCTATTGCCGTCTTCAAGAAAGGTCCAATCGTCGGTAATGTCGATGTAATAAGCATTGAGCTCATCGTAGAACACGCGGCTGGCACCTGTGGTGGCGTTGGCAGCCAAAATCTCGAGATGGTTCTGATGGCGGTTCAAACGTTGGATGGCCAAGATATTAGGATCTTGGGTCCACTTTATGCGAGGCAAATAGATGTCAGTCTCGGTGCCAGTGTCCATCTTCACGGTCTTGCCAGTAGCGAGGTCATACACATATATCTCCACAATGCTGTTATCCTCACCAGCCTTGGGGTATTTGAAGCTGTACCAATCGGGATAAAGGCCTTCGAACTCTTCCATTTGGAACTCCTTCACATTCGACTCGTTGAACTTCATATAGGCGATCTTCTTGCCGTCGGGCGACCAGCAGTAGCCTTGCGAGAAGCTGAACTCTTCCTCGTAGACCCAGTCGGGAGCGCCATTAATAATATGGTTATAGAGGCCGTCGTAGGTAAACTGCTTTTCTTCACCTGAGGTCAGATCCTTGATGAACAGGTTATTATCGCGCATGAAGCACACCTTGGAGGCATCAGGTGAGAAGGTAGCCAGACGTTGCTTGCCATTATCAGACAGGGGTTGCAGCGTTTTGGCCTTGATATCATAAACGTAATAGTAAGCCGTGTAGGAATGGCGATAGATGGCTTCCATGTCGGTCAGGACAAGGATCTTGGATTCATCGTCGCTCAGTTCGTAGTTCTGCATCGGGACGGGTTTCTCCTCCCCTTCCAGCACCAGGTCTTTCATGGAGAAGAGGGTCTTCACCAGCTTACCGGTTTTGTAGTTATAGATATTGAGAGCGCCTTTCTCGAAGCTGCCGTATGTGGCGCCGTCTTTCATGGAGTTCATGCCACGGACGCTTTTCGTGGAGAAGGTTGGGCGTTCATAGAGGTCCTCAAGAGTGAAGTTTTTCTTTTCCTGCGCGGTGGCGAGGAAGGTTCCCATCAGAAGGAACAAACTGACAAGCAAATATTTTCTCATGACTTTAGATTTAACGATGGGCAAAAGTAATGATTTATCGGACACAAAACGAACGATGGAAACAAAAAAAGAGACGCTTTTTGCGTCTCTTTTGAAGGTCGTGGGACGTACTGGACTCGAACCAGTGACCTCTGCCGTGTGAAGGCAGCGCTCTAAACCAACTGGGCTAACGTCCCCCGTTTGATTGAAAGAGACGCATTCGCTGCGTCTCTGAGTGTGGGGCGAACAAGGATCGAACTTGTGACCTCATGCCTGTCAAGCATGCGCTCTAAACCAACTGAGCTACCGTCCCATTTGCGGATGCAAAAGTACAGCTTTTTTTGTTATCTCCAAGAAATCGAAGAAATATTTTTTGAAAAAATTAAAAAAATGCCTAACTTTGCACTCCCGACAAACTCGGATTAATATTGTAAATTATTGTAAATCAAAATATTATCATCATGATGCAAAATAATATCGTCCCCGTTGACGTAGCGAAGAAACTCTTTGCAGAAAGTGGTTTGGCTTGCATTGGCAAGGCTGGTATCCGTGAAATCAACAAGCTGGCTCGTGACATCGAGGCTGCCTCAGGCAAGAAGTTCATCCACATGGAGATTGGCAATCCTGGTCTGCCCGCTGCCCGTGTCGGTGTAGAAGCCCAAATCAAAGCCCTGCAAGACGGCGTACCTGCCAACTACCCTCCTATCGACGGTGCTCCTATCCTTAAGAAAGAGGCATCCCGTTTCATCAAGTGTTTCCTCGACCTCGACGTCGACGCTGCCAACTGCGTTCCTACCGTGGGTTCCATGCAAGGTGCTTTCGCATCCTTCATGATCGCTGGTCACACCAGCCTCAAGAAGAACACCATGCTGTTCATCGATCCAGGTTTCCCGGTGCATAAGTTCCAGAACCGCGTGTTGGGCATCCCGATGGAGCATTTCGACATCTATGAATACCGTGGTGAAAAACTGCGCGCCAAACTCGAAGAGGTGCTGAGCAAAGGTAACATCCACAGCTTGCTCTACTCCAACCCCAACAACCCGACTTGGGTGTGCCTCACCGACGAGGAGTTGCGCATCATCGGCGAATTGGCTAACAAATACGATGTCATCGTGATGGAAGACCTCGCCTACTTCGGCATGGACTTCCGCAAGGACTACAGCCATCCCGGCGAAGAGCCTTTCCAACCCAGCGTGGGTAAATATACCGACAACTACATCCTGATGATCTCCAGCTCAAAGGCATTCAGCTATGCTGGCGAGCGTTGCGCTATCCTCGGCATCAGCGATAAGCTGGCTCAGCGCCACTATCCCGACCTGAAGGCATTCTGCGGTCAAGAGATCTTCATGCGTGCCATCCTCTTCGGAGCCCTGCACCCACTGAGTTCAGGTACTTCACACTCTGCTCAATACGCTTTGGCAGCAGTGCTGAAAGCTGTCAACGACGGCACCTATCGCTACCGCGACGATGTGTTGGAATACGGCCGTAAGGCTGAACTGATGAAGAAGGCCTTCACTGAGAACGGCTTCTACATCACTTACGACGAGGACTGCGGCGAACCTATTGCTGACGGCTTCTACTTCACCTTCTGCTATCCTGGCTTCACCGGCGCTGATCTGGTAGAAGAGATGATGTATTACGGTGTCTCTGGCATCTCACTCGACACTTGCGGCAGCTTGAAGCAAGGCATCCGTGCCTGCTCATCGCTCATCCAAAGAGATGAGATCCCAGTGCTGGCCGAAAGACTGAAGGCATTTGCCAAGGATCACCCGGTGAAATAAACGAGTATGAAGAAGGCTGGGAAACGGATATGGATTTGGATCCTTTCAGGAATGGCGCTGTTGTTTGGCTTCAACAGCTGTGAACATTCCACGCTCTATGGACCGCCACCAGAGGTGTTGTATGGCCCTCCAACCGAAGATACCATAAGGTAGCAAAACCAAATCGAAGCAGCCTCAAAGGGTTGCTTCGATTTTTTTATTCCCTTAAGGCAAACTTCTTCTCATCCTTTTTTGCATGACAACGGCGCACGAGGCGTCGCCAGTAACCGACATCACCGTGCGGCCCATGTCGATGATGCGGTCGATGCCCGCGGCAACAGCCACACATTCGACTGGGATGCCCGCCGAGGCGAACAGCATGGCCGGTTGCATGCCCTTGAAAAACTTCAGCGGCGACAAGCCTCCCAACAACCATACTGCCGAGGAATAGACCACGCCCGCATGAACAAAGAAGCAAAGGTAAGCCAAAGCAATTAAAGCCGCATAAGAGCCCAGCACAGATGGGGCACCTCGACACTTTCCGCCGCGGGATCCAAGTCAATATGAATGGTTGGGAGGATGCCTTTCAGCAGGCTGGGAACCACCAACCCCAACGTCACTGCAAAGAGGGTCGTCACCATGAAATACAGCAGGGTGCGAAGCCCCAGCTTGCCCACTTTCTTGATGTCGTTCATCGAAAGGATGCCCGCCATGATGGAGAACAGCACCAGCGGTACTACGATGAACTTCAGCAGGTTAAGGAAAATGGTGCCTATAGGCTTGATGTACGCATTGACGAAGTCGGCTTGGTTGCGCAGCAGGACACCTGCCAACACGGCAAGCAGCAAAGCGATGCCAATCTGGGCGGTAAGGGAAGGCTTTTTCATAGGGCAAAGATACAAAATCTCGAGATTAAAAAACCTGCTTGAACATTTCCCGATAAGCTTCCACCTTCTTTTCAAAAGCAAGTGGATAGGCTCGCGAGGACGACGGAAGCCTATATAGACTTAGGCCTTCCTCCAATTCAGTGACTGTGCCCAAAGCTGGAATCTTGTCCAGACCGAAGTAGCGGCACACCTCCCCTGTCGCCTTCTCGCCCGTGGTGGCGATGGCATGGCACAAGGGTATCTGACGAAGCAGGGCTCGGAGATCCGTGGGCTCCACAATCTCCAGAAAGGCATCGGAGGCATTGTTTTTCAGCCTTCTAACCACCTTCGCCGTATCATAAAGCGCAATGCCTTTTTCATTGAGGAAATCCACAATCTTCGCTTTGTTGAACGATTTGCGCTCTTTATCGACGAAATAGTCCTTGTCACCAAACCACACCGCCCCTTCAATACGCCAGTGGTCGTTCTGGAAGTTGGGGTAATAGAAATTCATGCACCAGCGCTGCTTGGGCGGCGGAAAACTGCCCAGAAAAAGCACTTTGGCGTTTTTTGGCAGGAAAGGTTCCAGAGGATGTTGCTCGAGGGTCATTGATCTTCACAGAATGTTTTTCTCTGCGAAGATAAAACTATTTTTTCTTATTAGCTTCTTCAATTTCTGCGATCGTTCTTTCAACCACTTCCTGTAGTTGGTATGTGGCGATTCCTAACGGCTTGTTGATATCCTTCAGCGACCACTCCACGATTGTTTTCTTAGCCGTCTTGCATATTAGAAGCCCAACCGATGGATTGTCGTCTTTTCCTCGAAGCAAATTATCAGCTGCGGTTACATAAAAGTTCAACTTACCTGCGAACTCAGGAGCGAATTTCACAGTTTTAAGCTCAACAATGACATATCGACGCTGTGGAATATGGTAGAACAACAAATCGGGAAAGAAAACCGACTCGTCATCCATTCTCAGTTCCCGCTGTCGACCCAAATAGGCAAAACCTTTCCCAAGTTCCAGCAGAAACCGTGTCACATTTTGAGCCAAAGCTTCCTCTAAATCCTTCTCGGCCTGAACCGATTTAGCGGTGATAAAATCCAAGTTATACTCATTTTTCAACAGTTCCTTAGCCAATTGACTTTGTGACTCGGGCAATGTTGTATCAAAGTTAGTGATGGCGGCACCCTGACGCTCGAAAAGGTTATTATCAATTTGGGAATTCAACTGCGGCCTTGACCAACCATTCTCAATGCTTTTTTCGATATAAAAAAGAGCTCGCTTCTTTGACTCGCAACGAGTAAAAATATCAATGTGTTGTCCCCATGGAATCAAACCAAATTGTGACGGCATCTCAATTTCGTCAACGACCCGTTGACGAATTGTAACATCCTCTGTATAAAACACATACCAGCGTTTCATATACTTCAGATTGGTAACGGAAAAACCTGTCTCATTTGGAAACATCGCTTTCATATCCAAACTCAACTGATTGAAGAATCCGCTCCCCCACCGGCTCTCGGCCTCTTGCCGAACAATATCACGCCCAAGGCTCCAATAGTACTCCAACAAGGTACTATTAACTCTGACAGCGGCTTTAACTTGACTTTGTTTATAACGGCTTTTTAGTTCAGCCAGCCATTCCACATACTCTTTATCAGACGTCATTCCGTCGCGAAAAATAAATGACGGTTTTTCTTTTTTTTCTGTACTCATACTTAAGGTGAATTAAAGTGTTTTCACCCTATAAGTAGATGAGTAAGCCAAAATGTTTCATTTTTTTTGAAACTTTTTTTTAACAGCTTACCTAACAAAACAAAAAAAAGCGACCTCAACGGCCGCTTTTTTAATGAACAATATTTAAAAAACAATTAAAACCAAACCTTATAACTCATCCGTCATTTTCCCACCACGATTTCAAATTTCGACCAGTCTTTTTGCGTCGTCAAAAGATCGTAATAATAGCAGATGTTGTCCTCGTTGATCGTTTCGCCGTTGACCGAGATGATTCGATCACCAATGTTGAAAACCTCGTTGCCGTCAAGAAGACGGGTGGAAATCTTTAAAGTACC
>JAEEGH010030151.1_pt1 | contig 10560 bp, 10 predicted proteins | sample 9134181 | NCBI WGS metagenome assembly JAEEGH01 (sample SAMN16246544, study PRJNA631951) | gut metagenome | biome: gut microbiome; feature: rumen; material: DP-attached | host: Bos | place: Iran: Karaj | collected 2018-10 | reverse complement strand
CCGGGATGACAGGATGGCAGCCTCGTGTCCGGACATGATCGATTTTATTCTATCAAAAGAATCCCCGCCTGTCTATGAAAATCCATAAAAAGAACCAGAGGACCGGATAATCCTCTGGTTCTGTGAAATGCAGGATGTTCGCCGAATTACCTGTGGTTTCGGCTGAGCCCGACTCACTTCAGATACTGTTTTTCGTAGTTTCCCTGGATAGCCTTGACCATGACTGTGAGTACATCGTTGACAGGGGTCGGGATGCCGAACTGTTTGCCGTACTCCGAGAGTTTGCCGTTCAGGACTTCGATCTCGGTCTGCCGGTGGTTGATGAGCATATCCTGCGCCATCGAAGGATAGTAGTCACCCATGTTATCGATAAAGTTCTTCAGATGGGTGTTTTCAAACTCGACCGCGTCAAAGGGAACGCCCTTTGCCGTAGCGATAGCGCAGGCTTCGCGCACGACGCCTCTGAACAGTTCCATGCCGTAAGGATCCTCAGCGACCTCGTAAATCTTCAGACGGAGCAGGGCACAGACCGTGTTGACGGTGCAGTTGATGATGACCTTTTTCCATACATTGGGTCGGTCATCCTCGTTAAACTCGGCAAGGCAGCCCCCCTTGGTGAAGACCTCTGCGAGATGTCTGCCGGCCTTATCGGTGACCGGGCCGTTCTCCAGCGCGCCAAAGTGCACCAAAGTGCCCTTGACCTCGGTGGAGACGCAGCAGCCGGGCTCGCGCAGCTGTGTGCCAAGCGCCCCCGAGCCGCAGAGTATGCGGTTGGCCGGGAAGTGTCTGAGAAGAATGTCGTCGTTGCCCAGACCGTTAATCAAAGAGACGAGAACAGTATCCGGGCCGATGCAGGGCATGGCGCTCTGCACGGCGTTCTCCAGCTGGGTTGCCTTGGTGACGAAGATGACAATGTCCCTGATGCCGATCTCGTCGGCGGTATAGGCAGTCTTAAAGCCGTCCAGATGATAGTGCGTATCCGGATAGATGATGAATTCCAGACCGTCTTTTGCGATCTTGTCCATGTGCGCTTCATAGCGGTCCACCAGTGTGATGTCCGCGCCGCCCTTGCGCAGGTATCCGGCAAAGCAGCTTCCCGCTGCGCCGCAGCCGATCATGGCAATTTTCATGGTATTTTTTCCTCCTGAATCGTGTTTTATGATCGTTCTGCCTCTTCCGAGGCATCGATGCGTCAAATGGGATTTCAGCGGTCGAATGCGCCCTCTGCGTAGGAGGTCGTCACAGCGCCGCTGGCAGCCGAAGACACGGTCTTGCAGTACTTCACAAGATAGCCGGATTTCACCTTCAGCGGCGGCTGCTTCCAGGCTGCGATACGCTTATTTATGATCTCATCGTCCACGTTCAGCGTGATGCTGCGGTTCGGGATATCGACGGTAATGGTGTCGCCTTCTTCGATGACCGCAAAAACACCGCCCTCCATGGCTTCCGGTGACACATGCCCGATGGCCGCACCGCGGGTAGCGCCGGAGAAGCGCCCGTCAGTCAGCAGGGAGACCGTTTCACCCAGTCCGCGGCCGACGATGGCAGCAGTGGGAGAAAGCATTTCCCGCATGCCGGGGCCGCCCTTGGGGCCTTCGCACTTGATGACCACCATGTCACCCGGGACGATATCGCCGCTGAGAATTGCCCTGGTGGCGTCTTCCATATAGTTGAACACGCGGGCGCGGCCGGTGTGCTTCATCATCTTTTCGCAGACTGCGGCCGCCTTGACCACGCAGCCCTGAGGAGCCAGGTTGCCGAAAAGAACGGCCAGGCCGCCCTGGGGTGAATACGGCCTGTCAAGGGTATGGATGACATCCGTGTCCTTGATCCGGTGTTCGGGCAGCAATTCTCCCACGGTCTTTCCGGCGACGGTGATGCAGTCGGTGTGGAGAAGACCCGCCTTACTGAGTTCGTTCATGACGGCATAGATTCCGCCGGCACGGTACAGATCATCCATGTGATGATGTCCGTTGGGGCTGATGTGACAAAGGTTCGGTGTAGTCCTTGAAATCTCATCAAACTTCTTCAGCGGCAGCGGCAGTCCCAGTTCATTGGCAATAGCGGGCAGATGCAGCGTGGTATTGGTGGAGCCGGCAATCGCCATATCCACGCGGATTGCGTTTTCAAAGGCTTTCTCGGTCAGGATGTCCTTCGGGCAGATGTGGGCCTGAACGAGATCGACCACGCGCATGCCGGCACGTTTGGCCAGGGCGAGGCGCTCGCCGTAATAGGAAGGAATGGTACCGTTGCCGGGAAGCGCAAGCCCGAGTGCCTCGGCGAGGCAGTTCATGGAGTTGGCGGTAAACATGCCGGAGCAGGAACCGCAGCCCGGGCAGCAGTGCTGCGTCAGTTCTTCCTGTTCCTCGGGCGTCATCTCACCGGCATGTACCTTGCCGACGGTCTCGATGCAGGCGGAGTAGTCGGACACGTCATTTTTGTAATAGCCGGTAGGCATAGGTCCGCCGGAAATAACAACGGACGGAATGTTCATCCGTGCCGCAGCCATGATGGCACCCGGAACGGTCTTGTCGCAGGATACGACCAGAACCAGGCCGTCAAGGCCGTGGGCCATGGTCATGCTTTCGATCGAGTCTGCGATCAATTCACGGCTGGGCAGAGGATACATCATGCCTTTATGGGCCATGGTAATGCCGTCGCAGATGGCGATAGCCGGGAACTCCACAGGAACACCGCCCGCCATCAGAACGCCCTGTTTGGCAGCATCGGCAATGCCGCGCAGATGAAAGTGACCGGGCACGATTTCGTTAAACGTGTTGACGACACCGATCAGGGGTTTGCGGCCGATGTTTTCCTGCAGGTGACCGGTAGCGTAGAGCAGGCTTCTGGCATCGGCATGTTCCACGCCGGAAAAGATCTTCTCGGAATTCAGAGACATGGATATCAGTACCTTTCTAATTTAGGATTCTTGGATGCGGAACATGGTCGGATTCAGGACCATGTTTGATAGAGAGGCGGCGGTATATGAGACCGCCGCCCGGAAACAGCTTTATTTCATGGCCTGCTGCGCTGCAGCAGCGATGTCTTTGACCGACAGGCCGTAAGCGTCAAGCAGCTCAGCCGCCTTGCCGCTGCGCGGGTACTTGTCATGCAGCCCGACGCGAAGCACGCGGCAGGGAGCCAGACGGCAGGCAACCTCAGAGACGGCATCGCCCAGGCCGCCGTAAATGTTGTGATCCTCCACCGTGACGGCACAGCCGCAGCGGGTCAGGACGGCGGCAACCCCCTCCGAATCCACGGGTTTGATGGTGGAGACATCCACCAGCGTACCGTTGATCCCTGATGCATGCAGTTCCTCGAGTGCGGCAATGGCACGGTCCATGATAAAACCGCAGGCAAAGATCGCCACATCGTTCCCATAGCTTTTCACCTCACGGACTTTTCCGAAGGTGAAGGGCGTCCCGTCTGAGAATACTTCAGGCTCGCGGCCGGAACCGAGACGAAGGTAGCACGGCCCTTCAAGCTCCATCATTGCCTTAGCGGCAAGATAAGCCTGCTGTCCGTCTGCCGGGGTGATGATCGAAACGCCGGGCATGCTGCGCAGGATACCCACATCTTCATAGAACTGGTGAGTGACACCCTCTCGTTCACCGCCGAGCATACCGCCGTTGAGGCCGATGAGTTTGACATTCAGGCCCGGATAGGCGATGAAGGTACGGATCATTTCACAGGCCCGCATGGTCAGAAACCCGGCATAGGTGACCACCACAGGCTTCATCCCGGTAGTGGCAAGACCGGCAGCAATATCGACAGCGTCCTGCTCGGCAATGCCGACTTCGATCACGCGGTCAGGGAACTCCTCGCGAAACTTGGTTGCACGTGCTGCAGCAACGGAGTCCGGGGAGACAATCACAATTTTATCATCCTTGCGGGCCAGCTCCTGAATGGCCAGCATCGCAGCTTCTCTTGTAGATTTCAAAGCCATTTTTCTTCCTCCCCTCAGATCTTGTCCTTGAGAGCCTCACGGGCGATCTCAACTTCTTCATCGGTGGGTACTCTCTTATGCCAGGCATTGTTGTCTTCCATATAGGGAATATTCTTGCCCTTGACAGTCTTGCAGGCGATCAGAGACGGTTTGTCCGTAACCTTCTTGGCCTCAGCGATGGCTGCCTGAATCTGCGCAATATCGTGGCCGTCGATTTCCTGTACGTGCCAGTGGAAAGCATTCCATTTATCGGCAACGGGATACAGGCTGCTCAGTTCGGTGACCTTGCCGCCGGACTGATGGTTGTTCAGATCGGCAAAAACGATGAGGTTGCCGGCCTTGAACTTTGCAGCGGCCATGGCAGCTTCCCAGATGATGCCCTCCTGCTCTTCCCCATCGCCGACAATGACATAGACATAGTTTTCAATGCCCTGCATTCTGCAGCCGGTAGCCATGCCGAGACCGATGGCGACACCGTTGCCCAGGGACCCGGAGACCGTATCTACGCCGGGGATTTTGTTCATATCAGGATGGCCCTGCAGGAAAGAGTTCAGCGAGCGAAGACCCTTCAGCTCTTCAAGAGGAAAATAGCCCTTGCGTGCCAGTGCAGCATAAAGGATGGGGCAGGCATGGCCTTTGGAGAGGACGAAACGGTCCCGCTCCGGCCAGTGCGGGTTGGCAGGATCCAGTTTCATCTCATCAAAAAACAGAACTGCCATGATATCCGCGATCGACATGCAGGGACCGGGATGACCATCGCCTGCGTCATGAACTGTTTCCACTACGTCCAGACGAAGACGGTTGGCAATGCGGGAAAGCTCATCAACAGTCATGGGAAATGCACCTCCGAAACGAAATGTCCTATGTAGGATGTTTAGATATTAATCCCTGAAAAGCGTTTTGTAAAGAGTTTTCCTTTACTTTCGCGTGTTTTTGGTAGGATTACATATTTTTTAACGAGAAAAATGTGCATTTTCACGAAAGCTTCCTGTCGAAAAACGCTTGACAGTCTCTTGCTTATGCAAGTATAGTAATCAAAAAGGCAGACAGCAAAGCGCAGAAGACAGCAGGTGAAAGCTATGGATAATACAAATCTCGAATTTCCCGTTTTCAGAAATCAGTCCGTCGTCGACTCGATCAAGGACTGGATCATAGACCAGATGATCAAGGGGAATCTGCGCCCGGGCAGTAAGCTTCCCACAGAGGCAGAGCTTTGCGAACGGCTCGGTGCAGGGCGAAACAGTGTGAGGGAAGCGATCAAGCAGATGGAAGCCCATGGCGTTCTTTATATCAAACGTGCAGAAGGCACCTTTGTGGCAGAGCAGTTTGATCCGAAGATGCTGTCCCCTGTCCTGTACAGTATCATTCTGCAGAACGACAGCTGGCAGGACTTTGTGGATCTTCGTCGGGCGATCGATATCGGCACCCTGTATGTCCTCATAGGGAAAAATCCCGCGGAGGAAGAGTTCAGTGATCTGAGCGCCGCATTGAAAAACCTGGAGGACGCGGTCAATGCATCGTATCTGGATGTGGAAAGAATAACAGAAGCCGACTGTGCATTCCATAACGAGATCATCCGCCTGGCGCACAACCCGCAGCTCATGACTCTGTCAGAATACATCAACCGCATCACCGTACCAAGCCGGGAAAAGACAACGGAGATCGTTATTGCAAACGGTGAGATCAACTCCTATGTCCGTCTCCACCGGGAGCTGTACCAGATTGTCGTGAACGGCAGAAAGGATGCCATTGAGCAGGCTGTGCTGAATCACTACATCTTTTGGGAAAAGGCGAATCAGGTATGAATTTAGTGATTTTGCTCAAAAAGCAGAGGGAAATACTGTCAGAAGCCACAATTTACTTTTGATTTGCAGCATGATAATATTATAAATGTCCTATGTAGGATGTTGTAAAAACAAGTCTGACAGGAACAGAGGTATGATTATGAAGGTCGGTCTGATTTATACCAGCACCACACCGGAGCTGATTGCCGATGTGGAGCGCGAAGTGAAAAAACAGCTGGGTGACGATGTAGAGATGGTCTCGCTGCAGGACCCGAGCATTTTGGCCGATGTGCGTGCAGCCGGCTATGTCACTGCAGCTCCGGCAGCACGGCTGATCGGGATGTACATGAAGGCCGTGGAGGAAGGCGCAGACGCGATGCTGAACCTTTGCTCCTCTGTTGGCGAGGTAGCTGACTGTGTCCAGGATGCAGCCAGGTATCTCGGTGTTCCCATTGTCCGCGTAGATGAAGAGATGTGCCGTGAGGCGGTTCGTCTCGGGAAGCGTGTCGGTGTGATGGCGACGCTGCCGACAACCCTGACCCCTACCAAGAATACGGTCGCCCGGGTTGCCCGGGAGATGGGCGCTCATGTGGAGCTGGTTGACTGTCTCGTGGACGGCGCTTTCGGTCTGGATCAGGAGCAGTTCAAGAAGCGCCTGACAGACGCTGCAGCGGACATCATTGATCAGGTCGACGTTGTTGTCCTCGCCCAGGGCAGCATGGCCTATGCGGAAGAGCATCTGCGCAGCGTGTATGGCAAGCCCTTCCTCGGAAGCCCTCGATTCGGCGCTGCAGAGCTGAAGAAAGCACTGCATAGTAAAGGCCTCATCTGATCCTCCGGTAGAGGAGAAACTGGTATTCTCGCTCTCATGAAGAGCTAGGAATAAAAACAAAACGAAAGGAACAGAACAAATGAAAAAGATCCTCGCACTCGTTATGGCTCTGACCATGATTTTCGCGCTGACCGCTGTCAGTGCGAGCGCGGACGATGCCATCGTCCTGAAGATCGGTGTTTCCACCGCCGAAACCGACCCGCGCAACATCGCGGCGCAGGCATTTGCCGATGAGATCGCTGAAAAGACCAACGGCGCTGTGAAGGCCGAGGTTTATCCCTCCGGTCAGCTCGGCGGCGACGGCCAGCTCGTCGAGTCCCTCTGCCTCAACGACGGCACGGTTGACATCGTCATCACCGACGCCTCCAACTTCGGCACCATCGTTCCCGACATGAACATCTCCGGTCTCCCCTTCCTTTTCAAAGACTTTGACGCTGCCTTTGCCTTTATGGATGGTGAAATTGAGGCTGCCGCTGAGGCAGAGCTCCTTGAGCTCACCGATGTCCATGTGCTCACGCACTACAGCAATGGTTTCCGCTGCGTCACCAACTCCAAGGGCCCGGTCGAGACCCCTGCCGATATGAAGGGCATGCTCATCCGTACCCCGGAGAACCAGGTCATCATGGCCACCATGTCCGCTCTGGGCGCCAACCCGCAGCCGCTGGCCTTCTCCGAACTCTACCAGGCTCTCCAGCAGAAGACCTATGACGCACAGGAGAACCCCATCCCCATCATCTACAACAACAAGCTTTATGAAGTTCAGGATTACCTCTCTGTCACCAACCACATTTATTCCGGTCTCTGCTTTGCCATTTCCGGCAGTGCATGGGATAAGCTGACTGCCGAGCAGCAGGAAATCGTCACCGCTGCAGCCAAGACCTCCGGCGAATGGCAGAGCGAGACCATCCGTCAGCAGACCGATGATCTGGTTGCCAACCTTGAAGAAGAAGGCATGAAGGTCAACTTCCCCGACCTGGCTCCCTTTGCCGAAGCCACGCAGTCCGTCATTGAAGAGAATGCCCTGGGCATCTCCGATGATCTGCTGACCAAGCTGGCCGATCTCAACAAAGAAGCAGAAGCTGCAGCGGAAGCAAAACCTGCCACATAAAACCGCAGTAACACATTCTCAGCGCCGGGAAGGCCTTTTTCCCAATAAAAGGCCTTCCCTATGCTATACAGGCCTTTAACCTACAATTCTTTATTGGAGAAAGACCAATGCGTAAGAAAATTTATGATGTGCTGAGAATCATCCAGACATGGATCGACCGCATCACTACCGGAGTTGCCTCCGTGCTGATCGGCATCATGTTTCTGGTGATTATCGCCAATGTCATTCTTCGCGGAGTCCCTGCTGTGGGAGGCTTCCGCTGGTATATGGAATTCAGCCAGTATGCCAATGTCTGGGCGATGCTGATCGCCGCAGCCGGTATTGCTGTGCAATGTACGAATCTGCGCGTGGAAGCGGTAGATACGATTATGAAAAAAATCCCCGGAGGCGCCAAGCTCTCCAAGGTTATCATTGATGTGGCACTGATCCTGTTCTATGCCGCCGTGTTCGTCAGCGGGAAAACCTTCGCCAAAAAGTCGATGATCATCAAAATCTCTACCATGCCTGCTTTCAAAATGGGACAGGTATACCAGATCTTTCCCTGGGCGGCTGCGCTCTGTATCGTAGCGGGTCTGGTTCATCTTCTGATTACGCTGCTTGAGAAAGAGGAATACCTTGAGGGGGTGAAAGAATCATGAATATGATAACCTGGCTTCTGGTCAGTTTTGCGATTCTGATGTTCCTCGGTGTTCCGATCGGGATTTCTCTGGGTCTTTCCGCGGTCGGCGGTATGCTCTTTATCAGCAACAGCACCGACCTGATGACGATTACCAAGCGCATGTTCGAGGGGATGAACAGCTGGGCGCTGCTGGCAATTCCGCTGTACACGTTTGCCGGTTATACCATGTCGAAAGGCGGCATATCAGCCCGCCTGATGGATTTCTGTTATGCAATCGTCGGTCATATCTACGGCGGTCTGGCCCATGTGAACGTCCTGGCTTCCATGATCTTTGCCGGCATCTCCGGCTCCGCTGTTGCCGATACCGCAGGTGTCTCCGGCATGTTCATGCCCACAATGATCAAGAAGGGCTACTCCAAAGAATTGACCGTCACGGTCACCGGGGTGTCCTCTACTGTCGGCATCATTATCCCGCCCTCTATCCCGATGGTGGTCATTGCCGGCATCTGCTCCATCTCGACCGGTAAAATGTTCCTCGGCGGCATCATCCCCGGTATTCTCATCGGGCTGAGCCAGATGATCATCTCCTACATCTTCGCCAAGAAGGAAAACGTGGAACCGGAACCCGGTCACTTTCAGATGAGCGAAGTATGGCGCACCTTCAAGGGAAGCTGGCCTGCCCTGCTGATGCCTGTCATTATCATCGGCACCATCACCGCCGGGATTGTATCCCCGACGGAAGCGGGCGCCATTGCCGTGGTTTACGGTTTGATCTGCGGCGGTCTTGTCTACCGCGAGCTGAAGTGGGCAGACCTGAAGTTCTGCTTCACCGAGACTGTCCGCGTTTCCGCGCGTATTTTCCTGGTTATCGCCTGCGCCAAGCTCTACACCATCATGCTCACCACAGCCGGCTTTGACAAGTGGCTGACCGGTGCGATGCTGGGAATCAGCACCAACCCGAAGGTGATTCTGATGATGATCCTGCTGCTGTTCTTCATCGTCACCATGTTTATGGAATCCATCGCGGCGCTGACCCTGTTCATGCCCATCATTTTCCCGATTGCGATGTCGGCCGGTATTGACCCCATTGTTCTGGGCGTCCTGGTTACGGTCATGATCGGTGTTGGTCTGGTCACCCCGCCTGTCGGTATGTGTATCTATGTTGCCTGCGACATCATGAAGATTACCGTCGGCAGCACCCTGAAATATCTGCTCTGGTATATTCTCGGCACCTTTGTTGTCATTGGCATTCTGATCGCCTTCCCGCAGCTTATCACAGCGTTGGGCGCATTCGTATAACAGGTATCCGCACACGGCAGCTGCAGCTATTGTATATATACCATCCCGCAGCTGCCAAATATCAGCTGAAGCTGCTGAGTCATATGAAAAGAAACCGGGGGGACTTTGTGTCCTTCCGGCTTCTTTCATTTTTTTGTTTATGTTGTTTCTTTTATTGTCTGCATGTCCGGGTTAGCTTGCTCAGTCTCGGCATCGGATGTCTTCTTCCACGTTCTTGAAGCCGGTCACAATGCCGGTTTTCCCGCCGGGAAGCTCTATCCTCACGAACTCCACCCGGTAATGCCGGACTCCGTCGTCAAACACACGCCGGAAGGGTACGGAATAAACCATCCGATTCTCCGTGTTCCTCGAGATTGCTTCCGGAGAGACCGCGTCAAGGAAGCGCTGCCGGTCCTCCTCCAGCACAAGTCCGGAATAAAAGGCAAAGGCCTGGGGAAAGCCATCGATCTTGGCGGCGGCACTCGCCGGCATCAGATGCTCCGTCTCCTGGTCGACCCGGATCAGTTCAAACTTCCGGGTTTCAAAATCGCTGATCAGCCAGACCGAATCGTATACCCTGGTCAGCGCCTCCGTGACGGCGGAGCTGAGGGCTTTATCCGATTCTGCCCGTTCATACTTGTCTGTAATATCCGAAATGAAGACATAATACAGGCTGTTCTGGTCGTCGTACTGGATGTAATGCCCGTAATCGGCAAGCCAGCGAATCTGGCCGTCCCTGCGGATGATCCGGTATTCCACAAAGTCAAGATCGCCCTGGCTCTCCGCCACCTGATTTGAAATGGAGGCGGAGATCTTTTGATAATCATCGGGGTGTACCATCCCCCGGAAGGTAAACCCGGTCAGTGCCTTGAATTCCTCAAGGCTGGCGCAGCCGAAGATGTCGCACACGACCTTGTTGGCATACAGCAGTTCTTCCTTCTCATCGGCCCTGTAGATAAAGAGTCCGCCGGGCATCCGTTCACCGAACTCCTC
>JAEEGH010030149.1_pt1 | contig 10560 bp, 8 predicted proteins | sample 9134181 | NCBI WGS metagenome assembly JAEEGH01 (sample SAMN16246544, study PRJNA631951) | gut metagenome | biome: gut microbiome; feature: rumen; material: DP-attached | host: Bos | place: Iran: Karaj | collected 2018-10 | reverse complement strand
GCTGGGAGAGCGGCATCGAGATACCCGCCCACGACCAGGACTTCTACGCCATGAAGAACGTGCCCCACGGCAACGTGCAGCAGGTGCTGTTCTGGAGCGAGAGCACGCAGCAGGTGCGCCGCGCCTTTGTCTACACGCCGCCCACCTACGGCCAGGACAAGAAGAAGTATCCCGTGCTCTACCTGCAGCACGGATGGGGCGAGGACGAGACGGCCTGGAGCAGTCAGGGCCACGCCAACCTCATCATGGACAACCTGATTGCCGAGGGCAAGGTGACGCCGTTCATCATCGTGATGACCTACGGCATGACCAACGAGGGCGGGCGCGGCCCAGGCCGTGACCGCGGCGCCGTGGCCAAGGCCTTCGAGACGGTGCTCGTCGACGAACTGGTGCCCTACATCGACTCGCACTTCAACACCATCGCCAAGCGCGAGAGCCGCGCTATGGCCGGCCTGTCGATGGGCGGCATGGAGACCAAGGCCATCACCCTCGCCCGGCCCGCCGTCTTCAGCTACTACGGCTTGCTCAGCGGCGGCACCTACCTGCCCGCCGACCTGAAGCTGGACGACAAGAGCGTGCCCAAGCCCAAGCTCATCTTCGAGAGCTGCGGCTCGCGCGAGCGTCCCGACGGCATTGACGAGAGCGTCAAGGCCCTCACCGCCGCCGGCCAGAAAGCCGTCGGCTACGTCTCGCCCAACACGGGCCACGAGTTCCTGACGTGGCGCCGCAGCCTGAAGGAGCTGGCTCCGCTGCTGTTCAAGTAAGACAAAGAAATCCCCCGAAAGACTAACGGCTTTCGGGGGATTTCTTTGTCCTATTACTTTCCCACGACTGTAATCTCATGAATGGTGAACATCCCGTTTTCATCTATCGTGATGGGAGCTGACAACTCAGGCATATCGTCGTATGTCAGCACAAGTCCTGTAGTAAACTTCATACCAGGATTGAAGACGACCTTTGGCTCGTCACCGCTGACATCGTAGTACAGCTGTTCGCCTATCCACAAAGGCTGTTCGTCATCGAAGCCGCCCATATCCTTGACCGTATTGGTGACTGTCGCTAACAGCTTGTCGCCATCATAGAGCGTGATCGTTTCACCCTCGATGGTATAACTTAAACGTTTTAACAGTTCCTGCTGCACACTGTAGGGGTTGACCTCGGTCTTCACATACGCCAATTCATTCTCGCCGAAGCGAACCTGATGGAGCCACTCCACGCGAACACCCGTACCTTCCATTGCCGAGCTGGTCAGCCAGAGGTCGCCCGTCTTGGCATTGAACGCCGCCTGTGGTTCACGGATATTGCGGATGTTGGGGAAGGTGGTAGACATTGCCCCCTTCGTCACCTGGATGCCATAGCCCTCGGTAGATGTCTCGTCCATCTCATCGATGCTCGTGACATAGACTTCGTTGACGGTGTCGTTCATCAACTCATGGCTGTGGAACTTCATCGCCTTTGCCATTGCCTGCTGAACATTGTCGGGCATCGTGTCCAACGGCACAGGCTCTTCCATCGTACCAGCCATCTGCTTCTTATCCACACTGGCAGTCTTGCATCCTGCCGTCATCAGGCCAATAGCCAAGAACGCAATGGCCAAACTGATAAAATTCTTTCTTTTCATTGCTATATATTACTCTTTAAATCCTTTATTCTGCCTATCACCTTGCTCCCGGCATAGAAACTCTCCTAAATAAAAAGGAGAGCCCTTCATCTGGACTCTCCATTGATACTGGCGGAAGGTGAGGGATAATCCCATTCCAACTATATCTAACTGATTTTCAACCGTTTTTATTTTTGCTCTGTACAAGGATTACCATGTTGGTAAAACAATGGTAAAACGCTTTTTCAAGTCTTAAAATTCAATGTCATTGCTGTATTTTTATGTAAATAAATGGTGTAGATCACGTTGTAAATCTGGGGCAAAGGTACGAAAAAATATGGAGATAGCAACTATTTTCCATGAAAAAATACGTTAAAATACAAAAAAACTGCTTGCAAATCCTTGTTCTGTGACGAAAATTTCGTAACTTTGCGGCATCTTTAATACATTCTATTATGCTAATTAGGATTGTAACGACGAATTTTAGGTCATACGGACAAGAAACGGAGTTTACGATGTTGCCGTCATCCAATGTCCGCAGGAAGGACTGGCACGTACACAGCCAGGGCCGTGGAGCCAGTGTGTTGCGTACGGCAGTGATTTATGGTGCCAACGGTGCGGGCAAGTCGTGTCTGGTAAAGGCACTTGGCCGACTCCAGACTATGGTGGCAATGGGAAGTCTGCCACCCACGGCCTTCAGGGATGCCAACAAGTATAACAATCCGGAAATGCCTGTTTCCATTGAGGTGGAATTTGCCACAGAGTCAGACCAGTATTCCTACGGGGTGAGCTATTGTGGCAACCTCTGCATGGAGGAATGGCTGTATTCCACTATTAAGAAACCCGTGTGCGTGTTTGAACGCAAGTACGACGTACAGACTGGCAAGACAAGCATCAATCTGACGGCAGGAAAAAAGGACGCAGAGAAAACAAAGTTGCTGGTTTCGCTGTTAGAGGACAACCTGCTGAAGGGTAACGAACTGTTGCTGTCGAAGCATGACGTGGTGAAGAACGGACAGATGACGGATGCTTTCCTATGGCTGACCACCAAACTGCATGTCATTTTCCCAGAGACCCGTTCGACCTCTATCTTCGACAACAGGTATTCCGACGAAGGGTTCAAGTCGCAGTCCGAAGCACTTATTTCGGCCTTGGATCTCGGCATCAACGAGCTGACATTGAAGGATGAGGATATTGACTCGTTCAAGCAGAGCATTTCGGAATGGCCTGAACTGGTGCAGGGCGTGGATGGCATTGTCAAGCGCCTTTCCCGTTCGCCGGAGGGACAGGAAGAGGTGATGATAGACACGGGAGCCTTCACCGTCAGTATGCGCCGCGAAGGCAACAAGTATTTCGTGCGCCGTGTAAAAGCTCTCCATAAAGTGAATGACATCCTCTATGATTTTGAACTGAAGGAAGAGTCGGATGGTACCCAGCGCATCTTCGACTTCGTGCCGATGGTGCAAAATGTCAAGAGCGAGGCCTGCACCTACGTCATTGACGAACTGGATCGCAGCCTGCATCCTACGCTGGTACGGACATTGGTTTCGCGTATTGTCAATGACAAGAACATGAAGGGCCAGTTGATTTTCACTACCCACGATGCAGGACTGCTCGACGGGCAGGTATTCCGCAACGACGAGATCTGGTTTGCCGAGAAAGACCGCGAGACGCAGAGCACCCACCTCTATACGCTCGACGAGTTCAAGCCTCGTGCAGACTTAGATTTGGAAAAGGGCTACCTCAACGGACGCTTCGGCGCCATTCCTTTCCTGGCACATTTTAACGAATTAAACTGGGAGTAATATGGGATTCAAGGTTCTTGGACGAGCCAAGCGACCTAAGGTCGATTTTTTTGCAAAAAAAACTCAAAAGTCTTTTGTGTATTGATTATTTTCATTAACTTTGTACCGTTTTCACAAACAAAGATAATGGTACAAACAGAATAAAGATGGTGGAAATTAAGGTCGCAGGGAAGGTATTGGCATTATCTCCCATGAAAAAAGAAGAGTTGAAGGGTATTCCGATTGACACGAAACTGAAGTTTCAATTCTATCGGGCAACATTCAATGAGAACGCTTTTTGTCTGTTGGAGACAAAGAAAGAAGAGAATCATGCCTCCATTGATTGTCTGAAGCTGGCAGAACGCCTGAAGGATATACTTCATTTGCCAGTTGTCTTTCTGTTCCGCAATCTCCTGTTTGTGGAAAGAAACAGACTCATAGACCGAGGCGTCTATTTCATCGTTTCAGGCAAATTCGCATTCCTACCGTTCTTAATCATCAACTATAAGGAAACTACTCACAAAAAGGCAGAAGGACTATCTTCGGTTGCACAGTATATAATGTTGTATCATTTGCAAATAGACAATATGAGTGGTTGGTCTATGGCTGATATGGAATCGAAATTACCTTATACATACGTTACCATATCAAGAGCATTCAAGAATCTGGAGGAACTTCATTTGTGCAAGATTGAGATAGATGAGAACCGAGTAAAACGTATTTTCTTTGAGGGGACTAAAAAAGAAGTGTGGGAACGTTCTTTACCCTATCTGAAGAATCCCATCAAAAAGAAACTCTATTGTGATGACATCGTGACAGACCTGCCATTTACAGAGGGAGGTATCACAGCTTTGGCCCATTATACTTCACTGAATCCAAACGGGACGAAAACGTATGTAATGGATGCGAAAGGATATATGGATTTGCAACACAACAGTATATTCGTCAACCAAAATGATGTCGAAGGAAATATCTGTATTGAGATATGGAACTACCCGCCTCTGCATCAATATTATGCAGACCCACTTTCTCTTTATCTCACGTTGAGAGACGACCGTGACCCCAGAACAGAAAAGGAATTAGAAATAATGATTAACAAACTATGGTAGTAGGATTAGATAAATTCAAGGAGGCATTTGCCGATTTCAAGGACAACTATGTGATTATAGGTGGAACAGCCTGTGACATTGTACTGAGTGATACCGATATGCATCCACGTGCCACTGATGACATAGACATGATTCTGGTGGTTGAGAAGATGACAAAAGAATATGGTGGTGCCTTCTGGCAGTTCATCAAAGATGGTGAATACAAGGCTGGAAAACGGGAGAAAGATGACAAGACTCCGACATATACGCTATATCGCTTCACAACCGAAAAAGAAGGGTATCCCGTACAGATTGAATTACTTTCGCGTCATTCAGACATTTTGGGTGAACCTTCTGGCTTTCACATTGAGCCTATTCCCTTTTCGGAAGACCTGTCAAGTCTTTCCGCAATAATGATGGACGATGACAGCTACGAACTGACGGTAGCCAATAGTGCAGAACAAAATGGTGTACGCATTGCTACACCTACGACATTGATATGTCTGAAAGCCCGTGCCTATCTCAACTTGCTCAAAGAGCGTGCAAACGGTAAGCAAGTTAATTCAAAGGACATCAAGAAGCATAAGACTGATGTCCTGAAACTCATAGCAACAGCCTCTATCCCTGAACCCGTTGCTGTACCGAAGTCCGTCTATGACAGTGTGATGGAATATGCTGCGTCCATTGAAAAGGAGTTGCCAAGCCAGTCTTTACAAGATGCTTTGGAAAGGGATGCAGATGCCATCCAGGCATTTGTGGACACTCTGAAAGAATCATTTGTAGTGAGCGAAGAGAAATGAAGATACAATACGCATCCGACTTGCATTTGGAATTTGCCGACAACTGGCGAATCCTCAAGCAGGAAGAACCCATGAATGTCCGTGGCGACATTCTTGTGCTGGCGGGCGACATCGGCTATCTCGGTGATGACAACTACCAGACACATCCTTTCTGGGATTGGGCTTCCAAGAACTATCAACAGGTCATCGTGGCATTAGGCAATCACGAGTTCTACAAGTTCTATAATCTGTCCTCCATGCACGACGGACTCATAGGTGAGATTCGCCCCAATATCCACTATTACTATAATACCGTTGTCCATATTCAGGACATCGACATCATCGTCTCTACACTTTGGGCCAATATCGCCTTGGAGGATGCCTATATCACAGAGCATAGTGTCACCGACTTCCGTCGCATTCTCTACGGCGAGGACATCCTCACCTTTGCCGATTTCAATCGCGAACACAAGCGATGCCTTGAATTTATCAAGCTGTCTGTAGCCGACAGCACGGCCAAACACAAGATTGTCGTTACCCATCATGTACCCTCCTTCCAACTGATGTCACCAGAGTTTCTGGGAAGTCAAATCAATGGAGCCTTCACCGTCGAACTTGCAGACTATATTGCAACCAGCGGCATCGACTACTGGATTTACGGCCATTCCCATCGCAATATAGACAAGACTATCGGCACCACTCGCTGCGTCTGCAACCAGTTCGGCTATGCCTTCCACAACGAACATCTGACATTCGACAGAAACAAAATAATAGAAATTAGATAATGATAGGCTTGTAATTTGACCTTTATAACATATATTTTGCCACAAAAATATAATAAATTTGTGGCAAAACAATCTATTTCCGATAAAAAGAGGTAAAACAATGGTAAAACATTTCATCCTCGTCACTCATGTCGTTTTACGTAATCGCCGGATTTACAAGTACTTCCTAAACGTGCTCTGTCAAAGGGGGATTCGAACCTAAGACCCAATAGACTCCTCCCTTATATAGCATCTTCAATGATTGCAAGTGCTTGATTATCAACAAAAAGAAGGAAACCACGTTAGCGACTTCCTTCTTGTCTCTGCGGAGAGAGAGGCTCCTTTTGCGGAAGGTGAGGGATTCAAACCCCCGATACCCGAAAGGGGTATACCGGATTTCGAGTCCAGCGCGATCGATCACTCTGCCAACCTTCCCTTTTCTTTTGCGGCTGCAAAGGTAATACTTTTTTCTGAAACAGCCAAAATAATTAAGGAAAAATTTTTCAGCTTCTTGCATTCCTGCCCTTGGCGATGACGTAAATGATGACGGGAGCACCGATAAGAGGGGTGACGGCATTGAGCGGAATAACACCTGTCTCGCCCGGTAGGAAACAGATAAGGTTGCATAGCAGGGCAACGACTGACCCCATCAGGATGGTGGCTGGCAGGAGGATGCGATGGTTGTCGGTGGCGAACAGCAGGCGGACAATATGGGGCACGGCGAGACCGATGAAGGCTATGGGGCCGCAGAAAGCGGTAGTAATGGCAGTCAGTATGCCGGTGACTATGAGCAGCCAGTTGCGTACCCGCAAGATATTGATGCCGAGGTTTTCGGCATAACGGTCGCCTAGCAACAGCGCATTGAGTGGCTTGATGAGGATAACGGCTCCTAACAGTCCCAACAGGGTGATGGTGGCAAAAATGGGCATGTGGGACATGGACACGCCTCCGAAACTACCCATTCCCCACACCATGTAGGACTTCACACCTTCATCGGTGGCAAAGAAGTTGAGCAGCGAGATGGCCGAATTGGAGATATATCCTATCATAATGCCGATGATGAGCAGCATGACGTTGTTGCGTACAAGTGTTGAGAAAAAGAAGATGAGTGCCATGACTGCCATAGCTCCAATGAAGGCGGCTACGAGAACGGCCACAAATCCGGAAATGCTGACACTGCCGACGGAAAGACTGCCCCCCAACAACAGCATGACCAGTGCGACACCTAATCCCGCCCCACTGTTGATACCGAAGATGCTGGGGCCAGCCAGTGGATTGCGGAATGCTGTCTGTAACAATAGTCCGCTGACGGCCAAGGCTCCGCCGCAGAGTGTAGCGGTGATGGCCTGTGGCAGACGTGACTCAAGAATGATGAATTGCCACGATGCCTTGCTGTTATCGTTACCCATCAGGATGCTGACAATATCTGGAAGCGGTATCTTTACGGAACCTACGACGAGGTTGAGCGCAAAGAGGATGATGGTCAGCACAGCCAATCCGATGGCGTAAACAGTAGATTTATGGACGATACCTTGCATCAGTTGTCTTAGAAAAAGGAATGCGACCCGTAGAGAGAATACGAGTCGCATTCGCTATGATAGTGGAGTGGGGAAGACTACTTCTCAGCCTCCTTCTTGGCAGCTGCCTTCTTAGCGGCAGGCTTCTTGGTAGGCTTTGCTGCTTCGAACTTCTCGAGCTTAGCCTTCAGACGGGTAATCTCCTTGTCCTTCATCTCAATCTCGTCGCCCTGGTTCTTGATGGTCGTGAGCAGACCTTCCAGCTCGTCGTTATCGATGTCGAGCGGATAGAGGGCATTCACTCTGTTGATGAAGTCGCCGAGGATGTTCATATAGTTGGTGAAGGCATCGAACGGTCCGCTGTAGATGCCACGGTCGAGGCCTACGTTCGAGGGTTTCGTGGTCATGAAGCGGAAGTTGTTGGAGGCCTGCAGGTAGTCCCAGTCCTGATTGATGCGTGGGTCGTTAGCGATGCGCAGACGGTCGGCCACGGAATAGAGCTTGTTGAAAGCCTCACGCTGCATGGCGTTACCGAGCCAGCAAGAGCAGTCGCGCTCCTCGTCCACCCACGAAAGGGTGTCGGGCACGTCGACGGCACCGACGCTGGGCACCTTCATGCAGATTTCCGTCGGGGTGGCGAAGTCGATACCCTTCTCCTTGGCGCAGGTGGGCAGTGCCTTCAGGAACTCCAGGATGTTGCTGGAGAGCGGCTGGGCAATGCCGAGGGCCGACAGTTCCATGAAGATGTTGATGATTTTCTCCTCCTCGGGGAAGCGGGAGATGCGGTCGATATAAGCATCAGCGAACAGGGGATAGCCTTCCCACTCGGCGTTGTTGAAACGCAGCGAGATGTCGTCAGAAAGTTCCACGTCGCGGAGCAACAGCTTCAGGTTAGGAGCAATGTTGCAGTTGTAGACGTAGTGGGGCGACTTCCATCCGAGCACGTGCTTGGCACCCTCGGTGAGCATACCCTTGAAGCCCATAGCGGCAATCTGTGAACCGATGTCATCGCTATAGATGAGCGACGAGTTACGGGCTACTGTCGGCTTCTGGCCGAACAGCTCCTCAATCTTGGCGCACTGCTTCTTCACGTCGAGGGCAAAGGTTTCCTCATTGGCGAGTGAAGAGAGGCCGTGGCTGTAAGGCTCAGCAAGGAACTCCACGCAGCCGGTCTGTGCCAGCTCCTGCAGCTTGGCAATGACCTGCGGAGCGTGATACTCCAGCTGCTCGATGCCGGTGCCGGAGAGCGAGAAAGCCACCTTGAAATACTTGCCGTGTTGAGCAATCATGTCGCTGATGGCGGTGAGTGCCGGCATGTACGAACGCTCGGCAATGTCGGTGATGCTACGCTCGTTCTCGTAGTCATCGTAGTAATAATGGTCGGTACCGATATCGAAGAAACGGTAGCGCTTCAGATGGATAATCTGATGTATCTCGAAATATAAGCAAATTGTTTTCATAAATGTTTGACTTTTTATTAAATATTTGTAGAACTTCTTATGCTCCCCTCCCGCACGGGAGGGGTTGGGGTTGGGTTATTCCCATCCCAAGGTTCTTCTGTAGAGTGTGCGAATCCACGTTCCTACTTTCTCCCATGTAATCTGGTCCACCTCGTGCTTGCCCTCGTCCTTGAGGTACTGGAAGAGCGACTCGTTGTGGCAGATGCTGTAGATGGCGTCGGCCAGGGCGTGGATGTCCCAATAGTCAACCTTGATGCAGTTGTCGAGAATCTCGGCGCAGCCGGACTGTTTCGAGATGATGGACGGCGTACCGCATTGCATGGCCTCAAGTGGCGAGATGCCGAACGGCTCAGATACCGAAGGCATGACATAGACGTCGGAGGCTTTCAGGCATTCGTACACTTGCTTGCCGCGCATGAAGCCCGGGAAGTGGAAGCGGTCGGCAATGCCGCGCTCGGCTGCCAAATGAATCATGGCGTCCATCATATCGCCAGAGCCTGCCATGCAGAAACGGACGTTGCGGGTACGGTGGAGCACCATCGTGGCGGCCTCGACGAAGTATTCGGGACCCTTTTGCATCGTGATACGTCCGAGGAATGTCACCACTTTCTCCTTGCCGGTATGGTCGGGACGCGGGATGTCCTGATACTCCTGCGGCAAGGGATAGACGGCGTTGTGTACGGTGTAGCACTTGCGCGGATCCTGATGGTACTGGTTGATGACCGTCTGGCGGGTCAGCTCAGAGACGCACATGATGCAGTCGGCCCAGTCCATACCGTTCTTCTCGATGCTGTAGACGGTAGGATTCACCTTACCGCGAGAGCGGTCGAAGTCGGTAGCATGGACGTGGATGCACAGCGGTTTGCCGCTCACCTGCTTGGCGTGGATGCCGGCAGGGAAGGTCAGCCAGTCGTGAGCGTGAATGATGTCAAACTCCTCAGCGCGAGCTACTTGTCCCGCAATGATAGAGTAATTGTTTATCTCCTCATGCAGGTTACCAGGATAGCCTCCGGCAAACTCCATCGCACCGAGGTCGTTCACATTCATGTAGTTAAAGTCGGCGTAGATATGCTCGCGCAGCTTGAAGTAGTAGTCGGGGTCCATGATGTTGCCCACGCGCTGCTTTACGTAGTCGTAGTCCACGTCGCGATAAGCGATAGGCACGGCATTCATGGCCACGATGCGGCAGGCGTGCTGGCTCTCGTCGCCGAACGGATGCGGCAGGCAGAGCACGGTCTCGATGTCGCCCTGAGCCTTCAAGCCTTCAGAGATACCATAGTTAGCGGTGGCAAGTCCACCGAATACGTGAGGAGGATACTCCCATCCAAACATTAATACTTTCATCGTCGTTCCTCCTTATTACTTTTGATACGAATACTTCTCCAACAGCTTCAGCGTGCGCAGGATTTCTGCCACGTTCATGGCGAAGGCCATAGCGCCGCGTCCGTGGAACGGCGGGTTGCCGTCGAACAGTTCGGAGATGGTACCGATAGCGTGATAGTCAATTTCATCCTCGTAGCCCACCATCTGCCGCTCGATGAACGACAGGCGAGAGCGCTTGTAGAGTT
>JAEEGH010030148.1_pt1 | contig 10560 bp, 9 predicted proteins | sample 9134181 | NCBI WGS metagenome assembly JAEEGH01 (sample SAMN16246544, study PRJNA631951) | gut metagenome | biome: gut microbiome; feature: rumen; material: DP-attached | host: Bos | place: Iran: Karaj | collected 2018-10 | reverse complement strand
ATCATGCCGTAGAACGACAAGGCACTATGCAGACTGATATACGAAGGGGCATAGATGCGATTGGCTACATAACGGGAGAAGTCAGGCACCTGCCGATACTCTGGAAAGGCATAATACTGATTCCTCAGCTTAACCAGCAACCCTCTACGGCACCATCGCGTCAGGTTGTTACGGTCGAAATTCTTTTCCCATAATAGCACCTGATTGATGTTGAAACACCCCATCGGGTACATCCGTTCCCTGAATGTCAGAAAGTCCACAATACCTATTTTGTTTCTAAAACTCTGCAAATATAGTGATTTTTAGAAACAAAATCAACAATCAGGGCGTTTTTTTATCCCATAGGGCATGCATTTAACATCATTTAAGCCTAAAGGTAATCAGAACTAACGCCACCCTACTCTTCCCATCTACCATTTTATCAGGACTCCATAAGAGAGGCATTTCTTCGCGAATTCGCTGCTATCAGTGAAACACTCAATTCTTGTGTTAATAATGTCCTCTACTGTCATCTCGTTGGGATTGTACTTTTTGTTTAAGATATAGTATTTTCGCTGATTATTAATATGATTGCTTGTCTTTGCAATTATCCAATTATCATCAGATTTTGCGTCAACAACATATTCTGCAAAGTTGCCGATGCTATCGTATTGATTCTCATAAGTGGGAATAAGTGGTTGACCACTATAGCAGGTATTTCCTTCTATTGTAGTACCATTAACTATCATTTTTCCACCTCCATCCCATTCTATCATATAAATATTGTTACCAAGGCTATACGAACCATTAAATTCTGGCCATATCCAATCGGAAGCATAAATAAAGAGCATTATTATGACAAAAACAGATATTATGATTCCTAAGATCAGTAAGAATGACTTAATGATTAACCCCCTTGTTTTGTCTAAAAATGTAATCAAATTCATTTCCTTAAAGTTCCAACACCATAATAATAAGTTTTAAAACCATGTTTCTTAGGGTCTATTCCAAATAAAAAATTATTTGTTTTTATAAAGGAATCGCGTTTTGTACCACCACCAACATTCCAGTCACATGAACAGGGGACGGTTCTGTGTTCACACGGAGCATCACATGGCAGGTGCCCGTTTTGCTTTTCTCTCTTGTACTCCTTGGCATATTCGTCAGGTTTTGTTCCATAATGCAAAAGTATAACTTATTTCTATAACCTCCAAATCTTTTAATTCAAAAATGAACACTGAACGTTCCCCGTTCACATGATTTTCGTTCACAGTTCGTTTGAATTTGTAATTCAAACGCATTGAGTATCAGGATTTGCAATCCGAGAGATACCTTTTTCGGCAATGGGCATTGCAAATGCCCGACTCGAAGCTGCCGAATTGCAAATTCGGCAGAACGGGGTTCTCCGTTCACACTTGTTGTCACCAAATATTCTTCATAAAATGAGTCAAAGTCCCTGTGATCCTAAAGTGAGTCAAAGAGTCCCTGTGATCCATCACCTGTCCCTGTGATTTTTGATTCAATCAATTGTGCGGTGATAACCTTTGTCCCCAAGGAGTACGCTTAGGGTCTTTCAGCCATTTCCATGGTTGAAAATATGTTTTACCATGCTCCATTCTTTCTTTATTGTATAAAGTATAATATCTCTTTCCCTTAATTACGTCTGTTCTGATATAATATAGAGTAGACTTTTCAATTAGTGGCCAACCTGTTTTATGGTATTCACATAACGGGTCAACAATACTATCCTCAGAAAGACGAAACTTATCAAACGCATAGAACCTTTTATCAGCTTTTTCTATAACATCTTTATATACGATTTCATTACCTTTAACAAGCAGAAGTAAATCTTTATCCCAACTTATAAAATCTCCATCTTTCCAATCTGTTCCTGTACCTTTGGCTATATCTTCCTCGAATTCAGATCCAATAAGATACAATTTGTCATACTTGACCCCAATGACATCCTGCAAATCTACTAAGCGCCAATATGTTGTATCAGTGCATGAAGGCATGTCTTTTTCCATATATTGAGATAGTTTACTTTCAAAATTTGAGCAGCTTGACAATAGTATAATTATCACTACTGACATGTAATTATTTCGCAAGTCCATTTTCATTTTTTTGTTTGTATTATTTGGATAGCCAGTGAACAGGGGACTCCCGTTCATATGTTCCTATTTGCAAAAGTACAACTTATTTCTATAACCTCCAAATCTTTTAATTCAAAAAATGAACACAGTCCCTCGTTCACTCGCTGATTGGATTTATTCTTCATCTGCGTCTCTCAAATACTCAATACCTCTTTCATCAAAGCGGATACATTCTCTATAGTTTTTGGAATATTTATTCAATATTTGTTTTACAATAAATTCATCTTTTGTCTTGAAAAACACATTAATTTTTTTTGGACTATTATTAATCCATGCATTTCTTGAAATAGAACGTCCCGTGTTCTTCATATATTCTCTTATAATATCTGCACGCTCATCATATTTTTCCCATTCTACATCTATTATATTTAAATGATCAATATAACATGCCAGGTCTTCTTCATTTAAGGAAGGAAGAGAATCGTGATATATTCTAATTTCATCTTCTGGTATCCAATCCAATTCCGTCATAACATCACGAAAAGCAGCAAAATTAGTCATTGTAGAATAAGGAATCTGTAAGGAGATTTGAAATAGTTCAAACAATTCATTCAAATCTTGAATTGAATGATTAATTATCACGGATTTCACATTATCCGCTTGATTCTGAAAATCATTGGTATAATAGAACATTGTTAAGGCTTAAATCTGATAAAAGTTTTATAATGATCGGGTGTAGAATCATAGGGACAGGTCCCCTTGATTTTCATTCACTTTTATTTTTGAAAACATGTGAACAAACTATTTATCAAAATCGTATATCTCCATAAGTTGGTTCAATCCTTCTTGATACATGACAAGATAGTGGCCTTTTTGCAAGTCCTTTATATCTATATGGTATACATTGTCTTTGACAGGATATAACACCATCGGTATGAAATCTTTTGAAGAGTCAACTGCACCTAAAGGAGAATTCGACCAACAAGTGGCCTCTCGATTCCCTTTTTTCACTTTCAGCTTAATAACCCTGAAAAACTGAGGCTTTAGCTGTGTCGTATCCAAAACCTCAATAAACAACTTGTCTGTATCCGACAAAAGTGATTTTGCACTCTCACCCAACAATACCATTTTGTCTTTGTGTACCAAAAACATACCAGTTATCTTAGTGCTTACATGCTCGTTTTCGGGTAAGTCAATGCGATTATTGTCTTTGTCGTAATAAAACACTCTAAACAAATGATCTGTTGTAAAATCCTGTGTCCATCCCGTGCCTACTGCAAGGAATAGAAGTGCGAATAGTACAAATCTTTTCATAACCATTGCAATTCAATTATTAGACATGTTAATTCAGAAATCACAGGGACAGGTTTTTGATTCCTTCCCTTGCATCACATGGCAGATGCCCAGTGAACAGTGGACGGTTCTGTGTTCACACGGAGCATCACATGGCAGGTGCCCGTTTTGCTTTTCTTTCTTGTACTCCTTGGCATATTCGTTACGTTTTTGTTCCTGCTTGCAAATGTACAACTTATTTCTATAACCTCCAAATCTTTTAATTAAAAAAATGAACACAGAACTGCTGTTCACATTCACATATAATGAGGTGTACTGATTTTGATTGACAGTTTACACGACGAGAAATTTCCTCAAAAATAGGTTTTAACTACACTCAGCGATTAAACGCATTTGTAGTCAATAAGTTAGCTAGTGTAGTTAAACTACATTTAACTACATGCTAACTACACACATACTACACTACGGCTAGATTTTGGCATCCATGGCATGCTGGTTTGATTTGTTGCTAACGTCAGTTCCCGTCAGTTCCGAACTTGGGAACTGACAGTTCCGCCTATTGGAACTGACAGTTTCTCGTATCGGAACTGGCAGTTTCCAATATCGGAACTAATTCGGAACTGCCTGAAAAACAATTGATAAGAACGATAATTCGTGTGGAAATCCCTATTTGGCCGATGCCCGCCAAATGGGCATGTAGTTTCGATGTAGTTAGCATGTAGTTAAATGTAGTTTAACTACACTGGTTAACTATCAGCATATCAGCGGCTTGAAATGGATAGTGTAGTTAATACCTATTTTTGAGGAAAATATTTTGTAAACCAGAATCAGGAATAACAGAAAAAACGTCAACCTGAAAGGGAACAAAGCGTTTCAAGTGTCAACCGCCTTAGGAATAAGCAAGACACAGCTATACAAAAAACTTATCCCCCACAAACGTGGAGGATAAGTTTTGAGGGTAGCTTTTGCTTTATTCTCACTTAATCACAAATTTGTTTCCGTTCTTGATACAGATGCCACGATAGGCGCGCGAGACGCGCTGGCCCTGTAAGTTATAGAGTGCACCCGGCTGCACCGACTGCACCGGACTCACGATTGCCGTGGCCGTGCGGATGGCATCGAGCGAGGCTTCCAGATGCAGGTCGTGGGCTCCTGCCACTTCGGTGGATGTCTCGCCCAACTGGGGAACGGTTTGGTTCATGCCGTTATAAATACGAATAAAGTCGATGAAATCGAGGTTTTTGGGCTGTCTGTTCTCATCCACGGCCCAACTGATGTCGATTGAGCATCCTTCTTCGTCGCTATTGGGAAGATTGTCGGCATAGCCGTAGCGCAGGAACAACAGCACCCACTGTTTCTTGTATTTCCCCTGTTCGAAATACCAGGCATTCTGCGGCAGACGGGTTCCGCTGAAGGTCAGGTTGTCGCCGAGCCAGCCGGGGTAATATTCCTGCGTATGGTTGAACTGGTCCATGCGCTTGACAACACCCGATTCGCCACGGTTGTCGGTCCAAGGAATATCCTTCATGGGATTCCTGCGGTAGGTGATGCTGTAGGCATAATCCACCTTCCCCACGCTGTCCACATCGGCCGAGCCGCTAATCTCGTACCAGGGGTCGTCGGGCACACCGTTATGGTTCTCATCTTTCGAGACCATGATGATGCCCGGCTCGCTACTGCCGCCGGGGATATCCGGGAACATATTGCTCTGTATGGCGTTGCCAAGAATGTAGAAGTCGCGCTGCCCGCTGATGTTGGCAATGCTGTGGTCGAAGTGGAAAGTGACGTAGCCGCCATAGCCGCCCAGCGTGATCATGTCGTGGTCTACGTCGGCATAGTCGCCGGCAATGGCCTCGGTGCACTTGGCAGCCATCCTGGCAGCATCGTCGCCCGGCTCCCACACTGGCAGGTCGTTAACAAACTGTCCCGGAGCGGGCACATACTCGTCAACTGCCAACAGATAGGGGCTGTGGTCAGCGTCGCCGGTCATCTGCTGAGCCTGAAGCGGCAAGACAGCCGCGAATGCTATAAGGCACGTCAATGCCGCAATAGCTGGTCTTTTCATTTTGTTTTCCTTAAAGAAAATGGTTTTTCTACAAAACAACATAAAGCGTAAAATCAAGATAGATTACTCGGTCACATAGGTCAGGTCGTCGATGCAGACATAGAGAGGAGTATTCACTCCGAATTCACCCTTGTCTGTTCCGTCGAATGTGAAAGTCAAACTTTTCACCCTGCCTAAAGAACTCAGATCGAGCCATGTCCAGTCTACCACAATAGTCTTTTCCTTTCGGAAATCTACAGGATAGAAATCCACACTCTTACCGTTGTCGGCAGTAATCGTCACCTTCAGAAAGTCGCCAGTTTCAAATTTCTTGGCATAACTGTCTCCGTACCATATAGACGAAACCACGTATAGTGTATTGATGAAGTAAAGACCCTTTATATCCACGCCTGCACCCTTAGAAACTTCTAAGGTGGCATTCTGACCATAAACTACAGCATACTGATTGCCACTATAAGCATTATTATTAATGTAAAACTGGCCAACGGTGATGTTATCTAATGAGAATTCCTTATGCGCACTATTAGAAATGCCAAATCCCATAAAACTCACACCCCAGTCCGATTTAGTGTAAGTCGTCTTGAAAATCATGTCCTGCTCTATGTATGAACAATTGTAGGTAGTGCCGCCCCAACTGTCTGTAGTACCGGTCGCATTTTCATCTCCCATCCAGAATCCGTCTTCGTTGAGTTTCTGGTTTTCAAAAGAGACAACCACAGTCTTAGTATCGTCATCATCACTACACGAAGTAGTAACTACAGGTCCACCGATAAAGACAAAAACCATTAGGCTCTTTAAAATGTTTTTTGATTTCATTTCTTTATAAATTAATACGTTCTATAAACCTACCAACCCCACTGACTGTAGTTGACGTCGATGCCGCCGAGCAGGAGCCAGTTGGCCAGCGTCTGCTCATACTGGCGCATCAGATAGACGGGAACCTCCACATTGTCGGGCAGCGTATTGACGGGAGCAGCCGAAGCGGAACTGTCGGAAGAAAGATAGTTGTAGACTTCCAGAATGTCGACCAGCGTGATGCCGGAATCGTCGAGCATCTCATAGAGATCGGTTATCGTCAGGTCTACCTTGGCCAGCGCATCGGAGATTTTCCCGATGATATCGAAGAAACTGGCGCGGCGCGGCGCACTCAGCTGGCGCACGCTGCCCTTCGGGTCAAGACTGCCGTCGCTTATGCCACTGTTCACGTCCTCCACAAAGCTGGACGCACTCTTTGCACTCATGTTCTTCACCAGTGCGCGCAGGTCGAGGCCCCACCCTTCGATATACTTGATGACCTTCATCAGGTTCATGTCGTGCACCACATCGTGGTAGTAGCGGTTCTGCTCGCCCTCATAGTAGACCACGGGCCAATACTGAATGGCGGCCATGGTCTGCACAAACCATACGGCGGCAGAAATCTGATGATTCAGCTTGAACACCAGCGTATTGGTCTGCAGCGACGACTTGCCGGGCACCAGACTGGGCTTGAAGTTCTTTTCCTTCATCCATGAAATAATGGCACGGCTGCTCTGTATGGGCACATAGTTGTCGTGGCGGCTGTGCTCGATGAAATAGTTCTGCGTGGGGTCGGGTTCCCAGCCGCTGGCAATCTTGAGTTCGGACAGTTTGGCCGACAGCGCCTTGGCCTGGTCGCTGTTCAGATTCATATAGGCGGGCTGCAGCAGCTGATGGAGCGAGTCGATGGAAACGTCGCTGTTCTGGGTGAGCACCGACTTGTCTTTCTTCACGACGTATTCCTTAGCGTTTGAGGCCACCGGCTCCTTGAACAGGTCGCTGTAGTTGATGCCCAGATGATAGTTCTCGTTGACGGAGATGAGAAAGGTGGCCACGTCTTTCCAACTGTCGCACACATCCTTCTTCACGAACTCGCTGTAGGCCTTCTCGCAGTCGAGCACGCCGCCGCCAGAGAAGCTCTTGTCGAAGGTGATGCCCTTGTCCTTATACTCCATGTCGCGCAGCTTGGCTATGTACATTGTTTCTGTTCCGCCCTGCGAATAACCTATGTTGAACTGGAACTTGCCCAGCGGGATATTCTTGTCGGTAAGCATCTGGCGGGCAGCCACCAGTCCGTCGAGCGAGTTGCGCGCATTGGTATCGCCGCAGAGATAAGACACCTTGCGGTCGATGCTGGAGCCATAGCCGATGTAGTCGCTCGAAACGACGATATAGTTGGGCTTCAGCGGACTGGCCAGAATGCCCGTCTGCACTTCGATTCCGCCCTGCGAGGGAGCCTCCGAGGGATTGCCGATGGTGAAGTGGTTGTACAGGATAATGCCGTCGCAGGGCACGCTGCCGTCCATCACGTCCGAGGGAATCAGCACTACGCCGCTGACGGTGGCGTCCTTGCCTTCGCCGTCCTTCGAGGGATACTCATATATTATATAATGTACGGGGCGCGAACCCAGCGCCACGCTTTCTATCTTGGCCTTCACAATGGTGTCGGTCTCATACAGAATCTTGTAGGTGCTCTGTGCACTTGCAGTCGTCAGCATGGCGACCACAGCAATAAGGGTGAGTGTTATCTTCTTCATTGTATGAGTGCATTAATTATTTGATGATACGTTTGCGGATGCCCTTGGCCGTCTGCTCGATGTAGATGCCACTGGCGGGATGGCTGACGCGCTGGCCGCTGATGTTGTAATACTCCGCGTTACCTTCGGCCTGTGCATCATTGCCAATGGCCTGGATACCAGTAGACTTCCTGTCAGTCAGCTGGAACGTTGCAGCCACGGGGAAGTGGTCGCTCAGCGCCTTTCCATTATGCTTGAAACCGTCCATGTCGCGACTATACGACAGGGGCTTGAGGCTCATGCTGCCCGATGCTGGATTGATGTAGAGAATCTTGTCGAGCGACTCGCCGCCGTGCTCTTCTTCACGGTCGTCGCGCACGCGGTTGTCCTCCTGATAGTCGGGGAACTTGCCTTTGTTCTGCAGTTCCACCCACACGTCGGCTATCGTGGCCTTGCCCGAGGCGTTGATGGCATCAATGAAATCCTCCTTCGCCTTGTCGCGAAAATAGAATGTGTTGAAGTCGCCCAAGACGATGACAGGACGGTCGTCCAGCCGGTTCAGGATTTCGTCGCGCAACTGCTTCCGCTGGTTCTGGCGGGCAGCGCGGTCGGGACCGGCCTTGCCTTCCTCGGTGTCAAGGTCGTCCTCGGCATCCATGTGTACGTCGTAGACCACTATCTGCATCCCGTTTGCCAGCGTCACCTCATAGCGGCGGAAGCCCTTGGTGGCCAGCAGGTCGTTGTTGTGGCTGAACTTTCCGAATCCGTCGGCCCATGCCGTGCGCTGTCCGGCCGACACGTTGTGGCCGTTCTTCCAGCAGGCCATCAGTCCGTCGCACTCGAAACGATGGTTCTGCAGGTGCAGGAAGTCTACCTTATGGCCTTCGAGCCCGACGTCGCCGCTCCATGTGTCAAACCGATAGTTATCCTCCATCACGATTGACAGTTCCTCGTGATAGTTGAAATCCTCCTGCAGGAACATCAGGTCGTAGTCCTTCTTCAGCAAGTACTTGCCAATGCGCACCGTGCCCGGGCTGCCAGGTCCTTCGGCATTGACGTTGAACACCAGAATCTTCTGGGGCAGTCCGTCGATGTTCAGCGTGGCAATGCTGAACTGCTCCGTCTGCTGGGCCTGCCCCGAGACAGCCATGCCAAGCGCCACGACTGCCGAGAGAATGTGTCTTTTAAACATACTTATCATTACGATTTGTTTGGTTACCAGATAGTTAAATACTGCGTGCAAAGATAATAATAAATTCGCAAAGCTGTTTCTGCAAAATGTTAAAAAGCGGGAATCCCCTGCTTTTCCCTACAACATAGACGCACAACTCGCTAAAACGAAGTCTCCACGAAAACGGCATGGGCGGGAATGTCGCCGGTGCGGACGCTCCAGTCGAATGTTCCGTCGGCCTTGAAGTGGAAGAGTTCGCCGCTCGACACGTAGTTCTTGGCATCCATCAGGTAGAAATCCTTGTCCACGGGATTGACAATCAGTCCGTAGGGCATCCGGATATTGTTCAGTTCGGGAGCATCCGTCAGACGGTCAGCCACCACCCGATGACTTCGCACGTTGATGATGCCATAGCTGACGGTGTTGCGCTGCAATTCGTTGCTCCATTGCGTACCTATATAGTATAAGGAGTCGCCCACTATGCACATCTCGCTGATGGACAGTTCCAAAGAATCACCCACGGCCGCTATCCCGTCGCTGCTCTGCTGCAGGCAATAGACGCGCGGGGGCACCTCTTCGTAGTTTCCGCGCGACGTTACCCACAATTGTCCGTAGCGGTCAACACGACAGCGGTGCAGGTTAAGCCCCACGTCGATTGTCTGCTCCACCCGGAACCTGTCCAGATCGACCACGCTCACCCGGTGGTCATACTCAGGTGGCATATAGCCACCGCTGTTGGCCACATAGAGTTTCCCGTCAACAATGGCCATCTCTTCCGGCTGATAGCCCACTTCCACACGGTCGACAATCTTTAGCGAAAGGGTGTCCACCTTATACACGACGCCCACCTGCGATTCGTCGCCCATCACCGGACCGGCAAAACTGCTCACATAGGCAAAACCCTTATGGAAAGCCAGATAGCGGCAGTTGGGGATATCCACCTGTCCTATGCGCCGGGCATCCTTGGCGTAGGCCACCTCCACCTTGTTCGAGCAGTTGATGACCATCCAGAGGCGTGAACCATATATCTTGATGTCGTTGCCCACGTCGCCCAGTTCCTTCACCGTGGTGGGATTCTGTGCCGAATAGATGTTGCGGTGATACTGTGCCGTGGTCAGGTCCAGGTAGTCGAGCGTGCATTTATTGCTGCCCATATTCCCCTCGCAAAGCACATACATCCCCGCAGTGTTGCCCGAAACAACCGTCTCTGCACCCGTCTCGTAAGTAGTAGCATAGATAATCGGGTCGTCGGTGCGGCAAGAGGAAAAAAGAAGACCAACTAGCAAACCCACCAGAAGACCCACCCCAGCCCTCCCTATGAGGGAGGGAGCAAATACTTTTCGCGCGTATCGTAGAAACTTATCACTCATCACTTTTATTTATCATTTAACACTAATCACCCCCTCCCTATAGGGAGGGCTGGGGTGG
>JAEEGH010030147.1_pt1 | contig 10560 bp, 7 predicted proteins | sample 9134181 | NCBI WGS metagenome assembly JAEEGH01 (sample SAMN16246544, study PRJNA631951) | gut metagenome | biome: gut microbiome; feature: rumen; material: DP-attached | host: Bos | place: Iran: Karaj | collected 2018-10 | reverse complement strand
AGATTGTTCCAATAGAATCCTTGTTGCTGTCTTTTTCAAGAAGGTCTTTTGTCTCGCCGCTGGAGTGGTAATAAATTGTTTTCTGGTCCTTACTGATTGCAGCAAAACCGTTTATGTTTGTTGCAAATGGTTTTTTATACCAAGGGTCAGTTTTATCTCGCGTAATTCCTGTGTAAGAATGGTAGAATTGGTAATCATTCAAATCACCTGGAGAGGTAAGGGTAAAGTTTCCTTTGCTGTCTGTAAGATTAAAGATTGATGCATGTGTATAAACATCAGTGTTGTTTGTTGAATCAGGATTCCAAACATCATAATGTACCCAAATACCTTCATCATTAAACAGGATAATTCCTTTATCACTGCCGGCATAATCACTTTTTAAATATTTTTCATGGTCGGAACTGGCAACAGTAAATGCAGATTCAGTTGTTCCTTTTTTGAATAAAACTAATTCAAATGGAAATCGGTTTTGGGCATAACCTAGTTTATAAACTTCTCCAGCACCTCTGCCGGCATCCTTAATCCAATAATCCTTTATAAACTCAACAAATGTCCAATAAAGATTTGATTCCGAACCATCCCAATTAGCAGTTTTTGTTTCACAAAGATATTTAAGTGCTTCTTCATTTTTTAAAGGTTCTTTATTTACATCTTCTTTATAGAGCATTGAATAATCCTTTTTCGCTGCTTTACCTTCCCAGTCGATAATTTCGAGTTCAGTTTTATCTTTGAACCAGCTTAGATTGAACTCAATTTCATCATTGCAATAACAAAGACTCTTCATGTAGGCAAGAAGACCTGTATAATCTTTTGGCGAATCGTTATCGAGGATAGCTTTTTTATTTCCTTCAGAATCCAGTCCAAAAACAAATCTTGCGAATTGCTCAAATAAATAAGAATCCCATGGACTGTAATAACGCTGGACATCCTTTTCATAATATGAAGCACCATTATCTTTTGGTTCTACTGCATATAAACCTGATTTTAATCCACCATTATCAAACTCATTAACAAACCAATAGGCAATGTTAGAAGTAGGACTTATTCCAACAACAGACACTACAACTTGAAGGAATTCCTGGTTTTCGGAGCTCTTTCTTTTTAAATTGCTAGATTCAAACAAGGGCACAGTTTTTGAACCATTAACATCCATTGCATAAACGTTATTGTATGTATTATCTACATTAGTTGTCATAAAAATCCAGGAGCCGTCTTTTCGTACAGTAAAGGATGTAATATCAAATAGATTTGGAATGTCTGGTGTATACTTTGTAATTTTATCGTTTAAAGGATTATAGCGATAAATTATAAACTTGTTTTCATTGTAGTCTTTTGCAAGAATAAAAATGTTTCCGTTCATGTCAAACTGGATATAATTATCTCCACCATTTTCTTTTAACCAGGTTGCTGCACGTTTGTTTACATTACCTTTATCATTAAAAATATCAACATTTGTTCCATCTGGTTTTACGTAAATGATTTGACCAACATTTGGAGCTTTTGTACCATCGGTGTATTCCCATGAGTCAATTTTATCATTAAAAACTATATAAATACCTTTTGCTTCTTCTTCAACCTTTGGGTACGGACATTTATAAACTTCAAGCACCGGTTGTGTTTCGCACGAAGCTGCCAGCTGGTATTTTTCCTTAGGGATTTCAATTACTTTTTCTTCTTTCAGTTCATTTGATTCGCCTATAACAACAGAAAGTAATGTATCCTCATTGTTTATTTTACCGGAATTAGTTTTTTTAGTTTTGTTTGATTCCAGGGTACCAGCTGCAAATTGTGTAGCAAGATATTTTGTGTTTTCTGTGATATTGAACTTAATCAAATCTGTGCTTTTTGCATTGTTAGCCACAGGTTCATTTTTATTTGCATTTTGTTGACATCCTGCAAATCCAAAAACAATAAGACTGGTAACTGCAATTGCAGTAACTTTTAAGTTTGTTAGTTTCATGTAAACTCCTTGGTAAATCTTTTTAAGAATCTACATAAAATTATAAGTCCGTTTTGAAAAACCTGTTGGGAGAAAACTCCCAATTTTGGAAAGTTTTGGTGCTCACATATTTTGTTGCTTTCTGTTTTTTTGTGCATTAAAATAAGTGTATAATTTCTTTTGGAGGCATTTGTATGAAAAACAAGTTTATTACCCCCTTAATTCAAGTTATTTTTATAATGTTATTTGGTCTTTTATTTTCTTCCTGTGATTTTCTGAACAGCCTTCTTAACGAACAAAAAGAAAATGAAATCGAAATCTCAAAAAGCGGTCTTGCTGTAAACAAGTACCTTTCCGGCACAATCAACGAATCCCAAGCCGAAATAACACTCTACGCAGGCAGCAGCACTTTCCACGCAGAAACGGGATCAAAATCATACAGCGGGAAATTCGTCTACAATTCAAGTACAAAGCAAGTCTTTCTTTATTCCGAAAGTGAGAAAAAATACTACAAGGCAAGCGTAGATTTGTCTGGCTCAAAAGGCTCTGTGGCAACCGCGCCCGTAGCCGCAACATTTGGCAGCAGTTCAAAAGCGGAATTCACAACAGCGGTTCAGACAGTGGCAGATCTTCCTGTGGAAACAACAGAGGACCTTACTGGCAATCCTGACAATCAAAATCCTGGAGATGATAAGCCAAATACGCAGAATCAAGACCCTGTTGTTCCAGCAAATAAAACCCTTTCTACATACGAAGATGGAATCCGCTACATCAACTTTGGAGAGAAGGATGATTTGTTTGACACAATTTTTGTTTCTACAATCCAGCCACAACCGAGACCCGATTTTTCTGCAATCGATAATGCAGTAAAGAATCTTGTCATTGATTCAAAAAAAATGACTATTGAAGAAGCTGCTGAATATATAGTTCAAACCGCAAAGGCAAAAACAATCAAAGAAAAAGCTCGTGCAATTTTTACCTGGATTGCATGGCATGTTGATTATGACCATACATACATGAAAAACACTGAAGAAACTGCTTATTACGACAGGCTTTCGTGCTGCGACGGTTTCTCAACTCTTATGCAAAAAATGTGCGAGGCAGTAAATATTGAATGTGATAAGTATGCGGGGTTAGTTGCAGGACTTTTTGAACCAGACAAGTTCCGTAATGTTACTCACGCCTGGAATCTTATCCACATAAACAAACAGGAAAATATATTCTTCCTTATTGATGTGACCTGGGCAGCGAATAGCCGGGAGGCAGAAAGTTCAGAATGGGATGTGTGGTTTGATCCTGATCCTTGTTATTTTGCCACTTCTCACTTCAGTGATGAATATGGTACTCAAGTGTCCCCTAGAATAAGCCGCAATGATTTTATGGCATTGCCGATTCTTGATCCTTCTTATGAACTTTATGGAATTGATGGAAAGGAACTTCTGGAATTCTGTTACAAACATTCAATCTCCGGTGCCGTATATCTCCAGCCTGTAGAAAAAGACTCATATCCGAATATTTACAGTTTTCCGATAAGCCATACAATTTACAGTGAAAAAGAATATGCATTTACCTGTGAGCATGATGGAAAGACCGAAACGAAAAAGTTCACTACAGATTATTTGGATCCTGCAATTACAATCGATACATTCTACGATGTTTCAAACAACGGATTGTATCTCCAGTATATTCTAAAAAGCAAGGATTCAGGTTCTTCATCAGAGAATCCTGCAACTGAATTCAAAGCACCTAATTTTATCTATTATGATGACACCGTTCAGGTGCGTGATGATTATAAGTTCAAAACAGGCGACTGGTATGTAATTAATAATTTTAAAAACAACGGAAAGATAATGTTCTTTGCCGCAGAATCAGGAGTTTCTCCTTCAGCTATATACGATGCATATTATCAGCAATGGGAACTTACTGTACCTAGTTATTATTCCAAATGGAATTATGTCTACAAGAATGAAAATATTGCACCTTTCCCATCCGAGCTGGATGAATTGAAAGAAGTTCTTAACGGAATATTCCTTTCTCCTGTGAATGAAGCAGTTCCTCTTCAGCGCAGAAACAGTTATTTTGATACAGACTACTATGATGTTTATATTCCGCTCAGCAAAAAAGAAGAGGCAGAGAATGCCGTTCTCAATTACGACTGGACTAAGGATGAGGATTTTGCCGATTTCGTTCATTGGATGGAAAACCATAACATTCCGAATGACAAGATTGAATTCTACAAGGAAATGGCACGCTATCCGGATCAGAGAGGAAGCATATCAGAGGATTCTAAAAAGACGCAACGTTTTGCAGGAAAGGATTATATTTCACATTCAGCACTTACTTACACTGATGAAGGTGGCGTTTCTCACACTTATTGGGCAGGCGGAATGCAGCTTTATTTTGAGTACAGAAAACGTGAATCACGACATTTATTCAGGAATCCAACAATTCCATTGCTTCTAGTTCATATTAAAGATTCAAAAGGAACGGGAGAACAGGTACCTGCCAATTTCTTTGAGGAAGAACAGACACGTATAAAGGATTTCTTTAAGCAGGCCGGCTTTACCAATACAATCGATACGTATGTCGTTGAGATTGAAATTGATTATGACTATTTCACTGAAAAATACATTCCTACCGAGTATCAGTTGCAAAATACCGACTGGGGATATGACTTGCAGTGGTCATGGAAAAATTACGACCTTGCATGGGAAGAAATTGTTGAACTGGCAGCGAAGAAGAATCCTGAACTTGCACAGATTTTTGCAGACAAGAACAAGAGTGCGATGATAAGATACTTTGATACGAAAGAACTGAACTCAATGTGGGGAAATGTAAACGGTTATGCCCTTATGCACGGAAGGTTCGACAATATTATGAATAGTATTGGATATTCCAAAACCTGGCATTGCGATTTGTTCGGCTCTATCCTCAAAACAAAGGCACCTGAATGTTTCGACACCGACTGTCAGCGTGAAGTTGCGGTTTGTCCGTTGTGTTTGTATTCGTTCGACATAGATTAATGCATTTGCCGGTTGCTACCTGTATTTTTCAATCAGTTGTTCGCGGTTTTTGCAGCCGGCAAGCTTTATAAGATAGCTTATGTAATTTTCTACAGTGTGAAGCGAAATAAAAAGCTGGTCGCAAATCTGTTTGTTTGATTTACCCTGTAGTACAAGCTCAAAAACAATTTTTTCCTGTTTCTTCAATACTGGCAGAATAGATTCCAGTTCCTTCTGAATAGATTCAGATTTTTTCTCATAATAAGTACCACCATCACGTACAATGTTCAGGCATCGCACAAGCTCTTCATCACTTGCAACCTTAGAAATATATCCCTGCACACCTAAATCTTTAGCCTGCAGAACAAATCCCCAGGTATCGAACATTGAATACATCACAATCTTAATCTGCGGACATTTACTCTTTAGTTCCTGAACAAGAACAAACCCCGATTCTTCATTTGCAAGCTGGATATCAACAATAATCATATCGGGTATTATATTCGCAGGGTCTTCAATTCCGGCAGCCTTTTTAAGCAACCGTTTTTGCAGCTCTGCCAGACATTCCGTACCGTCCGCAAAAGTTCCTGTTACAACATAATCGGTATTTGTTTCAAGGTAATTTTTCAATCCGTTTTTGAGCATCGAATGGTCATCTACAATAAATAAAGTGTTTTTCATTTTTTTCCTGCTCTAATAAGGTATCCGCAACTGAACACTCAATCCTTCATCCGGCACACTAAAGAACTCAATCTCACCACCGGCCGCTGCAATTCTATCGCGCATGTTGCGGATACCAAAGTTCATTTTACTCTTTCCAAGCTTACTCACTTCGCAGCCAATTCCGTCATCAATTATAAAAATCACAAGGGTTTTAGTATCTTCACCTTCGCTCTGAATAACAACCTGCACGTTAGTGGCATACGAATGTTTTTCAATGTTAGCCAGGGCTTCCTGAATAACCCGCACAATATTCGTAGATTTTTCAGTATCCATTTTTGGCGGAACAAAATCTTTTTGAATCTGAATGTGGCACGGAATCTTAGTACGGGCAATAAACTGCTGACAGAGAGTATCGATTATAGAAATAAGCTCTGTGTTTTCAGTTTGAACAGAAAGCTCCGCCGGCCTGAAGTTGTAACAGATGTTTCGAAGCAGGCTGATGACGTTTGTCATTTCTTCTATAACGCGCTGCTTTTTTGTTTCGCTTTCAGGCACCACGTTCAGCATCTCTGTATCAAGTCTGATGGCACGGATGTTCTGCACAACTGAATCATGAATGTCGCGGCTGAGCTTAGACCGTTCATCTTCCTGAATCTTGAAAATAAATTTTTTATCTTTTTTTGAAAGATGCTGATTAAACTTTTTCGAAAGAATGATGAAGATAATTGCAAGTTCAACAATGCATAAAAAAATCACCACAAAAAAGATTATGATAAAAAGCTGATTTTTATTTTGCGATGATTCTGTCGGTGGAACGGAATCTGATGTAACGTTAGGTTTATCTAACACAACTAAATCTAAGTTGCTTGATTCTGTTTGAGGACTTAAATTATCAGTCTGTACATCCAATTCATCATTCATTTTCAATTCTGTTTCTGTTTGTGTGACAGAATCTTCAGCACTGTTAGAAATAACTAACTCCACTAACTCTTGCTGCCCCACTTTTTCTTCAACAAACTTTTTCGCTTTTGCAACAGCATCAACCAGGCTTTTGCATTCAATGTTTTCAGAATCTGCATATAAAAAATATTTGTCATCTTCGTAGTTTTTGTAAATAAGCTTACCGGAATTAATTTTGATTGTAGCAATCGTATCATCATCAGTAGCTTTAATTTTTTTACCCAACGGATTATATCGTGCAAGCACACTGTTTCCTTCATTGTCTTCAACAAGTACAGGATTATACCAGCCGTTTTTCCATTGTGTTTTTCCGGCTGCATCCTTATAAGTTACAGCCTCTTCCATAAAAAACCAGATTCCATCATCATTACGCGCCAGCCAGACAGGAGAAACTCTCTGTTCGTTAGGCTCAACAAACATTGCATTATTGTTTATTATGGAAAAAGCCGTATTACTGGTAATTTTGCCGTTTTCAATTTTACAGACAGAATCTTCCAGATATTTACCGGTGAAACCAAACTTCTTTTTTTCAAGCGAATATTTTAATGCATCTACTCCAGTTAGAATATGCCCGTCATCAGCCTTAATAAAAAAATCACAATCAACCTTATCTGCAAAATAAAGAATCCAGTCTAAAAATCCTTTGTAATCCGGTTCACGCCTAGACGAACCTTGTGCAATCAAACTTTGTCCCGTCGAACCTTTTTCAATAAAAGCCTTATATGCATCAAGAATTATCCATTGCGGAAGATTAAAAGCCCTCTCATAATTGTCTGCAATAAACTTACCATCCTTTTTGGAAAAAACATAAAGGCCAATATCATAATAAACCGGGTACCCGTTAATCATCTGCTGTTGAGGATAAGTATTGTAATACAATTTTCCACTTGCAGAACTATAAACCAGCGAACTTACATTCCAGCCTACAGGTTTCTGATTCAACAGAATTGTTTTTTGCAAAGCACCGCCAGAGCTGTTTCCGCCATTGCTGTACCCAGTTTCAACGCACACAATCTGGTTAATTTTATCAGCATAAAAAAGCTCCATAAAAATAAAACGCCCGTCGCTGCTCACATCAAAATGCTGTATTTTACACGAATATGATTTTGCTGAATCCTGCTTTTCAACAGCAACTGTTTCTGAATCAAAAAGCGCATATTCTTTTGTCTGATGATTAAGCCGCAGAATAAAATGCTTTCCGGTGTAATTATCTGAAACACTGTAGTACGTGTTGCCAAGGCTGTCTGTCCGCCAGAAATAATTGTCTATGCTTTTTTGATTTGTGTTTTCTTTTAGGGAAAGGTTCTTGTCTTTTGGTTTGTTCTTTGCAAACAGTTCGCGCGCATCTTCATCAGTATGCGGAACAAGAATACCGGTCTGCTTTTGTTGTGATTGTGCAGCATAAAAAACCTGCGGAAAAAAAATGATGAAAAAAAAGAAAATCCAAAACCGTCTGCTTTTCATTCTTTCAGTTTACATCATTTTTTGCCTTTTTTGTAAGTTTCCGCAGGCTTTTTACAAAAATTAGGAGAAAACTCCCGAAAAGAGGGATTAGTTTTTTAGTGTCTTGTTTTACAGAGTAAAACAAGAGCGAAGGCAGTATCCATGTCTAGCTACCATTTTGCAGAAGCTTTCGCTATTGACCTTCATACTTTTTTTTTCTACCATTTCCTTATGAACGTTCACATTTTGGAAATGCCCCTCGATTTTGGAGCAAGCAGACACGGTTCCGATATGGGACCTTCAGCTATTCGTCTGGCTGGAATTAAAGAAAAGCTGGAATCACTTGGTCATAAAACCTTTGAGCATACAGATATTTTTAAGGCAGCTTCCCAGGAATACGAGGAGCCCGGAAATCCAAAAGCAAAATACATAAAACCGATTGTTTCCGCCTGTACAAGTCTTGCCCGCCAAGTTGAAGCTATTACAGCAGCTGGAGATTTTCCACTTATTCTTGGCGGCGACCATTCCATTGCCCTTGGTTCAATAGCCGGCCTTTCTGCAACCATGAAAAAACGTGGTCAGACTCTGGGTGTTCTTTATGTAGATGCTCACGGCGATTTTAATACACCGGAAACAACTCCAAGCGGCAACATCCACGGTGAATGTCTTGCAGCTTCTGCGGGGCTTGGTCTTCCAGAGCTTACAAATCTTTATTTTGAAGGCCAGAAGGTCGACCCAAAAAACATCTGCTTTTTAGGTTCCCGCGATCTGGACAAAGGCGAAAAACAGCTGATGAAGCAGGCCGGCGTAACAGTTTTTACAATGAGCGATATTGATTGCCTCGGTCTTCCAGCCGTAATCCGCCAGGTTCTTGCATTTTTCAAAAAGGTTGATGTTATTCACGTCAGCTTCGACATGGACGTCCTTGACCCAATGTTTGCACCCGGAACCGGTATTCCACTTCCAGGCGGCCTTACAAACCGCGAAGCCCTCCTTATTATGGAAGAAATAGCCGCCACCGAAAAAGTCTGCTCCGCCGAAATCGTAGAAGTTAACCCAATTCTTGACGTGCGCAATCAAACTGCTATTTTAGCGGTAAGCCTTGCAGCACGTTTGCTTGGGGAAAGACTCTACTAGTTCTGCTGACACGAAATCGAAAGTTTGTTTGTTGAGGAAGATTAAACAAAGAGCTAATTATTTTGAATAAAGGAATACATTCCAGATTTATCACCACTGATTTCGATATCACAGGCAGTAAACAAAATGAAATTAGGTTCAAGATAAAGCCCTGAGTCAGAGTTTAAAAAAACTTTATAGAAATCAAGCGAAGCAAGTTTTGCAAAAGAATCATCTTCAGATAAATTATATTTTTCCATAATGTGCTTGGTCATAGCAATAACGCATAAACCTTTTGCAGTTTGGATTTTTGATTCACTCATCATTAACTCCATTTAATTTCTATAAAGCTTTTTATTAATTTTTCTGCGATATCCTGTTTTCCTATAAAGTATTGTGTTCCGAGATTTTCTGGTTCAAGATTTTTTAATAAAACTTCTTTTGCTTCTTTTGAACCAATTTCTCCATAAAGTTCCTGCCAATATGCTCTTAAACACAACAAAGTATTGTCATCAGCTGTTGGTCCAATAACTAAATCATAATTATGAGGTGTACCACCTTGTTCTCGACACATTAAAACAAAATCCAACCATTCCATATCGGCTTTTTCAAAGTATTTAATATTAAGTGATGTTGCCATATAAAAGCCTTGGCCAAAATCTTTATTATTTCGACCTTTTGTTACATCAATTGTGTTTATTTGATAAACAGTCCCATGATAAAGGGTTTCAATAATTGGCAGAGACATAATATTCTATCTCCTTTGACATTTCTGTTTCTGTCATCGAATCAAATACATCTGGACATTTTGCTATATAGTTGAGGATTTTATATTTCTTATCAAGTTCAAGAAAATCAGAGGTAGAAAGATTATGTTCCTGACGATATTTTTCAGAAGCCAGAAACATGAGAAAAATAGAATTATCTAACCGCAGATTTTTCATTTTATCACCGCTAACAATTTCTATAATTAATATAACATGGTTTATAGCAAAAATCTATCTTTTGTTTTACAAATGAATTGGAGTTGGTAAGAAAAGGCAAATAATTTTTCTGTACATTTTTATCTTAATTAAGGTATAATATATTGCCAAAAAAAATCATTGGAGAAGAAAATGTTTAAAAAACAGGACGAACAACCAAAAAAGAAAAAGGGATGTTTACGAAAATTGCTTTCAATAGCAGGTGGAGTAATTATTGTTGGAATTGTATTAGTTTGGTTATCTGACGATAATAGCACAGATTATATTTCTGACGAACAGATTGCTGCAGCTAATAGCGAAGAGGAAGTTTCTTTTGATGACTTCCTTGGCTCGCTTTTTGACTGGTACGGTTATATCCCGGATGATTATGATCAGTACTACGATAGTTACGATGATTTCTATAGCGGAAGCTGGAATCCTGATGATTACGATTTGTATGACAATTATAATCCTG
>JAEEGH010030146.1_pt1 | contig 10560 bp, 8 predicted proteins | sample 9134181 | NCBI WGS metagenome assembly JAEEGH01 (sample SAMN16246544, study PRJNA631951) | gut metagenome | biome: gut microbiome; feature: rumen; material: DP-attached | host: Bos | place: Iran: Karaj | collected 2018-10 | reverse complement strand
ATGAAAACAGCACCATTCCCGAAAATCTGAAACAGCGATTCCATATTACCAGTTACAATAAAGAGACTACCTGGAATATCCTGATGCTGTTGGAAAGCATGCTGCGCCTGCTGAACGTAAACTGTACGATTTCACAGAAGGATACGATGCAGAAGCAGGATGATGCGATTCCGGTCAAAGTGCGGGATGAACGCATCAGCCGGCGGGAACAGGAAATCGTGCAGTTGCTGTGCAAGGGCTATACCAATAAACAAATCGCCCGGCAGCTGTTTATCAGTGAAACGACCGTAAAGACACATATCAGCAACATCCTTGCGAAGCTGAACCTGCATGACCGTATGCAGATTGTAGTGTATTATTATAATAAGATTAACGGCGCGGAAGCGTCAGATACGAATAGTAATGAAGAAACTGATTGAACGAGTATCCGGACTGCTGAATGAATGGTATCATGATTTAACGGTCCGGCTGATTTTTACCATATCGCTGTTTGTTATCCTGCCAATCATTCTGATCACGTTCTTTTCCACCCGATTCCTGGAGGAACAGTTCAGCCGGAACCAGAATCAGTATCTGCGTTCTACGCTGGCCATCGCTACCAGCGAAATGCAGCAGCGGCAGAACAGTATCCGGACAGCGGCTCTCTGTATCGCCCAGGAAGTGAGTACGCCTCAGGCAGTGAAACAGCGGGATACGAAGGTGCTGGTAGAAAAACTGGCCCTGCTGAGGAACAACTTTAATAAGGTAGACTACGCCATCATGCTGGATCCGGACAGTCAGATTATCGCACGGTCGGGGTCTGATATCCGTTTTAATCCGAACGGCAGGCTGGGAAGCATGAACCGGGACGTCTGCCAGACAGGGAATCCCATTAACGCCAACGAAAAGATGCCTCTCAGCGACTTGTTCGAGGAAGGCAGCAAAGAGTTTAAAAAGTTCACCGTGGAACTGAAACAGGGCATTGCCGGCGAAGGAGAGTATATGCAGCAGGCTCTCTGCGAAGTGACCATGGTTCCTGTCATGGATACGACGGATCCTGCAAAAGTCATCGCCTGCATGGTGCTGATCGGTATCTGCAACAGTGATTACTATTTTCCTTCTTACATCAGTTCAAAAGCAACCAACGGGTTTCTGGTGCTGACGGTGGACGGCGTTCATGTTTCCACTAAGTCTACCGAAGGGGAAGACCGGAGCTGGATCGTAGGACACAAAGCCGATTCCATCACCAGTTCCCAAGCTGCTGACGGGACGTATTCCGGCAAGATTTTCCTGCGGGGCATTCCCCATCTGTTCATTGACCATCCTTTAAAGAATTATTCCGGCGATCTGGTGGGGTATATCAGCTTCGGTCTGCAGGAAGACCAGTTTTCCGGCATTGTGGAAGATAACCGGAAGCAGACCATGGTCATCGGTCTTCTTTGCTTTGTGCTTTTCGCGCCGCTGATCTGGCTGATGGCTGCCCAGGTACGGCAGAACCAGAAGCATTTGGAACTGCTGGTGCGGCGCCGTACCAAGGATCTGGAATCCGCAGTGGAAGAACTGAAACAGCTGAACGAAACAAAGAACCGTTTCCTTTCCAACATTACCCACGAACTGCGCACGCCGCTGTGCGTTATCATCAACGCCTGTGATTTCCTGAAAGGAGGATACGGCGGTACGCTGAACGAAAAGCAGTTCCGCTATGTGGATCATGCTTGGGAATGCGGTTCCCATCTGCTGACGCTGATCAATAACCTGCTGGATCTGACCCGCCTGCGTTCAGGGAAGACCAAAGCGGACTTTTCCCGGTTTTCCATTCATGCTTTTGTGGAAACGATTGTTAATGAAATGCGTAATTTCCGCCCCGATGCTCACATCATCATGCAGACTTCCTTTGAACCGGACGATTTTGAAATTGTGGCCGACCCGCAAATGCTGCGGCAGATTATTTACAATCTGCTGTCCAATGCCCTGAAGTTTTCGCCGCCTGACAGCCGGATTTCCATCCGCGTGCAGAAGATGGAAGAGTCACGGCAGATGCGGATCAGTATCGCGGATCAGGGAATCGGCGTGGCCCGGGAGAATCTGGAGCGGATTTTTAAAGAGTTTGAGCAGATTGAAAATCCCATGACAAAAGAACGGCCCGGTACAGGGCTGGGACTTCCGATTGTCAAGAAACTGGCGGAACTTCACCATGGTATGATTTCCCTCCAGAGCGAGCCAGGGAAAGGAACGGAAGCCATTTTGCTGCTGCCGCTGGAACAGGATTTGTTATCACATGAAAATGTTGTAACGACGCAAAGAACGGATACGTAAGGCAGATCAGGGTTGGTACATATTACCAGGGTAATTCGTATCATGTACAGGCCATCGCTTGTATGAATTGATCAGCAGTTTCTTATCGTTTATAAGGAGCAAAAGGAATGCCGAAAATTTTAGTGGTAGATGATAACGAACAGTTAAGCAGTATGTTGAAGGATGTGCTGGAAAGCTGGGGCTATACGGCGCTGACGGCCACGGAAGGCCGTTCCTGTCTGGAAATTGCCCGACAGGAACAGCCGGATATCATTTTGCTGGACATTATGCTGCCCGGTCTGTCCGGCTATGAGGTGTGCAGTGAACTGAAACGGGACGGGCGCACCCATTCCATTGCGGTGATCATGATGACTGCGCTGGAGGATTTGGAAAGCCGCATCCACGGCTACAAAGTCGGAGCTGATAATTTTCTGGTAAAGCCTATTAATTATAATGAAGTGAAAGCGATTATCCAGAAACTGTTAAAGGAAAAACTCTACGAAGACACGTTGGAAGAAAGCTGCAACGTAGCCAAAGCGTTCCGGCGGTTCGGGCAGCTTCTGCTGGGACAGCCCACGAATATCAATGCGCCGAATATGGTTTATTGCAATAAACTGCTGGAATCCCTGAACTGGGACTGGGCTATGGCTCAAAAAGCGCGTATCGCTGTTATGTTTCCTTCGCCCGCCGAACTGGCAAAAAGGACAAACCTGACGGTGGAGCAGGTCATTTCCCTGACGGACGGATTGTATATGGGTCACTGGCTTCAGCCGGTGCTGCGCTTTTTAAATGCGCCGGTGGACAATAACGAAGCGTTCCGTCCGGAACTGGAACGGCAAAATTGCCTGAAAGCGGCGGAACTGGCGTTGATTGTAAACCGTTACACCTCGCTGCTGAAAGAAAAACAGGACAGAGAGCTTACCTTTTCCATTTTAAAACGGGAATCCACAGTCAACCATTATAACCGGGAAGTGTTGAAACAGCTGGAAGAGATCCTGCGGGCGGAACAGATACTGGAAAATATTAAATAAAAATACTGCTTTTTTGTTACCCGTGTGCGGTGAATGTGCTATAATAAAGTGTCAGATAGCTGATACTTTATTTTTATAAGGAGGTAAAAAATAATGAATCAAATTATTGCCACAGCGCAGCAGATACTGGACTTTAAAGTAGGCGCCATCAGCGTGGGATCCGTCATTCAGGGCCTGATCCTGCTGATCATCTTCAACCGGATCATCAGTATGATCATGGGACCGCTCATCGACAAGGTCCTGGACCGATTTAAACTTGAAACCACGGTGCGGGGCTTTGTGAAAGCACTCGTTAAAGTGATCCTGAACTTTGTGGCCCTTTGCGTGGTAGCGGAAAGCATCGGCATTCCCATTGCGTCTGTCCTGGCTGTTGTAGGTATGTTAGGTTTGGCAATTTCCCTGTCCGTACAGGGCGCCCTGTCCAACGTATCCAACGGGTTTCTCATTTTGGTTACCAAACCCTTTAAGGTGGGCGATTATGTTGCCATTGCCGGCATCGAAGGTTTTGTGAAAGAAGTCAGCATGCTCTGCACAAAGGTGCTGACCATCGACAACAAGCTGATCATCGTTCCCAACTCGGAAGCCATGGGCGGCAAGATCACCAACTTCTCTTCCGAAGAATTACGTCGTGTAGACATTGAGACAAAAGCAGGTTATGCCAACAAGTTTGAAGATGTTTACGCTGCCGTGCTGCAAGCTGTAAAAGATACGCCTACTGCGTTACAGGATCCGGCGCCTTTCGTGCGGGTTTCCGGTTACACGGATTACGCGGTGGTTTATACGATCCGCGTCTGGACCAAGTCTGCCAATTACTGGGACTGCTACTTCGATCTGATGCAGAAGGTCGGCGAGTTCAAGGATAAGAACGGTATTGTAGGCGGCGTTCCTTCCATGAGATATATAAGCGACAGATAAAGGTAATGAAATTATAATTACATAGCAAACGTAATAACAAAAACCGGTATCACACGCAACGTGATACCGGTTTTACTATTATTATGGTTATTTTTAAATTGGCGGTTCGTTGGTTTTCAGTCTTCGTACTTATCCGGGAAGAACAGTTTCAGGGTATCCATATCGGGCATCTTGCCCATGGCGTTGCCGATAAAGAAGAAGACCAGCGAAGTGGTGATACCGATGGTGATCTGGTGCAGGGACAGCACTTTGAAGCCCAGGGCCATGGTGATGCAGTAGGCTGCCACGCCGCCGAACATGGCGCAGATGGCGCCGGTGCTGTTGGCTTTGTGCCAGAACAGGCCGAAGATCATCACCCAGAAGAACGCGGTTTCCAGTCCGCCGAAGGCGAACATGTTGATCTTCCAGATAACGGACGGGGGCGCGATGGAAATCAGGTAGATACCGAAGCCCAGCAGGATGGTGAAGACCATGCTTAACCGTTTAACGCCGTCATTACTCAGGGATTTGCCTCTCTTTTCCAGAGAACGCATGTACACGTCCTTGATGATGGAGGAAGAAGAGGTGAGCAGCAGGGAAGAAACGGTGGAAATGGTGGCCGCGATAGGCCCGATGATGACAACACCGGCCCAGAAAGGACTCATGACGCTGATGATGGTGCGGGGCATGATGTTGTCCACGCTACCGCCGTAAGCGGTCAGTTCCGGATTGGTGAGTACGCCTTTGCACAATACGCCAACCCAGGTAGCGATGATGGTCACTACGCCGATGACGATGGTGCCGATGATGATGGCATTGCGCAGGGCCTTGGTGTCTTTATAGCTGATGCTGCGGACCACGGACTGGGGCAGCGCCAGGGTGCAGACGCCTACCAGCAGCCACTGGCTGATGTACAGGGAAACCGGCATCTTACCCCGGGAGAGAGGCTCCAGCATAGCCGGGTCGTTCGCCCGGAAGTGGGCCATGATGGCACTGTAACCGCCGGCTTTGTCCAGCAGGCAGTAGAACAGGATGCCCATGCCGATCATCATGGCGATGGCGCAGATAGCGTCGGTGATGGCCACGCCTTTGAACCCGCCGATGGTGGTGTAGATGACCACGATGATGCCGAACATGGTGAGACCGGTCATGTAGGAATAGCCGGTTACTGCTTCAAACAGTTTGGCCGCGCCTACGAACTGGGCGACCATGGTGGCGCAGAAGAAAGCGACGATGAAGATGGCCGCCATATTGGCCAGTGCGTCGGATTTATACCGGGCACGGATGATATCGATGACGGTAACTGCGTCAATCTCACGGGCTATGAGGGAAATCTTCTTTCCGAAAACACCCATGACCAGGAAAATGACCACCATCTGGACAATGGCCATGTACAGCCAGCCGTAACCGATCTGCCAGGCCACGCCGGGCCCGCCGACGAAGGTGGAAACGCTGGAGTAGGTGGCAACCGTGGTCATAGCCAGGACAAAGCCGCCTAAGGAACGTCCGCCGATGAAGTAGTCTTTCACAAAGTTGGAAGAACGGGCTTCACTGGACTGCTGCTGTACCCAGTAGCTGATGTAAAGCAACGCGGCCAGGAATAAAAGAGCGGGAGCCAGATTCAGTAAATTTTCCATTACTTACCGCCTCCTTTCACGGTGGCGTCTTCTTTCATGTCAACATCCTTGATGATGTATTCTGCCAGCCACCAGGCTACGACAACGGCAAAGAGCCAGGACACGATGCAGCCGCCGATGACCCAGATGGGGGTGTCGAAAATGACGATATCCGAATCAGCCAGACCGAAACCTGCCGCAATCCAGAAGAGGATGACGACAATCGTGGCCAGCACGGTGGTCTTGGCTTCCCGGTTCGCCTGCCGGAATTGTTCACTGCGTTTCATAATGACAAGTACCTCCCTTTTAGTAACGTAGGGTTTGCAAATAATTAAAAATCGCCCACCCGGAAACGGATGCGCGATACATGTTACTGTTGCGTCCCGTCCCGGTCTTTACGGATCCAAGCGATATCAGACTTTGTTGCTTCATTCTCTCAGAGGATTTGCGGTAAAACCCTGCGGTGCCTTCCGTTCCTCTTAAAATTCACATGTATGATAGCATACATCTGCTGAGAATGCAACCTTGCAAGCAGTATTTTTTGCATTGTTTGATTTGCGGTACTTTTTTGTTTTCTAAAATGTAACATGGGTTTGTGTCAAAAGAAGGACATTTATATGTTTTTTCTTTGCAACGTTTAATTTTGGAAATATGTTGCTGTTACCTATTTGTGGTAAAATAGATAAAAGCGGAAGCGTATTGACGTGAAATGTGCTTGGGAGAAAGCAGGGGAGAGTATGATTCTGATCAGCGCCTGCCTGGCTGGCCGAAATGTAAAATATAATGGAAGTAATAATGCAGTGCCCTGGCTTTGTGAATGGATCGAACGTCATAAGGAACAGGTACTGCTTGTTTGCCCGGAGGTGATGGGCGGGTTGCCGACACCGCGTCTTCCGGCGGAGATTCAGTTTTCGGAAGCAAATTCCGGAGCAGTTCCTGAAAAACGGCGTGTCGTCAACAAGGCCGGTGAGGATGTGACAGAGCAGTTCCTGATAGGAGCGGAAAATGTGCTGGAGCTGGTGAAACAGCATCACATTACGTCCGCTATTATGAAAGCAAACAGCCCGTCTTGTTCCGGGTTTTACATATACGACGGCACGTTTTCCGGAACTAAAATCGCAGGGCAGGGAATTACGGCAGCGTTGCTTATGGAACACGGGGTGAAGGTGTATTCGGAAACAATGGTGACACCGGACCTGCTGGAAGAGTTAACGACTTAATAGTGGTGCTGATGTTTTGTTTTACTGAACTGAGAAAGGATTGAAACAAGCTATGAATATGAGTATTACTATAAATGAAGAGCGCCTGAAGAATACGTTTATTGAGTTGGTCGGTGTGCCTTGTCCCAGCTGTGATGAAAAACAGGAAGCGGAGCTTTTGGTAAAAAAGCTGCATGAGCTGGGCATGGAACCGCAGGTGGACCGGGCCGGTGAACAATGCGGCGGCACTACGGGAAATGTCTGGGGATTTTTAAAAGGAAATGTGCCCGGCGCGTTGCGTCTGTTTTTTGAAGCACACATGGACAGCGTGGCGCCCACGACAGGAACGCATGTCATGGAAAAAGACGGCGTGTTGTATTCTGACGGAACGACCACGTTAGGCGGAGACGATAAAAGCGGTGTGGCTGCTGTGCTGGAAGCCATGCAATGCATCATCGAAAACGAGTTGCCCCACGGGGATATCCAGGTCTGCTTCACGATTGGGGAAGAGACCGGCAGTTACGGCGTGCGTTACATGGACAAAACCATGATCCGGGCTGACGCCGGTTACTGCATGGACTGCGGCGGTCATCCGGGGGCCATCTTTAACGCGTCGCCCAAAGCGGTCAACCTGAAACTGACGGTGAAAGGCAAAAGCGCCCACGCCGGTCTGGAACCGGAGAAGGGAATCAACGCCATCATGCTGGCTGCAGACGCACTGCACGCTTTGCCTGCTTACGGACGAATTGATGCAGAGACAACCTTAAGTGTGGACATGATTGACGGAGGCCTGGCTCCCAATATTGTGCCGGAGGCCTGTGAGATCGTCATCGACATGCGCTGTCCCGATGAAGAAAAGCTGGAACACCTGAAGAATGAAACCGTTTCGTTGTTCCGCAACACAGTAGAAATGGGCGGCGGTTCTCTGGAGGTTGAAGTAAAAGACGTAGCTCCCGGCGTGAATCTCAGCACAGAACACGCGACTGTGAAGATAGCGATTTCAGCTGCGGAAAGACTGAACTTTCCTGTAACTACCGGCTTCACCGGCGGCTGCAGCGACGCCAATTTCCTGTGCGGCATGGGTCTGCCTACGGTTTTACTGGCAACCGGCATGGATAAGATTCATACCACCGAAGAATGCCTTGCCCTGGAAGATCTGAACAATGCGGCCCGGTGGGTGCTGGCAATTGTGCAGGAAGCAACGGAGAAGTACTGAGGTTGGTCGTAAAAACGACCAACTTGGAACCGAAAAGCCGCATGGATGCAGGGTTTTGGTCCCTCTATCTCTTAATATTATAAGGATAGACAGTTTATATGTCACTACAGGCGAAGCCGTAAGATACAACTGTCGAACGGGATGTATGTGGAGGCTCAGGGTTTTCCGGCCCGGAACGTTTTTGCGCAGTCTTGCCTGCCGATGTTATTAAAGCAGGTGCGTATTCAGTAGCATACAAAACGCGATTCCCTGACAAAAGTCGCTTGAAAAAAATGATTTTTATAAAAAAAGTCACTTGAAAAAAAGAAAAAACAGGTTATACTGATAGTAAGAATACATCTTTGGAGGAAATCATGCTGCGGAGAAAAATTGAGCAGAGCCTGGCCCGCTGGAAAGACTTGCCGGATCGCAAGCCTTTGCTCATCAAAGGTTGCAGACAATGCGGAAAAACCTTTTCTGTTCTGGATTTTGCTCACAAGCATTATGAACATGTGATTTACCTGAATTTCTTTCAAAATCCGGACTACAATTCTGTCTTTTCCGGTTCACTGGAAACAGATAACCTGATTATGATGATTTCTGCACTTCTGGGACCGGATGCCGTTTTCAAACCGGGCAAGACGGTTATCGTACTGGATGAGCTTCAGGAATGCCCCGAAGCCCGGACAGCGTTAAAATTTTTCAAACTTGACGGACGTTTTGATGTAATTGGTACGGGGTCATTGCTGGGAGTCAGGGGCTATGGAAAGGATCCCCGTTCGATTCCTGTAGGATACGAAACGGTAATTGATATGTATCCGCTGGATTTTGAAGAGTTCCTGTGGGCCAACGGGATTACAGAGGCAATGATTTCGCTGCTTCGCCGGTGTCTGGCTGAAGAAAAACCGGTACCGGAAGCTCTGCATAACCGTTTCCGGCAACTGTTGTTACAATATACCGTGGTAGGGGGAATGCCTGCGGTGGTTCAGGCTTTTATAGATACACACCAGCTCGGAAACGTATTGCAATTACAACGGGATATTATCCGGTCTTACGAAGATGATATGATTAAATACGCGGATAAAAAAGATAAAGCGAGAATCGCCAAATGTTTTAGATCGATTCCAAAGCAGTTAAGTAAAGAGAATAAGAAATTTCAGTATTCCGTTGTGAAAAAAGGCGCTACGTCGTCACAATATGCTGGGAACCTTCAGTGGATCGAAGATGCGGGGATCATTTCCCGGTGTTATAATCTGTCGATTCCGGAACTGCCGCTGGAAGGAAATGCATTGCAGGATATTTTTAAGGTTTATATGAAAGACGCCGGCCTCCTGATTGGCATGCTGGAGGATGGTACACAGTTTGAAGTGCTGCAGGGTAATCTGCATGGGTATAAAGGAGCCATTTTTGAAAACCTGGTTGCGGACTTTTTTGCCAAGATGGGGCGGCCGCTCTATTATTACCATAAAGATTCGGGACTTGAGATTGATTTTGTCATGCGCTGGAAAGGGAACTGTACGTTAGTAGAAGTAAAAGCGACGACAGGGAATACGAAGAGTGCCAAAACGATACTGAGTCATCCTGAAAAATATCATGTAAAGCAGGCGGTCAAGTTAGGGGACTATAATGTCGGCCGCAATGGAAATATGATGATACTGCCTCTTTATATGGGGTTTTTGCTGGATGAGTATTAAAAGAGGAGTACTTTTGGAACGCGCGAAATAGAAACCATAAGCCCTGCTTGTAAAATGAGATGAGATTCCATACTATAAGTATTGTATTTAAAGAGTTTTCTCTTTTAAGTTTCATTGATTAATGCCGCAGTGAAAGCGGCGGAACGGAACCAATCATGAACGTACCATTTACGCACTTGCATGTGCATACCCAATACAGTTTGTTAGACGGCGCCTCCAAACCGAAGGAGCTGCTGCAGCGCGCCATGGAGCTGGGGATGGACAGCATTGCCATCACCGACCACGGCAATATGTACGGCGCGGTGGACGTCTACCAGACGGCGCAGAAATTGAATAAGGAAGCGGAAAAAGAGGGAAAGCCCGGCCTCAAGGTCATCTTCGGCTGTGAATGTTACATTACCCCGGGGAGCCGCTTTGACCGCATCGACAAGCAGCCCCGTTACCATCTGATTCTGCTGGCGGAAAATCAGGAGGGGTATCACAATCTGGTGAAGCTGGTGTCTCTCGGTTTTATTGACGGCTTTTACCGAAAGCCCCGCATCGATAAGGACATTCTGCGCAAATACAGCAAGGGCATCATCTGTCTGTCTGCCTGCATACAGGGAGAAGTTCCTCAAATGATCCTGCAGCGGAATCTGGACGGTGCGGAACGGGCGC
>JAEEGH010030142.1_pt1 | contig 10561 bp, 7 predicted proteins | sample 9134181 | NCBI WGS metagenome assembly JAEEGH01 (sample SAMN16246544, study PRJNA631951) | gut metagenome | biome: gut microbiome; feature: rumen; material: DP-attached | host: Bos | place: Iran: Karaj | collected 2018-10 | reverse complement strand
GCAAGGTGAGCATCTACTATCCGGAGGCCAGCGAAATCTTCATGTACGACCTGGGCAAGGGCCAGATCTACACGGTCTCCTGCAGCGGCATGACCACCACCACCACGGTCCGTACCAGATAAGATTCAGTGAGACGGCACCGCATACTTACGACGATGGCAACCGCATTGGCGGTTGCTTTCGTCGTATTTTCGTGCAAGGGAAACCTGTCCGAGGCGGAGAAGCTGGACCTGACCCAGACCCCGCTCCAGGTCGTGGACAGCATGTTCTTCGTGCAGACGGAGAACGGGAAGCTGAAGATGCGCGTGGAAGCGCCGGTCATGGAAGTATACGACCACGACACGGTCTCCTATGAACTGTTCCCGAAGGGCCTGTCCGTGTACGGCTATGCCGAGGACGGCTCCCTGGAAACCACCATCAAGTCGCAGAAGGCCCGCCACGACACCCGGAAGAAGGAAGGGGAGGACAAGTGGTCGGCGTTCGGCAGCGTGGTCATCCGGAACATCGTGAACCAGGAGACCATGGAGACGGACACCATCTACTGGGACCAGAAGGCCAAGGAAATCTGGACGGACTGCTACATCAAGATGTACTCTCCGGCCGGCTTCATGCAGGGTTTCGGGATGCGGTCCGACGACATGGCCCGCAACGCCATCATCCAGCGTCCGTTCAACAGTTACGGCGTCGTCGAGCAGGATTCCACCAAGGTTGTCTTGGATTCCGTCAATTTTATCGGCCCTTTTCCGCCTAAAAAAGGGCTGAAAAGGCGTTAGGTGTGAAAAAATAGTGATTATTTGAAAGAAAATACCTAAATTTGCGCCCTTGACTGAAAATTGGCGAAAATTTTAAAAAAGTAACGATAAAATGGCAGTTTTAGAGAAACTCCGCGGTTGGGGCATCGTCCTTTCCATTCTGGTCGCCCTCCCGCTCTTACTCTTCATCATCGATCCGAGCCAGATCATCCAGACGGTCCAGTCCGTCTCCTCCAAGTATGACGTGGGCAAGATCGGTGGCAAATCCGTCAGTTATACCGATTTCCAGACGGAGGTTGACCGTTATTCCCACATCAGCGAGTTGCTGTCCGGCAACACCTCCTCCAGCGAGCAGCAGCAGAAGCAGATCCGCGACGCGGTCTGGCAGCGCCTCGTGGACGAGAACCTGTTCATCAAGAACTGCAAGGCCGCCGGCATCAACGTGGGCAAGGACGAGATCATGGACCTGACCAACGGTGAGAACATCTCCCCGGTCGTCGCCTCCCTGTTCGTGGACGAGAACGGCGCTTTCTCCAACGAGCAGCTCGTGAACTTCCTCCAGAACGTGGAGGATGGTGACGAGAACGCCAAGGCCATCTGGGCCTACCTTCAGGAGTCGATTGTCACGAACCAGTTCTACAACAAGTACAACGCGCTGTTCGCGAACACCAACGTGGAGAACGCCCTGCAGGTGAGCAAGTCCATCGCCGACAACAACACCACCGCCGACGTCCAGTTCGTGATGGTTCCTTTCTCCTTCGCCACCGACAGCACGGTCGTGGTGAGCGACAAGGAGATCAAGGACTTCTATGACAATCACAAGGATTTCTTCAAGACGGTGGCCACCCGCGACATCGAGTATGCCGTGTTCCAGGTGGTTCCTTCCCAGGCCGACATCGACGCCGCGAACAACGACTTCGTGAAGCTCTATGACGATTTCGCCACGACCGACAATGTCCGTTCCTTCCTGCAGCGCAACTCCGACACCCAGTGGAGCGACCAGTGGTACAAGGCCGGCGACCTTCGCAGCGTCAACGCCGACATCGACACCTTCGTTTCCGAGAACAACGAAGGCACGTCCCCGGTCTATGCCGCGAACAACACCTTCTACGCCGCCCGCATCATGGATTCCGCGATGATGCCGTCGACGGTGACCATCCGCCACATGATGTTCCAGACCAACGAGGACGGCCAGCACCTGGCCGACAGCCTCCTGGCCGAGCTCAAGAAGGGCGCGGACTTCACCGCCCTCGCCTCCGAGTTCTCCCTCGACCGTGGTTCCCAGGCCGACGGTGAGTTCGGCAAGATCGGCGAAGTTTCCCAGGCGACCGTTTCCTACCTGCCGACCGGCTTCAACGACATCTTCAACCACAAGGTGGGCGAGCCGTTCATCCTCCAGTCCAACATGGCCACCCACATCGTGGAGGTGACCGAGGCTTCCGCCCCGGAACTCTTCAAGCAGGTCGCCCTCTTCGAGAAGGAGGCCCTGGCCAGCAAGGAGACCTTCAACAAGTACTACAACGACGCCAACCGCGTCGCCACCCTCGCCGCCGGCAAGTACGCGAACTACCGCGCTGCCTGCGACTCCATCGGCACCTACTCCCACAGCCTGACCATCAACGAGGGCACCGACACCTACGGCGCCATCGGCCATGCCAAGGAAGTCACCCGCTGGGCCTTCGACAACAAGCCCGGCAAGGTGTCCAACATCATCACCGTGGACAACAACTACTTCTTCGTGGTGGCCGTCACCGGCGCCCACAAGGAGGGTATCGCCCCTGTGAATGAGGTGGCCGACCAGATCAAGAACCAGCTCTACGCCGACAAGTACGCCGAGAAGCGCCAGAGTGAGGTTGCCGAGCAGATCGCCGGCATGACCGACCTCGAGGCCATCGCCGAGAAGCTGGGCACCTCCGTGTCCACGCAGAGCGACGTCGCCTTCGCGTCGATGTCCGCCCGCAACCTGGATCCGAAGTTCGTCGGTGCCATCGCCGCCGCTCCGGAAGGCAAGATCAGCGGTCCGGTCGCCGGTTCCATCGGTGTCTATGTGTTCAAGGTGGACGGCCGCGAGACCGGTTCCTTCTACACCGAGAGCGACGCCAAGAACGCCAACGCGCAGATCCTGAGCTACACCACCCAGATGATCGTCCCCGTGATGATGCAGGATGCCGATGTCAAGGACAACCGCGCTCGTTTCTTCTAGTAGACTATGGCTTTGAAATGTGGAATAGTTGGACTTCCCAATGTCGGGAAGTCCACTTTGTTTAACTGCGTGAGCTCGGGCAAGGCCCAGAGCGCCAATTTCCCGTTCTGCACCATCGAGCCCAACGTGGGCTCCACCAACGTGCCGGACAAGCGCCTGGAAGTCCTGACCGAGATCTGCCAGCCCAAGCGTACGATTCCCGCCACGGTGGAAATCGTGGACATCGCCGGCCTGGTGAAGGGCGCCTCCAAGGGAGAGGGCCTGGGCAACCAGTTCCTCGCGAACATCCGCGAGACCGATGCCATCCTGCACGTCCTCCGCTGCTTCGACGACGGCAACATCGTCCACGTCGACGGTTCCGTGGACCCGGTCCGCGACAAGGAAGTCGTGGATATGGAACTGAAGATCAAGGACTTGGAGACGGTCGAGAACCGTATCAAGAAAGTGGAGAAGCAGGCTACGACGGGGGGAGACAAGGATGCGAAGAAGCTCCTGGCGCTGCTGCAGCGCTATCGGGCGGCCTTGCTTCAGGGCAAGTCCTGCCGCACGGTCGTTCCCGAGAACGCCGAGGAAGAGCAGATGGCCCGTGACCTTTACCTCCTGACCAACAAGCCGGTCATGTATGTATGCAATGTCGACGAGGCCTCCGCCGCTACGGGCAACGCCTATGTCGATGCCGTCCGCGCCGCCGTGGCTGAAGAGCAGGCTGAGATACTGGTGATCGCCGCCAAGACCGAAGCTGAAATAGCCGAAATCGAAGAGTACGAGGACCGCCAGATGTTCCTCGAGGAGATGGGCCTTTCCGAGTCGGGCGTCGTCCGTCTGATCCAGGGCGCCTATCACCTCCTGGGCCTTCAGACCTTCTTCACGGCCGGTGCCGACGAGTGTCGCGCCTGGACCATCCGGGTGGGAGACAAGGCCCCCCGTGCCGCCGGTGTCATCCACACGGATTTTGAACGCGGTTTCATCCGCGCCGAAGTCATTAAGTACGATGACTTCGTGCACTACAAGACCGAGGCCGCTGTCCGCGCTGCCGGAAAGATGGGTATCGAGGGCAAGGACTATGTCGTCCAGGACGGAGACATCATGCACTTCCTGTTCAACGTTTAACCCGCAGTCCGGGCAAAACGAAAGAAAGATATTTCGATTAGAGCCGCCATTTCCTGTTTTGGGAATGGCGGTTTTTCGCATGCCGTCCGTTGAAAGGTTTCGAAATGTTTTTTTTCGGATTTTGTCCGGAAAGAGCGTAATTGATTGGATTTCTTGTTATTAACTTTAAGGGAACAACAACCAAAATTAATGACAAACGCACTAAAAATGTAACCAATCATGAGAAAGTTCGTTCTCTTTTCAGCTGCGTTGCTTGCCTTAAGCGCATGCGCGAAGATCGCGGAAGAAGAGATTTCTTCCGAGGATCTGATCCCGGCAGGTTACCGGGAGGTTTCTGTTCCCATCGAAACGGAACCGGCCACCAAAGCCGGAACCGGCGAGTTCACCCTGGCTAACGGGGAAAAGGTTTCGGTCTGGTGCACCGACGCCTCCAACTCTTCCAACACGGGTTTCTACAACTTCAAGGTCAAGAGCAACGGCACCACGGTAACCGTGCAGGGCAGTATCCCCTCCACAGCCACCGTCGGCAGTGTCGCCCTCTATCCGGCCAGCTCCAACCACTCCTATTCCAATTGGCACTATTTCTTCAGTGTCGACCGGAAGAAGTATTACACCGGCAAGTCCTATGTGCCGGCCGAGATTCCCATGTATGGCACCAAGAACTCCAGCGGGAAGTTCGTCTTCACGCCCATGGTCGGCGCGGTCAAGAAGGAAATTACCGGCATCCCCGCCTCCGTTTCGAAGGTAAAGGTGGTGTTCACGGCCAAGAATGTCAAGGTAAGCGGCACCTACAGCGTATATGACGGCAGCAACTATTCCACTTGGAATCCGGTGTATGCCCAGACCGACAACGAGAAGCAGTACATCCGCTATTTCGATGTCGTGAACGGCGCCGTGTGCCTGTACATCCCGTATGCACAGGGCACCATCTGGGGTCCCAGCAACCTGACGGTGTACGATTACAGCACCGAATCCACGGGCGCGGTTCTCTACACGGACGACGCCGTGGGCAACCTGGCCGTAACCCGCGGGCAGATCAACACGCAGCCCGCGGCTTCCCTTTCCGGAGGCAATAACGGAGGCGGCAGCACCGAGCTGGTGTACAAGAACTACTCCGAATCCAGTTCCGACATCAAGAATCCGGAGAGGGGCCTCTACAAGATGGTCGAATACAAGTACCACAAGCGCGAGGGCGACGACGCCGGAAACTATACGTCTCCGACTTCCAGCCTGACGGACGAGTACGACAGCAGCAACACGCTGGTCCTTGCTCAGTTCTATCTGTTCGACTATGTGGATTCCAATCATATCAACTCCGCCGGCAAGAACTATGTCAGGAACGTGCTCTCTTATGTCCGTCAACAGGGAAAGAAGGCGATTGTCCGTATTTCCTATAACGACAAGCACCCGTCGTCTTACCATCAGGAGCCGACGCTCGACCAGATCAAGAATCACATCTCGGACCTCCAGGCCACCTTTGAGGATTATGAAGACGTCATCTATCTCGTCCAGGCCGGCTTTATGGGCACTTACGGAGAGTGGTATTACACGAGCAACTTCGGCCCGGCCAAGGGGGGCGTGGACTATACCATCCACAGCAACAACTCGGTTACCGGATTTGAAAACCGCAGAGCGGTCCTGAAGGCGATGCTGGACGCGATTCCGGACAGCCGCCAGATCGCGCTCCGCACGCCCGAATACAAGCAGTGCTATGTCCATCCCTCCAATGTGACCTCCTGGAGCGAACTGCACGAATTCGGAACGGATACCCTGCATCGGCTCTCTTTCTATGACGATGCGTTCCTCTATGACAGCGAAGATATGGGCACATTCCACAAGCCTTGGCAAAAGTCGATGTGGGAGCAGCAGAGCGCTTACCTCATCACCGGTGGCGAGGCACCCTATTCTTCCACTTCGCCCAGCCAGATGGAGGGTTATACCTACAACAACGTCCGTTCGGCCATCTTCAACCGCCACATCTCTTACCTGCATCACGATACCGGCCATCACGAGCACCCCGGCTCCACGAACCCCAACGACGGCAGCCTCCTGATGCGCCATTGGCACGAGCAGGGCTGGATGACGGACATCAAGAAGTGGCTTGGCTACCGCCTGTGGATGGAGAACCTCAAGATTACGGGCACGGATTTCTCCAGCGGCAGCTCCATCACCGTCCGCCTGAAGATCCACAACAGCGGTGCCGCGCCGGTCATCAACGAGCGTCCCATGAAGCTGGTGCTGATTCACAACGGCACGCCCGTGATCCTCAAGGATTACTGCGGCGAAATCCGTTCGGTGAAATCCGGGACGACGGAGACGTTCACCTTCGATGTCACGATGCCCCAGAGCGCCGTTTCGGGCGACAAGCTCGCCCTGTGGCTTCCGGACAAGGCTTCCGGCCTCGGCTCCCGCGCCGAGTATTCGATCCGCCTGGCCAACAGCGACGTGACATGGTCCGACGGATACAACATCCTGTACACGTTCTAATGTTTCTTTGAAACAACAAGAATAATTTCACCACATTTATCGTTTTTGTGTCGTGTGTCTCGTGAAAGGGCCTTACATTGGCCCCATGAGACACACGATTATTTTGATCCTATGGCTGCTGGTTCCGCGCGATTCCCTGTCGGTGATGTGCTGGAACGTAGAGAACTTCTTCGACTGGCGGAATGATTCGACGACGGTGTCGGACGCGGAGTTCTCCTCACGCGGGGAGCGTCACTGGACCTGGAAGCGCTTCCAGGCGAAGGCGAACGCCTTTGCGAAAGCGCTGTTCTGGGTGGAGGGGGAGACGGGGCGGCTGCCGGACATCGTGGGCCTGGAAGAGGTCGAGAACGCCTTCGTCCTGCGGCAAGTCCTGCGGAAGACTGCGCTCCGGAAAACGGACTACGAGTACGTTCACTACGATTCCCCCGACCGCCGCGGCATTGACGTCGCGCTCCTGTACCGGTCTTCGGCGCTCGAACTCATCGACTCGAAACCCTGTCATCTGTATGAGGCCGATACCGTCATGGCGACGCGGGATATCCTGCTGTGCGTGTTCCGGCGGAAGGAGCCATCAGAGTCACCCCCGTTCGCCGTCCTGGTGAACCACCACCCCTCCAAATACGGCGGAGCGTCGGAGTCCGAGCCCAAGCGCCGCATCGCCGTGGACCGGCTGCGGTTCCTGGCGGATTCCCTGGCGGCGGAAGGCATTGACAGAATCATCGCGGGCGGCGATTTCAACGACACACCGGACAATCCCGTCTTCCTTCGCCTGGAACCGGCCCTAAAACCCCTCCATACGGCCTTATCCCGCCGCGGTGAGGGAACTATCAAGTATGATGGGAAATGGGACCTTATAGACCATTTCTACGCCTCTCCCGCCCTTTTGGCTTCGGGACCGTCGATGCGCATCCTCCGCATCCCATTCCTATTGACCCGCGACAACGCCCACTCCGGCGACAAACCCCTCCGCGCTTACACCGGGCCCCGCCCTACCGGCGGCGTCTCCGACCACCTGCCGATTCTGCTGGAACTTACTCTTCCATGAACTTCTCCGCCTTGAGCCAGCGGACGGAGTCTTCCACGAACTGGTAGGCTTTGGTGCCGGGTTTGCCGAGGGATAGGTAGCGTTCATACCATTCGATGGCGGACTTGTAGTCCTTTTTCTGCTCGTAGATGTAGCCGATGGTGGAGATCAGGGACAGGTTTTTCGGGTTGACCTTGTAGGCTTCTTTGTACAGGGGCAGCGCTTTGTCCCAGTTTTGATGGCTGTACTCCGCCTCTCCGTAGCTTTGATAGACCATGGAGAGGTCTTCCGGGTCGGGTTCCAGCATGGCCAGGGCCTTGTTGAACCAGAGGTCCGCATCCTGCGCGAAAATGGGTATCGAGTGAAGCCTCGCGATGGACACGGCGAGGGCGACATCGGAGGAGTCGATCTGCCAGGCTTTCAGGAAATGCTCGTTGGCTTCAAAGAACTGCGCGGTCTCCCGATAATCGTGGCCCAGGTAATAGTGGGACCCATAGGAATCGTCCCCTACTTCCAGGACGTGCTCGAAGGCTTTGCTGGAGGGATTGTACTGCCGTTTCAGGTATAGGGCGAGGCCTTTGACCTTGCCGACGGGGATGTTGTCCGGGTCCATGGACAGGTACTCTTCCGCCAGCGAGAGGGTCTCGTCATAGGCTTTCCGGCCGAGCAGGATGTCGGCGATCTTGCCGACGACGGCGGCGTTCCGGGGCTTGCGCCGCAGTGCCTCCCGATAATAGAACAGGGCGGAATCCGGCTGTTCCGTCTTCTGGAAGGCGTCGCCCATCAGGGTCAATACCGGCAGCAGCGTGTCGCGCTGCAGGAGGTCCCGCCCTTCGTCGATGACGGAGGCATAGGACTTCGCGCGGGAGGCGAGATTCATATAACGGATCCGGAAGCCCAGGTTGTCCGGCTGCTGTTGCGAAAGGATTCCGTACAGCCGCGCGGCGTCCTCGGTATTACCCGACTGATAATGGCAGTCGGCGATCTCCCCCAGGACTTCCGTGTCCAGACGATCGGGACGGAGCAGTCCGGTCAGCGTTTCCGCCGCCTCGTCGAAGAGGTACATCCGCTTGAGAAGAGATGCCTTCCGGAGGGTCAATTCCCGCTGCTGTTCCGGGGAGGCGTTCAGCAGGCTGTCGATGCGGGCGATATCGCCCCTGGTCTGCGCCGAAAGGGCGGAGCAGAGGAGAAGAGCGGCGGCGAAGAGGCGGAGTTTCATGGCTATTCGTTTCTGTTATCTCTTACAAATATAAGAAAATCACCTAAAACTCCGAACGCTCTTAGGAGAAAAACAGGCGTGCGGAAGTCCGGAAAAATCCGTATCTTAGCACCAAATGGAAAGATGATGAAAAAGAACACGAAATCTCTGTTGTCGGCGGCCGGGCTGGTCGTGATTTTCGCCCTGTGGCTGATCCTTCAGCGGACGGGGGTGCTCAGCCCCTCGGCCCCGTTGGTGGAGCTGCCCGACCAGCTGGAACTGCCGGCGGCGCGGCCCGGAGACCGGATCATGACCTACCAAGGGTACGTAAGTTCTTATAATCCAGAGACCTTGATTCCGGACTGGGTGGCGTATGAGCTGACCGCGGAGGAAACCCGGGGAGACGCCACGCGGGCCGACAAGGAGTTTTCCATGGACATGAACTACCACGGGAAGCAGGCGATGCGCGAGGATTACTGGGGCAGCGGCTGGACCCGGGGACACATGGCACCGGCGGCGGATTTCATGTGGGACGACAGCGCGATGACGGAGACGTTCTATTTCATGAACATTTGCCCGCAGCGGGAGGAGCTGAACAATAAGGATTGGCAGTACCTGGAGAAGCAGGTGCGCGCCTGGGCCCGCAAGTACGGCAAGGTCTGGGTGGTGTCCGGGCCCATCGTGGGGGACAACATCTACGGCACCATCGGCAAGGACCATGTGGTCGTTCCGGACGCCTTCTACAAGGTGGTGATGGTCCATGACGGCCGGCAGTACCAGTCCATCGCTTTCGTGATGGGCAACGACGCCGAGCGGTACTGGCTGTCCGACTGCGCCCTGACGGTCGATGAGCTCGAGAATCTCACCGGTTTGGACTTCTACCCCGCCCTCCCGGACGACGTCGAGGATGACGCGGAATCCCGCTATGATTTATCCGTCTGGGGCATTCGCAAGCGGTAAAAAATGCTTATCTTTGTAGATGGCCTCTGCGGCCCTAAATAGGACACTAAACGAAACTCCGATATGATGAAAGAAAGAATCCAGGAAAAGTTCAAGACTCTCTTCGGCGAGTCCGGCGACGTGTACGCCTCCGCCGGACGCATCAACCTGATCGGCGAACACACCGACTACAACGGCGGTTACGTGTTCCCGGGCGCCATCGACTGTGGCATCATGGCCGAAATCAAGGTCAACGGAACCCAGAAAGTCCGGGCTTTTTCCCTTGACTATGACGAATACGTGGAATTCGGCCTCCAGGAGGAGGACAAGCCCGACCAGCAGTGGGCGCGCTATATCTTCGGCGTTTGTCGGGAGACGATCAAGCGCTGCGGCAAAGTGGAGGGCTTCGACACCGTGTTTGCGGGCGACGTCCCCCTGGGCGCCGGCCTGAGCTCCAGCGCGGCCCTCGAAAGCACGTTCGCCTTCGCCCTGAACGACATTTTCGGCAACGGCATCGACAAGTTCCAGCTCGCGAAGATCGGCCAGAGCACCGAGCATAACTACTGCGGCGTCAAGTGCGGCATCATGGACCAGTTCGCTTCCATCTTCGGCAAGGCCGGATCCCTCATCCGTCTGAACTGCAAGACGATGGAATACAAGTACTTCCCGTTCAATCCGGAAGGCTATCGCCTGGTTCTGATCGATTCCTGCGTCAAGCACGAGCTCGCCTCCAGCGCCTATAACAAGCGCCGCGCGTCCTGCGAGAACGCCGCGGCGGCCATCCGCAAGAACCACCCCGAGGTGGAATTCCTCTCCGACGCCAAGCGCGTCTGGCTGGACGAGGTCCG
>JAEEGH010030139.1_pt1 | contig 10562 bp, 8 predicted proteins | sample 9134181 | NCBI WGS metagenome assembly JAEEGH01 (sample SAMN16246544, study PRJNA631951) | gut metagenome | biome: gut microbiome; feature: rumen; material: DP-attached | host: Bos | place: Iran: Karaj | collected 2018-10 | reverse complement strand
GGCAGCACCCGGCGCAACGCGGACATGCGCTTCCCCGACGTGACGGACGGGGAGGGTCAGGCCCGCAGCCTCACCAACGGCACCCTCACCACCCTGCTGGAGAGCCCGGACGCGGACTTCCGCCGCCGGGTCTTCGAGACCTACTACGACCGCCTGGGGGAATACCGCAACACCATCGCCGCCACCCTGGACGGGCAGTTCAAGCAGCTGCGCTTTTTCGCCGGGGCGCGGAAATACGGCAGCACCCTGGAGGCCGCCCTCTTCGGCAACGAGATCCCCACGGAGGTCTATTTGAACCTCATCGAGGCGGTGCATCAGAACCTCCCGGCCATGTACCGCTACGTGGCCCTGCGGAAGAAGCTGCTGAAGCTCCCGGAGCTGCACATGTACGACGTGTATACTCCCATCGTTTCCGACGCGGCGGCGGAGATCCCCTTCGCCCAGGCGAAGGAAACGGTGCTGGAGGCCCTGTCCGTGCTGGGGGAGGACTACGTTTCCCTGCTGCGGAAGGGCTTCGACAGCCGCTGGATCGACGTATATGAGAATGTGGGCAAGCGCAGCGGGGCCTATTCCTCCGGCAGCGCCTGGCCCCATCCCTACGTGCTGCTGAACCACAAGGACAACCTGGACAGCATGTTCACCCTGGCCCACGAGATGGGCCACGCCCTCCACAGCTACCACAGCTGCGCTTCCCAGCCCGTGAGCACGGCGGACTACGTGATCTTCGTGGCGGAGGTGGCCAGCACGGTGAACGAGGTGCTGCTCATGCGCCGCCTGCTGGCGAAGACGGAGGAGAAGAAGGCCCGGGCCTACCTCATCAATCATTTCCTGGACCAGTTCAAGGGCACCATCTACCGGCAGACCATGTTCGCCGAGTTCGAGCTCCTGATGGGCCGGATGGCCGAGGCGGGGGAAGCCCTCACCGCCGACGCTCTCAGCGAAAAGTATATGGAACTGAACAGGCTCTATTTCGGGCCGGACATGATCTCCGATCCGGGCATCGCCCTGGAGTGGGCCAGGATCCCCCATTTCTTCTACAATTACTATGTGTTCCAGTACGCCACCGGCTTCTCCGCCGCCGTGGCCATCGCGGAGCGCATCCTCTCCCGGGGTGAGAGCGCCGTGGCCGATTACAAAAAGTTCCTCTCCGGCGGCAGCAGCACCGATCCCATCAGCCTGCTGAAGATCGCCGGGGTGGACATGAGCACTCCCCAGCCGGTGAACGACGCGCTGAAGCTCTTCGACGAGCTGGTGAGCGAGCTGGAGGCGCTGGATCTGTAAATAAGTCAAATCGGACCCGCTTCGCTGGGCTCCGATTTGAGAAGGTACGCCGCTGCCCGCACTCGCTGCCGCTCGCACAGTCCGCTCCGCGAGAGATTTTTCGCGAGGCACATGTCCTCGCGAAAAACATAAAACTCTATTCGCGCCTGCGGGCGCGAACTCTGCGGGGCTTTGTCAAAGATTTCGCGGCAGGGCCACAATCGGCCCTGCCGCTTTCCGTCCCTGCGGGGTCCTGAGCGCCGCCGGAAACGAAGGGCGTTCCCGCCCCCCGCGCCGCCGCTTCGGGGTCGATCTCGATGGAGGCGGAGCCGCCACGCCTGACTTTACCTCCGGTATGTGCCAGCCTATCCGCAGACTTCACAGCGGCGCTTTCAGGCGTTGTACCGGGGCTTCACGCATCGGCAAACTGTGAAGTCTTTTTGCATCCATTTGTTCCTTTTGACGCTGCTGTCTCCGCGCGGAGCCGCGAAGACCGTCCCCATCAATCGAATTGTTACTTGTTAACTATTACTTATTACTTATTACTTGTCATCGCCATTTCCACCTCGTCCACCCCGCCGGGGTGGACGTGCCGCTTTCCCGTCCGCCGGAAGCCAAAGCGCTTGTACAGCCGCTCCGCTCCCTCGTTCGTCTCCAGGATCCACAGCCGGGGCGTCTCCGGGCAGTCGGCGATGGCCTGGCGCAGGAGCGCGGAGCCGTAGCCCTTCCGCTGTTCCTCCGGCAGCACGTAGCAGTCCGCGATCAGGCTGCCGCTGCGGGATACCAGCCCAAGGGCCTTCCCGTTCTCCAGCAGCAGATAGATCATGCTGCCCTCCGCCTGCTTCGCCCGGAGATAGGCCTCCTGCCGCGCCGCCGTGTGGGCCTCCAGGAAATCCGGCGGGCAGATATGCCGATGGGATTCCCGCCAGCTCCTGGCGTGGACCTCCGCCGCCGCGGGCAGCTTGTCTCCGCTGAGCACGATGATCTCCATATCCGACCTCCCGATACCTTCGGCGGCAGGGCCAGGCCCTGCCGCCGTTTCATTTCAGAATCTTCCGATATCCATGGCTGCGAAGTAGCCTCCGTGGACGGCCCCCAGCAGCTTGCCGGGCGCTTTGCAGTCGCCCACCAGGTCCACGTGGGGGGCCAGGGGCGCCAGGGCCAGATAGGTCTCCGTCCGGCTGCGCATGCCCACGGCGTAGAGCACCGTGTCGGCGGGGAGGGTCTCTTCCCTTCCGTCCTTCTCATAGCGGACGCCTTCGGCGGTGATCTCCAGCACCTTCGCCCCGGTGCGCAGGTCCAGCCCCAGCTCCTCCGCTTTGGCCGTCAGGCCGATCTTATAAACAGGGCCCGCGTCCCGCACGGCCTCGTCCATGGCCTCCAGCACCGTGACGGCGTGTCCGGTGTTGCACAGGTGCATGCCGCACTCCACGCCCACCAGGCCGCCGCCGATGACGACCACGCGATCCCCCACGCTCCCCGGCTCCCCGTAGGCGGCCAAGGCATGCCGGGCGAGCCCGACGCCGGGGATATTCGGGGTCACGGGCTCCGCCCCGGCGGCCGCGATGATGTGATCCGGCGCAAGGGCGCGCACCAGCTCCGGCGTGACCTCGGTGTTCAGCAGCACCTCCACGGCGGCCTTTGCCGTCTGGCGCAGGAGCCAGTCCCGCCAGCGGCGGAGATCAACCTTCAGGCTGTCTTCGTCGCAGAAATTGATGGTGCCGCCCAGCCGACCGCTCTTTTCGCAGAGGATGACCCGGTGCCCCCGCCGGGCTGCGGTGACGGCGGCGGTCATGCCCGCGGGGCCGCCCCCCACGACGAGCACCTTCTTCTTATGCGCCGCCGGGGCGACGGGCTCATCCCCGAAGCCCAGGCGCTGCTCGTGGCCGGTGAGGGGATTTACGGTGCAGCTGAAATGCCGGTGCAGATTGTCCCCGTCGGTGCAGTTGAGGCAGCGGAGGCAGGGGCGCACGTCCTCGCCCCGCCCCTCCATGGCCTTCTCCGGCAGACAGGGGTCGGCGATCAGCGCCCGGGACATGCTCACCCCGTCGCACTTGCCGGAGGCGATGAGCGCTTCGCCCATCTCCGGGGAGAGGACGGAGCCGATGGAGAACACGGGGATACGCACCTTGCCCGACTGCTTGATGGCGGCGCTGAGGTCGCTGTTGAGGCACCAGGGGCGGAAGGTGGTGCCGAAGAACCAGGTGATGCCCTCGGAGGAGATCTCCGCCAGGTCCACGTATTCCTGGGCCCGGCTGAGGAATTCCGTGACCTCCTCCACGGTCATGCCGCCCGGCTCCCGGTCGGCCCCGGAGAGGCGGATCATCACGACCTTCTCCGGCCCCACCCGGTCCCGGATGCGCTTCAGGGTCATGAGGGGGAAGCGCATGCGGTTTTCCAGGCTGCCGCCGTACTCGTCCGTGCGGTGATTGGCCAAAGGGGAGAGGAACTGGGGGAAGAGCCAGCCGTGGGCGGCGTGGATGAGCACGGTGTCGAAGCCCGCGCCGTACCAGTATTCCGCCGCGTCGGCGAAGGCCTCCGCCACGTCCTCCATATCCTGCTTCGTCATGGCGTTCACGTGGCCGTACATGGAATCTGTTTCGTCCGGCCCCATGGGGTTCTTCACGTTGAACTCGTGCCGGGCGTTGCGCCCGCCGTGGGTAAGCTCCACGCTGCTGACGGCCCCGTGCTCCCGGATGGCGGCGCTCATCTCGGAGAAGATGGCCAGGTTCTCCCGGGACATCACGGTGCCGGGGGTATGGCAGCCGCCGTCGCAGACGGGTACCTCCCCCAGGGTGACGATGCCGGCCCCGCCCCGGGCCTTGGCCTCCAGATAGCGGGTGTAATACTCCGTGGTGCGGCCCCCGATGGTCTGGAAGAGCATGTTCGGGGCGGACATGATGCGGTTGCGCACCGTCAGTCCCCGCAGGCGCAGGGGCTGCAGCAGATGGGGATATTTCTGTTCAAACATGGCTGACGCCTCCCTCTTTCTCCGGCCCGTCCTCCCCGGCCAGGCGGGCGGAGACCAGCCCCAGGGCAAAGACGAACCAGAATATGCACATCACCCGGGGATAGGCCCAGATGTAATCCACGAGACCGGTGAGCAGGGTGCCCGCCATCCCGGCGCAGCAGGCAGCCGACAGGATCCTCGCCTCCGGCGCGCCCCGTCGGCTGCCCCGGGCCATGCTTTTCAGGCCCCAGAGCATGGCGGCGAGGAAGCTCACAAGGCCCAGCAGCCCGTCCTCCACCCAGACCTCCAGGAACACGTTGTGCAGGTGGGCATAGTAGACCATAAGGGAATAGATATTCCGGTCCAGGATATACTGGCGCACCGCGTCGCCCCCCAGCCCGGCCCCCGTCAGGGGGCTCTGCCGCAGCACCTCCGCCCCCGCCTGATACAGGGGGAAGCGGCTGGTGACGGTGGAATCGCTGGTGGCGCTGCCGATGGTGAGGATGCGGTTCATGATGGTCTCCGGCAGCAGGGGGATGCAGAGCACCGCCAGCACCAGGAGGGGCGGGATCAGCTTCGGCTTCCAGAGGATGAGAAAGAGCCCCGCCGCCGCCACGAGCCCCAGCCAGCTGGCCCGGGAATAGGTCATTCCCAGGGCGAGGATCCCCGCCAGCAGGCAGACGAGGGCCCCCAGCTTCGCCAGGGTGTGCCTTGCGCAGATCATCAGGGCCGCCGCCAGGGGCAGCAGCAGCACCAGCACCTGGGCATAGGTGTTGGGGTTGTCGAAATAGGACTGCACCCGCCCGGGCATCCCGGCGTTCATGGTGACGTCCACGTAGGAGGCCACGATCTCCACGCCCTGCAGCCGCTGCACCACCGCCCAGACCGCCGAAACCAGCACCACGGCGCTCCCGGCGAAGGCCAGGCGCTTCAGGTCCCGCAGGGAGGCGGGGGCGCTCACCGTGAGCAGGACGCAGAGCATGCAGATGATATGATAGCGGAGATAGCGGCCGGAGAGGGCCGGGTAATGGCTCAGGGGGATGGCCAGCACCACCGCAAAGGCGAAGATCAGGGGGTAGAGGCCCGCCCGGTCCGGGCGCAGGGCCCTGCCCCGGCGCATCTGGCGCAGCCACAGGAGCAGCAGCAGGGGCGCGAAGGCCATGAGATGATAGCCGTTGTCCCAGTAGTCGAAGGGAATGATCCAGAGGACGAGGAGCAGCCAGCCCTCCAACAGGGCCGCCCCGTCGGCGGCCTCGAAGACGAGGCCCATGAGCACGCTTTCGTCGATTTTTTTCCGGAAGGCCCGGTAGAGCCGCCCCAGGACCAGCCCCGGCAGGCTCAGCAGGAAGGTAAGGACGCGGCAGCAGAGGCTGTCCCCCCAGGAGCGGGCCAGCACCCCCTCCCGGATACAGGCCCCCAGGATGGCCGATTCCCCGCATTTCCGGCCGACGCCCCCGAAAAAGCGGGCCAGGCCCCGGTAAAAGCGGCTGTTTTCATATTCTCTCGCGGCGGCGCGGCACAGGCGCGCCGTTCCGCTGGCGGCGATCATTCGGGATGCCAAGGGCTTCACCTCCGGTTCTTCAGGCGGTACAGCAGGCCCAGAAGGCCATACTGCCGCCGCAGCAGCAGCTCCGCCACGATCTGCTTCCGCCTTCCGCAGCCGGAAGGATGCAGGGCGGCCATAGCCGAAGCGTATTCCGGCAGGGCGCAGAGGGCGCGGACGTTTTTCCGGTGCTGGGCCGGGGAGCATTCGTTCCCGGCGGCGTATTCGTTGCCTACGGCGATGAGCAGGCCCGCCCAGCAGGTGTTGGCCTCCCAGCCGGGGCAGTCCGCCTCCAGGCCCAGCCGTGCGATCCGCTCCCGCTTCCGCTCCAGAAAGCGGCGGAACACCCCGGGGAAATCCTCCATATAGCGGTGGGTGGCGGAGGCGGGGTTCTGGAGATAGTCGTAGATGGGCGTCTCCGTGACCGCCATTTTCCGGGCGTGGGCGAAATAGTCCAGAAGGAAGATCTCGTCCTCCAGGTAACCCCCCTCGAAGCGCACGGCGTGATCCCGCAGGTATTGCCCCCGGAAGAGGTAGCGCACGGTGTAGCCGTTGAAGATGGGGGCCCGCAGCCGCTCCCCCGCCAGGGGACGCAGCACCAGCTCCCGGATGCCCCCGGCGTCGCAGACCCCAGCGGGGAGGATGGCGTCCACCGTCCGGCTCCCGTCCGGCTCCGTGAGCACGACCGCGCCGGCGGCGCAGGGTCTCCAGCGCGCCGGGGAGCAGCACGTCGTCGGAATCCAGGAAATACACCCAGGGAGCGTCCGTCTCCCCCAGGCCTCGGTTCCGGGCGGCGCTCACGCCGCCGTTGGGCTGGTGGAAGGCCCGGATGCGCCCGTCCTCCGCGGCATAGCGGTCGCAGATTTCGCCGCTCCGGTCCCGGCTCCCGTCGTCGATCAGGAGCAGCCGCCAGTCTCCGAAGCTCTGGCTGCGCACGCTCTCCACGCAGGCCTCCAGCGTCTTTTCCGCCTGATACACGGGCACGATGATGTCGATCTCCGCCAAGCGCCGCCCTTCTTTCCGAATATAAGATAGCATTATATTATACCGCGCTTCGCCTCCCGCGTCAAATCCTCCGGGCTGCCCGGACGCAAAGAATCGCCCCGGCGTTCGGAAGAACGCCGGGGCGAAGCACATCAACAGGGACCGGGGATCACACGTCCACGCCGCCGTCCACGCGGATCAGCTGGCCGTCGATGAAGCTGGAATCGTTGGTGGCCAGGAAGAGGGCCACGGTGGCGATCTCGCTGCCCTCGCCCACGCGCTTCAGGGCGGTGCGCTCGATCATGGGGCCGAAGGCGTCCTCGCCGCCCACGGAGTCCAGCATGGCGGTGCGGATGGCGCCCGGGCAGATGCCGTTGACGTGGATCTCGGGGGCCAGCTCGTTGGCCATGGCCTTGGTGAGGCCCACCATGGCGTGCTTGCTGGTGACGTAGCCCACGAAGCCCCAGTGGGCGGCCCAGCCCACGATGGAGGCCACGTTGATGATGTGGCAGCCGCCCTTGGCCTTCATAATGGGGGCGACCTTCTGGGAGAGGAGCAGGGCGCTGGTGACGTTCACGTTGATGGCCTTCAGGAACTCCTCGGGAGTGATATCGGAAAACTGGGCCAGGGAAAGCATGCCCGCGTTGTTCATCAGGATGTCCACGGTGCCGTAGGCGGCCATGGCGGCGTCGAAAATCTTTTGGGGAGCGGTGAGGTCGCTGGTGTCGGCGATGACGCAGATGGCTTCGCCGCCCTCGGCCTTGATCTTGTCCACGACCGCCTGCGCCCGCTCCGCGTTGCGGCCGGTGACGACGACCTTCGCGCCTTCCTTGGCGAAGAGATAGGCGGTCTCCCGGCCCATGCCGGAGGTGGAACCGGTGATGATGGCGACTTTCCCGTCGAGCTTACCCATGTCTTTGTTCCTCCTAATAAATAATAAGTATATCGTTTTCGCGGCTCCAGGCCGCCGGTTTCCCGTTCCGATCGCCATCATGCTAACAGGATTTCGGTTTTCTTTCAATTCGCACGAATGACAATCTTTTCCGGAAATTGGGCAAAGTTTTCGTCATGCCGCAAAAAAAGGATGAAAAAACCGCTCTTTTCTTGTATAATAGCCGAAACCGGAGCGCTTATGCGGAGGCGGTGCTGCTTGTCCCTGGCCGAAAAAAAGCTGTTCCTGCTGGATATGGACGGCACGATCTATCTCAGCGACCGCCTCTTCGAGGGGGCGGCGGAATTTCTCAGCCTGGTGAAGGCCCGGGGCGGCCGCTGCGTGTTCCTCACGAACAATTCCTCCCGGGGCACGGAAGCCTATATCGAGAAGATGGCCCGCTTGGGCGTCGCGACGGGGCCGGAGGACTACCTCACCAGCGCCGACGCGGCCATCCGCGGCCTGCTTCGGCGGGGCGACGGGCTCCGGTGGTACGTCTGCGGCACGGAATCCCTGAAGGGACAGCTGCGCACCGCCGGCATCCCCGTGGCGGAAACGCGGGAGGAGGCCGGGGGCGTGCTCCTGGGCTACGATACGGAGCTGAGCTACCGGAAGCTGGAGGACTGCTGCATCCTGCTCAGCGGCGGCGCCGCCTACGCCGCCACCCATCCCGACCCCGTCTGCCCCACCTGGTACGGCAGCGCCCCGGACTGCGGCAGCGTGATCGAGCTGCTCTTCACCTGCACCGGGCGGCGGCCGGAGGCGATCTTCGGCAAGCCCCGGCCGGACATGGCGTATATGGCCATGGAGAAATTCGGCCGCACCGCCGCCGAGACCTGCCTCATGGGGGACCGGGTCTATACGGACATCGCCTGCGGCGTCAACGCGGGCATCGACACGATCTTCGTCCTCTCCGGGGAGGGGACCGAGGCGGACGTGGAAAAATACGGCGTCGTCCCCACGTGGATCTATCCGGACGTGGCGGCGGTGCTGAGAGAACTCAGCAAGGAGTGAGGGACATGAAGCTCAACTACAGGCGCACGATCTGCGTCGGCTTTGCTTTCTTTCTCATCTGCGCGTTCTGGCAGGCCTACGACACCACCATTCCCCTGATCCTCACCAACAAATTCGGCATGAGCCAGGGTCTCAGCGGCGTCATCATGGCCCTGGACAACGTCCTGGCCCTCTTCCTGCTGCCCCTGTTCGGCGCCCTGTCGGACAAGCACCGGGGCCGCTTCGGCCGGAGGACCCCCTTCATCGTGGCGGGGACCTTGGCGGCGGCCGTCGCCTTCGTGCTCCTGACCGCGGCGGACAACGCCCAGCTGAAGAATCTGGGCGGCGTCGCCAGGATCGACGATCCCGCCGCCCTCTCGGCCGTCTATGAGGCGGAGGGGCAGGAGACCCTTCTCACCCCCGATGGGGAGCGCTTCGTGCTGGCGGAGAAATTCAGCGAGGAGGAATTCACCGCCATCCGCAGTCAGATCGTCAGCGGAGAGAAGACCGTCGCCAACCCGGATTATACGAATTACGTAGTCCCCGCACGGCAGGCCTACGCCCAGAACGTGACCCGGCACAGAACCGGACCTTTGGTCCGCTTCGTGATCCTGCTGCTGGCGGTGCTCCTGAGCATGGCGGTGTTCCGCAGCCCGGCCGTGGCCCTTATGCCGGACGTGACCATGAAGCCTCTCCGGAGCAAGGCCAACGCCGTCATCAACCTCATGGGCTCCTTCGGCGGCATCCTGGTGCTGGTCCTGGGCATCGCCTTCTCCACCAGCTCGGTGAAAAACTCCCTCATGAGCTACACGCCCTTCTTCGCCGTGGTGGCCGGGATCATGCTCATTGCCCTGGGGATATTCCTCATCACGGTGAACGAAAACCGTTTCGTGACGGAGATGCAGGAGGACAGCCGCCGCTTCGGCATCCGGGAGGACGAGGAGACGGAGACCGGGGAAAAGCGGCGGCTGGGTCCCGGGGAAAAGCGCAGTCTCCTGTTCCTGCTGGCCAGCATCGTCCTCTGGTTCTTCGGCTACAACGCCGTCACCAGCAAGTATTCCGTCTATGCCGCCAACATCCTCCACAAGGACTATAACCTCACCCTCATCATCGCCCAGGCGGCGGCCATCGTTTCCTACCTTCCCGTAGGCATCGTCGCCAGCCGGGCGGGCCGGAAAAAGACCATTCTGGCCGGCGTGGTGATGCTGGCTGTGTCCTTCGGCGCGGCCGCCTTCCTGCGGGACGGGAGCCCCACCCTGCTGATGAACGCGCTCTTCGCCCTGGCGGGCGTCGGTTGGGCCACCATCAACGTCAATTCCTTCCCCATGGTGGTGGAAATGGCCTCCGGCTCGGACGTGGGCAAGTATACCGGCTTCTACTACACCGCCAGCATGGCCGCCCAGGTGGCCACGCCCATGGTTTCCGGCTTCCTCATGGACAAGCTGGGCATGACGGTGCTCTTCCCCTACGCCGCCGTCTTCGTGGTGCTGGCCTTCATCACCATGCTGGCCGTGCGCCACGGGGATTCCCGCCCCGAAGCGAAAAAGGGCCTGGAAGCAATGGATGTAGACTAAGCAACAATTAACGGTTAATAGTTTACAGTTAACATAATCAGCACGCCCCTATGTTAACTGTTAACTGACGACTGACAACTGTGTCCGGGGTGTTTTTATGCGTCTGCTTGCGCAGATCCTGTTTATTGCCGCGCTGCTCGTCTGCCTGTACGGGCTGTTTCTGCTTCTGCTGCGCTGTCGGCGGGGAAATCCCCGCTGGGCGGGGCTGGAGGGCCGGCGCTACGCCCACCGGGGCTTTCACGACAAGCCCGCCATCCCCGAGAACTCCATGGCCGCCCTTCGCCGGGCGGTGGAGAACCGCTGAGGAGCGGCGCGGGACGTGCACCT
>JAEEGH010030134.1_pt1 | contig 10563 bp, 7 predicted proteins | sample 9134181 | NCBI WGS metagenome assembly JAEEGH01 (sample SAMN16246544, study PRJNA631951) | gut metagenome | biome: gut microbiome; feature: rumen; material: DP-attached | host: Bos | place: Iran: Karaj | collected 2018-10 | reverse complement strand
AAAACGCTATGCCTTTCATTTAGTTATCCTCTTTAAACATATTCAACTTGAAGAATTTTGAGTTGCTGAATCCCGCGTATTCAAATTCGTCAAACAACTCCTTGGTGTTTTGTTTGTTGTAGAATACAGCGCGACCGTCTTCACGTACTATTATCTGCCAATAGTCGATGTCGATACAGTTCATTACATTCTCGTCGTTTGTGGTCATTATGAGTTGGATTCCGTTGTCAGTGGCTTTTTGTTTGATAAGTGCGATAATTTTTTTTGAACGATCGAAATCAAGACCTTCTCCAATATCGTCGATTAGTATGCACGTAGATGTTTTGCGCAAGATTGCATACTCTATCTGTATCAACAGCGAAAATGCCCTGAACATTCCTGACGACATTTCAGTTTGGTCGGTGTATCCGGCAAGGCGGTCTTCGTTTACAGCCATTACTTTTGCATTGAGTGTGGGATGGTGGATGTCTTCTATGGAAAGACCCGAAATGTTGTAGTTGATTGCTTTGGCGTCGTCAATAATTTTGCCAATGAAGCCATCATCGTGGGCGCATCCTTGACTGAACATATCGGCGACGCGTGAGGATTCTTTTACGCTTATGTTTTCGTTGTTTTGTAACTCTCTCGCTCCTTCTTTGATGCCTATATTTTGTCCCATCTTGGTGCTGAAAGAGAAATGATTGAGCCATCTGCCCCAATTTTGGAGCGGCGTGAGGTAGGGATGTTGTAGTGTATCCTCTCGTGTTACGGCAAGTGTGCTTTCGCCTGTCGCAAATTCTATCATTTCCCCGATGTTGGAGTATCGGATTGTGCCATTCCCGTTGGTACGTTGGATATGGGGCGTGCCGTCGATGCTAAGATTTTCTTCTGTGATTTTACCTTTTTGGAATGTAAGACAGTAATTATACAACTTATCTTCGTCTTCAAATGTTACGTCAAATGAAGCCGTGCTATATAGGAGTTTACTTGGAATTGTCTCGCCGCAAAGTAAGTCTGCCAATGTCCTGACGACTCTCACGACACTTGATTTGCCCGCCGCGTTTTTGCCTACAATAAGGTTGACATCCTGCAATTCGATGGGTTGCGACCCTTTGGCACAGATTTTCCACTCCCTGCCGTAATGCTCTTGGTTATAGTATATTGTTTTCAGTTTCATAGTCTATTATTTTTTGTTAAAAGGGACAGTTTGTACTTTATTTTGAGTAGTACTGTCCCCACTGACGTTGTTCTATAACATTAGTATTCCAATATTATTACATCGCCATCTGTATGCTTGATTGCATCAGCGTATGCTTTGTCAATGTTATATTGGCTAATGTCAATCAGAACCATACGGTGTTCACAGGTGTCAGTCTGTGAAATCGTGATATTTATTTTCATTGTTGAATATCAAAAAATCCTTGTTCTGTTGGAATGTGGTTCTGATTGGTGCAAATGTATATATTATATTGAAACTGACAAAATTTTTAGATAAAAAATGCCGCACAAAATGATGTACGGCATTTTTATTTGATGCAAAACCTCAATCCCTTATTTCAAGTACGAGGAGTACGAGATTGATTGGTTGTTATAGACCTTGTTGATGACGTCGGCGAAGAGGTTGGAAACTGTGAGCACTTCGATTTTGTCGCAGGGCTTTTTGAGCGGAATGGTGTCCGTTACGTAGAGTTTGGTGAGTTTTGAATTCTCGATGCGGTTGTACGCCGGACCCGAAAGTATCGGGTGCGTGATGATGGCGCGTACAGAGAGCGCACCGTTGTCCATCATCAGGTCGGCGGCCTTGGCGAGAGTGCCGGCGGTGTCGATGATGTCGTCAACGATGATTACGTTCTTGCCCTTGACGTCGCCAATGATGGTCATCTCGGCAACTTCGTTGGCCTTCTCGCGGTATTTGTGGCAGATAACCATAGGTACGCCGAGGAAGTGGCTGTACTTGTTGGCACGCTTGCTGCCGCCGATGTCGGGCGAGGCGATGACGAGGTTTTCGAGTTTGAGCGAGTTGATGAAGGGTACAAAGATTGTTGACGCCGCCAAGTGGTCCACGGGGATGTCAAAGAATCCCTGAATCTGTTCGGCGTGGAGATCCATTGTGATGATGCGGTCAACTCCCGCAGTGGTGAGGAGGTTGGCGATGAGTTTGGAGCCGATTGCAACCCTTGGCTTGTCCTTGCGGTCTTGACGCGCAAAACCGTAATAGGGGATTACGGCGGCGATTTTGTAGGCGGAAGCGCGGCGCGCTGCGTCTATCATCAGAAGGAGTTCCATAAGGTTGTCCGCCGGCGTGAAGGTGGATTGCACGATGAACACATACGCGCCGCGTACCGTCTCTTCGAGGCAGGGTTGGTACTCGCCGTCGCTGTAATGGTTCATCGTTACATTACCGAGCGTGGTGCCGAATGCTTTGGCTATCTTCTCCGACAGGTACAACGACGATGTGCCGGAAAAAATCTTTATATTGGATGTTGAAGCCATTATGAAATTGATTATAAATTAACGGCTGATAGACAATCGCTTGCCTATCAGCCTGAATTTTGTTATTTTATTACGAAGTTTACCATCTTGCCGGGAACTATTATCACCTTGACTACGGTCTTGCCCTCCACTTGCTTGGAGAAACGCTCGTTTTCGCGAACTGCTTTCTCGATGCCGTCCTTGTCGAGGTCGGCGGGGAGGTCGAGGGTGAAGCGCGTCTTGCCGTTGAAGGCTATCGGGTAGCACTTTGTATTGTCAACGGTGTAAGCCTCAATCACTTCCGGGAACTGCGCGTCGAAGATTGTCGTGTCGTGTCCCAACTGATGCCACAACTCCTCGGCGATGTGCGGGGCGAATGGCGCGAGGGCTATCGTCATTGGTTCGAGGACTTTGCGCTTGTTGCACTTGGCGGCTGTCAGGTCGTTGACGGCAATCATCATCGCGGATACCGCTGTGTTGTAGTCGAGTGTGAGGATGTCCTGCTCCACTTTTTTGAGCAACTTGTGGAGGGTGCGGAGTTCTGCGTCGTTGGGCTCGTCGTCGGAAACGAGGAGCGAATCGTCTTTGCCGCCGAAGAACAGCCTCCAAAACTTCTTCAAGAACCTGCTAACGCCTTCGATGTTGCTTGTGTCCCAAGGCTTTGACTGTTGCAACGGGCCCAAGAACATCTCGAACAGCCTCAATGTGTCCGCGCCGTACTTCTCGACGATGTTGTCGGGGTTGACGACGTTGTACATCGACTTGCTCATCTTCTCGATGCCGTAGCCGCAGACGTATTTGCCGTCTTCGAGGATAAACTCGGCGTTGTTGTATTCGGGTCGCCAATTGCGGAACGCCTCGGTGTCGAGGATGTCGTTCTTGACGATGTTGACGTCAACGTGGAGTTCGGTGGTGTCGTATTGACCTTTGAGTCCGGCAGAAACGAATGTGTTGGTGTCCTTGATGCGATATACGAAGTTGCTGCGTCCCTGTATCATACCTTGGTTGACAAGGCGGCGGAAGGGTTCGTCCTTGCAGACGTAGCCGAGGTCGTAGAGGAACTTGTTCCAAAATCTCGAATATATAAGGTGTCCAACTGCGTGCTCTGTGCCGCCTACGTAGAGGTCAACATCCTGCCAATATTCGTCTGCCTCCTTGGAGACGAGTGCGTCGTTGTTGTCGGGATCCATATAGCGGAGGTAATATGCCGACGAACCCGCGAAACCGGGCATTGTGGATGTTTCGTAACGGTAACCATCCGCCGTCTGCCACTCTGCAACACGCGAAAGCGGCGGCTCGCCATCCTCTGTGGGCAGGAACGACGACACTTCGGGGAGTGTCAGCGGGAGTTTGTCGAGGGTGAGCATTTCGGCGTGTCCGTCCTTGTAATATACCGGGAACGGCTCGCCCCAATACCTCTGACGCGAGAATATGGCGTCGCGGATGCGGTAGTTGATTTTCCTGTTGCCAATGCCCATACGCTCCACTTCCTCGATTGCCTTCTTCTTGGCGGCGAGTACGTCGAGTCCGTTGAAGATGCCGGAGTTCATCATTATGCCTTCCTTGGCGTCGTATGATTGCTCCGAAATGTCTGCACCTTCGATGAGGGGTATGATGGGGAGGTTGAATTTCTTTGCGAAGGCGTAGTCGCGGCTGTCGTGCGCGGGTACTGCCATAATTGCGCCCGTGCCGTAGCCCGCCAATACGTAGTCGCTCACCCAAATCGGAATGTGGTCGCCGGTGAATGGGTTGACGGCGTATGCGCCTGTGAATTGTCCCGTGACGGTGTGAGTGTCGCTCATTCGCTCCAATTCGGTGCGCTTTGCCGCGCCCGCAACGTATGCTTCGACGGCGTCGCGACATTCGGGAGTAGTTATCTCCTTGACGTATGCCGATTCGGGTGCCAATACCATAAATGTTACGCCGTGTACCGTGTCGGCGCGGGTGGTGAATATTTTGAGTTTGACGTCGCTGTCGGCTACTTCAAAGTACATCTCGCAGCCTTCGGACTTGCCAATCCAATTGCGTTGCATATCTTTCAACGAGTCGGACCAATCGATGGTTTCGAGGCCTTGCAACAGCCTTTCGGCGTAGGCGGATACGCGGAGGAGCCATTGTTCCATCGGTTTCTGCACTACGGGATAGCCGCCGCGCTCAGATACGCCGTCTTTTACCTCGTCGTTGGCGAGCACCGTACCTAATTTGGGACACCAATTGACCATTGTTTTCGCCCTGTAAGCCAAGCGGTAAGCGTCGATTACAGAATTGCGTTCGCTTTCCTCCATTCCGTTCCAAACGGCTGCCGGGAATGTGGGCACGTCGGAGTGTGCGGCGTTGATTTTGGTGTTGCCGTTTTGCTCAAATTCGGCAATCAGGTCGGCTATCGGGCGTGCTTTTTGGGCGTCGTTGTCGTAATAATGATTGTACATCTGTATGAACGCCCACTGCGTCCACTTGTAATACTTGGGGTCGCAGGTGCGGAGTTCGCGGCTCCAATCGTAACAGAAGCCGATTTTTTTGAGTTGCGAGCGGTAACGGTTGATGTTTTGCTCGGTGGTAACAGCGGGGTGCTGCCCCGTCTGTATTGCGTACTGTTCGGCGGGCAGTCCAAATGCGTCGTAGCCCATCGGGTGCAGGACGTTGAACCCTTTGAGCCTCTTGTAACGGCTGTAAATGTCGGACGCAATGTATCCGAGCGGATGTCCTACGTGGAGTCCCGCGCCCGAGGGGTATGGGAACATATCGAGGACATAGAATTTAGGCTTGTCAGACTTGTTGCTGACCTTGTACGTTTGGTGGTCTTCCCAATATTTTTGCCAAAAGACCTCTATTTCACGGTGATTGTATTCCATTTGCTGTCTGTAATTTTGGATGTGCAAATATAGAGATAATTTTTGTGAATGGAGCAATTTTTGGCGGGAAAAATTTTTTAATATGATTTTTGATGATTATATTTGCAGTGTATTAAAATCAATAATTAGATTTATATGAATCCATTATTAATAGACAGTCATAAGTCTTATGCCCGAGAAGACCTTGTAGCAAGGGCGGAGGAGGGACGTCGGCAGATTGCAATGGGCAATTATTCCGATGTCGATGTCCTGTTGCGCGAACTTGACGAGGATTTCGAGGAGGACAACCGTGTTGCATTGGTTCCGTCAGATAATGAACTTGAATTGGCAGAAGTATGAAAATCGTTATCTATAATTCTGTACGGAAAACAATTCGTAAGACAGCAAGGTATATTCAAAAAGAATTCGGAGCGAAGTCGAGGTTGAAATTCATTGATGAAGTCAAGCACACAATGCAACTTCTTGTCACCAATCCTGAACTTGGTTCTGTGGAATTGTATCTTGAAGGTGCTCCTGTGCAGTACAGAAGTATTGTGGTGCAACGACTCAACAAAATTATCTATTGGATCAACGGTGATGTCATTGAAATAGTAGATTTTTGGGATTGTCGCCGAGATCCCGATGCATTGGCAAAGCCTCTGATGTAGAAAGCAAAACAATAAAAAAACATAGCAAGAATTTTTAGATGCAATCCATTATCGACATATTGGCGTGGCTCGACGGGTATATTAGCGTCCACCCTGTATTTATTTACACATTGCTCGGCACGGGCGTGTTCCTTACGGTGTACCTCGGATTTCCGCAGGTGAGATTTTTTGGCAAGGCGTGCAGGACGCTTCGGGGGCATTATGACCACGAACACCACGAGGGCGACGCATCGCATTTTCAGGCACTTTCTACGGCGTTGTCGGGCACTGTCGGCACGGGCAACATTGCGGGCGTGGCGATGGCGATACATTTGGGCGGACCTGCGGCGTTGTTTTGGATGATAGTGACAGCCCTTATCGGTATGGCGACCAAATACGGCGAGGTGACCCTCAGTCACAAATACCGCGAAAAACTCCCCGACGGCACTATGGCGGGCGGGCCGATGTTTTATATGGACAAACGCCTTAATATCAACATCAAAGGCCGCACCATCAAAACAGGACATTTAATAGCGATAATCTTTTCGGCGTGTACGGTGCTGTGCGCATTTGGCACGGGCAGCCTGCCGCAGATCAACAACATCGCCACCGCAATGCGCGACACATTCAGCATACCGCAGATAGTGAGCGGCGCGGTGCTTGCCGTGGCTCTTGCGGCTGTGGTTTTGGGCGGCATCAAGAGGATTGTCACCGTAACCGAAAAAATCGTCCCCTTTATGGCGATAGTATATTTTGTGGGCGCGATGGTGGTGATTCTCTATCACATCGACAATCTCTGGCCTGGCATCAAGTCTGTGGTCGGCGACGTTTTTACGGGCACGGCGGCAACGGGCGGATTCCTCGGCGGCACGGTGGCGTTGGCGATGTCGAGGGGCATCAACCGTGGATTGTTTTCTAACGAGGCGGGGCAGGGTAGTGCGCCTATCGCACACGCTACGGCTCGGTGTCAACTCCCCGCGCAGGAAGGCCTTGTGGCGATGCTCGAACCTTTTATCGACACGGTGATAATATGCTCGCTGACGGGATTGATGATTGTATCGTCGGGCGTTTGGAACCAAAAATTCCAAAACGACTTCCAACAGGCGGATATTATTGTCATAAACACCAACAGCAACGATGTCAACGTCTTGTGCGAGGCTATGCAAAGTGATGGTTCACGTTTTGAAGGCGTCATCGAGGTGGAGGACGGCAAGGCAAAGCCTGGCAATTGGACCCTGATACACGCGCAGTCGGTGGCTGAGGATATGGTTTTCAATAAGGACGGCAAGCCTTACAGCGGCAGTATCAACGTCGTGAAAGGCACGCCCGCGCTCAATGGCATAAAAATCAGCGGCAAATCACTGTTGCACAGTGCGCCGCTGACTATCAAAGCGTTTTCGTCGAGTTGGTTTGGCGGATTGGGCGATTACATAGTGGCGTTGTCGCTGTTGCTCTTTGCATTCTCCACGGCGATAGCGTGGTGCTATTACGGCGACAGGGCGATGATATTTATGTTCGGACAGAAATCCGTGCTGCCGTTCAGGATTGTCTATGTAATCGGATTCTTCATCGCGTCATTTGCAGACACATCCGTGATTTGGTACATCTCGTCTGTTGGCGTGGTGCTGATGTCTATGCCAAACCTGATAGGATTGCTGATATTGCATAAGGAATTGAAGGAAGAGACGAGGAAATTGACGGAGTGAAAATTTAACACAAAATTAACTTGCCCCATCCCAGAAAAAATCCTAACTTTGTTGCCGAAAACGAACTCAAAATACCATCAGATATGGAATACTACGACCCAAAGACCGACGTTGTGTTCAAAAAAGTGTTCGGTGAACATAAGAATTTGGCAATCAGTCTGTTGAATGCCGTCCTGAAATTGGAGGGCAAGCAACGGATTAATGATGTTGAGTATATGCCGTCGGAGATTATTCCGCTGAATGATGGACAAAGGCACAGCACCGTTGACGTCAGGTGCAAGGCGGGCGATGACGACTATTTCATCGTTGAGATGCAGATGTATTGGTCGTCCGACTTTTTGAACCGTGTCCTTTATAACTGCGCCAAGTTGTACGCCACGCTCTACAAGTCGGGCGTAAGGCATTACAGGCAAAAAAGGGTCTATTCCGTCAACATCCTCAACGACATCTATGAGAAAAAAGAAAAAAACAACTACCATTATTATACTTTTTCGGAGAAGGATGTCGAGAACCCACATACTATCCGTGGCATAGAGATAGTCTGCATAGAATTGCCCAAGTTCAAGCCGCAGGACAAGGCGCAGGGCAAGATGCTCAAACTTTGGCAGGAATTCCTGACCTCGATAAACGCCAAGACAAACGAAATATCCATATCCGACGAACTTTTTGAGAACGACGAGACCAAGGAGGCCCTCGAACTTTGCCGCAACCTTACGGAGGACGAACGCCGTCTTTATGAGAGCTTTTGGGAGTTGGAATCCATCAACGTCGATAGGGAGAAAACGGTACGCGCCGAGGGCGAGGCAAAAGGACGCGCCGAAGGCGAGAAGCAAGCAAAATTCGCCACTGCCCGCAAGATGCTTTCAAAGGGCTACCCTGCGGAGGTAATCGCCGAACTCACTGGCCTTGACGAATCCGAAATAGATAATATTAACTAATTGAGAATCAATACTATGGCACGAAACTTGCACACACACACACACACACACACACACACACACACAGGATCGCCGCTTAAACACCTCCTCTAAGGCTTTTTTTAGGGCGTTTTTGCCGTCCTCTCACATATACATAGAAAACACAGTCCCTTGCAGGGAAGCCCCTAAAATGGCTTTTCTGCAAGGGATTTTTGCGTATATACAGTATGCCAATCACGAAGGACGCAAAATTTTCGTCTCTACAACCGCGAATACAGTTAATCCTATTTATAAACATCTAAAATTCATTCAAGTAAAATGAAAGACAGATTCAATTCCGAGGTCGCAAATGGCGTGGCGACCGTCCAAGACAGGAGAAAATACGTCAGCCCTGAGATTGAGGTCATCAATCTCGACGAACAGCCGAAATTGCTGAGTGCAAGCGCAGTGCAGAGAAGTTTCGGCGCAGGACTTGGTGACGATGATGAAGAATCTTGGTAACAAAAAGGAGGACACAGCAATGAAAAAGACATTCTTGAAATTTATGCCCCTTGCGGCAGCAGTCCTTTTCGCAACATCTTGCAGCAAGAACGACGACAACGGAGGTGCGGCAGACATTGTGGAGCAGCCGTCAACAACAGAACCTGAGCAGCCTGCTGAGGAAATGGGCGGTGGCTATGTGAAAGTACCTTTTTCTGTGAAGGTGGACAACGGCACGGGTCTCTCGAAGATTTCGTATGAGGCTAAGGATGGCAGTTCGACCAAGGTTACCAGGAAGTTTGTCGATGGTGACAAAGAAACAAAACTGACCGTTACAAGTGTGGGTGGTAAGTCGGCTTATGCGATTCAGCCGTCCACCCTCACATTGGCATCAGACGACGACATCAATTTCTATTTTACAGGAGAAATAAGTGTTCTGTCGGACAGTTTGGATCGTTTCAATGGTTCTTCGGTCGATGATTCCCCAATCACTTTGACAGGTGTGTTTGGTACGGCTATTTCGGACGTCATAAACAGCACTACCTCGTTGGCAGACTTGATGAATAATTGCAATCATCAGTACAAGGGAGTCTTTTTGTCCTACCAGACAGATGCCATTCAGTTCATTGACCAGAACGCCTACCTCGCCGTTGCTCTTCCCGTAAAAGAATCGTCCGTAAGGATTAATAATACGGATTATTCATTGAACTGTGGCAGATGTTGGATTGCCTTCGACCCCACCGACACCAAAATCACAAGCGAAGCGTTGGGATTGTCGGAGAAAGTGGCAACCGCTGGCACGGTCTATACCGTCTATCGCAAGGCGTTCTCCGTGTCCGCCACCAAGAAAGTCCATTTCGCCCCTGGCAACTTGCAGTACAATGCTTCTGCGTCACCAAAATGGCGTTTCGCAGACAATCAGTACGATTATGTCGGCGGCACGGTAAGTGGCCAACACGTCGGCAATGTTAAGGTAGGAGAGACCGTTTGTACCAACAATGACCTCACTGGCCCTTGGATTGACCTCTTCGGCTGGGTCGGCGCGTCGTCCACTTGGACGGATGCGGCTATGTACGGCGTCACCACTTCTTATGACACCGACGCCGCCAATGGCTACGGCACTGGAACTGAATCTCTGAAATCAGATTGGGGCAAAGTATTCGGCGACGACAGCCCTTGGCGGACGCTCACAGGCGGTGACGACGGAGAGTGGAAATATCTTCTCGACACCCGTGGGGGCGAAGGTAAAGTCCGTTATGCCAAGGCGCAGGTGGCAGGTGTCAACGGATTGATAATCGTGCCTGACGATTGGAGCAAAAGCTCATATGAACTGCAATTAACCAATATGAAAAAATCCGCCTACACATCCAACACAATTGACGCGACAACGTGGAAAAATACCTTTGAGTCCGCCGGTGCGGTGTTCCTTCCCGCAGCCGGCCGCCGCGACAACTCGACCATCAGCAACGGGGGTCTCGTCGGCATCTATTGGTCGTCGTCCGTCTACAACGCGGAAAACGCCCACGACGTG
>JAEEGH010030132.1_pt1 | contig 10563 bp, 6 predicted proteins | sample 9134181 | NCBI WGS metagenome assembly JAEEGH01 (sample SAMN16246544, study PRJNA631951) | gut metagenome | biome: gut microbiome; feature: rumen; material: DP-attached | host: Bos | place: Iran: Karaj | collected 2018-10 | reverse complement strand
CTGTTTTGAAGCTTCGTGGTATCCCGTGACGCCGCCGAGTGTCCCGGGCGCATTTGACACGCAAAACTGGCTAAAATCGCAAAATTTGGCCGCATACGGCAAATTCAAGCACTGGAACGCGTTTCCAGGCGATTGGACGTTCGAACGCAGCTTTTTTAAGTTCCGGCAATTTATGCAGGCGAGATTCGCAAAGTTCCTCGACCCAGCCGAAACGGGACTCTTGATGGGGCTACTGGCAGGCGACCGCTCGGGGATTCCAGAAGTGCTGCGGAGCGATTTTCAGCGGTCGGGACTTGTACATGTACTTGCAATCAGCGGTTTTCACGTCGTCCTGCTTGCGGGAATGCTCATGATTTTCTTGAAAGCGACCGGGCTTCCGCATAAAGCGGTAACCATCATCGCCGTAACGCTCCTTGCGATTTACGTTCCCATCACAGGAGGCTCACCTGCAGTACGCCGTGCGGTCATGATGTTCGCCATTCCGCAAATTGGCACTTTATTCGGGAAACCCGCAAACACGCTCAACAGTCTGGGAGTCGCGTTGCTTCTCATCATTTTGCCAGAGCCAAGCGTCATCTGGAATCCGGGATTCCAGCTCTCTTTTGCCGCGACCGCAGGCATCATCATCGGTACACCGCACAACCCGACAATGCTTTTACCCGACAATTTCAAACAAAACAAGCTTTGGCAAAAGATTCAAGCGTTCGCCATCGATCCCACGTACGTGACGCTCTGCGCAACACTCGCGACAGCCCCGTTCCTCATCCATCATTTCAAGACGCTTTCGCCGTTCGCTTGGTTCGGGAACCTAATCATCGTGCCCGCGATTTCACTTGGCATGCAAGCGGGGCTTTTTGCACAACTTTCGCCCATTGACTTTATATGCGGAACATTTTGCGCTGCCGCGAGATTCTTTTTGAGGTTGGCATCGCTATTGACGCGAATACTCTCGGACTCTGCCGCCGCCTCGATGACCGTCGGACCGTTTTCGCCCGCAGTTCTGCTCGCGCTCGGATTCTTAATTCTGCTTTTGCCGGTTTGCTACAAGAATTACATCGCCCGCAAATACGCGTTTTTATGCATTTTAATTGCAGCCGCTTTGTTCTCGTTTGAAAGCTACAGCAAGGTAATGCACCCGTCATGGACGCTCACGACCATTGATGTCGGGCAAGGCGATAGCCACCTCGTCAAGACGCCATCCGGCAGACATTTTCTCATCGACGCCGGCGACAACAGCCGCCAAGATTCCGGCAAAGACATCATCGTTCCGTTTTTGCATCACATCGGTGTAAGCAAGCTCGATGCGCTCATCATCACGCACCCCGACAAGGACCATTTCGGCGGAGCCAAATCCATCCTGAAGATGTTCCCCGTCAAGGAACTTTGGACAAGCGATTGCTCCATGAAAGAAAGCAAACCCGATTGGCAACAAATTCTCAGCGAAGCACGCAAAAGGAACGTCCCCATCCGCAACATCCATCGCGGCATTCTGTGGAAAGAAAACTACTTCGAAATGCGGACAGTCCACCCGCGAAACGACGTTTGCGTCGAAGCGAACGAAGGGAGCATCACGCTTCGGCTCAAGGGGCTTGGGCATTCCGCCGTCCTCACCGGTGACCTCACCGTCAAAGGCGAAAAAGAAATTCTGAAAACAGACGCTTATCTGAAAAGCGACGTGCTAAAGCTTGGGCATCACGGCTCCAAAACATCCAGCAGCGTGCCGTTCGTGACAGCAGTTTCCCCCACGTACGCCATCATCCCGAGTGGTCGCAAGAACAGGTTCCGCCACCCGCACAAGCAAGTCACCGACCGCCTCGATTCGCTAAACATCCCCTACATCAACACAGCAAAAAAAGGGACGATAACATTCACGTTCGCCCCGGATTCAGTAAGCTATACAACGATGTGGGAGTGAGTTAGACGAAAGACGAGAGAACGCCCTTCGGGCTACAGACGAGAGAGGTTTTAGGTGGTAGGTTTTAGGGGTTAGGAAATAGTAGAAAGTGAACGGTTTACTGAAGCAGTCATCCTGGAGGGAGCCTTATTCAAATGCGAAGCCATTAATGTCTTTAGCCCCGAATTAAGGTTGGTGGGCCTGTCGAACCACCGAGCCGGGAGACCGATAGGATCCAGTAAAGTTTAGTGTTTAAGAGTTAGGTTATAGGGACTAATCTTTGAAAGATAAGCTATTTACTTGTTCCAGCACCCCCTATCTGGAAGAAAAATTTGCACTTAAAATCATCTGCAAAATTTTTCTCCAAACGAACGCCGGCTTCAAAATAATCAAAATAAACTGTTCGCATTGGGGACCACCGCAAACCAATATCATTCACGTATGTAAAACTGCGCAAATGAAATCCTCGTTCATAAATAACATGAGTGATAATATGACTTTGATCTGTCAATCCCAACCATGATTTAGGAACTAAAGGGATATAAAGGTTTCCGCACCAGGCATATACAGGAACTCCTAGAAGTATATAGCCCAACACTTCTAAAACCTTATTTGAAGGAGCATGTCCATCAAAAGCCCCAACAATTAAGCCCATCACTAAGGCTCCACCCAAAGAAAACAGAGCCTCATCAGAAACTTTATCAGGATCAAAGCTAACATGAAGTGGATCAAATCCAAAATAGATATCAAATAAATTACCTACATGGAAAGCGTCCGCTTCAGTTCCTGAACGAATATCAAACAGAGATATTTCCGCAGTAGTCGAATACACATAAGAAGCATGAAAAGTCATTCCATAAGGCAAATAGCTTTCTTTAATCGAATCTTCGCCCATGCCATTACAGCAAAGAACAAGAACTAGCAAGCCTATAAGGATTCTTTTCATACAATTTATTAAAAACTACTTTGCATGCGAGAAATCTTACTTCTTCAAGCATTCCAGTGCAACGTCGTGCAATAGGCCGTTCGTCGCGATGCTCGTGAAACCCTCGTAAATCGGAGCCGTCGGCTTGCCGTTGGCATCAAAGAGCTCGGTCTTACCGTCAATGGTACTGAACTTGCCGCCCGCTTCCTTCATCAAGAGCGGGAACGGGGCAATGTCCCACAGCGAAACGACCGGATCCACCATGATTTCGGCACGGCCTGCGGCCACAAGGTAATAGCCGTAGCAATCGCCCCAACCGCGATGCAAGCGAGCACTACGGCGGAGTTTCGTAAAGCCTTCGCCAAAGCCCTTGTCTTCCATCGTGTTGACCGTTCCCGAAAGCACAAGCGCATCGCTCAACCGCGACACCTTCGAAGCGCGAACTTCGCGACCGTCCAAAAAGGCGCCGCCGCCATTCACTGCCCAAACAGCACTTTTCATCGCCGGCAAACGAATCACGCTTGCAATCGGAACGTTCTTGCGATAAAGCGCAATCAGCGTTCCGAACAAAGGCACACCATGGATAAACGATTTCGTCCCGTCAATCGGGTCAATCACCCACTGGTATTCCGCATCCGGACTTTCAATGCCGAATTCTTCGCCAACGACGCCAAAGCCGGGCGTTTCCTTCGCCCAGAATTTGCGGGCAAGTTCTTCCGTCCCCTTGTCCGCAATCGTCACGGGAGTCTTATCCGCCTTCCATTCGACGCCAACATCGTTCTGGTAAAACTTGAGGATGTTCTCTTCGGCAAGTTCAGCCGTCTTGAGCGCAATCTTCAAGAGTTCCAGATTCTCGGGAGCGACACCGGCCTTTGCAATTTCGCGATTTTCCATAGCAAGCTCCTAGCCAACCCACTTCTTGACAAGCGAAACGAGGAGTTCGTTCTCTTCGGGCTTGCCGACCGTGATGCGGATGTGTTCCGGCATTCCAAAGCTCGTAAGACCACGGACAATCATGCCGTTCTGTTCCAAGAACGCAACAAGTTCCTTTGCACGTTCACCGATGCGCACGCAGATAAAGTTTGCCTGCGTCGGGAGCACCTTGAAACCAAGCGCACCAAGTTCGCGATTCAGGTATTCAAAGCCAACAGCGTTGTTCTTGCGTGTCGCTTCAACGTGAGCGGTATCGGCAAGAGCAGCCACAGCCGCCACCTGAGCGGCCTGGTTCACGTCAAACGGCGGCTTGATTTTCCACATGGCACGAACAACTTCAACACTTGCCATCGCATAACCCACACGGAGTCCAGCCAAACCGTAAATCTTGCTGAAGGTGCGGTTGAGGAACAAGTTCGGGTATTCCGAAAGCAGCGGAGCCATCTTCGGATAATCTGCAGCCGTTGCAAATTCAGCATAGGCTTCGTCCAAGAACACGAGAACGTTCGACGGCACTTTCGCAAGGAAGCTGCGAATTTCCGCTTCAGTGTAATAGTGACCAGTCGGGTTGTTCGGGTTGCAAATAAAAGCCACGCGAGTCTTGTCATTGACGGCAGCCGCGAGCTTATCAAGGCTAGCCTTTTCTTCGCCTTCACCAACGCCGATAAAATCAGCTCCATTCGAAAGCGTCGTAAACTTATAGACGGAGAACGTCGGCGTAATGCCCACGCAATTGTCGCCCTGACGGATAAAAGCCTTGCCCACCATGTCGATAATTTCATCGGAGCCGTTACCAATCACAATCTGGTTCGTCGAAACTCCATACATTTCAGCAATCGCATCAATGAGCTTCGGAGCATCGCCGCGCGGGTACAAGTGCAATAAATTCGCAATTTCATGGAACGCTTCCACCGCTTTCGGGGAAGCACCCAACGGATTTTCGTTAGACGCAAGCTTTACAACATTCTTAAGACCATAACGTTCACGAATTTCGTCGATGGACTTGCCCGGGACGTAATCGGAAAGTTTTGAAAGTTCTGGACGCGGTTCTACCACAAATACCTCCATTTTACGCATGTAAATTTAGCTTTTACCGAGCGATTTATCTAACTTTGGTAATCATGAGACGCCTTCTTTGCCTATTATTTGTCATCCTTGCAACAAATGCTTTCGCACTGGACCACTTATGGGACATGCGCTACACTTTTGGCCCCGAAAGCCGCCCCTCCCCCAAAATCGGTGTAGGTCTCGGAATTCGGTCCGCATTCAATTCAGACGTTCTGTTTCCGCTCAATTTCACGACACGACTCAACAAACAATTTGACGTCGGTGCGAAACTCGACGTCAATACTTACAACAAATTAGACAATAGCCGTACAGCCCTAGACCTTGGAGGCCGCTACCGCTATAAACCCAGTTCCTTTATCGCATTGGACGGTTATCTGGACTTAAGCGACGTCAATGCAAGCGCTGTCGTTTTCACCATTGGAACACAAAATTTTATTTCTAAATGTTTTGCGAACTACTACGAGCTCCGTGCAGGTTTTCTCGATGGGGCAACAGGCGAAGATGGTTACGTAAAGTTCTCGGCATCCATGATCCCGACCATTGTTTTCGGACAAGTTCTTCGCTTATTCATTGAAGTCACGTCTTCCACAAGTGTCGGGAATTTCCGCGATGACTTCATGGTCGATATCATCCCGAAAATCGAACTGACGTTCGGCGGCACGCATGTCCGCATCGACTTCGATGTCGGCGTCATGCAAGAAAAGAACAACGACGTAAAGACGATAGGTCTCTACGTCATGACAGCTCTTTAATTAGACGAGAGAACGTTCGCAAAGCTCGCTTTAGACGAAAGACGAGAGAAAAAAGCAATCGTAATTTCGTAGTCTAACTAACAATCTTTCGTCTCTCGTCTGTAGCACCAAAAGTGCGTTCTTTCGTCTATTACTTCACCACAAACATTCCGTTCTGGTAATCGACTACGGCGGGCTTTGCGGCACTTACAGTGCCCGAGAGTATCGCGTGGCTCAACGGACGTTCAATGTTGCGTTCGATGTAGCGCTGGATCGGACGTGCACCGAATTCCGGCTGGTAAGCGCCTTCCGCAATCGCATCAAGCGCCGCATCCGAAAGCGTAAGCACCAAGTCCTGACGGGCCGCGCGGTGCGCCAAATCCGCAAATTTGAGTTTCACGATTTCGCGAATCTGCTTTTTCGAGAGGCTCTGGAACACAAGCACTTCGTCCAAACGGTTCAAGAATTCCGGGCGGAAGAACGCGTGCAAGTCGGCTTCGACATCCGCAAGCGCAACCTGCGGCGGTTCACCGTTCTTGGCGCTAGCCGCACTCAAGCGGAACTTCTCGGCACCCAGATTCGAGGTCATCAAAATCAAGGTGTTCTTGAAGTTCACCGTACGGCCCTTGCCGTCCGTCAAACGTCCATCGTCAAGCACCTGCAACAGCGTATTGAACACGTCAGGGTGCGCCTTCTCGATTTCATCGAGCAGAATCACGCAGTACGGATGCGTACGCACGGCTTCGGTCAACTGGCCACCTTCTTCGTAGCCCACGTATCCCGGAGGAGCACCAATCAAACGGCTTACGCTATGCTTTTCCATGTATTCGCTCATGTCGATACGGACAAGTGCGTTTTCGCTATCGAAAAGTTCCACAGCCAAAGCCTTCGCCAGTTCCGTCTTACCCACGCCCGTCGGGCCCAAGAAGAGGAAACTGCCAATCGGCGCGTTCTCGCGACTAAGGCCGCTACGGTTACGCAGAATAGCTTCGGACACCGCTTCCACAGCTTCGTCCTGGCCAATCACGCGGGCGTGCAGACGTTCGTCCAAGTGCAACAACTTCGCCTTTTCACCTTCGCAAAGCTTTGTCACCGGAATGCCCGTCCAACGGCTCACCACAAGCGCAATCGTCTCTTCGGTGACTTCTTCGCTCAAGCCGCCTTCTTCGGCACTCTTGCGGAGCGCTTCAGTCTTTTGAGCCAATTCCTTCTCAATGTTCACAATCTTGTTGTACTTGAGTTCGGCAGCGCGGTTCAAGTCGTAACGAGCTTCGGCCTGTTCCATCTCGTCCTTTGCCGCCTTCAATGATTTCTTCAAGTCTTGCACTTCGGCAAATGCGGCACGACGGTCTTGCCAGCGTTCCTGCATCTGCTTGACTGCAGCATCAGTCACAGCCAAATCTTCACGGAGTTCTTTCAAGCGCTTCACGCTATTTGCATCAGTTTCCTTCGACAAGGCCTGCTCCTCGATTTTCATCTGGAGTTCCTTACGCTGCAAGGTATCGAGCGCTTCCGGTACCGTGTCCATCTGCGTTTTCACAAGGCTTGCGGCCTCGTCAATCAAGTCAATGGCCTTGTCCGGCAAGAACCTATCGCTAATATAACGGTTCGAAAGTTTCACAGCGGCCACGAGAGCGTTGTCGTGCAGACGCACGCCATGGTGGGCATCAAAGCCGTCCTTAATGCCACGCAAGATGGAAATAGCTTCGTCTTCGCTCGGTTCCGAAACCTGCACCGGCTGGAATCGACGTTCCAAAGCGGAATCCTTTTCGATGTACTTGCGGTATTCCTGAGTCGTCGTCGCACCAATGCAATGGAGTTCGCCACGAGCGAGCTTCGGTTTGAGCATATTGCCCAAGTCCATCGAGCCTTCGGTCTTGCCCGCCCCCACAATGTTGTGGAGTTCATCGATGAACATCAGCGTATTGCCATCTTCTTCAATCGCATCAATAACAGCTTTGAGTCTTTCTTCAAAGTCACCACGGTATTTTGCACCCGCCATCAAGGCAGACAAATCAAGCGCAAAAACCTTCTTACCCTTCAACGCATCCGGCACATCACCACGATAAATACGTTCAGCAAGGCCTTCGACAATAGCGGTCTTACCCACGCCCGGTTCACCAACCAAGCACGGGTTATTCTTTGTCTTACGGCTCAAAATCAAAATCACACGACGAATTTCTTCTTCACGGCCAATCACCGGCGAGAGCTTTCCATCTGCCGCCATTTCGACAAGTTCACGGCCATAAAGTTTCAGCGGAGACTGTTCCTCGGCATTCGCGGCACCCGCAAACGGATCCGAAAGCCACGTTTCCACCACTTCGGTCGAACCAAGAGCATCTTCAAAGACCTTCGCAAGTCCGCGGTCGCCCGAGAACTTCATCAATGCCACAAGCAAATCGCCCGGCGTCACCATACGGCTCACCTGACGAGCCGCCTGCACAGCGGCACGCAAAATGCGGTTCAAGTCGCTATCCGGTTCCACATCCGGATTCACGCCTTCCATGCGCGGAATTTTCTGTACGAACGGCTCCAGTTTGCCACGAAGTTCATTGGTTTTCGCCCCCTTGGACTTATAAAGTTTCTTCAAGGTTGCATCAGGACCTTCAACAAGGCCAACAGCCAAATGAGCCGCCCCTAGGTAGGAATGCGAGCAACGGTCACGCAAACTCTGCGCTTTCGCCAAGACCTTTTCAGCATCATTAGTAAAATCGGACATATAACACCTTCTTTTTTTTATCGCCCTACTCTTGCAAATAGCATGCCAAAAACAAGAATCTCCCCTAAAGTCCCTTTTTTTAACGAAAAAAGCCAATTACACCAGCAAAGGATTTCAAAAAAAGCCATTATTTGTTTCAAAACTAAAGGTTTCCAGCATTTTTTTGAAACAGAGTTCCGTTCCTTTTCCACAGTCTATATAAATTCACTAAAAAACGCCATTTTTACTCAAAATTCGCCATTTTTCAGTAAAAAAAGTGCGTTGTAAGCGTTGTAAACCTTTACATCGGAAAAGTACCAAAAAATTCTACTTATATTCCAATTTAAACTATTTTATAAATACAAAACCAAACATCCCATACACCAAAACAACGGCACCTCTTCCGAGATGCCGTTGTTTCTTTTTTATCCACCCCTCTTGCTTTATTCGAAATAGTTTTGTAGTTTATCCGGTATTCCATTGTATTTGATGTATGGGAGGTTTCATCATGTTCGTAAAAAAGATTCTTTTAGCGTTATCCATTTTAGCAGGCCTTGTTACAGCTGGTGAAACCTCATGGAAAACATTTGATGTAAAAATCGGTCCCTATATTGCAGAACATTCCGATTATTCAACCTCTGCATTTGGGCTAAATCTACAAATCGTCAAACCCATCACTCCCTATTTGGCCGCAGGCATCACTTTCGACGTAAACTCAGCTCTAACGTCAGCTACAGATTGCAATCAATACAAATTCAAAGAACTTAACGAAGGCTTGTTAATCCACTTCAATGTACCCCTAGCCAAGTACGTTTCCCTAACATCCAATTTCATGTTCCTGGTCATGTTTCGCGATGGAACAGTCGATTATAGCAACGGCGGCGTACTATACGCTATAGACGCCTTCGATATGGACGGGAACGAGATTAAAGTTTATCCACGTGAAAATGACGATGAAGACGGAGATTTTTATGAAGAGTCCTTTGCTTTTCGCTCCAATATCGGCATCAAGTTTCACACTTTGAGCGAACGCTTCGGTATAGAATTTTATCCCATCGATTTCCAAATCGAAGCAACAACGCGTTACACCATATCGCTTAATGCCGTATTCCGCGTATTCTAGAGTTTTATGACAACCCATAATACACAAAGCCCTCTTTACGAGGGCTTTTTCATTTTCATGGGTTGGGGCGCAATTACCGCCCCCCAACTAGAATTTGATCGACTTTTATGGAGGGTTGTCCGACGGTCACAGGCACGTGTCCCGACGAGGCGCCGCATACGCCAGCAGCCTGCTCGAAGTCCGTCCCGACCATGCTGATGCGCGGCATGATTTCGTGGCCTTTGCCGATAAGTGTCGCACCGCGAACAGGTTCGCAAATCTTGCCGTTACGGATAACATAGCCTTCATCCACGGCAAAGTTGAATTCGCCTGTCGCCGGATTCACGGAACCACCCGCCATACGAGCGGCATAAAGACCGTTATCCACGCTAGCAATCATGGAATCGAGCGTATCCTTACCCGGAGCGATAAACGTATTGCGCATGCGACTTACAGGCGCATACTTGTAACTTTCACGGCGGGCACTTCCCGTGCGGGCAATTCCCACTTCCATGGCTCCCACGCGGTCGCTCATGTAGGTCTTCAAGATTCCATTTTCGATAAGTGTCGTACGCTGTGTAGGCGTTCCCTCGTCATCGTACTTGAGGCTGCCCCACACGCCGTCCATCGTCCCATCGTCAATCGCCGTAAGGCACGGCTGACCGATGGCTTCGCCAAGCTTTCCGCAGAACGGGCTTGCCTGCCGACGAACCGACTCCGTCTCTAGCGGGTGCCCGCAGGCTTCGTGAAAAATCACGCCGCCAAAGCCATTGCCCATCACGACTGGCATCTGGCCACCGGCAATGTAACCGGCATCGAGCATGCGAAGCACACGTTCACCACATTCCGTAGCTAACGTTTCCGGAGAATAGTTTGCCAAAATTTCATAACCACCGAGGGCTCCCGGCGCTTCGTGCGTCGTCAAGCGTTCGGTGCCGTCCGTTGCTGTCACATTCACATTCACGCGCAAACGGCCACGGGTCATTTCCAAATGCAGACCTTCGCTATTTAAAAGCGAAATCGAGGTGCAGCTATCCGTCACACTGGCACCCACCTGCGCAATTTTCGGCGAAAGCGCACGAGCAGCCTTGTCCGCACGGAACAAGAAGTCCTGCTTTATCGCCTGGCCAAGCACACGCGGATCCTTATAGGCAGCCGCATTAAAATCACAGACGCGCTTTTCGGGAGCAAATTCAAACGGCTTCGTAGCAG
>JAEEGH010030131.1_pt1 | contig 10564 bp, 7 predicted proteins | sample 9134181 | NCBI WGS metagenome assembly JAEEGH01 (sample SAMN16246544, study PRJNA631951) | gut metagenome | biome: gut microbiome; feature: rumen; material: DP-attached | host: Bos | place: Iran: Karaj | collected 2018-10 | reverse complement strand
GTGCGACATGGCATCGGCCAATGCCACTGCATCGCCAATCGGGACAACGGTGCAGGCGCCAGGGATGCGCACGCTCTGGGGAACGGCCTCGGTCGTGACGACGGGCAGACCGCTGCACATCGCTTCAAGCAGGACGAGTCCCTGCGCCTCGCAGCGCGTCGGCAGCACCAGTGCATTGCTTTGCCACAGGATGTCGCGCACGCCGTTTTTGTCGAGTTCGCCGTGGAGGGTGACTTCGCGTTTTGGGAAGAGTGCGCGGAGTGATTTCGTGCCGCGTCCGGCAATGTGCAGCTCAGCGTTATGGTCGGCCAACCAGTTGTCTTTCAAGGCATCGGCCAACACATCGAACCCCTTGCCCTTCACGTCGGCACGCGCAAGACAGACGAAGCGGAAGGGGCGGTTCTTGTTCGATGAGCCATCGGCCACAATGCCCTTCTTTCGTGCGAAGAAGTTGACATCGACGATGTTCGACACGGTGCGGAAACGGTATTTGTCGCCGAAAAACGGACGCAGGTCCTCGACCAGCTCGTCGGCCACGGGGATGACGCATTGCGCCGATTCCATTGCCTCGCGGATGAGCGGTCGCGCCCACGGACATAGCTCCCAGTTCGGCCCGAAATCGCGTCGGTAGAGGATGGAACTGAGATGCTCGGTCACGTAGTAGGGGATGCCCTCGTGCATGGACAACTGCTGCGCCGCAACGCCCGCCCACTTCGAGCAATGGGCATGGATGAGGTCAGGTCGGCCGAAGCGTTCCTTGTAGTCGCGGTACATCGACAAGACGCGTTCGACCCATCGCTGCTGGTTCAGACGCACCATTTTCGGCACGCCATGCACGAACGAGAGGTAACATTCGATGCCGTCGATGTCTTCCCACCAACAGCCGCGCGGCGAGTTGAAGTAGAAGAAACGGTCGGTCGAGATGGCCAATTGCGTACACGATAGGATGCGCACGTCGTGCCCCAACGACTTGAGAGCGCGCGACTGTTCGAGGCAGAAGTTGCCTCCATGCGGTCGAAAAAATGATGGTAATTCAAGAATATGCACGAGAATCCTTTGGATAAATATTAAATTCTAAATATTAAATTTTTTGGGCCAATGTATCATTCTCCTCCCCTCGGGGAGGTCGGGAGGGGGTCAGTTCTGTTATCCTCTCGATGAACATCGGCCACGAATTTTCTTCGATGAATTTCCAACGGGCTTCATCGTCGATGCGCCATTCCGATTGCAGGATTGCGGCCAATTCCTCGTCGTTGCGGTAGGTGCGGCACATGCCCATTTCGGCCAAATCGCGGAATGCGCCACGGTCGGGGCCGACGGGATTGCCGCCCATCACGACGGTGTCGATCAGCGCGCCGGAACTCGACACGCATTCGCCGATGTAGGGGAAAACAACCAAACGGCTGCCGCGGCATCGCTCGGCAATCTCGTCGAACGTCGCTACGCGATTTTTGAACGTAATCCGCTCATTACAAAGGCTTTCAATGCGCTGCGCAAGTGCGAAATCATCACATCGGCCAACCACATCGACGGTCAACGAGCCACGTTGGACAAAATCATTGGCCAGAAACTCCGCCACGCCCTTGTAGGGCAGCACTTTTCCCCAGATGAAGACGTCCGTATCGGTTTCGTTTGTGTCCGATAGCTCGGTTGCGGCCAATGGCACAGGCGCGACGGGATGGCACAGATAGACCGAACGCCCGCCGACCTCCGCGCGAATGGCATCGGCCGCCTCACGGGAATGCGAGACAACGACATCGGCCACACGGCAAAGCGTCCGGTGCATGGAGCGTGTCATCCAGTTTGTGCCCTCGTGTGGCGTGAGGTTGTGCTGAATCCAGACGATGCGTTTGCGGCGCAGTCTGATTACGGCCAATGCCACACGCGCCAACAGAAATTGCACGAGCGGCAGGTGCATCACGCCCACGTTTTCCAGCCAGTTGAGGAAAAAGACATCGGCCCTGAACGCATACCAAAGCAGAGAAAGCGTGCCCAAAACGGTCGGCCGACGGCGGCTGTAGAGCACGTCGAAATGAGCCGCCTCAAGCGCACGCTTGAAGTTCTTGGGATATGGATTTCCGAACGGTATCCGCCCCTCCGATGGGAAAAAATAGGCCTTTTGCATTATTTTTAAATGGGAGTAAAAAGCGATTAAAGAGGAGTAAAAAAAGACGTTTGTTGTGTTTGACGGAAGTTTTAGACGCCATTCGTAAATTCTGAAAATCAGCGAGTATCGTCCCTTTTACTCCCTTTTTACTACTCTTTTACTACCCTTTAATTCCCCTTTTAAAATACCAAAAATTTGAAACTTCCGCCCTTCTTGCCACCCTCCTCGATGGCGTCGATGTAATAGACACCGGGGCGGATGCGTTGGCCGTCGTTGCCACGTAAGTCCCATCGCATGATGGCACCGTCGCTCACCTGCCGGAAGACGACGTGGTGGGTCATGTCGCTGATGGTGACGGTCGAACCGTTCTTGAAGCCGAGGATGCTCAACTCGCCCGTGAAGTCTTTGCGCACGGGGTTCGGATAGCAATAGACCGATTCATTGTCGGCCACATCCTTCAGCACGTCGGTCTGATAGGCGCAGATGCCGCCGTCGGTGCCGATGTAGAGCGTGCCCGTCGCATCGTCCATTACCAGACCGGCCACGCGGTTGCTGAAGAGCGGCGAATTGTCGGTCGTGAAGTGCTCCAGCTGCGTCATTCCGTCGGCCGAAAGCAGATAAAGTCCGGCATCGTCGGTGCCGATCCACTTGCGGTTGGACGCATCGACCACAATGCACCGGCAACTGACCTCGGCCAGAAGGTAGTCGGCCAGATTCGTGCCGTCGTTACGCGGAATCTTGATGCGGCGCACCGTGCCCGGATTCGTGATTGCGTCGTATTGGTCATCGATCACAAAGGGGCCGATGGAGGTCAGCAGCCACATGAGGCCCTCCTTGTCTTCGGCGATGTCGTGGAAATAGGTGGGCGAATAGGTGTTGCCGTCCTGGTCGGTGATTGTGGTGAACATCGAACAGACGTCGTCGGCCAACTTCTCTGGCGTGCCGTTGTCGTGATACATGCACACCGCGCTGCTGTTGATGTGGAACGTGCGCACCATCCATTTGATGTGGTTCACGTTGACGGTCGATTGCACCAGACGGCCGATGATGCCGTACTGACCGTTGTTGTAGTTCGTGAAGCCCGGTGTCGGGTACTTGTAGAAAGTGCCGTCGGGGCCGATGCTGCGCAGCGTGGTAGCCGTCTCCTTGTCGCCGTTGGTGAACCACAGGAAGCCCATTTCGTCGGCATAGAGTGCTCCTACGCGGGTCGTGCGGGTGCGCTGATAGTCATTGGCCGACAGCAACGACGTCATGCCAACCGAATCGAGCACGGCATTCCAATAGCCCGTAAGCGAGTCGCCGTCAATGCGGTAGATGCCGCCCTCGAGCGACGAACAGTAGATGCGTTCGGGGTCGAAGGGATCGGGTTCGATGGCGGTAATCTTGTGGAACAGCGCGTTATTGTCGCGCGCCTTCACCATCGGGTTAAGGCGGTCGGCCGTGATGTTCGTCCACGTGCCGGTCTCCGTGTCGAGAATCGAAATCACGGGCGTGCCCCACTGATAATTCACGTAGTTGTTGAAGGTGCTCTGCGCGGCATACAGCCTTCCGTGCTTAAAACGCATCTGCGCCGCCTGCTGCACCTGCGCGCCGTTCACCTCCTGCATCGAGTTCATGATTGCGGCCAATGCCTCGTCGTTCACATGCCCGGCCACCACCTTGCGGCACCGTGACAGGGCTGCGGCATCGGCCTCAAATGCGTCGTAGAGCGTCGTGCGGACAACCTCATCGGCCATATCGACACAAAATCCGCCGAAACCCGTGCTGACGTATAGGGTGTCGCCGCTCATGCCGATGCCAGCAATCGAACGGTCGCCCGTGATGGTGTGATTCGCGTAGTCGGGCAGATTGTGCACCGCCCCGTCGGACAGCATGATGTCGATGTTGCCGTCGCTATAGACGATGGCCAATTTTCCGCGCGACGGGCACGCTGCGATGTCGGCTATGGTGTTGCCGTTCAGTCCGTCGGTGCGCGTCATGGTGCGAGCATTGTTCACGTCCGATGCATCGGCCACAACCAACGTATTGCCGTTCAGCATATAGTAGCTGTCGGCCAATGCCTCAATCCGCCAATAGCTCCCGACCGTCGGATAGACCGTCCAGTCGCCAGCAGCAGCATCGACCAACGTCGCACAACACAGCAACGATGTACATAATGAAAAAAATCTCATATTTCAGAAAAAAAACTAATTCATTCTTATCTATCATCACCATTATAAGAAGGACATAATCCTATTGTCTCCTCTGGGAAATAACCTTCCTCTAACTTCGTATTTGTAAACCACATTGCAAAGTAAAATGCATTACTTTCACCAAAACGCAAACACAAGTCTTCGTATCTATCCTCAAAACGTTGTTTGTCTACAATATTATTATCTTTAGAAATAACAGTAGCGACAGTCATACATGGGCCACCTGATTTTAACATAATGACGTCTCCTTTTTTAATATTTTCCATTTTTTTTACTTTTTAAATTATTACAATCTTTTTGTCCGCATGGTTCCGGCCATAGTGAAGCAGCCGAAAAGCTAAAATGTAAGAATCACGAAGCGGTAAGCCTTGTTTGAAGTCGCGTAGCGACTGAGTTTGGCTTACAAGCAAGTGAGGCTACATTTTGGCAAGCTGCGCAACGTAAGGCCTTGACCTTTCTTTGCTTCATTTCTTTGGGTCAAGCCAAAGAAATGAAGTGTTCTCCGCACAGGAGTTGTTATCCCACCACCACCGGAAAATTCTCCACTTCATGGCCAATGGGAGCCCCCATGATGACGGGGATGCCCGACGGCGATGCAATCCAGCGGATGTTGTCCCACAGCTTGACCGGCATGAGTGGATCCTCGTCGCAGCCCGTAAAATGGCCACACACCAGAGCGCGCACCTTGTCCAACACGCCCATCAATCGCAGCTGCTGCATCATGCGGTCGATTTTGTAGGGCGACTCCGAAATGTCCTCCACAAAAAGGATTTTCCCCTCGTAATCGTAGTCGTAGGGCGTACCGTGCAGGCCCGACAGCACACTCAGATTGCCGCCCACGAAGGCCACCTCATCGGCCAAGATCTGCGCTTCGGGATGCTCGGCGTTCCAGTCGCGCACGAAAAGGCCGTTGTGTCGCGGCGGAAATTGTCCGTGCTTCTCGTAGTAGGCAACGACCTCGCGCAAAGTCCGCGTAGTGCGGTGCGTCGGTTCTTCGCCAAGGTGTTTCATCATCGGCGCGTGCAGACTTTTCACGCCAGCCTTATGCCACAGCGCGTGCAGTGCCGTGATGTCGCTGTAGCCCACAATCGGCTTCTTCGCCTCGCGTACCAGATCGAGCGGAATCATGTCCAATATCTGCATACAGCCGTAGCCGCCACGCGTCGCCCAAAGCAGATCGACGTCCGGGTCGCGTAGTGCCTCGACGATGTCCGACGCGCGCTCTTCGGGTGTGCCAGCAAATCGGCCATAACACTCCAGGGCATTTGCGGCCAATGTCACATCGTGCCCCCAACTGCGCAACGTGGCCATTCCGGCCTCCACTACGCGACTTTTTATGCTGCCCGCAGGCGAAACGATACGTATCTTCATTGCTTTAATGTTTCAATTTTTATTTCCATTCACTTCGGCGCCGACTTCAGACTATGATAGAAGTTCACCGGATTGAACACGTGCCAGAAGCCCACCCACGGCCGATTTCCATTGGCCATGCACCGCCGCAACACCCGCCAGCCATAGCCGATGCCGTAGCGCCACGCCCCGAGCAGGTAGTTCAGCACCGACAGCTGATAGCGTCCCAATCCGGCATCGCGCAGATAGGCATTCACGCGCAGACGGGCCTCGCCGTTGCTCTCAAACCGGTCGCGCGACAGGTTGCTCGTCAAGCTCACGTCGCTCACCGTCACGCAGTACATCTCGCTCTCGTCGAGCAGCACGCGAGCGGCCTCCACGCCGACCTGAACGGAAAACATTGCATCGTTGGCCGATGGAATTTCCTCGAACCAGATGCGACGTCCGACGACCAACGCGCGCCGAATCATCTTGCCCCACGGATTGGTATGCATGGCACACAGCGGCCACAACGTCTTTTCGCGCTCACAGCGGCGAATCAGCCGTTTCACCTGCCGGTCGCGATAGGCGCGCCGTCCGCTGTCGCTGTAGGCGCTCGTCACGTCGAAGAAGACCACATCGGCCGTGTCATTGACGTGTTTCTGCCACAACCGTGCGGCATCGGCCGTGAAATAGTCATCGGCATCGGCAAAGATGAGCCATCGGCCACAAGCATGACGCAGACCCTCGTTGCGCGCGGCTCCAGCAGTGTGGCGGTCGATGCAATAGAGCTGGAAATCGAACTCGTCGTGCAGTTTTTCGACCTCGGCCAATGCTTCGGCCCCGCTCGCGTCATCGACCACAATCACTTCGGGCTGCAACGACCAAGGCACACTGGCCAACAGCCGCGACAACAGCCGTGGCGTCTCGTGGTGCGGAATGATGATGCTGAAATTCGGTTCCATGCGCGCGTGATTACATGTTTAACGTATCTGTGCGCGATTTATTGCCTGTTTCATCGATTATTTGTCGGGGTGGGAGTTTTCTCGGCCAATGCCAATGCCAATGCCATCGATGGCATTTTTGGAAAGCTGGACTGCCCATTTCCTGCAAATAATGCCATCGGCCCATGTTTTTATTTATTTTTTCGGGAAAACTTGCAGCGATAAAAAATTTTCCCTATCTTTGCGGCCGAGTTTTTGACCAAGCTAAGCTATTAAGGTATGAAAAAACTGGTTTTTGCCACTAATAATCAACACAAACTTGAGGAAGTTCGTGCTCTCCTGCTTGAGGCAGGTCCCGATGTCGCGTCTCGTTACGAGATTCTGTCATTGGCCGATATAGGGTGCAATGTGGACATCCCCGAAAACGGTATGACCTTTGCCGACAACGCCCTGCAAAAGGCTGAGTATGTGAAGGTTCACTACAATATTGATTGTTTTGCCGATGATAGCGGTCTTGAGGTGCGCGCCCTCGGTATGGAGCCGGGTGTCCGCTCGGCGCGCTATGCCAGCGAAGAGGGCTTCGACCACAACAGCGAGGCCAACACCGACAAGTTGCTGCGCAATATGGTCCATGTCAAGGAGCGTCAGGCGCAGTTCCGCACCGTCATCGTCCTCCTCATGGATGGCAAGCGCGAGGAGTTTGAGGGCATCTGCCGCGGCGAAATCACCCGCACACCATCGGGCAACAAGGGCTTTGGTTACGATCCCGTCTTCATGCCCGAGGGTCATACAGTGACCTTTGCAGAGATGGCGATGGAAGACAAGAACGCCATCAGCCACCGTGGCAAGGCCGTCCGTCAGCTGGTCGATTACCTGACGGCTCTTTAGGTCGTTGGCAAATGCCCATCGGACAAAAATATCCCTGCTCGACTTCCGTTGTCAAGCAGGGATTATTGTTGCATTTTATGGCCAATGCGGTTACTCGCGCGACGATACAACTGTCCACTCGCCATTCTTTCTCACAGCGACACCTTCCTCTGTGTACTTTATATCCTCGTACTCACACGGAACCAACAACTCGCCAAGCTCGTTCATAAGTCCCCACAGAGCGTTCATACAGACAAAGAAATAGGTGTGAGTGCCATCGGCGAATACCGGAGTAATGGCATCATAAAGGGGCTGAACAACCATCGAACCATTCTGCGCAAAGAGGGCACATTTGTCGTCTTTATGGCCAATGGCGAAGTTGGTCAAGGCTGTTGGCAGAATGTCGAAGTTGTCCCATTCGTTTTTCACCGTGTGCGACCAGGAGTCCAGCACATCGTGCTTGGTGATCAGCCCCCAACGGTATTTCTTTCCCTTTTTGAGGCCGACCGCAATCGGGGCGTTCCTGGCCACGCATTTGACGGAATCGTATTTGAACACTTCGATTGCCTTGCGGTAACTTTTAGCCGCACTGCCATGGGTTACGTCGAATACGCCCCATTTGTGTCCCAACCAGCGTTGGATACAGACGGCACGGGAGTTAAACATGATCATACCTGTAAGCGTGGACGCATACGGTTCTTCAAACGCCCATTTCTTGGTATTGTCATCCCAAATGGAGTAATAACCATCAGTTCCGACTGCGACCACAAATCCGTCCGCTTCCCCTCCTGGCACGCCATACAATTTCTGCGCCGCCGCATTCATTTGCATCTGTCGCTCATATTTGCCGGGCAGACTCGACAGATAACTCGACAGCACCGATGTCATCAACGAACCTGTCAGTGACGAAACGGCCGCAGCTGCAGAACCGGATGTAGACGTTGTTTTAGATGACGCTACACCCGGAGCGACAGATTTGCTGGCGTAAGGACACCCTGCATTATGTACATACGGATTTTGGCTTTTACAATAAGCACAAACTGCCTTGCTGGCCGGTGGAACACTCGCAGAACCTGCCATGCTTTTCAATTGGCCATAAGCACTCTGAGCATATACACCGCTCAACGTGACAACCGACAGGGCGAAGAATAAGACAAGTTTTTTCATGTTTTTTTGGTATTACGGTATTGATGGCCGATGCGTTTTCAGACGGAATCGATGCGCATTTCATTTGCATAATTGTCGAAGGCAATGGATATCCGGAAGATGAATTCAAAGGGGAGCGAAAAGTAGAAGGCGGCTTGCATTAAAAAACACACGTCCCCTTCTGACCTTTTCATTCCCCTTCAAAACTTACAACGTAACGCCGTTCTTGAAGATTGAAATCTCGTGGATTCCAGCCTTCTCATTGTGCGTCTGCTCGCCCGATGCTACACTGAGCACCTTCGAGATAAAGGCTTCAAGAGTCTCGTCCATGCTCTTGTCTTCGACAAGCACACCGGCGTTGAAGTCAATCCAAGTTGGCTTACGCTGAGCCAGACCGCTGTTGGTGCTGACCTTCATAGTAGGTACAAATGTGCCGAACGGCGTACCGCGACCAGTCGTGAAGAGCACCATCTGACAGCCTGCTGCGGCCAATGCCGTTGCTGCCACGAGGTCGTTGCCTGGAGCAGAAAGCAGGTTCAAGCCGTTGTTCTTCAGACGCTCGCCATATTCCATAACGCCGCAGACAACACTCTTGCCCGACTTCTGAGTGCAGCCAAGAGCCTTCTCTTCGAGGGTCGAGATACCGCCGGCCTTGTTGCCTGGGCTTGGATTCTCGCCGCAAGGTTCGCCGTGGCTCAGGAAGTAGTTCTTGAAGTTATTGATGAGTGAAATCGTCTCATCGAGCAACTGCTTGTTGCCACAACGTTCCATCAGAATCGTCTCAGCGCCGAACATCTCAGGCACCTCGGTCAAGATTGTTGTGCCACCCTGCGTCTCGCACAGGAAATCCGAAAAAGCACCCAACAATGGGTTGCCCGTAATGCCCGAGAATCCGTCCGAGCCGCCACACTTCAAACCGATGCGCAGGGCCGATGCAGGACAGGTCTCGCGTTTGAAAGTCTGTGCATGCTTGACAATCTCGGTCAAAAGTTTGACGCCATACTCAACCTCGTCGCCCTCGACCTCCTGGCATACCATGAACTTGACACGATCCTTGTCGTATTGGCCACAGAACTCCTCAAACACTTTCGGCTGGTTGTTCTCGCAACCCAGACCTACGACAAGGATACCGCCAGCATTCGGATGAAGCACCATATCACGCAGCACCTTCTTCGTGTTCTCGTGGTCTTCGCTCAACTGCGAACAGCCATAGTTGTGCGGGAAGTCGAAGATGCCATCGACCGTGCCCATTTTACCCGCAAATGCCTCACGGGTCTTCTCGACAATCTGCTTGATGATACCGTTTACGCAACCTACGGTCGGGATGACCCACACCTCGTTGCGGATGCCGACCTGTCCGTCAGGGCGCTTGAAGCCTTCGAAAGTGTACTGCTTGCCGCTTGGCTGCTGTTGTGTAAGGCCTTTCAATTTGATGTCGCTATAGTCAAGAGTACCCGAAAGGTTTGTCTTGATATCGTCATGATTCATAAAGCTGCCCTTCTTGACAGCGTGACGGGCATGTCCGATGGGGAAGCCATACTTGATGATGTTCTCACCCTCGGCAAAGTCCTTCAGCGCACATTTGTGTCCGGCTGGGACATCGGTCAAAAGAGTAACCTGCTCACCTTCAACGTTCAGTGTGGTGCCTTTGGCCAATGGCGCAATTGCCACGAACACGTTGTCGGCAGGATTGATTTTCAGAAATTCTTTCATAAGCTATGGGAGAATAGTTGGTGAAAATTACCCCTCCCCGAGGATTAGAGGGGGAGGGGCAAAATGTTTTCTTGATTAAAATTATCAGATTACAGGATGCCCTTGACAGTTTCGAGCATACCCTTCTGCTGAATCTGGTTCAGGAAGTCGGTCACCATGTCGGTGAGACCAGGAATCTCGTTGAGGTTCTGCTTGCTCTCCTTCCAGATGACGTCGGTAGCACCAAGAACGCCCTCTGCAACCTTGCGGGTGTCGTTGGTAGCCCA
>JAEEGH010030128.1_pt1 | contig 10564 bp, 12 predicted proteins | sample 9134181 | NCBI WGS metagenome assembly JAEEGH01 (sample SAMN16246544, study PRJNA631951) | gut metagenome | biome: gut microbiome; feature: rumen; material: DP-attached | host: Bos | place: Iran: Karaj | collected 2018-10 | reverse complement strand
TGCCAACCAAAGCAGCGTTGATGCTCTGCTTGGTCTCAGGAGTAGCAGGGATGTGGAGTGAAACAACATCACAAGTCTCGAACAGTTTCTCCTGGCAGCAAACAGCATGCACGCCAGCAGCCTCGATCACCTCTGCAGGGCAGAAAGCATCGTAAGCATATACGTCCATACCGAAGCCCTTGGCGATGCGAGCCACATTGCGACCTACATTACCGAAAGCCAGGATACCCAGCTTCTTACCCAGCAGCTCACTGCCGCTCTTACCGTTGTAGAAACCACGAACGGCCATCACGAGCAAACCGAATACCAACTCGGCTACGGCGTTAGAGTTCTGACCAGGAGTGTTCTCGGCTACTACGTTGTGAGCAGTAGCAGCAGCCAGATCGATGTTGTCGTAACCAGCACCGGCACGAACCACAATCTTCAGCTGCTTAGCAGCGTCAAGAACCTCTGCATCCACCTTATCGCTACGGATAATCAGCGCGTTGGCATCAGCAACTGCATTCAGCAGCTGAGCCTTTTCTGTATATTTCTCGAGCAGCACCAGCTCATTGCCAGCTGCCTCAATCTCTGCCTTAATACCATTAACAGCAGCTGCTGCAAATGGCTTCTCTGTTGCAACTAATACTTTCATTTTACTCATTGAACATTGAACATTGACCATTGACCATTATTTCTCATCGACAGTTTTTGTCGTTTTGATAATTTTGGTCAGGGTTGCTGCGATTTTTCCACAATCATTATAAATAGATTCAAATTGCATTTCATCCAGATAATCTGACTCGTGGAGCAACTCCAGCCAATATTCAGTTTCGTTTGCCTCCTTTAAAGCAATATTTAACTTGTTAATAAAATCCATTCGACTTTGAGCATTAACGCTTTCGCGAATGTTGGCTCCAATACTTGTACCACTTCTCAGTACTTGCTTTGACAGGACATATACCTGTTTTTCTTCTTTCAGATAATTATATAATCTGATAATTCGAAGAGCAAAAGCTTTACTGTCATTCAGCACCTGATTGTCGGCCTTCATAATGGTCAATTGTCAATGCTCAATGGTCAATGGCTTAATGATTTGCTTCGAATTCCTTCATGCAAGCTACGAGAGCGTTGCAGCCTTCGATGGTCTGGGCGTTGTAGCAAGATGCACGGAAACCACCAACTGAGCGGTGACCCTTAACACCAACCATACCCTTTGATACTGCGAAGTCGAGGAAGTCCTTCTCCAGCTCCTTGTACTCGTCGGCCATTACGAAGCAGATGTTCATCAGCGAACGATCCTCAGCCTTAGCTGTACCTACGAACATCTTGTTGCGGTCGATCTCGCCATAAACAATCTCTGCACGCTGCTGAGCCAGCTTATCCATAGCCTCTACACCACCCTGGGCCTTGATCCAGCGCAGATTCTCGAGAGCGCTGTAGATAGGAACTACAGGAGGAGTATTGAACATACTGCCCTTATCTACGTGTGTACGGTAGTCGAGCATGGTTGGGATCTCACGTGGAGCCTTACCCAGAGCGTCGTCCTTAACAATCACGATAGTAACACCTGCCATAGCCAGGTTCTTCTGAGCACCAGCGTAGATGGCATCGTACTTAGCAACGTCAACAGGACGGCTGAAGATATCTGATGACATATCGGCAATCAGACGAACGGGAACGTCGAGGTCCTTACGGATCTCAGTACCATAGATAGTATTATTTGTTGTGATGTGCAGATAGTCAGCATCAGCGGGAACAGTCCAATCCTTAGGGATGAAGGTATAGTTGGCATCAGCTGAAGAAGCCACCTCTACTACCTCACCGAAAAGCTTTGCTTCCTTCATAGCCTTCTTAGCCCAAACACCGGTGTTCAGGTAAGCAGCCTTCTTAATCAGGAAGTTATAAGGAATCATACAGAACTCCAGACTGGCACCACCACCAAGGAAAATCACGGAGTAACCCTCGGGAACGTTAAGGAGTTCCTTTACGAGAGCTACAGCCTCGTCAACTACAGGCTGAAAGTCCTTTGCACGATGGCTGATCTCCATCAGAGAGAGACCTGAGCCGTTGAAATCAAGACACTGCTGTGCGGTCTTCTCAATCACCTCGCGAGGAAGCATCGAGGGACCGGCGTTAAAGTTGTACTTCTTCATTTGATTGTTTATTTATTAAATGGTTTATATTCTATGTCTTTGAAAAACGCTGCGAAATTACACTTTTTATTTTAATCCACCAAATATTTAAGCAGAAATTCACAATATTTCCTCTTTTTCTTTCATTTTGTCAACTCAATATGGCATTTTTCTACCGCTTTTGATAGATTGCTACACCTTATTATATATTATGACGTTGCAAAGATACTGAATATTTGGCACGAATTACGCGAATTAACACGAAAATAATTATTAATTCTTTAAAATTCGTGAAATTCGTGTAATTCGTGCCTTAAAATAGCTATCTTTGCAATCGTTATGATACAGAAAGAACATCATATTATTATCAGTCTGGCTTCGAATATCAATCACGAGGCCAACTTAGAGGCTGCCCGCACCCAGCTCACCCAGCTGCTCAGCGAGGTACATTTCACCTCCGCCATCTACACCGAACCCGTAGGCATGGTGCTCCGAAAGGAACCCTATCTTAATCAGTTGTGCAAAGGCACCACTGCCTTGGGTATGAACCTGCTGAACGAGGTGCTGAAGGAGATTGAGAAACGTCTGGGTCGCACGCATAACGAGGATGGTATTGTAACCGTCGACCTTGATTTGCTGGAGTACGATGGCGAGCGTTTTCACCATCGCGACTGGGAACGAAACTACGTAAAGGATTTAATTAACGAATTATGAGAAAATTGTTTATTATCAGTGCGTTACTTTTGTCATCTTTTAGCGCACAAGCACAGAACTTCGACGATTATTTCGAAGATAAAACCCTGCGATTAGACTATACTTTTGCAGGCGATGCTACCCGTCAGCAGATATTTGTCGACGAGTTGGTAAGCTTGCCCCGCTGGTACGGTCGCAAGCAGCATCTGGCCGAGCTGCCACTCAAGGGCAACGGACAGATTACGGTGCGTTCGCTCGCCGATGGAATGGTGATTTATCGCCACTCGTTCTCAAGTTTGTTCCAGGAGTGGGTATCTACCGCCGAAGCCAAACAAACGCAGAAATCGTTCGAGAACGTGTTTCTGGTGCCCTTCCCCAAATCGCCCGTCGAAATCAAAGTCGAGCTCTTTGATTACCACGATCAGGTCATCAGCCGTCTTACCCATAAGGTAGATCCTAAGGATATTCTGATTCGTAAGGCTGGCGAGCGCCAGATTACACCCCATGTTACCCTGCAGCAGGCTGCCGATACCGCACGTTGCATTCGCGTGGCTTTTGTGGCCGAAGGCTATCAGCAGCAGGAGATGGACGTGTTCCTGAACGATTGTCGTATAGCGATGGAATCGCTGTTCGAGCACGAGCCCTTTAAGCAGAACCAGCTGAAGTTCAATATGGTAGCCGTGATGCCGCCATCTGTTGAGAGCGGCACCAGCGAGCCCAATAAAGGCATCTGGAAGAATACCCCACTCGGCTCGCATTTCGACACCTTCTATAGCGAGCGCTACCTCACTACCCTGCACCTGAAGAAGCTGCACGATGTGCTGGCAGGCATCCCTTACGAGCACATCATCGTGCTGGTAAACACCGATCGCTATGGTGGCGGCGGTATCTACAACTCTTACAACCTTACTTATGCCCACGGCAAGCACTTCCGTCCCGTTGTGGTTCACGAGTTTGGTCATTCGTTTGGCGGTCTGGGTGATGAGTACCCTTACGGCGACGACGATCCTATGTATTTTGCCGATACCGAGCCTTGGGAGCCCAATCTCACAACAAAGCACGATTTCAACGGCAAATGGGAGAACCTGATTAAGGATAAAAAGGCCGGTTTTATCGAGGGCGGCGGTTACCTCTCAAAGGGTGTTTGGCGTGGTTACGAGAACTGTCGCATGCGCACCAACGAGGAACCCGAGTTCTGCTTGGTTTGCCAGCAGGCCCTGCAACGTTTAATTGATTTTTATACTAAATGATTACTGAAATACAATCCTTACAACAGCCTGGCATTGAGGTGTTTGGGACGCTCACCGAAGCGCAGCTCCGAAACAAACTTGATGCCGAACGCGGCTTGTTTATTGCCGAGAGTCCTAAAGTGATACGTGTGGCCCTGCAGGCTGGCTATCTGCCCCAGGCGCTGCTTTGCGAGCGCAAGCATATTACAGGCGATGCAGCCGATATTATTGCCGCCTGTGGCGATATTCCTATCTATACTGGCGAGCGCGAACTGCTGGCCCAACTTACCGGCTATACCCTCACCCGTGGCGTGCTCTGCGCCATGCGTCGCAAACCCGAATTGAGCGTACAACAGGTGCTGGGTAGCATTCCCAGCGGTCAGAAACACCGCATCGTGGTGATCGATGGCGTGGTTGATACCACCAATATCGGTGCCATCTTCCGTAGTGCAGCCGCTCTGGGCATCGATGCCGTATTACTTACCCGTAACAGCTGCGATCCCTTGAATCGCCGCGCTGTGCGTGTATCGATGGGTTCGGTATTTTTAGTTCCCTGGACTTGGCTCGACTCTTACGATACCCTGCGCTCATTGGGCTATCAGACAGCCGCAATGGCCCTCACCGATAAATCCATCTCGCTCGATGATCCTGTGCTGAAGCAGCAGGAGCGCCTGGCATTTATCATGGGTACCGAGGGCGACGGTCTGCCCCAGCAGACTATCACCAACGCCGATTTCACCGTGCGCATACCGATGTCACACCAAGTTGATTCACTCAATGTGGCAGCGGCAGCGGCAGTGGCTTTCTGGGAACTCAGAAAGTAAGTACTTATTTATCAGATAGTTTATCTACGTATTTCATCTCGCGCATAATCCTTCCTTGGCGCTTGTACATATAGCCCGAAGGATTCTTGCTCGAGAATTTACGTGGATTAGGCAGTGTAGCTGCAATCAGGGCGCATTGGGCCTTTGTTAGCTCCGATGCATCGGTATTAAAGTGCTCTTCGGCAACGGCCTGTGCACCATAGATACCATCCCCCATCTCAATCGAGTTCAGATACACCTCCATAATTCTCTCTTTACTCCACATCAGTTCGATGAGTGCTGTAAAATACACCTCGAACCCTTTACGCACCCACGAGCGTCCAGGCCAAAGGAACACATTCTTAGCCGTTTGCTGCGAGATGGTAGATGCACCCAGCTTACGTTTCTCGGGGTGCTTGCTGTTACGTTTGGCAGCCTTCTCGATAGCCTGGAAGTCGAAACCGTGATGCTGCAGGAATTTAGCATCCTCGCTCGCCATCACCGCCATGGGCAACGATGGTGATATCTTGTCCAGCGATACCCAGTGGTGTTTCAGCTTCAGGTCCTTACCCTCGCTAATCTGCTGCGAACAGCGTATAAACATCAGAGGTGTAAAGTAAACCGGCAAGAAACGTAGTGCCATAACAGCAAGAATAGTGGAGGCAAAAAATACCACCACTATCCATTTTATTATGCTCTTAAATACTTTCAATTGAAAATGGTCAATTGTCAATGTTCAATGTTCAATTATTTAGAAGCTTCAGCGTTAGCATCCTTAATCATCTGCTCCGAAGCGTACATGTAAACCTCAACGCGACGGTTCTGCTTGCGGCCCTCGGCTGTGCTGTTGTCAGCAACTGGGTTGGTAGAACCCTGACCGTCAACCGACTTGATCTGTGAAGCAGGAACACCCAGCGACTTCAGATAGTTAGATACGCTCTTAGCACGGTTAACCGACAGAGGATTGTTGATAGCATCGCTACCAGTATTATCGGTGTGACCGTAGATAGCAACGTCGCAAGCGCTGTTGTTCTTCAGTACGGTAGCAAACTGCTGCAGTGAGCTCTTTGACGAGGCATTCAGGTCAGCCTTGTTAGTAGCAAACAGAATACCCGAATCAAATGTAACCTTAACAGCCTCAAGTCCGTTAGCGTCGGTGATAGTCTCAACCTGAGCGTTCTTAACGGCCTCAGCCTCCTTCTTAGCCTTGTCCATCTTCTTACCGATGATTGCACCAGTACCAGCACCTACAGCACCACCGATAGCGGCACCAACAGCTGTGTTACCAGCAATCTTACCAATAATAGCACCCAGGGCAGCACCGCCACCAGCACCAATCATTGTACCCTTAGCTGTGTTACTCATGTTACATCCAGCCAGCACCATCGAAGCGCACAGTGCTACGGCGATTGATTTCATACTTTTCATACTCGTTCTAAATTTGTTAATTAATCGTTTACTATTGTTTCTGCCTGCAAAGATAGTACATTTTTCTTAGCAAATACAAATAAATCGATTTTTTTAGCAATAATAAGCACTCTTTTTTGTAATTTTGTGCCGCAAAAGCATTTCCAGTAAGACATGCAGGATACACAGCGTACATACGTAGCCATCGACCTGAAGAGCTTTTATGCTTCAGTAGAGTGTGTGGACAGAGGGCTCGACCCGCTGACCACCAACCTGGTTGTGGCCGATGCCAGCCGAACCGAGAAAACCATCTGTCTGGCTGTGTCGCCAAGCCTGAAAGCCTATGGCATAGGTGGACGTGCCCGACTGTTCGAGGTGTACCAGAAAGCGCGTGGCGTGGATTTCATCATTGCCACACCCCGCATGGCCCATTATATCGAGGTAAGCAGCAAGGTGTATAGCGTATATCTTAAGTACGTAGCGCCCGAAGACATCCACGTATATAGCATCGACGAGGTGTTTATGGATGTAACCGCCTATCTCGGCGCCTATAAGATGAGCGCCCACGAGCTGGCCATGACCATGATACGCGACGTGCTCAAACAAACCGGCATCACCGCTACGGCAGGTATCGGCACCAACATGTATCTCTGTAAGGTGGCGATGGATATCATGGCTAAGAAGATGCCTGCGGATAAGGATGGCGTGCGAATTGCCGAACTCGACGAGATGACCTACCGACGCGAACTCTGGGACTATACCCCCATCACCAAGTTCTGGCGCGTGGGCAAAGGTATTGCCAGCAGGTTAGCCATGTATGGTATCGACACCATGGGTAAGTTGGCCCGCTTGTCGCTGCAGAACGAGGAGTTGCTGTATCAGATGTTTGGTGTAAATGCCGAACTGCTCATCGATCATGCCTGGGGCTGGGAGCCGTGTACCATCGCCGATGTAAAAGCCTATCGCCCAGAGTCCAACTCCTTCAGTAACGGACAAGTGCTGCAGGAGCCTTACAACTTCCAGAAAGCCCTGGTGGTGATTAAGGAAATGGCCGAGGGTATGGCCCTTAATCTGGTGTCGAAACGCATGGTGACCGACCAACTGGTGCTCACCGTGGGTTATGATGCCGAAAGCCTCACCCGTCCCGAGATACGCGAAAAATATCACGGCGAGATTACCACCAACTACTATGGCAAGGCCGTTCCCAAGCATGCGCATGGCTCATCCAACTTCGATGCGCCCACATCCTCGTCGAGCCTGATGATGACAGCCGCTGCCGAACTCTTCCAGCGTTTGGTAAATCCCGATCTGCTCATCCGTCGGTTAAACATCACCGTCAATCATGTGCTACCCGAGGCCGTGGTAGCAGCCAAACCTGCAGAGCCACAGCAGTTGGATCTGTTTACCGACTACGAGGCTTTGGAAAAGCAGAAGCAGGAAGAGCAGGCCCGATTGGAAAAAGAGCGCCGCATGCAGGAGGTACAGCTTAAAATCAAACAGCGCTTTGGAAAGAACGCCATCCTTCGTGGACTAAATTTCTCCGAGGGAGCCACCGCCAAAGAGCGTAACAATCAGATAGGAGGACATAAAGCATGAGTAACTACGACGATATCATCCACCTGCCACATCATGTGTCAAAGCGCCATCCACAGATGTCGATGTGGAGCCGTGCCGCCCAATTTGCCCCCTTCGCCGCCCTGACCGGCTACGAAGAGTCTATCAAAGAGTCTGCCCTCGAAAACGAGAAACAGTTTACTCAGCAGCCGCCTGAAGACTGAAGCTGAAGGGCTTGTTGAAGTGGCGGCGCGAATAATAGGTAACTGATGGATGCTTCAGGTCCATCACCATCGTCCAGGCAGTGCCCAGAAACCCGTCGCGATGCTGTTGCGATACCGAAGCAATCGTGTTAGTCAGCTGTTCCATATTCATCACACCGTTATTTTCGGCATATCGCTCGCATAGCATGTCGTAACGCTTATCGCCAGGCTCCAAACCCGCGTTCAGCTTCTGCTCGCACAGATAGTGATTAGCCACAGCAGGCGATTCTACCACTACAATCTTATTGTCAACATACTCCACTACTACCCTTTTGCCCGTTGCATCGGCCATCGCGTAGTGGTGGGCCGAACCAATGTCGGAGTGCATATCAATCTCCTGCAGCAGTTTCAGCGCCTCGTCAACAGTAGCTGCATTTTTCAGCATATAGGGTATGGCGGCAGTGGTGGTCAGGTCGGGTTTGCCGGTATTCTGGTGCGTCTGTACGGTGTCGCCAGCCATCAGGTCGGCAATCGCAAGTCCCTTCTCGTTAATGCCGTCCAGCGCCACAAACAGGCCTGTAAGCGCCAGATACTGATTCTGAAATCCCTCGGGCTTGTAATCCTGTCCGAAGTTATAGAACTCCACGTTGAAGGTGGTGATTGTTTCGTAGCCTTTGTCAGGGATGCAATGCAGCACCACGCCAATGGCCGATGGGAAATCAAAGTTGCGCCCCATCAGAATATCGCCCTCAGGCGTGTTAACCGTCAGTGCCGAGCATCCGTACGCCTGCTTTGAGGTGTTGATTGCGGGCTTGTAATGACCCTTCGACAGGAATTCGATGGCATATTCGGCCAACTGGTCGGCTTTTGCTATGCCGCCCTTCGCCATCAGTCCGTCAAACCCATCGTCGCCCTTGTACTCCATATAATACAGCCCGTCGTCGAGTTTCACGCACGAATTGGCACCATGAACCAGCGCACCAAACTCCATCCACACGGCAACTACCAATAGTACTAGCAATCCCAGAATGCTAAACAGCACGATTTTTAATGCTTTCTTCATCAGTTTATAATTTTAATTAGTATTCAAATTTATGTTTGATGCGGCAAAGATACAAAAAAGTATCTTCTTATTTGCATTTTTCCGAAGAAAATCTTAATTTTACGCCCGAAATCTATAATTTGCGAAGAATAAATATTACTATGATGACAGAAATGATAAAAAACCAGATTAGGTTTCTGACTTTTATGTTAGCTCTTTTCTGCAGCCAAGTAGTGTTATCTGCTTGTTCAATAGAAGACAGACCAACGGTACAAAACAATGTTTCTGCCATAGCCGATAAAGTATGGGAGTTTGCATTGTCACACCCTGATGGGTTTACTTTACACATTACGTCAATGACCCAAACTACCGAAGGCATAGCTGTAAGTTACGCTGCCACACAGGATAGTCATTCGCGCAATCAGCTTGACAAGGTGGTAAGCCATGCGCTTGCGCACGACGGCTATGTAGGTGGTTGGTTGAATACAGATAACGGACTTTACTATTTCGATAGCACGCGCCTGTTTCCTGAGGATCAGCTTGACGAAGCACTCAAGTTTGGTAAAGAAAACGGCCAGTATAGCGTATTTATCCTATCTTCAGGTGTTGAAGTACCTGTAGAATAACCCGATACAAATATAAATATATGCTTATGAACGAAGAAATACAGCGAATTAATTTAGGCGACCTTTGGATTGATTTAGGAGAATTTGCTTACGGTGTACCCGAGTGGGACTTAGCGCTTCTCTGGACCATGTGTCACAATATGCCTGGCGATCGTGTTGAACACATATTCCATATTACGCACGAAACGATGGCGGCCCACTGGGATATCTTCTTCCCTGCCTATCTCGGCACTACCGATCCCCAAGCCGTCAACGACGCCACCCAGCGCCTTCTACCCTACTACGCTGCCAAAGTGCCCTACACATTCGACATGGTATTCAATCGCCCCATGCCCGATGCCGCTTTGCAGGATATTGTAAAATTTTTGTGATATAATCAGCTATTAAGATAGTTTCTATCTCTCGTTCAGATAGTCTTTACGAGTTGTTCAGATAATCTCCATACCCCTATAGGGATTATCTGAACAACTTGTTCGTGACGTCTGAACAAACTATAAAGCCTATCTCCATGACGTTTTTGAAATCTAACTGGTTTTCAATTGCAAAGTACTTAGGCTGCAATATTTCTCGCTTATTGAGTTGGACGACGGTTTCCAGATGACCATCAAGGACTGCGGACGACCTTACGCCCCGGTGGCCAACGGTATGGATGCGGCATCGTTCGGGGCCCGATCGGGCACCTATCGCTATATGTTTACGATGAATGTAACAACGATAGTATGGGATAAAATATAAAAATAAAACCTATTTTATTTTGTATTTCGCTCGATTTTCAGTACCTTTGCACGCAAATTAGGAAACATAGAAGAAAAATATGGCAAAAGAATTAAAAGAATTAACGAAAAGAGCCGACAACTACAGTCAGTGGTTTAACGACCTGGTAGTTAAGGCTG
>JAEEGH010030127.1_pt1 | contig 10565 bp, 6 predicted proteins | sample 9134181 | NCBI WGS metagenome assembly JAEEGH01 (sample SAMN16246544, study PRJNA631951) | gut metagenome | biome: gut microbiome; feature: rumen; material: DP-attached | host: Bos | place: Iran: Karaj | collected 2018-10 | reverse complement strand
TCCGCAGTTTCGAGAACTATCGCATCGCCATACTGTTCAACTGCGGCAAACTTGACATGCTGCCGATTGTCTGACCAGAAGAGAGCGCTTTCCACTAAAAGTTACGAAGAGCCGGGATTGAAGTTAAAGATTTCAGTGAAACGCTTTTGCAGAAGGTTCTATATTCGTCACAAGTATCAAATGATGGGGCTTGTATTTCGATAGACATGGGGGGTGAGGGGTGAAATCGTTAACAGAGACAACATGGGGTAGGTTTGTTGTAGGCGACCTTTTTGAAATACATCCAACACGAGCTTATAAACTGACAAATAAAGATATTTTCAACGAAGGGGATACCCCTGTAGTTGTAAATTCGGCCTACAACAATGGAATAGGCGGAATGACATCTCTTGAACCTACAGAAACTGGAGGGGTAATAACTTTTAGTGATACCGTCGATGCAAATACCATTTTTTATCAAGATAAGAATTTTGTTGGCTATCCACACGTTCAAGCACTGTACCCCATCGGGCCGTTTAAGCAATATTGGAGTCGTGATAGTTTGCGCTTCTTTGCTGTGTCGTTCCGCAAGATAGCATTGACTTGCGGGTTCGATTTTGGCAAGAAGTTCCGGCGAGATATTGCAATAGCCTTGTCGCTTCTTTTGCCAATCACCGAAGACGGCTCTCCTGATTTCAAGGCAATGGAGAGTTACATTCAAGAACGTGAAAGACAAGCAGCGTCAAGATTTGATGCGTTGCAGACGTGTTTAGGCAAACATCGACTGAGAATCGACTCTGAAAAATGGAGGCGTTTTCATCTCTATGATGAGTGTCTGTTTTCGATTGACAGTGGTACAAAACTAGACAGAGTGAAGATGCTCAGCAATAATCCTAAAGTCAATTTTGTCGGACGTGCAAATGCCAATAACGGCGTGACCTGCGTTGTAGATGAAATCCCCGACATTAGGCCGTATGATGCTGGGCTGTTGACAATCTCGCTTGGCGGAGAATACCTCGGTTCTTGTTTTGTGCAGGATAAGCCCTTTTATACGAGCCAAAATGTTAATGTGCTGATTCCGCGTCACGAAATGACTGACCTTGTGAAGCAGTTTGTTGCAACGGTTGTGTTTCGTGAAGGGCGGTTGCATTATAAGGCATTTGTCGACGAACTGAATCGTCACATGAAACGTGACTTTTCAATCCCGCTTCCCGTTACGCCTTTTGGGTCGCCTGATTTCGAATATATGGAGCGATACGCAAGGTCGGTTAAAGAGAAAGTGGTCGTTGGGTTGCCGTTGCTTCTATCGGCCGGAGCGCACGGCCGGAGGCCCGCAAACAATCACGTCATGGATCCCGCGTGACTTTATGCGCTTTATGCATACTGAAATTTCATTTTGGAAGTGCGACATATGAAACACGAAAATATGGTAAAATACAAGCCGGTGAAAGCACTGGCGATACTACTCCTTCTTCCCTTCGCGGCGGTTGGCGCGAGGGTGGCTGTTGCGCCGATGGAGATTTCGCCGTATCTTGACACAGAGGTTTCGACGAACGTCGCGATAAACACATGGCGCAGCGACGCGCGGCAGGTGGACCTTCGGCTGCAGCTGGACGGGACGCCGTCTAACAATCTTGAGGTCGCGTTCGGGCGCGACGCGAACAGGAACGGCGTCCTTGACTTGGGCGAGGTGGACGCTGTCTACGGATGGCGCGGCGGAAGGTACTTCATAGAGAACGTCCGCGAATGGGAGAGGTTCGAGAGCGAGTCCGCGGCATCTGGTCAGTGCGGGGTATGCAGCTTCCGGCTCAGGAACGGCAGGGACGTGACGCCGAAAAGCTTTTCCGCAGTCTGCGACGGCGCGGCGGCTTTTGCAGAGCTGGTGTCCGCGCCGCCGCCGGCATGGCTTTACCGCAGGGAATGGGACTGCATGCGCGTCACCAGAAGAGGCGTCGGAACGCCGTCCGGATGGATCAGGTGCGACATCGAGTACGCCTTCTTCCGCATAAGCATAAGGTGACGCCATGATAGCGAAAGTCTGGACCGGTTTCATGCTGCTTGTGCTTGCGGGGCTGCTTGCGGCCCTGGCGGTTGCGTTCGCCCGCGAGAGGGGCTGGCATCCACTGCGCGAACTCTCCGCGTTCGTCAGGCGCCAGTCGTTCTTCGAGCTTCTACTGCTCTTGACGTTCATCGGCGGAATGTGGGCGTTTGCCAGCACCAAGCATGGCGACAGCGGCGACGGCGGAACAAACAACGTGCCGCGCGGCGCAGTGGTGGAGCTTGCTTCGCGCGGAGACGCGGAGTCCCAGGGCCGTGGAACGTCCGATGCGGCGCGCGCGCTGTGGCAGAGCGGAATTGGCCGCGATCTCCGTGATTTCGTGTCTTTGTGCGAGACGAACCGCTCTGCTCGGACGCTGACGGACGACGACTTCGAGAGAGGCTTTGTGACGGCGCGGGTCGGCACAAACGAGGTGTTCGAGTTCTGGGCTCCTGACAACGCCATTGTCTGCGATGACTGGCGCTCGTTCGGCGCTGCAACGGACTGGATGTACGTCGCCGTTACCAACTGGCTCTTTCTCGTCGGGACCAACGAAGTCGACACGCTGCGCGTCCATTCCTTCGGCAAGGTGATTCCGAAGATTCTCGAATCCGACGGCACGATCTCGACCAATCGATGGATCGCGCCTTTCGCCGCGACGCTTGGAATTGTGCCCGAGGCGAACTGGTCGCAGATGGAGGACTATCCGAGCCTGTTCTGGCATTGCGTGACGCCCTCGAATACGCTCCAGATGACGTGGCAGAACGTCTTGCTGAACAGAGACGAAGCAAGCCCGATGTCGTTTCAGGCGGAGTTCTGGCCGTCGGGACGCTTCATGTACCGCTACGATCTTTCGAGGCTTGGCGTCGAGGAAGTCTCCAACGTCGTCGTCGGCGCGGCGCTTGGAGGCGATGCGTGGGGTGCGGACGCAATCCCGACGAACGTGACCTCGCTTGCGTTCTATCCGGTGTCCTATGACGACACGACGAATCCCGACCGCGACAACGACGGCGTGACGACGGAAGACGAGCTTTTCGTCTACGGGACCGATCCTGACGATGAGGACAGCGACCATGACGGATTGACCGATGGCGAGGAGATATTGACGTACAATGCAGATCCGCTCAATCCGCACTCTATTAATCCGAACGTCTGTGACGGCGTGGCTGTGAATGCGGGAGGAGAGGACCTCTTCTCGTATCCGGAAGGCTCGACGAACACCGTGCTGGAGCACCTGTTCTACTCGGGGACGACGAATGGGACGTTCACGCTCCCGCAGTCGTCGGACGGATATGCGGTTCTCGGAGTCACGGCGTCGGGCTACGGCTCTGGCGAGCTGATAATCGACGGCAAGGTCGTGCCGCTCGTCGGACGTCCTCAGATGCGCGGCGGAAATGAGCGCGGCATGAAGGGCGCGACAAGAGGCGCGAACGACTCGCCGACGCTGAGCGTGAGGCTCAAGAAGGGAGAGCGGCATACGCTGGTTCTTCAGGGCGACAACCAGCCGGCTGTTGATCTGTATTCAAACGACTTCGGAATAGGCCTCTCGCCGTCGCTGCTGGAGCCAGGGTGGATCTGCTTTCCGATTACCGTCGCGTCGCCCGCGTGCATACACGACTTCTACACAAAGACGAGGCGCGTTAGGGTTTTCCCGGGCAGCGGAGCGAGCGGACTCGTCTGCACATGGAGCGGCGGCGCCGACGTGGAGATAACGCGCGTGTCCAATCTCTCGGCGGACGTGAAGGCGGAGTTCCATCCGAGGAACGAGCGGACGATTACATACACGCTTTCGCATCCCGACTATCTTTTCGGGAAGAAGACGTACAGCCAGAAGGTGCGGTTCTGTCCCAAGCCGCAGGAGCCGTCCGACCCCGACGATCCGGACGAGGATCCTGACTGGTTTGATTACTGCGGAGGCGAAATCAGCGTGGAGCCGAGCTGGTATGATCCGGAGCACGAGCCGCAGGCAGACCCGGAAGGAGACGAGGAAGAGGATCCGGTCGAGACGTGTCCGGAGCATCATGTGCCGTATGAGGTGTGCGAGAGCCTTCACCGAACGGCGTACACGAACGCGGTTGCGACGCTTCCCCACAGAAGCAAGGTCCTGCTTATCCGCGACGAGCCGGTGTACGAGCCGATCACGATTCAGGTTGCGCCCGGGATTCACAACTGCTGTCCGTGCCCGGAGCACTGGACGAACTACGTTGGCGTCACATACGCGTCCGACCGGCTGAGCGTCGTCGGCGAGGACGGGCTGCCTTTCAGGATGACAGAGGAGTCCTGCACGATCTACGTAGCGGGGGTGACGCCGAGCGACAACTACGGCGACGCGAGGCTCGTGCTGAACAGAAACGGCATCGTCGATCTGCAGTACGACATGACGGTCTTCGGCGTCGCGATAGAGGACGTCTCGTCCAGCCTCGGCGCCTCGTACAGCGACCTCGGGCTTGTCATGGAGACTACGACGAACGTATGGCAGGGGGCGTCGATGTCGCTTGTGACGAAGGTGGGGCTGCCGGACGGATACGTTCACGTCGAGCTTGCGGACGTCAGCGGCGAGTTCGCCGTGTGGTGCTTGAATCCGAATACGTACGAGTGCGTCAAGCTCGTCGATTCCGAGATGTCGCCGATGGTGGAGATTCCGATGTCCGCCTGGCGCATATTCGCGGGCGAGACGACCCCGACTCGGATCCCGACCGTTTGGGCGTACGTGACCTCGTCGTCGCCGGGAAGGGCGACGCTGCGCTTCCGCTACTGGAACATCGAGGGCGGCGAGCTCATGGAGGACGTGGCCGAGCAGAGGCTTACGTCAGTGTCCGCGCCCAGGATAACGATGCCGTCGGTGATAGGCGTGAACGACGACGATGACGACGACAACGATGTGCAGGACTGGAAGGAGAGCGGTCTGAATCCAGAGGATGACGACCTGGTTGAGGTCAATGTGTCCCTTGGCCTTCCGCTCGGCGTCGTCGGCGTCGTCGAAGTGATGCCAGAGATGACTGCCGGAAAAATGTGGAAAGACCGGGGGCGTACACAGCGCGTGGACAGTATGGGCGACATGTTCGTGGCTTCCGCCTCAGTGACAAACCGCAAATACTATGTCGAGGGGAAGTACTGGTCGCAGCATTGTCAGGACGAGAGAATTCGCGCCGAGTTCACTTTTGGGGATGTAAGTCTGGCTGGTTCGCGAGATTTCACGTTCGTCGAGCGCATAGCCGAGCCGATAACGGCAGAGCGCACCGCGAGCGGCCAGATAGTAAACCCGTGCTGCGCGATCATCGGCTCGGATACGCCGTTGAGGGTGTCCGTGATGCCGGAGGATTTCCCTGACGAGAAGATCAAGTGGAAAGTAGTCTCGGGGTCAGGAAGCTTTACAGACAGCACTGGGCGCGACGCGACGTTTGTTGCGTCCGGGTCGGAGAATTCTGATGCTGTTGTGCAGGTCGACTTCGACGACTGCCCTGGGAACGCTCCGCAGTTCACCCTCAGTGCGACGACAATGCGAGAGGTTCTGATTTATCCGTGCGTGATATCAAGGGTCGATTCGCCGCCGCCAGTATCACATGAAGACATTGCATCTATGGTAGATGAAGTCAATGTGATTTATCGACAGGTTGGTGTGCATTTCTCGCTGGGTGCACCGCCGACGAATGTTGTCGACGAAATCTTGTCCCAAGACGGCTTGTCCGACACAAATTTGTTTTGGCAGATACTTGACATAATGCCAAGTACGAATCGACTGGAGGTGTACTTTATTGAAGGCTCAAGCGACGATTCTGCCGTTGGCCGTTGCAGCATGGTGAGTCGATCACGAGGTCTGGTGGTCAGAAAGGCTGCAAGTGTGTTTGCGGGAGCGTTAGTTCTTGCGCATGAGATAGGCCACTTCTTCGGTCTTCGCGACATATACTACAAGACTGGGAACTCGAGTGGTGATGCATATGCTGAATTGGAACAAGGCGTCAAGAAGTATTGGATGTACTGGGATTGGAACAACGGTACTGGAAGCCGTTTTTACGACCCATTTGCGAAGCAGTACATGCTGATCCAGAAACTTTTGATGTATGGCGAGGAAGGCAACTCGGCATGCGACATACCAGCTAGCCAAGTGTATGGCAAGCCTGTTGATGGGGAGCTCATGCCCGTCAATGTTGGTCGGTCGAGCATGAATCTAACTCCATAAGGTGATCAGAAAAGGAGACATAACATGACCAAGTTGTATGTGAATGCGATGGCGGGGCTTCTGGTGGCAATGGTTGCAGTCCCAGTGTTCGCGGATAGGGCGCAGGATGAGCTGGAGGAGAACTTGAGCGTTGGCTTTGGGGAAAGCGATGTCATAACCGACACGACACCGCCGAAACCTTATGTGCCTTTTCGCTATCGCAATTCACTTCCCAGGTTTCAGTGGCTGCTAGACAAGTATGGCTGGACCACGAATCAGCTCATTGATGGCTTGATCTGCGTAATCACGAACAATGTCGTCGAGGAGAACTGGTCTGTCAGGCGGAAAGAGCGCGCGGCAAGAATGGCGGCAAAACAACTTTCTGAGATCCCTTTGCCGGTTGTAACCAACTTTTTCAGACAGTTTAATGATAAGGATGATACAAGCAAGCTGAAGGGCATCACTCTTCCAGCCATGCTTTACCGCACCAATCTTGAGCCTGAGGTGATGGCTTACATGCGATCTTTGTGTGTTCGAACGAATGTTTCTTGCAATGTTGGGTTTGATGTGGTTTACATTATGTTCGAGACGTTGAAAACCATGCCGGACGAGATGAAGCCGGCGGCGACGAATCGTGTCGCACAATATATATACTTCTCTATCATGCATACGACGCGAAGCATTGCTTGGCAGGATCGCGAACTTGCAAAAATTATCCCGGCTTATTCAAACAGCATTCAAAGGTTGTTGGCCTTACGATATGTGGAAGCCTCGATTGCAAATCCTCGAATTAAAGAGTGGGCGCATAAGGAGGTTGAATCGCTTTCATCCATCCCCACCAACAAGCTCAACAACATCAGCTGGATCGCCGAAGACGTGACTGGCGGGAAGTGACTTTCCGCTAGCGCCAACGCAAAACATTGCAAGTCTGCATAGGGGCAGCACACAATGTGGCCCGCCATATCTATGGTATAATGGCGTCAAAACTCCCCCTACACGCCTAGCAAACGCCGCGTACACCATTATCAAACGATGCGTACACGGGCAGAAAAACGCCTAATGCGCTATCCTTTAGCTTGCCTTTGAAACCCTGTTGCATGGCAGTGGGATTGCCTTATGTTTTATGTTAATTGTGCTGATAGTGGATGACTTTCGGTTCACTGTTTCCGATGTAAAGTGCTTTTTCGGAGCTTATGTCTTCTACGTGGTGTTTTTGTTTCTTAGTTACTACATCTATGCGTTTCTTCAGGGAGGCCGTACATCATGGGAATACGTTGTCTACAGTAAAGGAGTCACATCAAGCTTGGTAGAAAGCAATTTGATGCGAACAAAGTTTGTTGAGGGAATGTTGCAGTTCATGGCTGCATTTGGCCATATTTTGTCCCTGGGCAGGAGGTTGTCGCAGCGCAAATCAATTTATTCCGAGTTTGGTTCCGTTACAAAAATCAAGGCAGATAGAGATAATAACGTTATCAAGATCTATTTCGGCAGAATCTTCAGCAAGTCCGGTCGAATCTGCAACAAGATATTGGTCCCAGAAGAATATTATGACACAGTTTTGTGCTTCGTAACTTCACATTGCCGCGTTAAAAACCTATCAAGCGACGGGGTCTTCGGGTCGAACGTGGAAAGTCGGGCTAGTCGTTTCTCTGTCTTGCGCGCCATTCGCGCATCGACATGCCGAACCGCTTGCGGAAGAGGTGGGTGAGCGCATCGGGATCACGGTAGCCGCATTCCGCCGCAATTGCGGAGACGGGCATTCGCGTTGACGTCAGCATCGTCTTGAGCTTCGCCATCCGCACGTCTTCGATGGCTGTGCGGATCGTCCCGCCCGTAGCCTCGCGCCACCGCATCTCCGCAAGCCGCCTCGACACGCGCAGATGGGTGACCACGTCCTGTACGCTGATTCCGTCCGTGGCGTGGTCCTGGATGAATCGCCTCGCGTGGTCCACCAGGATGGCCGACGGAGGCCGCAGGTGCGTCGATTCGCGTTCCACGACCTTGTTCGGCGGGACGGACACAATGCTGTGCCGGCGCGGAGCGGACTTGCGCCTTGCCATTTTCTCAAGCGTCTCGGCGGCTATGCGCCCCATCTCGACGTGTCCAGGCAGAATGCTGGAAAGGGGGGTGGAGGCATGGGCGCACAGAAGCTCGTCGTTGTCCACTCCGAGCACGGCGACCGCGTCGGGCACGGAGATGCCGGCCCTTCCGCAGGCGTCGAGGACCTCGATTGCCCTGATGTCGCAGGCGGCCATTATCGCGGCGGGCTTTGGCAGTTCCACGATCCACTTCACGAGCGCGCCTATGTTCGCCTCCGAGCCGGAATCGGGCGTGGAGGGAAATACGCGGACCACGGCGTTCGGGGCGGACGCGGCGATGCGGGAGCAGAATGCGCTGGAGCGTTCCATGGCCCAGTTGTCGCTTGGCCCCGCCAGCACGAACCCGTAGGAGTTGAACCGCCCGTGGCTGAAGAAGTGCCTGGCGCCCATGTCGCCTATCGCGGCGTTGTCGTTGTGGACGAAGACCATGGTGCCTTTTCGCGAGTCGAAGTGCGGGTGCTTTATGCCTATCGAAGCGACGGGAATTGGCGTTTTGGCAAGAGCAAGCATAAGCTCTTCCGAGCATGGCTCGGTGATGACAATGGCATTCGTGCCGTCACGCTCCGCTGCATGGAGTTTCGCGACCGTAAGCGGGTTGTCCTCCGGCTGCATGAGGTCGAGCGTCCAGTTTGACGAAGACTCGATGTGACGGAACAGCCCCATTAGCACATCGCGGCTTGAGGCGAACCGAAGGGAAATCGTGACAATCGCCTTTTTAGGGTCCTGATTATTCCTTTTTGCGCACATCGCCCGCATTATACCATAGTCTGCCGATGTTGCGCAATAGTTCGGAAAAGCCCTTCGCAAAAGAACGGGTTACAAATGGTATAATACGCACAGAAGCACAAAAGGGCAAAGTGGTAAGATGCAAACGACAGCCATGAGATTGTTTAAAACGGCATGCGCGGCATTTGTGATGACTGCTGCTTCGGGCGTCGTCCATGCCGACGGCGTTGGAGAGAACCTGGACTTCGAGCGCGGCAGCGTCGGGTGGACCCTGCCGCCGGCGTATTCCGTCAGGAAGGGCGCGGGCATGAACGGCACGGCGGCGCTCGTGTACGAGAACTCGGATCCGAATCTGCCGTATGCGTATCCCTCCCTGAAGATTCATCTCGAGACAGGGCGGATATACCGTTTTTCCGCATGGGTGCGTACCGAGGGCCTGAAGTCTGCGAAGGGAGGCGGCGCGAAGCTCGGCATTGAACGAAGCGATGCGAACGGGCGGCATCTCGGAGGCACATACTCGAGAGACCTCAAAGGCGACTCGGATTGGACTCGCATAGAGGGCGTCACCTCCGAGATCAGCGAGATGACGGCAAGCATAGTATTCATACCCTATTGCACGCCAGGCTGCGTCGGGAAGGCCTATTTCGACGACATTGAGATCGTCCCGTACGAAAAGCCTCCGGTCGGGCACATGCTTTCATCGGCGTACCGCAACATTGCCGCGGCCGGGAGCGTGGAGTTCGTCGTCGGTCTTGTCGTGCCGGAGAGGTTCCGGCTGGAAGACCTGAAGGCGGAATTCTCATACGAGAAGCAGGACGGCGGTCGCAAGACGGCGCCTGCGAAGGAGCTTGGGCGCGACATGGCGCGGTTTGCGGTCGATGTCGCCGAAATGAAGTCCGGCAGGAGCGTCGTCGCGTTCCGCCTCAATGCGCCGGACGGTTCCGTCTTGGGCTCTGCCAAGCTTGCTTTCAATCGCGTCGCCAAGCTGCCGGAGCGCCGCGTGTGGATAGACGAGCATCGCCGCACGATCGTCGATGGCAAGCCGTTTTTCCCTCTCGGCATGTACGCGGGTAACGTCGGCAGACGCGCGGAATACGTGAAGGGTCCGTTCAACTGTGTGATGCCCTACGAAGCGCCAGACGCCGTCGGCATGGACTTCTACTGGACGAACGGGGTGAGGGTGATATATTCGGTGAAGGACGTCTATGCCGGAGCTAACCACGCGCCGGCCTCCGTGACTAGCGAAGACGCGGCAGACTCGTACGTCCGGGCTAAGGTTGACGCATTCAAGAACCATCCAGGGCTACTCGCCTGGTACGTCAACGACGAGCTCGTCGGCGATGGATGGCATGGTGCGCTCACGCACAGGCGAGACTTTCTGGAACAAGCCGACCCTGACCATCCGACATGGTCGGTCGTCTATCAGCTTCAGTTTCTGCGCGAGCTGGCGCCGACTTTTGACATCATCGGCACCGACCCGTATCCTGTGCCGGACAAGCCGCTGTCGATGGTTACGGACTGGACGCGCCAGACCGACCGCGCCTACTTCGCGTTGCGTCCGATG
>JAEEGH010030124.1_pt1 | contig 10566 bp, 7 predicted proteins | sample 9134181 | NCBI WGS metagenome assembly JAEEGH01 (sample SAMN16246544, study PRJNA631951) | gut metagenome | biome: gut microbiome; feature: rumen; material: DP-attached | host: Bos | place: Iran: Karaj | collected 2018-10 | reverse complement strand
CAGAGCGACTTTCCAGCGGTGTCAATGGTGTAGGTGGCGGCCTCGGGGTTGGTCCAGAGGGCGTTTACGCCGCCCGGCCGTCCGAAGAACATCATCCGTCCGGCCCAGTCGGGAACGATTTCAACGCGAAGAGACGCGTTGGTGAGGAGAATGGCATCCGGCATGGACGCGCATGGCGTGTCCATGCCGGATGCCATCTCCTCACGAATCTCCTTCGCAAAGGTTTTGCGCAGAGCGTCGAATTCCACCTGGGACAGGAAGGTCCCCTCGGTTCCCGCGCCGAGGATGCGCGCGTGAGGCACGCCCGGAATGGGAATCGTCGAGACAACGCGTGGGTAGCGGGCCAGCTCATCGACGAGCGGCGAATAGGCGCCGTCGCCGCGCAACGCGTCGGGCGGCAGCTCAAAGATGTCGAATTGCCGGCCGTTGTCGATGCCCCAGGCGAGCGTCCAGGCCTGGAGGATGCGGTCCGCGGGGTTGCGCCAGTGTCCGTCGCCCACCCAGGAGCAGATCGCGCGCGTCGCGTAGGGACGGACGACCGCGAGCGGGGCGGCTGTGCAGCTCCCCCGCGCGGCAGGGCGGAAGGAGTTCTCGTCCCCAGTACCGCTGTCATTCTGCATTGTGCATTGCGCATTGCGCATTGCGGCAAACAGCCGCTTCGCGTAGGCCCAGCTTTCGGACGAGCCGTTCGGGAAGGTCATACGCTCGTGGCGGTTGGGGTTGTCGGAAATGGCGAATCCAAGCCACATCATGCCGGCGGGGTTGAAGGGGAGGTGCTGCGCCCACATGCGCTTCATGTCGGCCGGCTTTACGTTGCCGAGTCCGCAAGGCACGTAGGCGTGGGCCTGCATCCAGGGAATGATGGGCTTGCCCAGGCGCCGCGCAAGGCCGCTCATGTAGCCCATGTCGAACGGAATGCTCTCGGTGCTGTACGTCTTGGCAAGCGGATAGGGATCGAGATGGAGGAAGTCCAGCTCCTTCGAAAGGAGCTCCTGTCCCGAGCCGTCGTGGTCGTTCTGCTCGCACCACGCTCCGCCGCGCGTCGTGTTCCGGAATATCTTCAGCGTCGGCGCGACGGAATGGGCTCCCTCGACGAACGCCCGCGTCAGCTCGGCGCACGCCTTGTGATAGGAATAGAGCGCGTGGCCGTAGGCCTTTGCGCCGTAGATCTCGGGATGTCCCCAAGTGCGCGGCTGGACGAGACCTGGCGCGGCGGCGGCGAACGCGGCGCGTCCGCTGGGAGAAAAGCCCCAGATCGGAAAGCTCGCGGCCTCGCAGTCGAGCCAGCCGGTGAGGTTGAAGCACTCGTCGCCGAAGCGCATTGCGATGATGTCGTCGGCGGGGAACTTGCCGCCGTTCGCAAGCGCCCACATCTGCGCGCGCCATGCGGCGGCCGACCGCGCCGCCTTCCGGGTGTGCTCGGAGAAGACCGAGAGCTGGCCGCGCTTGCGGACCTTCCAGGCGTCGCCATCGGTGTCGCTCGCCCAGTAAACGGCGATGCCGACCTTGTCGAGCATCATGCCCGCGCAGTCCGAGAGGTCGAAGCGAAGGCGCACGAGGCGGCGGTTCTCGATCTCGGGACCTGACATGTCGGAGGTTACCGTGTCGTTCTCGGGCGTCATCCCAGGCTCTACCGGAAGAACCTTGCAGCGTATGATGCGCACGTGCGGCGCGCCGTCGAACGGCTTTTGGGGCACGACGATCTCCGCGTCGCCCACGGGCACGTACGCGCCGAAGTAGTGCCCGCTCTTCACGACGACGGTCTTGCCGTCCGGCCCCTTCTTTCTCGACGTGTAGCACTGCCGCACCGAATAGACCGGCGGCTCGACCACTATGTCGTACGCCTTGGGCTCGAACGAGAAGAGATTGCGGTCGATGGCCTTGCCGCGGTACGCGCCGCCGACAAACACGGCCCGCTCGACCTCGCGGTCGCCCGCAGAGTCGGGCACTCTCTCGGACGTATCATCGCCGCCGTTGGTGAAGCCCTTCACCTTGTACTTCCGCAGAAGCGGCAGGACGCGCGCGCAAATATCCTTGTTCCATGTAGGCACCTCGACCACGTCCACGCCCTGCTCGGCGCAGATGCGGATGGTGTCCTCGGCCTGGTCGCGCCACACCGTGCTCATCCATACTTTCGGCAGCGAAGCCGTCTGCGGCGTGCCTGCAAAAGCCGCAACCGCACCGAAGGCGCACGCCATTCCGCACGCCAATGGCTTAATAGTAAGCCCAGTCTCAAGTAGTTTTCCCATAGCTTGCTAACATTATATCAGATTATGGGATTCATTTCTTCTGTTTTTGTCTACGGATAGTTATGTTTTTGTCCAACGGGTGTTCCGCAAATGTGGTATAATAGTAGCGACATGGGTCCGCAGAAGAAGTACAGAATAGTTGTCGACACGCGCATGAACCTGAAGGCGGTGCGAGAGCGCTGCTCCGGCTTCCTGCGCTACGCGACCGAACGTTCGCTTCCGTGGGACATCCAGTTCTCCGACTACTGGGAGTCAGAAATCCGCAACGAGATCAACACCCGCGTCCTTAAATGGAAGCCAGACGGCATCTTCCTCAACTCCCACTACTACGCTCTTAGCGACGGACTTCTCCAGGGCATACCTAACATCGTCGCGTTCGGAGAACCTGTCGTGGACTCCGACAAGCAGATGCCGGAAAGAACGGCGTTCGTCGGCATCGACAACAATCAGATCGTCGCCGAGGCGTTCCGCCTCCTGGCTCGGCGAGGGCTCATCCACTTCGCCTACGTCCACCCGATGGCCCGCAGCGACAGCTCCGAGCTCGGATACTCGAAGATAAGGGCGAATGAGTTCAAACGCCTGGCGGAGGAGTCGGACTTCGACTGCACCGAATGCGAGATAGAGGCGCACAAGACGGGCGACTGGGCGGTGTCCGTGGTCGCACTCGCGAAGATGCTGTCCTCTCTGCCGCATCCATGCGGCATCATGGCCTACAACGACAAGTGCGCGCGCGAAGTGATCGACGCCTGCAACCACGCGAGGCTGAGGATTCCGGAGCAGATCCAGATTGTCGGCGTGGACAACCAGGAGGAGATCTGCGAAAACGTGATGCCGCGCCTGACGACGATCGAGCCGGACTTCTTCGGCGTCGGGCGGCTTGCGGCGCAGAGAATGGAGGAGCTGCTTGCGACGGGACACGCGCAAAGTCCCATAACCTGCGGAGTCCTGCGCACGGTCGAACGGGAGACGACGCGCGACCTCTCGGGCTCGGCGCGACTCGTGACCGCCGCCGAAAAGCTTATCCACACCCACGCATGCCAGGGACTGCCGCCGTCGCCAAGGGGACTTACCGTGGCAAGTCTCGCCGCCGCGCTTCACGTCTCGCGCAGCCTTCTGGAACTGCGCTTCGGCAATGTGCGAGGTGAAGGCGTAGCCGCGGCAATCAGGCAGAGAAAGCTGGACGAGGTCTGCCGCATGCTCAAGGAAACCGACCTTCCGATAGGCGAAATCGCCGAGCGCTGCGGCTTTCCGGTCCAGACCCATCTCAACGCGCTATTCCGCCGCACGTTCGGCACCACGCTCCGCGACTACAGGGCGTCGTTCCAGAATCCGCCCCCGTCCTACACCTCCACCCATGTCGGTTCGTAGGCTATCTCGTAGCGCTCGTCAAGGCGGGAGACGTTGTAGATGCGGCTCGACTCGAAATCCACACCGCCGTGCCGGCCTGTGTGGATGTGTCCGCAGAAGACGAAGCGCGGACGCTTCGCCATTATCGCCTCCGTCAGCTCCGGCGAACCGAAATGCTCGGAATCGGTCTGAAGGGAACGGTCGACGTCGCTGCCGGGAATGCGCGGCGGCGAGTGAGTGACAAGGACGTCTATTCCCGTAGGAATCTTCGAGAACCAGCTGACGAGCGTGTCGTGCTCGCCCTCGAACGCCCACGAATAGGATATGATCGGGACCCAGGGCGTCCCGTAGAACTTGACGCCGTCAATCTCCGTCCCCCTGTCTCCGAGGAAATGCACGTTCGGCGAAAAGTCGAACTTCCAGTCGATCTCACCTTCCTTGAAAAGTATGTGTGCAATCGGGTAGAAGTCGTGGTTGCCGGGAATCACCACGAACTGGACGTCCGGATACGACGCGGTCCATTCGCGAAAGCGTTTGTTGATCCACTTCTTCTGGTCGTTGACGTGCCACGACCCGCGACCTCGCAGCGGCGCAATGTCGCCGGCGAGGACGACAACATCCGCCCCCTTGGGGTCAAGTCCCTCAAGGTTGCCGTGCAAGTCCGACGTCGCCATTATCCGCATAGTTCCCCGCCTTTCACAGTGTCTACAAAAAGATGTTCTAGCCTGGCGTATACATCACCTGCAATGCCGCCCTTGCGCCAGGGATGGACCGCTATCGAATCGTATCTGTCCACCAGCAGACCGACAAGCCTTGCGTCTGGGACAATGACATCAGATTCGAGCGCAGTTTCCTTTCTGGCGAGTACTTCACGAATTGCATCTAGCTCGTCCGAGGCAAGCGACACAGATTCGAGGACATCGGCGAATGGCGTTGGCGGCATCTCCTCGACAGCCATTGCGTACTTCAGGCAGAGAGCGGCGCGGAGCGCGTAGCAGAGCTTCTTGATGCGTATCGTACCGTCCTCGTTTCGCGCCTCCATCGCCTTGCGGAACATCGAGGCGTAGTGGTAGGCTACGTGCGCGGGGTTGAAGCAGCCATCTTTCAGCGAGTTCAAGGCGGCGATCAGCCCATCGTCCCTGTAGACTATCGGACTTCCAAGCCACTCGAGGAACGATGCGTTGGACTTCGTCATCTGAAGAAGCGCCTTGCGCAGATCCCAGAGCGAGACGTCTATATCGCAGGGAAGCTCCTCGACAATAGTGTCGGGCACATCGCTCCTCAGCTGGAGATACCAGTCGAGAGGCTTCACGAACACGCCCCGGACGTCGTAGTCGCTGTCAGGCGACGCGAAGCCCCACGCCCGCGAGCCGCTTTCCACGGCGAACAGGACACGACACCCGTGCCGCGATTCAATGTCGCGAAGCGCGGCAGATACTCTCGCCTTTTCGGCATCGTTCATGACACGCTAGCCTCCTTCATCACGGACGCGATAAGCTCGTCGACCTTCCCCTTGTCGCAGTCGGGCGGGAGATTTCCCTTGCCAGCCTCGATGACGGACTTCTTCTCGTCCGCAAAGGCCATGATCTCGTCGAACTTCCACTCGCCGCGCCGGATCGAGAGCAGCGTCTCAAGCCGCTCTCCGTCGAAACGCACGATAGGCTCGCCCGTCTTGACGATGTTCTCGCCGGAAAGCAGAAGACGGACGAGGTGCATCATGTTCTTGGCGTCGTAGTCCATCTGGCCGCGCTCCTGCGCCGTCCAGCGCGACTCGTTGCGATTCCGCCGCCAGTCCCAATACTCGTGGTGCTGACGCTTCGCGCTGTTGAAGGCCTGCTCATTGTAGATGAGGATGCCGACCCTCTTCTCCCGGTCAAGATCGGCGGTGTCGGTCTCGACGAGCATTCCCCCGTGGAATATGCCGCCCGTCGGCGCACCGTAGTCGTACAGGGCAAACATATCCGCTGCGCGGTTGCCCACAAGTCTCGTCACCCTGCAGTTGGCGAGATTCAGCTCCGTCTCCCTGACAGGGACGGCACGGCCTTTGGCATCAGCAAGGAACAGGCAGTAGTCCTCCGCCTGCGGCGGCTCCTCCGGCCACGGATTCCACACGCGTTTGTTCGTTCCCTTTGCCTTCTTGATCTGGCTCAACGCATAGCCGAGGTGGCTGTCCACGGCCTTCTGCGTGACAAACAGCCCCCTGTTGGCGACGAGCAAGGAATGCGCCGGAGAGGTTTTCAGAATGCAGTCATCCGGCAGGAACAGCATCTCCATCGTCGTCGGGTTTGCCTCGGACATCAGTTCGCAGAAGCGGACAAGCGAATAGTACGTCCTGTCGTTGCGTTCGTCTGAGACCTGCTTCGGCGGTTGTGCAAGCCGTGCATACTCGGCGGACGGCACGACGAAGATGCCGCGAACGTCCGTGTCGCTGTTCGCGTTCTGCGTTCCGTATGCGCGGCTTCCGACAATGCCCCTGAACAGCACAATCGGATTATCCGCGATCTCTAAACTCTCTATCAAGTAGGGCATCTCGAACTCTCCTCACCGCAGCGACCCTCTGCCAGAAGTGCCCTGGAACACATTATCACGATGATAGCGTAGATACTTTTCCTGCCTATCTGAGTGGGGTTTGCGAAGGCACACCTCACCAGAAAGCCCAAAAAGTGCAATCACTTCTTGTGAGAGCTTCGGCGACAACATCATCTTCCCGTGTGAGTCAAACGATATAAGTCCCGCATCAAACAGCGCGTCGAGATGAACAGCGAGAGGAAAACCATTTGCCGGATCAAGGCGCTCAACATCGTTGGCGTCCGCCCACGGCTTTGCGTGAGATGCCCTCAAGAGCGCTGGCTCTGTGATGCCTGTGACGGCGCAGGCGTTACCCCACATCTCGGCTTGCGAAACCTTGTAGCGATGCTGCCCCAGACGTGCCCTGACGGTCGCGATGCGCACTGTCCGCTCCGGCAGCACGGCATTCGGATCCGGCGGAAGCGTCGCGGCGACATGGAAGAGTTCGCCCAGAAGAGCAAGATGGTTCGTGAGATCGTTCTTTGGATGCCTGACGACAAGGCCATCCTCAGTCGCCAGTTTGGGGAACTTGGCTTTCAGCCCCTCCGTGTTCAGGAGCGAGGCGAAGAGAAGTTCCTCGCCGTCGTCCATGACGCCGACCTCGTTCTCATGCGTCATCGAGGAGAATACAACATCACGACCGCGTTCCTCATGTGTTGAACACTCGAAGAGATTGCCGTAGGCGGCGGATTGGATGGAACTAAAGAGATATGCGTTCATGGCTTTGTTCTGACAATCTCTCTGACATTCTCTCTGACATTTACATTGGAATTTATTGATTGTCAGAGAGTTTCCAGAGAGGCTTTGTCGCACTCCCAGTGTTAGTAATTTCGCCCAATCTCCGCATATAAGTCAGCAAATTGGATATTTTTGCGACTTTCTCTTCGGTGGAAAGTTCCCCTCTGATCTCTGGAATCATGTAATCATTGATTTGTTTCCGAGTTAACCCATTGAACTTTCCAATGTAGTCAATGAGCATGGCCCTGTATCTGGAACCTGGCAACTCCTTCTTTCTCATGTATTCCGCCTGCTGTCCCGTAGCCTCGGCAACTACCGCCGAAATATGCGGATGCGGCATCCGTCCCTCAATCAACCCCTCTCGCCTCAAATGGGCAACAGCTGCCGCTGTAACGGTCAAATGCTTCTGAATCCGATCCAGCAGACATACATCTTCAAGGCTCAAGTCTGGACGCTTTACCAGCAAACTGCTATAGGCTTCGTCCACCACATGTCCGTAGATGGTCATGCGCACGGATTGGTCGGACAAGTCATAGTCGTGCAAGGGAAGATACCGTTTCCTCTGGTCGGCATACATCTGATGGATGCCATATCCCATTGTGTCAATCATGTTCAGCTCCCGCATAGCCTTGACGAGCTGCGGGTTGCGATAACTTGACGGCGAACGCTCGCCCAGAATGTAATCTTCCGGCTTCCCGTCAAAGAACGAACCACGGTTCTCAAGCACGAGCCGATCAACATATTCCGTTACCGTCACTCGGGCATTCTGCGAATAGTCCTGATGTGCGATGCAGTTGTGCAACGCCTCCAGCACCATGCGTTCCTTGTATTTCGGGACCTCCGTACTCTGGAGCGTGCCTTGCACGACCCAACGAATTTGCACATTCCGTATCCGCGAATAGAGCGCTGACGTGGCCAGAACGTAGGGCGGATAGAATATTTCGTTCGCCTGCTCCTCTCCTACAAGCTTCCACACCAGCTGGGCAATGTTCGGCGAAAGCAGATGCGCCGACAGCTCCTTCCCGACAAGCAGAAGCGCGGCGCGCGTGATGCGCCCGTTTCTGGTCAGGTGCGCACGATCCAGAAACGTCTTCAAGGGCCATGCGGCAACTTCTTCAGGCGTCACCGTCTTTTCATGCTTTTCCGCATACTTCCGACGGGCATACGCCAACGCCGCCTCGTCAAGATCGTCATACGTCGCATCGTCCACAATCTGCGCCGTCCAGTCCGAATCCTGCCCCTGTCTGCGTATCGCGTCCAGTTTTTCAAGGCCCAGCGCCATCAGATTCTCCCCCGAACGGGCGTAGTAGTGTCCCTTCCACGCAATGGGGATGCCCCTCGGTGCCGGTGGTATCTCAAACATCACGACACGCCCGTCCGGCATGTCGAGCTCGTGTATGCTGCGAAAGCAGACGGCGGGATTTGTGCTTTGCGTAATCTGATACTTGATACCCCCCGAACGATTTACGGCATCAGGCGAAACGTCATAATCGGTGCCAATGATTTTTCTCGTCTTGTTGTGAACGCCGAACACAAGCCAAGCCGCCTCAAGCCCGCGCAGGTTCGCTTCATTCGACAACGCCGAGAAGTACTTGCCGATCTCATCGCTCGAAAAGCCCTTCCCGCCGCTCTTGAACTCGACGACTTCGTTTTCCCAATTGGCCAAGAGGGAAAGAAGTGTAGCCTTTTTCTCGTCTGAAGTCATTTCTGTTCTCCCGCTTGTTCACATGGATTATATCACATTTGTCAGCACCATTTCCGAGCGCTGCCCGGTGGTCTCTTTCACCTCCACCGTCTCGCCCTCGTCGTCGGCGATCAGTTTCTTAAGTTCTTCAAGTGTCATACCGCACCTCCGTAAGATATTCTACCAAAAGACACACCATCAGGTACTTCATCGTGCGCGCTCTTGGGGCTCACACCACATATGACGAACTGAAGCAAGCTCATTGTTTGACATACAGATTTCCTTCCATTTGATAATCGCTGGTGGCATGTTCCGTTTCATCGAAAGAAACTCCTTGTAAATCTGATTTGCCAAATTAGCCGCCCAAGCACGATAATCGCCTCTATCTTCATTATTAAATCGACCAGAAGGATTATCGTAGGTTGTTAAAGTTACGAGTTTATCAAGTTGTAAGAGAAGCGATTGCTCGATGTCTTTTGGAAACGGGACACAATGAACCAATTTGCCCAGGTTCTCGCAAGCACAGAAGAACGCATCACCATCGCGCATTGCAACTACATTCACAGCGTCTCGTAAAATGTCCACAGGGAACGACAGCCCTTTATTTTTCGCAATATTGCACCAGTTGAAGAAAGCGCGGAACCCATTCTTGATCAAATACGTGTCTTCCGCAGCAAACGACGCTGCGACATCCATTGCCAGTTGTTCGCCGACATGTCCACCCTGTAATTCTATCGCAACACGAGTGCATAAGAATGGGCATTTATCTTTGAACTTTAATACCCACTGGGCAACAAGTCCAATCTGATTTCTTGGCAAACGAGGAACAATAACTTCTCCAAGTATTCTATCGTAAAAAAAGGTTTCCTGAGCCATACGCTGCTTCAAACCAGATGAAAAAGTCCATTCAACAAGCGGTGCCGTCTCTGCTCTCGCCAACGATTTCTCGAAGCCCCCTTGCAATGACACAAGCAATTTCCTACATTCCTCACGCGACAGATTAATATGATTTTCGGATAGAGAATGCACAACCGATGATGTCTGCAAAATTGCATACGCAAACATCTCGATTAATGGTCCTGAATTACAATTGTTGTTTTTGACATCCTCATCCGTAAGCGCGACAAAATCAAATCCCAGATACGATTTCTTAATTGCATTCTCAATACTAATCCTTTTCGCTATAGGTTCTAGAAGCGACAGAAAATCATGTTTATCAAACCTAACCGCAGGAAGCCCATCAACCCCAAGATGTGCAGATAGATTCTGAGCGATTTGCCGCCTCTGCTCCTCTGTAACAACGCCTAAATCCATACAGATTCTTAATGACAACAGCGCAGCAGTTCGTTCAAATATGTTGTCAGACAAAAGAGCTTGAATATCAACACTCATCAAATTAACTGCAGCTTCGGAACAATCATTTGGAGTCCGACGAAAATCTTGCCAATTCACTGAAATCAACGGATTCCGCCATAATCTCCAATAACGTTTTTGAGGCGGTAATCCAATCGTAAGCAGCAACTCCAAATGCTGAAACAACAAATCAGGAGACATTGCCTTAATAACTCTATGATAAAAAATGTGGATGTCCTTAAAGACAAGATCGTAGTCAGAGATTGCCGACTTCTCAATATATGCCCCAAGCTCCAGAAGCATTGACAACGATTTCGGTGATGCCTTCGCGGTTAATCGTGAGAGAATCTCAAACATTACCATTGCCATCCTCCGATGAACACTCGTGGAGGTCAATTTCAAATGGTCAGGACATTGTTCTACAAGATATCTTATTTGCTTGCAATATTGTTCAATAATTGCCTCTATCTGTTCATTCGACAATAAATACTCTTTTCGCTGACTAATAAACGCCTCTGCAGAAGCTTTCTCGCCAGGTCCAATTCTATTGAATAGCGAGAACGCCCATGCCGGTGAACAATCCGCCAACCGTAAGATACAACCGGGGGCTGCAGAAGTAAGATCATT
>JAEEGH010030117.1_pt1 | contig 10567 bp, 7 predicted proteins | sample 9134181 | NCBI WGS metagenome assembly JAEEGH01 (sample SAMN16246544, study PRJNA631951) | gut metagenome | biome: gut microbiome; feature: rumen; material: DP-attached | host: Bos | place: Iran: Karaj | collected 2018-10 | reverse complement strand
GTCGTTCAGGATCACGAGCAGGTCGGCCTTGGCCACGCCCGCATTGTTCATGCCCTCGAACGCCAGGCCGCCGGTGAGGGCGCCGTCGCCGATGATGGCGACCACCTTCTCCGCCCTGCCCTGCATCCTGGCCGCTTCCGCGAGGCCGAGGGCGGCGGAAATGGAGGTGGAGGAATGCCCCACCCCGAAGGCGTCGTACTCGCTTTCGCTGATGCGGGGGAAGCCGCTGATCCCGTCCGCGGTGCGTATGTTTCGGAAGGCCTCCCTGCGGCCGGTGATGATCTTGTGGGCATATGCCTGGTGGCCTACGTCCAGCACGAGCTTGTCGGAGGGGGTGTCGAACACGTAATGCACGCCCACGATGAGTTCGACGGCCCCGAGGCTGGAGGCGAGGTGTCCCGGGTTGCGGGAGCAGCACTCCACCATGTAGGAACGGATCTCCCCGCAAAGCTTTTCGAGCTCCGCGATGGAAAGGCCCTTGATGTCGGCAGGGCTGTCGATCTTGTCCAGGATATCGTACATCCGTATAAGCGTAGACGACAAAGGTACGATTTATTTCAATAATTGTTAAATTCGCAAGACAAACAGGTCCGTCCAAGATGCGAAAACTGCGCTTTCCCAACACCTACGTGATCATCTCGGCCATCATCCTGGTCTGCGCCCTCGCCACGTTCTTCGTGACGCCCGGGGAGTATGTCACGGCGGCGGACGGGAGCGTATCTTTCCGGGAGACCGCGCGCTCGCCCCAGACCTGGCAGGTATTCTCGGCACTGTACGACGGCTTCGTCAAGCAGGCCGGCATCATTGCCTTCATCCTCATAGTCGGAGGCGCCTTCTGGCTGCTCAATGCCACCGGTGCGGTATCCTACGGCATACGGCGCTTCATAGCCGGCGTGCGCGGATACGACAAGCTGGTGCTCGCCGGGCTGGCGCTGCTGTTCTCCATCGGCGGCGCGGTGTTCGGGATGAGCGAGGAGACCATCCCGTTCGTGGGCATCGTGGTCCCCCTGGTCACGGCCATGGGTTACGACGCCATCACCGGCCTGCTGGTGGTGTACGTCGCCTCCAACATCGGATTCTCCGCCGCCTTCCTCAACCCCTTCACCGTTGGCATAGCCCAGGAAATGGCCGCGCTGCCCCTGTTCTCCGGGATGGGCTACCGGCTGGTCTGCTGGGCGGTCCTCACCGGAGCGACCATACTGTTCATCCTGTGGTATGCATCCAGGGTACGCAGGGAGCCGGTCGGGGTGCAGGAAGTCCCCGCTTCAGAGGCGCAGGCCGGATCCGGGCGCTGCATCGCCATCCTCTGCGTCCTGCTGCTCACGGTGGTGATGCTCATAGTCGGAGTGACCTGCTTCAAGTGGTACATGGCTGAGATCTCGGCGCTCTTCCTGGTGATGGGCATCATCGTGGGCATCATCGGCGGCTTCAAGGCCAACCGCATCGCCGACGAATTCATAGCCGGCGCGAAGGACATGCTTCCGGCCGCCCTGGTGGTAGGCCTGGCGTCGGGCATAATAGTCATCCTGCAGAACGGGCACGTAGTGGACAGCATCCTGCACGGGCTTGAATCGGGCCTGGGCGGAGCCGGCAAGACGGGCTCGCTCGGCCTCATGTACGGCATCCAGACCGTCATCAACCTGCTGATACCCAGCGCCACGGCGAAGGCCGCGGTGACCATCCCCATAATGGCCCCCTTCTGCGACCTGATCCAGCTTTCGCGACAGGCGATGGTGCTGGCCTTCCAGTTCGGCGACGGCTTCACCAATATGATCACCCCCACCTCCGGCGTGCTGATGGCCGCCCTCGGAATGGCCAAAGTGCCCTACGAAAAGTGGGTCAGGTGGGCTTGGAAATACGTTTTGGCATTGATTCTTGCGGGATTTGTGCTACTTTTGCCTACGGTCCTCCTGCCCCTGGCCGGATTTTGACGCAAACAAAGACAAACAAATAATCCATTATGACTGAAACCATCAAAAAACCCACGCTGCGCGACTCCGCGGCCCTTCGCTGGACAGCCTTGCTGCTGCTGGCCCTCGCAATGTTCTGCGCATACATCTTCATGGACATCCTTTCACCCATCAAGGACCTGATGGAGTCCACGAGGGGCTGGGATTCCAAGGCATTCGGCACGATGGAAGGCGCAGAGACCTTCCTCAACGTGTTCGTGTTCTTCCTGATCTTCGCGGGCATCATACTCGACAAGATGGGAGTCCGCTTCACGGCGGTGCTCTCGGGAGCCGTGATGCTTACCGGCGGCCTCATCAAGTACTTTGCGATCAGCGAGTCCTTCATCGGCTCCGGACTCGAGACCTGGTTCACGGACAATCTCAACTGGCACACCGGAGTCGGATTCATCGACGACGTCCTGCCGTTCTACCACGGGATGCCCGCTTCCGCCAAGCTAGCTGCCATAGGCTTCATGATCTTCGGATGCGGATGCGAGATGGCGGGAATCACCGTCAGCCGCGGTATAGTCAAGTGGTTCAAGGGGCGTGAGACCGCCCTCGCGATGGGTTCCGAGATGGCCCTCGCGCGCCTCGGCGTGGCCACCTGCATGATCTTCTCGCCCTACTTCGCCAAGCTCGGCGGCCGCATCGAAGTCAGCCGCTCCGTGGCCTTCGGCGTGGTGCTGCTGTGCATCGCCCTCATCATGTTCATCGTCTATTTCTTCATGGACCGCAAGCTCGACGCGCAGACCGGCGAGGCGGAAGAGAAAGACGATCCCTTCAAGGTCAAGGACATCGGCAAGATCCTTTCGAGCCTCGGCTTCTGGCTGGTCGCCCTGCTCTGCGTGCTGTACTATTCCGCCATCTTCCCCTTCCAGAAGTATGCGGTCAACATGCTGCAGTGCAACCTGACTTTGACCGAGCCTGCGGCCGGGTCGTTCTGGGCCGGGGAGACGGTCACCATCATCCAGTACATCATCATGCTCGTCGTGGCTGTGTGCTCCTTCGCCAGCAACTTCATCAAGAACAACCCGAAGCTGAAATACGGCCTGATGGCCGTCGCCGTCGTGGCCCTGGTCGTCTATTGCGTGATGGGCTTCAAGCGCGGCACGGCCGAGACGATCTTCGCCGTCTTCCCGCTGCTGGCCGTCGCCATCACCCCGATCCTCGGCAACTACGTGGACCACAAGGGCAAGGCGGCATCGATGCTGCTGATCGGCTCCATCCTGCTGGTGATCTGCCACCTGACCTTCGCCTTCATCCTGCCACTCTTCAAGGGCAGCGCCGTCGGCGGCACCATCGTGGCCTACATCACCATCCTCGTCCTCGGCGCCAGCTTCTCCCTGGTGCCCGCGGCCCTGTGGCCTTCCGTCCCGAAGTTGGTGGACCACAAGGTCATCGGCTCCGCCTACGCCCTGATCTTCTGGATCCAGAACATCGGCCTCTGGCTCTTCCCGATCCTGATCGGCAACGTGCTGACTTCGACCAATGCGCCCGGCACGCCCCCCGACCAGCTCAATTACACCTGGGCCCTGGTCATGCTGGCCTGCCTCGGCGTGGCCGCCATGCTGATCGGCCTCTACCTCAAGGTGGTCGACGGTCGAAAGCACCTCGGCCTGGAAGAGCCGAACATCACTGAATAATAAAAAAGCCCGGCACGCTGCCGGGCTTTCTTTTTCGGTCATCCCTAGAACGGGAGGTCGTCGTCGGGGTTGTCGGTGGAGATATCAATCGGCTCGACGGTTGCGGGAGCGGGCTGGGTGAAGGCCTGCTGCGGAGCCGGAGCCGGGGCTGCGGGCTGGGCGGCGTATGCACCCTGCTGGGGACCCGCATAGCCCTGGGGTCCGGGGTAGCCGGTGGGCTGCTGTGCCGGACGGTTGTAACCGCCCTGCTGGCCCGGATAGTTGCCCTGGCGACCCTGGAAGCTGCCCTGTCCGTATCCACCACCCTGCTGGGCCGGACCGTCCTGCGCGCCGGGATTGTCGCCCCGTTTGCCGAGGAGCTGAATGTTGTCCGCGACGATCTCGGTGCGGAATCTCTTCGCGCCGGTCTGGTCCGTGAACTCGCGGGTACGGAGGCGTCCTTCGACATAGATCTGCGTGCCCTTGCGAATGAAGTTCTCCGCCAGGTCGGCCAGGTTCCTCCACGCGACGACATTGTGCCACTCGGTGTTCTCCCGCTGCTCGCCGGAGCGGTCGCGGAAGCGCTCCGAGGTAGCCAGCCGGATGGTGGCGACTTTGGCGTTTCCGCCATTTCCATTGTTTCCTTCGAGGTAACGTACTTCGGGGTCGCTGCCAACGTTACCGATCAGCAATACTTTGTTGAGCATAAGATATGTTGTTATTGGTTTATGTACGTCAGATGTGCAAAAATCCCATCGGCTCCTGTCTCCATCTACATACTGCCGAAAGATAGTGAATATTTCAGAAACGGCGGATTTTTTTTGGAAGAAATCAGGCGTTTCGCTGGCGGACGGCTTCGAAGAGAAGTATGGCGGCGGAAACGGAGGCGTTGAGCGAATCGAGCCGCCCCAGCATCGGGATGCGGATGTGCTCGTCGGCCGCCTCGCGCCAGATGCCGGTCAGCCCGGTGGACTCCGTCCCGATCACGATCGCCGTGCCCCGCTTCATGTCGCTGTCATAGTACCAGACGCTGTCCTGCAGCTGCGCCGTCAGGATGCGGATGCCGCGCGTCTTGAGCCAGGCGATTGCCGAAGCGGAATCGGTGGCCACGCAGGGAACGGTGAAGATGCCGCCGAGGCTCGAGCGGATCAAGTTCGGGTTGTAGAGGTCGGTCAGCGGGTCGCAGACGATGACGGCGTCCGCCCCGGCCGCATCCGCGCTGCGCAGCACGGCCCCCAGGTTCCCCGGCTTCTCGACGCTCTCCAAAACGACGATCAGCGGCTCGGGCCCCGGCCGAAGATCCTCCAGCGTCAGCTCGCGCGCCCGCACCTCGGCGATAATGCCCTCCGTCCCGCCGCGATACGCAATCTTGCCATACAGATCCGGCGTCACCTCGACGATCCGCTCACAGGCCGGGGTGGGCGTGGACTTCTGGGAGCATTCCCCCGAAGGGGTCAAAGTCCCCGCTCCCTGCAACCCACAGCCCTCTCCGGCCCCGGGAAGAACGTCTCCGTAAATCGAAGGACAGTAAAAGACGGTATCGACCGTGAAACCGGCAGCCAGGCAATGCTCCACCTCACGCCGACCCTCCACGACAAAAAGTCCCCGTTCCCGCCGCACCCGACTCTTCTCCTGCAACGCGAGCAACTCCTTGATCTTCGGATTCTGCGCCGACGTGATACGCTCGATGCCCATGCGCGGAACTATTCGTACTCCAGTACTACCTTGACCAGCTTGTACCGGCTCTCCATCCCGGACCGGCTGGTCTCGTGCGAGCGCGTCCGGGCATTGTAGGCCAGGTAACGCTCCCCATCGATCCAGACAAACCCCGGAGACGCCAGGACCCAGTGCTCGTCGGGACTCACCCAGCGGTTCAGTTCGCAGGGCAGCTCCCGGACAAAGGGACCGTCGGCCAGATAACACCGGAACCAGCAGGTGTCCGTCGTACCCCCGTGCGTGTTGTAGTAGGTGGGGAAAAGCAGGTCATACCGCTTGTCCACCTTGCAGGCCGCGTTGTTGTACAGGAAATCTCCGGCGAGAATCTCCGTATCGCTGATCTGCTTTCCGTACTGGTTGAATTCCGCCACGGTCATCCGGCGGTTCTTGTATCGCTCCTGCGTGATCCTGGAATAAAGCTTCCAGTGCCTACCCCGGGGGATGATCACGTTCTGGGTGTCGTGGATCTTGTCATAGATCATCTTCCTGTCGGTGAACTCGACCCCGTCTTTCGACCGCCACAGGAAAACACCGCGCTCCCAGCTCTTCTCGCCGATCCACTGGCAGCCTACCATGCGGTAGGGATACGCCTTGTCCTTCACCAGGAACACCGACTGCTCGATCACCTCGTCCATCACCTTGCCCTTCACCTCATAATGGAAACCGTCTGAAGACTCGGCCAGATACAGGTTCTGGTTCCTTTCGTTCTCGGCGATGCCGTCGACCGGATTGCCGGAAAAATACATCCGGTACGTGCCGTCCGGCAGCTGGATGATGTTGAAATAGTTGATCAGCTCCATGCCGAAGTCCGCGTTGGTGGCGATTTCGACCGGCGGCTCGGGGAAACTGACGCCGATGGGGGCCTTGGGCTTCTTGCCCAAGAATAGCAGGACGGCGAGGATGCCGGCCAGGGCGCAGAGAAGGAGGATCCGTTTCATGGCGGTATGCGTCAAGCTTCTTCGACCGTCTTTTCTTCCTTCTTCAGGACCTTCTCAGGCCGCATCTGGGGGAAGAACAGCACATCCTGGATGGTCGTCTGGCCCGTCATGAACATGGTCAGGCGGTCGATGCCCATGCCCAGGCCGGAAGTCGGCGGCATGCCGTACTCCAAGGCGCGGACGAAGTCGTAGTCGATGAACATCGCTTCGTCGTCGCCCTTGCTCTTGAGGGCGGCCTGCTCCTCAAAACGCTCCAGCTGGTCGATCGGGTCGTTCAGCTCGGAATAGGCGTTCGCCAGCTCCTTGCCGCAGACGAAGAGCTCGAAGCGCTCGGTAAGGGTCGGGTCGGTCCTGTGGCGCTTCGTGAGCGGGGACATCTCGACCGGGTAGTCGATGATGAAGGTCGGCTGGACCAGGTTCTTTTCACAGTATTCGCCGAAGATGGCGTCGATCAGCTTGCCCTTGCCCATGGAAGGGGTGATTTCGACGTTCAGCTTCTTGCAGGTCGCGCGCAGCTCGTCCTCGTCCATACCCTTCACGTCCACGCCGGCGTACTCCTTGATGGCATCCAGGATGGGCAGGCGGCGGTAAGTGCCGCCGAAATCCACTTCCTGGTCGCCGATCTTCACGACGGTCATCCCGTTGACGGCCAGGGAGATCTTCTCCAGCATCTTCTCCACGAACTCCATCATCCAGATGTAGTCCTTGTACGCTACATAGATCTCCATGCAGGTGAACTCCGGATTGTGGGTCTTGTCCATGCCCTCGTTGCGGAAGTCCTTGGCGAACTCATAGACGCCGCTGTAGCCGCCCACGATCAGGCGCTTGAGGTAGAGCTCATTGGCGATGCGCAGGTACAGGGGAATGTCCAGGGCGTTGTGGTGCGTGATGAACGGGCGCGCGGTCGCGCCGCCCGGAATGCCCTGCAGGATCGGGGTCTCCACCTCCAGGCAGCCCGCGGCGTTGAAATACTCCCGCATCGTGGCGATGATCTTCGCCCGCTTCAGGAAGACTTCCTTGACCTGCGGGTTGACGATCAGGTCCACATAGCGCTGGCGGTAGCGAAGTTCGGGGTCGGCGAAGGCGTCGAAGACCTTGCCGTCCTGCTCCTTGACGATGGGGAGCACCTTGAGCGACTTGCTCAGCAGGGTCAGCTCCTTGGCGTGGACGCTCAGCTGGCCGGTCTGGGTGATGAAGGCGAATCCCTTGATTCCCACGATGTCGCCGATGTCCAGGAGTTTCTTCCAGACGGTGTTGTACATCGTCTTGTCCTCGTCCGGGCAGATCTCGTCGCGCTTGACATAGACCTGGATGCGCCCGGTCTCATCCTGCAGTTCGCCGAAGGACGCCGCGCCCATGATGCGGCGCGACATGATGCGTCCCGCGATGCAGACTTCCTGGAAATTGCCCTTTTCGGGGTCGTACCCCGCAAGGATCTCGGCCGCCGTCGTGTTGACGGGGTAAAGCGGGGCCGGATAGGGGTTGATGCCCAGCTCCCTGAGCTTGGCGAGCGACTCCCGGCGGAGCAGCTCCTGTTCGCTGTATTCGATGTTCGCCATATCTGAAAAAATGCTGTTTCGGTTAATCTCACAAAGATAAGACAAACTATCCAATAATTCGATTTCAATATTTCAAAAACAATGTTTAAATTTGTACGAATATGGCTAAGGAGTACAAATGGGCATTGAAAGAGCCGGCCGATCCTGCAAAGGTCGCCCAGCTCTCGGCGGAGCTCGGCATCGACCGGGTTCTGTCCGAGCTCCTGGTCAAGCGCGGCGTCGAGACCTTCGACCAGGCCCGCCGTTTCTTCCGCCCTTCGCTGGACGACCTCCACGACCCCTTCCTGATGAAGGACATGGACGTGGCGGTGGAGCGCCTGCACCGGGCGATCGAAGGCGGCGAGAAAATCCTGGTCTACGGCGACTACGACGTGGACGGTACGACCGCCGTCGCGCTGGTGTACTCCTTCATCCTTCGCTTCACCAGAAACGCCGATTTCTACATCCCCGACCGCTATGACGAGGGCTACGGCGTTTCGCTGAAAGGCATCGACTGGGCTGCGCAGAACGGCTTCAAGCTGATCATCACCCTCGACTGCGGCATCAAGGCCATTGAGAAGGTGGAGTATGCCCGCGAGCGCGGCATCGAGATGATCATCTGCGACCACCACCTCCCCGAAGAGGAGCTCCCCAAGGCGGTCGCCGTCCTGGATCCCAAGCGCGAGGACTGCCACTATCCCTTCGACGACCTGTCGGGCTGCGGCGTGGGCTTCAAGCTGGTCCAGGCCTATTCCAAGACCTACGGCGTCCCCTTCGAGACCCTGATCCCCCTGCTGGACCTGCTGGTCGTGAGCATCGCCTCCGACCTCGTGACCATGGTGGGGGAGAACCGCGTGCTGGCGCACTACGGCCTCAAGCAGTTGAACGAGAACCCCCGCAAGGGTTTCCTCGCCATCATCAACCTCTCCAAGCTGGAGCCCGGGCACCTCACCATCGACGACATCGTCTTCAAGATCGGTCCCCGGCTCAACGCGGCGGGCCGCATGGATACCGGCCGCCTTTCCGTGGAGCTGCTGACCGCCACCGACACGACGGAGGCCCTGCTGGTCGGCGAAAAGATCAACGACAGCAACAATGAGCGCAAGAGCATCGACCGCGAGATCACGCAGGAGGCCCTGGAGATGGTCCAGAGCGGACATTGCGTGGTCAACAACAACGCGATCGTCGTCTATAACCCTTCGTGGAACAAGGGCGTGGTGGGCATCGTCGCCTCCCGCCTCGTTGAGGCTTTCTACAAGCCTACGGTCGTCCTGACCAAGTCCAACGGCTTCGTGACCGGCTCCGCGCGCAGCGTCGCCGGCTTCGACCTCTACTCCAGCATCGAGCAGTGCGCCGACATCCTGGAGAACTTCGGCGGCCACGTCTATGCCGCCGGTCTGACCCTCAAGGAGGACAAGGTCGAGGAGTTCGCCGCCCGCGTGGACAGTTACATCAAGGACAATATCACGCAGGAAATGCTGACCCCCGTCGTGGAGCTCGACTCGCGGCTCGATTTCTCGCAGATCACGCCGAAGTTCCTGCGTCTCCTCAAGCAGTTCCAGCCCTTCGGCCCCGGCAACAACAATCCTTTGTTCCTGACGGAGAACGTTTACGATGCAGGCAACGGCCGCAAGGTGGGTGCGGGTGGATTACATTTGAAACTGGACCTCATCCAGGAGTCCCAGCCCTACCACCAGATCGCCGCGATCGCCTTCAACATGGCCGACTACTTCGACTACATCAAGTCCGGCAATCCCTTCGACGTCTGCTATTCCATCGTCGAAAACTACTACCGCGGCAACTCCACCATCCAGCTACGCGTCAAGGACCTCCACGAACGGGAGGACATCATCTAAAAAACGGCGGGTTGATGCCCGCCGTTTTCTGTGTTATGGCCGACTGGATCGGCCTTCTAGAACAGTGTCAGTTCTTCTATTTCTTCCGGATCCTTTAGGTCGGAGAATCGCTCGTCGGGGGTGTCTCCGCCGGGCAGGTCGACATCGGGGAGATCGACGTCGATGATGTCGCTCATGTCGATTTCGCCGGCCAGGTTCTGCGGCTCGGCCTCTTCAGCGGCTAAAGGGTCGATGTCGTCCTCGGGCTTGTGCAGGGGCTCGACGAAACGCACCTTCTTCACGTCCAGCGAGTGGCAGCGCTTGCCCTTGGCCGCCAGGCCCTTCTTGGCGATGAACTCCTCGGCCTCGAAGACCTCGGGCTCGCGGCCCTCGTTCTTTCCCTTGAAGCTGACCTCGAAGCGCGGGTGCAGGTCTTCGCTCAGTTCGACCAGGTAGGAGGCCTTGCCGGCAGCGATGAAGGAGACGGGCGTGTTGTCGCTCAGGGTGAAGGAGAAACGCTTGACATAGAAGGTCTTGACCTTCGGGTCGCCGTCGTAGTAGAGAGCGGTGAAGGTCTTGCCGGGCTCGAACTTCTCGATGCGCAGGACGTCGCCCTGGTAGCGGTTGGACAGGTCGAAGGACGTGGTGTAATAGGTGCCGTTCTTGAAGACGGCGAGCACCTTGTCCTGCGTGTCGAAGGCGCCCAGATACAGGCCGCGGCCCTCGTCGTTGAGTTTCTGGATGTCTTCGTCGTACCAGATGTCCTTGCCCGAGATGGTGGACACGCCCTTGCTCTTGAGCTGGATGCGCTGGATCGGGTTCTTCGCCACGAGGTTGCCCCGGGAGGTGCGGCCCTTGATGCCCAGCTCCGAGAAATCGTATTCCCCGGTCTGCTTCTTGAGCTTCGGACGCGGCCGGTAATAGATCTTGACCGTCTCGGCCTCGCCGTTGTGGTTGGCCGTGAACCAG
>JAEEGH010030116.1_pt1 | contig 10567 bp, 8 predicted proteins | sample 9134181 | NCBI WGS metagenome assembly JAEEGH01 (sample SAMN16246544, study PRJNA631951) | gut metagenome | biome: gut microbiome; feature: rumen; material: DP-attached | host: Bos | place: Iran: Karaj | collected 2018-10 | reverse complement strand
AAGGGGCAGATTATCAGTCTTTCCTTCGAGGCTATATTTGGAGGGAAGACCTTGGCTGAGGTTGACCTAGATGATGGCTTCAAAATTCAACTAAAAGCTGGGGCAAGCCTGGGTGGTGATCATGCCATGCTTAATAATGAAGTAGGCCAATCGTCGTGGCTGGACATTTCAAAAAATGAAAAGGTAACTTTCAATAAACTGCTATCGTGTGTTTATAAATTCGAAGAATTCCTTTCTGTAGCAACTTTGAGGGTAGTGGAGGCATCCGAAATATCAATCTTTGATGAAGACTATTATCAGGAATATGATAATGGGGAGAAGCATCATCATGCCATTTCTTTCTTTTCATGTCATTGGAGAGGAAAAGATAATGAGAAGGTGGATACTTTAAAGTTTCTCTTTGAATATGATGATATTAAAGACCGGTTTGGCGAGATAATGAGGTTGTGGTATGCGGACAATAATGATATGTGTCCTGTGAGAAGTAATCTTGTTGACAGCTTGGAGAAGAAAAGGGTGTTTAGCAACATGGATTTCTTGACTTTAGCCAGAGCGCTTGACGGGTACTGTATCAGATCGAAATACAAGGGGAGTATTACTAACCGCATAAAGGCTGTTATAGAGAAGTTCTCGGATATAATACGCATAAAGAAAGATAATATCAATGTTGAAGAACTTGTGGATTCAAGAGACTATTATGCCCACTTTATGCCACGGGAAAGAAAACAGCATATTCTAGATGGCTTTGATCTGCATGATTTGACTCAGAAAGTACGACGGTTGGTTATCTGCAGTGTGCTTTCTGATTTGGGGATGGATAATACTGCTATCGACTCTATCTTTAAGAATAGCAATAGCAAATTTATAACGGCTTAGACTGGTTGATTTCTAGAGAATATGAAGCAGGATGAACGATGGATGGCAAAATACAATGAGGTGGTTGCTTTTATTCAAACCAACCATCGTAATCCATCACGCCATAGAATTGAGGAACACGATATGTTGAACTGGCTAAAAGCCACAAGAAAGAAATTGAATGCAGGGGAGTTGAAAGCTGAGAGGTTAGAGATGTTTAGAGCACTGCTTGAGTTGTCGGAGCGATACAAGAGGGTAAATCAATGGAGATAAACAAGGTCTATGAGAATAGAATTATTGCCTGCGCTTAATGGGGATTGCATACTTGTGGAGTATTTGCCAGCTCATTTTATTTTGATAGATGGTGGATATGTTGACACCTACCAGAAGTTTCTGTTACCTAGGCTGAAAGAAATTGCGGCACAAGGTGGGACGTTGGATTTGATGGTTGTAACTCATATTGACAGTGACCATATATCGGGAGTCGTGAAGTTGTTGGAAGAAGATGAAGTCCCAGTCCCCATTGGCTCTATCTGGTATAATGGATACAGACATGTACAATCGTACGTGAAAGTTTCAACTGATACGGAAATGTTCGTTCATAGAAGAATCAGCAAAGAGATACAGAAGGAAGTGAATAAACCTATAAGTGCAAAACAAGGGTGTACTCTATCTACCTTAATAATGCAAAAAGGCTTGGCATGGAACAAACCTGTGAATGGTGGCGTGATTAAAGCACCATTGTCGATACCGATAGGTGATGCAATCATCCATATTCTTTCGCCAAATGATAGTGATATTGATGATTTGAACGCTTTTTGGAAGAAAAGACTTATAAAGGATGGGCTGCTTTCGAAGGCACATAGTGATGAGTATTGGGATGATGCTTTTGAATTTAGTTTGAGTAAGGAAAAACCAGGATTCCATTTTCATGAGAAGAAAGTTAGTAAGAGTTATAATTTGCTTAAAATGACAGAAGAACAATACATACCAGATACTTCCGCTACGAATGGCAGTTCTATATCCTTTGTATTAGAGGTAGATGGGAAGAGAATGTTGTTTATGGGCGATTCACACTCAGAGACTATTGAAGAATCACTGGAAATGCTGCTTGGAAAGGAGAATAAACCCTATAGATTTGATGCGGTTAAATTGTCTCATCATGGGAGTTATAACAACAATTCCCCAAAATTGTTCAGTATGATAGTATGCGACAATTGGCTTGTCTCGACCAATGGAGAGACATATAATCACCCAGATATGCCAACGCTCGCTTATATTATTACACAAGATACCGATAGAAGAAAAGAACTGTATTTTAACTATCGATTACCAGTTTGTGAAGAGCTGGTAAAAGAGGTTTACCATCATGACTATCAATTTGATGTTATCACCCCTGACGGTGACAATGGTGTAACAATAACGGTATAATTCGATGAAAGAAGAGTTGATTGTCCAAATTGTATGTGATAAAGAAGTTGGAACTGCATTTTATGTGGCTCCCGACCTTTTGTTGACAGCATATCACACAGTGGCATCCTTTAAAGATACAGGGTGTAACATTGTAAAGGATAGTATTGATGGAAATCTGAAGTTTGAGATAAAGAGCATTTATGAAGATATTGACATAGCTGTTATAACTGTAAAAGATCGCAAATCATCAGAATATCTTACTCTTTTGTTACATCATATACGAGTTGGCGAAGATTTTGAGTCGTATGGTTATCCAGATACAATAAGAATTAAAGGGCTAAGGATAACAGGAAAAATCACACAGAGGATGACAGATTCTGCCGTTGATTTTAGACTACACACTAAGAATGTTGAAGAATCCTTTGATTATAGTGGGATGTCTGGAGCACCAATATTGCAGAATGATGATGTGATTGGTGTAGTCATAGAACAAGAAGGTGGAAGCCTAAATCTGGTCAGTGTTCTAAAGATTTCAGAATCCTTTCGTGATGAAAATATACCTATAGAAAGGGAGCCAAATCTGACAGATTTGCCAGAATCAATAGCGAAGAATGTAAAATCATCTCACCCCAATTATAGAATATTTGCGGCTTTAGATGATAAGCTGGCGGCCCTAAAATATAATTGGTTGTTATTATATGGAACTCCTGGTAGCGGAAAAACAACTTTATCGGCGAGTTATGAGCCATCAGATGAGACATTTGAAGTTCTGGGTAGGTTCTTTTTCAAAGTACCCAACGACGATTTGAGCCGAGCTGAAAGGTGTTCTGATTCTCGTTTTGTAGATTGGCTAGAGTCAGTTTTTATCTCAAAAACAGGAGCTGAATTAAAGAAACTTACCCTTGAAGAGAAAATGAAATGCATACCAGATTGGTATCAGTATATAGGCGATTTGTATTCTCAGGAAGGAAAACAAGGAATTCTTATTATTGACGGACTGGATGAGCTTGCAACGGACTCTGTGAATAGAGTAAATGAGATTTTATCTTTATTGCCCAATACTCTACCAAATAATATCAAAATAATATTGTCGTGCATTACTGGAGAAATATTACCAGCAGATATCTACGGGAAAATATCCACAGACGGACAAATTGAGGTGACGCCCCTTGATATTGCTGCTTGTGAATCATACATCCAAGAAAATACTGGGGATTGGAAGAAACCCTATTCATTTATACAGGCAGTAGCCCATAAAACTGAGGGTCATCCACTTTATATGAACTACCTATGCCGATATATTATCGATGTATTTGATGCCACGACAAAAGAGGAAATCTTAACAAAATGGGTGGATACTCTGCCATCAATCGGAGGTGATATTCGTTCTTATTACGAGGCTATATGGAAAAAGGCAGACCCCAAAGGATATACCTTTGAGATATTAGCACTTTTGTCACAAACGCGTGGCCCTGTAGGGGAATCACAATTGGTTGGGATGATGAAAGATCGTAATCCGTATGCGTTCAAGGCGTCAACTGTTGAATTTCGGCATCTAATGAAAGAACAAGAAACGGAAACGTATGAGATATATCATAGTTCGTTCCGGTTGTTCGTAACTGAAAAACTCGAGACCATCATCAAGTATACCAATGATCAAATAGCATCTTATTGCGAAGCAAACATAGAAACCAAATATGCAGTTGAGAATTACCTGCATCATGTGGTAAATGGTCAAGATTCAGGAAAAGGGCTTGCATTATGTAATCAAGAATGGGCAGATAAATGTGCACTATTTGATGTCTCGCCAGATTTGGTGATGCACGATATAAGGGAGTGCTTGTCATATGCTGTTGATATGGGGCAGGCTATTGAAGTGATAAGACTGATGCTACTTGCCCAGCGAATTGAAAATCGGTGCGATTCGATAATGGTGGATAATGTTGAAGCATTTGTTAATCTTAATATTGCTTTGGGAAAGCCTGATGTTGCAATGAAGTATATTGTAAGAGACAATATATTACTGGTTGATTTACCAAATGCCATGAAATATCTACAAGTCTTGTTTGAATTAGACTATCGGGAACAAGCTTTCATTCTTGCCGATTCAATTAATGCGTATATAAGGAAGACACTTGGAGATACTACACAAAAAGAAATTGACACAGATGTTTTCGTTGCCAAAGGTTTCTTGATTGTAGAAGGGATTTTGGCAGGTGTAGAAGATCCTTACGATTTAGTTCGTTATTTTAAAAAAACTCTAAGTCATCTGAGGGCAGACAGTGAAGAGAATACCACCAAGTTGATTATGTCAATCCGTGATGTTATAATTGCGTATCAACTTGCCAATCAATTAAGAGCTGGTAAACGAATGGACATGGAAAGGCATCTGAAGACATTTAATGCTGCATGGGATGAAAGAGTGGTGATGCTTTTGATACACGTATTAGCCCTGTACGAGGAAAAAGAAACTGGGTTACACAGAATAGGGCATAATGATGCATATAAAAACTGTTTGGCACAATTGGAGAAGGTCTTTTTGAATTATAAGTTCTCATTCTCTGCAGAAGATTTGAAGATGATTGTGGCAGTGTTAATAGATAAACCCATAGATGCCTTAGTTGTCATGAATGTGCTGACACAATATGGCCCGAGACCTGAGAGTTGTGCTTTCAGACATGGTAACGGTGTGGATACTGACATGGAGTCACTTGCAAACTATTATCGTGAAAGTATGTATCATGCATATTTGGATGAAAAATTGACATGCCCAGTGGTTAGTAGGTATTACTATAGTTATAAATCATGGGAAAAATATTTGGAGTCTTTAGTTGCACGTACAGCCTATATCATGGGAGTCCTCTTTAGAAAACGTGCAGCCAAAGAGGATTATACCTCGCAGTACGTCCTTGTGAAGGAAACGCTTGACAGTATTGACTTCACTTTTGATATGCGTTCTAATTGGGAAAGAAGTTATCTGCTGCCAGAAGACATAATGCCTTTTGTTTATGACAAATTAGCTGAGATATACTGTGATTTCTTTGAGGATAAGATTGATGACTTTATGGCGCATCTACACAACAGGATTTCCGACCAATTAAGCCTTTATAGAGAAGGATGTTGTGCTGTGCTAATAAGCCTTATAAGAATCTTCCGCATGAATGAAAATATGAGACAATTGGCACTGTATCTGGCTGAAGAGGCGGTAAAATATATTGTGTATGCAGTACAAAATAGGAGTGAACGTTGTACATGTCTCTTGCAAATATGTTTGGAATATGCCTTATTGAATGAAGTTGAGAAAGCAAACGCAATCTATAAAGAGGTGTTAAATAGCTCTATGGGACCAGACTGGTATAAAGAGGGACAACTTGGATTGATTAATGCCATTAAAGAAACGGATATAAAATTTGATGGGAGACAAGCCGCACATGTGGCTGCAATTTTTGAAGAAGCCTCGGGAGAGATGACTTTCCAACGATATGTGCAACAAAGTAAGAATCAGTTTACGGGAACGCTTGTAAAAAGTGCTTCGCTTGCTGACGCTATAGCCTATTACAAGTTTGAGACACTGCCTGCGGCAGAAATTATTAAGAAGAATGCAGAGGAGTGGAAAGTGGATATGCCCAGAATCGGTGATGGATATGAACTAGGAGCCAATCATCTGATTGAATCGAGCGCTATCTGCTACTTGTTGAGAGAAGGTAAATACGTATCACCGTATATTAGATATGCTGTAAGCGAATTGTTCTGGGAGAATTGGGACAAAATGCATAATGACCGTAATTATGCTGAATTGCATGCAGACTTGCTAAATGCTGTTGGAGAGCAAACAGCAAAAGATGTGTTGCTACCCAGAATGGCGGAATACTTCGTAAACGAGTATCTCGCAGACACAAAGGGTGGCTATCTTGGAGATATGGAAGTGGTCAATATTTCTGAGAACGTTCTGAAATCATTTCAGTCGAATCTGAAAGAAAATGGGTTTGACTGGAACAGGGAAACAAGGAAGTTGGACACATCCGAATACGAAGAGAGTTATTCTGAAAAGCTTCAGAAGTTGCCAACCTGTAAGTCTATGTTGGATGAACTAAGGAAAGATATTGTTTCGCCTTTGGGTAGCTATTGGTATTCACTAGATCAATTCCTCGTTGCGTTGACTAAGAAGCTAGATTTCGACAAAACCCAGCTTCTGGATGTGATTACCGCGCATTTTGATGTAAATGTAAACCCATCAGAAGAACAGTATGAGAAGTTTAATTGGTTTGCTGGTAAACACGAAGAAACTGATGTTGACGAACAAATGATTCATTTCCTTATTTGGTTTTTGGTTCATCCAGAGAGAAAAGTGTTATTGAGATCACAAGACGTATTGAAGTGGCTGGTAAAGTTGGATAACCGTGTAATAGATTGTTTGATAGAGGAGATACTTAAACCTTCGGAAATAGGGCTTGCTACCGCATCATCAGCTATATTATTAGAAATTACAAAAGAAATTCCTAATGTGGTTTTGCAATACTTGCAGAAAGTTGAAGTGCAAAAAAAGCTTGGCGATGTTCCTAATTTCTCTGTTTCAAGAAACCTTTATGAGATTGCTCTGTTATTTCAGTTAAAATGTGGGCAAGATGATTTCTTGAATCTCATGAAAACTGTCATCCCAGACTCCTTGCCAGATAGAAATGATGTGATGTTTGACAATAACGACATGATGTTTATTGAGTACAAGATAGACAAACTGAATGGTTTGAAAGTGACGGGAGGGCGAGAATTCGCAAAGCCTTATCTGGATGCAGTGAAAGAGATGGGCGGAATAGATAAAATGTCAGTGTTAATAAAGGCAGACCGTTATGCGGCCAGGAGTTTCTATATGGATGTTTGGGATGAAGGGAGATATGATAGAACAATGTCTGACATTCTTAACAGAGTCCTCTACGGTAAGATTGACTACAAGAGAGCGGAACATGCTTATTATGCAATAAATAGTTAGTGTTATGCCAAAAGAGTTAGGTTCTTCATATCCAGGAAGACGATACTTTGAAAGAGGGGCAAACCTGTTGAAAGAAAGTATCGATAATCAACGCATATCATTTGGTCAAGGTGTATCATACCATTTGGCAGACTCACTAATGAGAGTTAGAATGCTTCCAAATGGAAGGTTGAATTTGGGTACCATAGACGAAATGGTTCGTTCTACTTTTCATATGTTGGCATCAGACCATTTTAAGCAGATGTATGAAGCAAAGAAGTAAATATGGAATGCCGCCACCGACTTGCCGTGCGGAGTTTGAACATAATGTGTATTTGTTGGTGGATGATTTGGAAAGGCATATGGATGATGCGAGTTACCTGGGAAACAGGATATGGGCATTGGGTGATTCGATAGAACGCTTACGCTATTTACCCAATAGGAGAATTGAACTTCCAACGATTGATGAAAGGGTGAGGAATCTTTCCAACATGATGGACTGGATGAAGTATTTGCCACCTGTGACTCTTAAGAAGAAAGATCAAAAGGAATAATAGTGAATCAGTGCGTGTGAATGCTTGTTATTTTGAGAAAGGAAAGTATTATAATTAAATGTTTTTAATGCTATCAAATTATAGGTTGCTAAGTAGCAATGGTGATGAGTTGATTCAGGAAGAGTTGAACAAGCTCTTTGAATTCTATAACATGATGTCGGGTTCGCTTAATTCAAAATTTATCTTTAGAGGCGAGTCTAACAGGAATTTGATGCGCCAATTTAATTATGATACCAGAACACCCGATATGTTGTCTGAATGCCTTTTTATGACAGGTGAAAAAGGGAGAATCTGTTGGGCGGAAAATGAAGGGATAACCCCAGATGATGTTAGTACCGAAAATTTCCTAAGAATCTGTAAGTCTCTGGCAAAATATATTGATGAAGGTCTAAGAGCGGGCGGAAACCGAGCAAAAAGAATAAAGTTTTTTTGTGAGAAAGAAGAAAAGTTCTATGATGGAATAAAAAAAGGAGAGGCTTTTGTTAGTGCTTATGAGAAACTGAAACCTGAAGTAAAACTGAAAGTGAATCTTTATTATCTGGCTATCGCGCATACTATAGGTGACAAAGAGTATAGAGATATCTCAGGGTATATTTCAACAACGACCAATGCAGTTATAGCTAATAGGTTCACTAATGGAGCATGTATATATGGCTGGGTACCCTATAATATATGGAAGAGAAGAACTCGGAAGAGAACGATAGATTATGTAGACACAAATCAGATGTCAGAAATGCAGTATACAGGTCTTCCATATTGCGAAAGTGCCGTATTTCCCAATCAAGCGGAAATAGCCATTAGATGTGGTTTGTTGCCGCATTTCATTATAGGTTACGCTGTAGAACAGAACTTTTATGTGAATCCAGCCATTTTTAATGCTATTGATAGGATGCATGAAATAGGGACATTTAGAGAAAAGTTTAGGTACAAGAGAAGTATACAACTGCATGGCCTAGAGATTAATCAGGAGAACTTTGAAGAATTCTGTCAAAGGACGAATTTCAAGAAATACTTTACTTTTGATGGTTATGATTATGCAATGCATAGAATGTTACGATAAAAGAGGTTAGTATGTCAAGACATAAGCATAAGAATCCGAGGGTAAAGGTGTACTTTCAGTATAAAGGTAGGTACTTTAGGCTGCTGGAGGCTATTAACTTTGGCACTAAGGCAACGCCAGAACTGAAAATAAAAGGATTGGCTGAGACCTATCTGCAGACGAAGGATGACCAGCACAGATTTGATGGCAAATTCCATGTGGGACAGTTGATAAGGTATGTAGATGGCAATCATGTGGAATTTACATATCATAAGGACGGCTCGATATTGTCGGAGGTAATCCATCCGTCTGGTCAGAAAGAATATAATAATCCGTATGGTAAAGATGAACGGTGGACTCCTATAGCAGATATTGCCACTTACCAACCGGTGATGATTTTTCAGATTTTAAATTTGGCGAATTATCGGCCAGCGTTTATTGAAGAGAAACATGGCCTGCGGAATTACATAGTCAAGAATGAGCGATTGTTTGAGTTTGAGAGAGGACAGGGCGTTTTTGTACTGGTTTATCTGAAGCACAAGGACTACCCACTGGCGCGATATTGTTTCGATGACATGAATTATTCTGACGTGCTGATGAGGTTTGGTGAGAATCTCGAATTGTGTATTTTCATACAGAAGCAACGGACACCTGACAATGCAGGTTCGACGAGGAATAACTTTACTTTTGTGGACAAATTGGATGGATTTGAATATTTGAGTGATGTGTTGAAGAATCATATTTTTAATCCTAGGGCTGCAAGATTTATTAGTGAGATTCAAGAAGGTGAGCGCTACTTTGATGTATCGGAGCAGATGATGCAGGTGATAGAATCAGTTGGTAAGTTCTATGTGCATCTTCAAAAAGCAGGTATTCCTAATTTGGTTCAAGAGGCCCAGCTTGTTAGGATGCTATTGGATAAACTTGATGGGAAGTATGATGAGTATCTGGCGATGAATGAAGATGAACAGATGAAATATGTTCTTGTGCAGTTTTTGAATGGAGTAATATCGAGAATCCCTTCGGAGATGTGTAAGGAAAAATGATATGGTGTCGCGATAATATCGCAACATACGGGACAATAAAGGTCGCTATGGCATAGCGACAAACGTGACAAGAAGAGAGACTCGACTGCAGAACCGACGAGTACAGTAAAACAAAGGAAAAAATGAGAAGAAGGCTCTATACATCAAACTATATTGGGATGGCTGGGTACCTAATGGACTTTGGCTTTGGCGGGTTCATCGGGTATGGGAAAGGTTTGTCCTGTTTTGAGGGTGAAGAAGAGCTGAAGATGTATGATGGATGACGTATCAATAGGACGATAGACCCTGCGGAAATCCGCAGGGAGTAGTGGTCATCTCAACGGGCAAACCGTTGAGTACAGGCCGTATATATAAGGGCATCCCCGACTTGGCTCTTCGTGAGCTGGGTCGGGGATGCTGCGTTTAGGAAGATCATAGCCGGTTGATGTGGAAGACGACCCGGTAAATTTCGATGATGTTGTCTTTTGAAATTTTGGATTCTACGGGTTTGCCATTGTCCATCTGTAAGAAAATGATGTTATCCGGGTCATTTTGTAAGATTGAAACCTTAAGGAGCACCTTATATCCCTTGGTAACGACATAGCATACGTAACCTCCCGGGATATACTCCTTCCAATCGCTCATTTTCTTCAGTGCGATAATGTCACCTGCCGCAACAATGGGTTCAAGGGATTTGTCATTGTTGGTACACCAG
>JAEEGH010030108.1_pt1 | contig 10570 bp, 7 predicted proteins | sample 9134181 | NCBI WGS metagenome assembly JAEEGH01 (sample SAMN16246544, study PRJNA631951) | gut metagenome | biome: gut microbiome; feature: rumen; material: DP-attached | host: Bos | place: Iran: Karaj | collected 2018-10 | reverse complement strand
TTACCCCCTTCTCCTGCGAGTATCTTCCAAAATACAGAACGTAATCTTCTTTATCAACTTCATCCCATGGAATCTCATCGATGATGTTGTGGATTGCCACAGTCTTTTTTGCAAAAAGAGGATTGCTATCCAGCTTGGTCTTCATGAACTTGCTGCAGCAGATAATTGTATCAATGTATTTGTAGGTTCCCTTCAATTTCCAGAATGTTGCTTCCAGGCTGCCGATGAAGCTCTTTGCCGTACTTCCGTGTATGCACTTGCCCTTAGTGCAATTTAGGAAATTCCCGGTAAGGCATTTTTCACAGTTCTCATGTGTATTTGGATTGTTACACATATGGTTCGGGCATACTAGCTGATAATCATGAGCAGTAAAGACTATCCTGCACTTATTGCCTGTCTTTTTTCTCCATTTGACAATCTCGAGAATAATGGATGGTGTCAGCTGATAATTGAAATTGTTCAAATGAACGACATCAGGCTTGAAGTCATCAAGTACCATCCTTATCTTCTGCCTGGCCTCTCTAGAATAGATCGTCTTAAGAGGATATGTCATTTTTTCCAGTTTACCTGCGTTATGGAAATCCATATCGGATGTATAGGCATTAACTCTGTTTCCTACACATCTGCCCTTATGTTCCATGCCAAAGTACTGAACTTCATGGCCTTTAGCCATCAGCGCTTCGCCAAGTTTAAAAATATAAGTTTCTGACCCTCCGTTGGGATGTAGAAACTTATTTACCATTAAAACCTTCATTTCATACTCCGCTTTTTATTTATCACAAATGCGGCAAAAACCGCACCCAGTAAGCTTCCAAATGTATTTGTCAAAAGATCTGTGACCTCAAACATACCTCTTCCGGTTATAAGCTGTGTACATTCCACCATCAGGCTGACGACTCCGCCTATAAGCGTTGTAGTCAAAAGGCCCTTGCCTCGTTTCATGTTTCTGAACTGGGTATATAAAAGAATTCCAAGTGGAATAAACAACAATATATTAAGCAGACTTATTGTAGCCGCCCACATTGAGGGATAACCTGTCCTTAGGCCAAATCCCAACAAGATATCTAAGCGAACAATCCCTTCCCTTGATCCTTCCGGGCGCCTGAAAATGGTGATCATCAGCAACAAGTCCATATAAACGAGAAAGCCATAAAAAAGCAAACATTGCTTATAACTTATGTTTTTCTTTTTTCTCAAGAAGAACTGTCCGCCAAAAACAATAACCGCCTCAATCAGCAGTAAAACGGACAGCAGCTTAATGTTTATTCCTGCAGTTTCTTGCCTTATTATTGCTATGATAAGCTCAAGATTTCTACCATCCATAATCCCGCTAAATTCTGTCAATTCTTTCAACATTTATGATCGTATCAATATACAGCCTTACACTTGCACTTGTAACTTCATTCCAGTTGAATCTGTTGTAACAGTAATTCATGATCTCGTAATCGGTATGAAAAAGTTCAGGCTTTTTTATTGCCCTTTTTAACATCCTTTCAAGATCCTTCACATTCGATTTTTTGAAGTACATCGCATAGTCCTTGCAGGCTTCCTTATTTTCAGGGATATCGCTGACAAGGCATCTGCGTCCAAAGCTCATAGCCTCCAGAAGGCTTATAGGCATGCCCTCCACATCACTGGGGAGCACATACATATATGTATTGCTGTATAATTCTGAAAAGAGATTTCCCTGGACAAATCCGGTGAGAACAACTCTGCTGTCTTTTTTGGCCATCTGCTTGATCTGATTCTCGTATTCATCCGTATGGCTCTTTCCACCGGCTATGACCAGCTTCATATCAGTTTTGATCCTGGAAAAAGCTTCCAAAAGATAAGTGATGCCCTTCTCAGGAACTATCCTTCCCAGGAACAGAATGTACTTGTCCTTTTCCAGACCGAATTTTGTCTTGATGATGTCAGGCTCGCGGAACTCTGTTCTTGTGACACCATTGGGAATATAGATTGTTTCCCTGTTGTAAGTATCCTTAAAGTATTGCTGAACATTCAGTGATAAAACAATTACTTCATCTGCATATCTGGCAGCGATTTTCTCTCCCAGTTTTAATACCTTCGTAGCAAAGCCGCCCCATTTTGCCCTCTGCCAGTCAAGTCCGTGAATTGTTGCAATCGTCCTTATCCCGAAGATATGCGGAATTATCAGCATCAGGCATGGGCCTTCCGCATGAAAATGAATCACATCATAATTCCCGAATAATGCGAGCATAGTCGCAATAAATGAATACACGATCGCATTCATAGCCTTATTTGCAGGCGTAGGGACATGAACTATCCTGATTCCCTTGTAATTCTTGAGCTTATGTGCCTCTTTGTCTTCATTCTTATCAGACACATGATGCCCCATTCGATTATATACAGTGACCGAATGGCCCATCTGAACAAGGCGTGTAGACAGTTCTTCAACAACTATCTCTATGCCTCCTTCTCTGGACGGTATTCTTTTGTGTCCTATCATTGCAATCTTCATTGACGTATGCCCTTAAAATACTGCTTTCACCACCAGATAAGACCTCGCCCCAAATTCAGAGGCAGGTCTTAAAGTACTGGTCAATTCTGAATGTCAAACAATCAGTACGAATTTCTATGCGCAAAAACCTCTACAACTGTCTTTAGAATTATCTTGATATCGAGCCATAGATTCCACTCATCAATATATTTTTTATCCAACTCAACTACCTCATTGAAATCGATAACAGAGCTTCTTCCATTAACCTGCCACATTCCGGTAATACCGGGCTTAATGCTTATCCTCCTCCACTGAGATGCTGTATATTTCTCAACCTCATCCCTTGTGGGAGGCCTTGTCCCAACCACTGACATGGAGCCCGCAAAGACATTAAAGAACTGGGGCAGTTCATCAATACTGGTCTTACGAATGAACTTCCCGACTCTTGTGATCCTTGGGTCATCCTTGATCTTGAACATCATGCCATCCTCGACCTCATTCAGCTCCTCGAGCTGTGACCTCATCGACTCAGCATTCTGATGCATGCTCCTGAATTTCCAGATCTTGAAATGTCTTCCGTTCTTACCGACCCTTACCTGCTTGAAGAATACAGGTCCTGTAGAATCTATCTTAATGGCAATAGCTGTAAGGATCATTATAGGTGAAGTGATAATGATTGCTATCAGAGAGAAAACTATGTCGAACAGTCTCTTGATCAATCTCTCGAAGCTGTTCATGGTCACAGTATGGAAAGTATACACCGGATATGTTCCAATACTCGATATATATGAAAAAGCCTTTCTTCTCTTGAATGTATCTATGACAACTCTGCAGGTAACACCCATCTCAATACACAGGTCCACATACTTCTGCAGAAATTCCATATCCATATCCCTCTTTTGAAGAATAACCACCTGATCGATATTGTATTTCCTTAGTATATATTCAAGGTCGGACAGCCTGCCAATATACTCAATTGACTTATCATCGTCATCGTAACTGACATAACCTATCTCATTGACCAAAAGAGAGGTTTTTGTCATAAAATACCTGAACTTATTGAATGAGTCCTTACTTCCCACATATAGTACTCTGGGAATATGCTTCCTCATTACAAGCCTGTCTATTATCTTCTGAAAGAACAGGATCTGAATAAGCAGCAGTGCATAAGTTATCACGATAAGTCCCACCAGATAATCTCTCCGGAAAGTGATATCCGCCACCCAGAAGAAGATAATTCCTCCACAGATGCAAGATACCACAAAAGAAAAGGTCTCTCTTTTGGCAATCCTGTCCATATAAAAGAATATTGTGCTGTTATAAATGTATAGAGCTCTGTTACTAAGAAGGAAAATTAAGATGCAGATGAAATAGATGGAAACGAATGATTTCCATTCCGTTTCCGTAAAGATATCTTTTCCCCATACAAAAAATGCAATAGTAAAAGATACTACGTGTACAAATATATCCAAAACAACATGTACTATATCAAAGGTTGCTCCAGAATTCGAGCGGTTCATAAAATTTTACCCCAACTCAATAACTGCAAAATTCAATCGTGTCCATATTAACCCCCATTAATATCCCCAACTTTATCAATACCGTGGAATTATATCACGGTTTTTATAAAAAGTTAATAATCTTTTAATAAATATTTATTTCATTTTTAGAATTGAAACTGACAAATTTCTTTCAATCACTCTGCCCTATAAGCTTATTGGAACAGATTTGCGCCATATATTATGAATACACAGAGAGCTGCCACAGTCGTGGCAGCTCCCATCCAAGACTTTAAATTTAATATTACATCCTCTCCGGTGAATCAAATCCCAAAAGACCAATTCCCGTCTCCAGAACCTTGAGTGTAATACCCAGCAGTGCAATATAGCTCTCCTTTTTGTACTGATCCTCTTCTGCCAGGATCCTGGTGCCGTGGTAGAAGCTGTTGAAAGCATTGCTGAGATCGTAAATGTAACCGCAGATCCTGTTGGGTGCCAGGTCTCTGGCTGCGCTCTCCACTGCATCGGAGAACTTCGTCAGGGCGATCATCAGGTCCTTCATGGCAGGGCTGTCGGGGTTACCGAGCTTTGCGCCCTTTACGTCACCACCCTCGGTCTCATACTTTTTGCGAATGGACTTGACGCGGACGATAGTATAAAGAATGTATGGGCCTGTGTCTCCCTCAAAGGAGGTGAACTTGTCGATATCGAAAATGTAGTCCTTTGAAGGCTGGTTGGAGAGATCGCCGTACTTCAGAGCAGAGAGTGCGATCTTGGAGGCAGTACTCCTTGCCTCATCCTCCGGCATATCGGGGTTGCTCTGCTTAACCCTGTCGTACATCTTGTCCTTGATCTCCTGAACCAGGCTCTCAAGGTGCATTACACCACCGTCCCTGGTCTTGAAGGGCTTGCCGTCGGCGCCGTTCATGGTGCCGTTACCGACAAAGCGAAGGTCTGTCTCGGGAAGAACGAGCCTTGTCTTGCGTGAAGCCCTGAATACCTGTTCAAAATGAAGGGCCTGTCTCTTGTCAGTGAAATAGTATATTGCATCAGGGCGATAGTCTTTCATACGCTCCTGGATTGTGGCCAGATCTGTTGTGGCATAGAGTGCTGCTCCGTCAGACTTGAGTATCATGCACGGAGGCATCTCTTTTGAATCGCTCTCCTCTGCCACATCCACCACCAGAGCTCCCTGGCTCTCATGGGCATAGCCGTGAGCTTTCATGTATTCAACCATCTGAGGGATAACGTCATGCACATCGGACTCGCCCTTCCAGAGGTCGAAGTGAACATCAAGGCTGTCATAGTTCTTTTTCAGGTCAGGCAGCGATACATTCATGATGTGATGCCAGATGGCTCTGTAGGCCTTATCACCGTCCTGCATGCGCTTGGTGGCCTCCATGGCCTCAGCTTTATACTCCTCATCCTCCTTGGATTTGGCGCTGGCCACAGGATAGATCTCTGACAGTTCCTGAATAGTGAAAGGTGCCTCTTTTGGATAAGGACCTGTGTGGTCGGGGTCAAAATACGGAAGCTCCGGATGACGGCGCTTGAGCTCGGTGATTATGAGTCCCATCTGCAGTCCCCAATCACCCATGTGGATATCGCCGATAACCTTGTTGCCTGCATATTTGAGGATCCTCTTTACGGCCTCGCCGATAATAGCAGGACGAAGGTGCCCTACATGGAGCGGCTTGGCAACGTTTGCTCCGCCGTAGTCCAGAATGATCGTGGGCTCATGTCCGGGAAGGTTAACACCCAGATGCTTCTCGTGGAGCATTCTCACGATATAACCTCTTACGAAATCTCCGCTTACAGTTATGTTAAGGAATCCGGGCTTAACAGATTCCACTTTTTCAAACATCTCGTTGCCCTGGAGCCTTTCCGCAACATCATCAGCGATCATGAAAGGTGCCTTGCCGTACTTCTTGGCGCCTGCCATAGCCCCATTGCACTGGTACTCACACAGGTCAGGCCTGTTGGAAACCGTAACTCTTCCCAGCTCCCGCTCGTAACCCGCTGCCTCGAAGGCATCTCCGACTTCCTTTGATATAAGTTCAAGTACTTTTTCCAAAATAACTACCTCTTTCTACAATAATAATCAGAATCATATGATATCACAGAATACTCCGCATCGGAAACTCTTGCAAGACCTTAATAGATGAAGTCTTATGAAGAAGCCATTCTCTCAGCCTTGGAAAAGCTGCATCCGCAGAAATCCTGCCTGTACAATCCAAACTTCCGTGACAGCTCGATGGACCTCTTATATCCCTCTTTCTTTTTAAAGTCTGATGGCAAAAAAGTTATTCCCTTAGCCCTGGCCGCCTGCTCGCCGACCTCATTAAGCACATCTGCATTCTTTAAAGGACTTATGGTAAGGGTCGTGGTCATGAGGTCAAATCCCTCGTCTGCTGCGATCCTGGCGGTCTCATTCAGCCTAAGTTCAAAGCACTTCCTGCATCTGTCTCCGCCTTCCTTGCAGTCCTCATAGCCCTTTACCGCGTCGTAGAATACCTTCGGATCGTAGTCACCCTCGATAATTTCGATTTTTCCTGCTCTCTCGGTTGAATTCATTTCAGGAAAAGACTGCTCTTCTACCTGAAGGTTCAGTTCAGCAATAAGCCTTTTCTCCTCTTCCACTCTCTTTTTGTACTCGGCATCGGCTGTGATGTTGGGATTGTAAAAAAACACCGTCACATCAAAAAACTCCCGCAAATACTCAAGACAGTATGAAGAACATGGCGCACAGCACGCATGAAGCAGCAGCTTTGGCCGCTTTTCCGACCTTTGATTCTTTTCTATTATCTTATCAAGCTCTTTTGCATAATTTCTCTTATTCATATCAGATCCCGAGACCTGCAATGATCTCTTTAACTATATCCTGCGGGCTCTTTCCGTCCGTATCTATCACCAGGTCCGCTGCATCCTCATAGATATCGCTTCTCTTTTCCAGGAGCTCTTTTATCCTTGCAAGAGGGTCCTCGCACTTAAGAAGCGGCCTTGAGTCATCGTCCTTAACTCTCTCATAGACAGTTTCAGGACTTGCTTTAAGGTATACAACCTTGCCGGCGTTCTCCAACAGCCTTCTGTTCTCTTGCCTTATGACTGTCCCGCCTCCCAGAGAGATCACCATTTCCCTGTAGTGGTCCTTCACGATCATACCAAGGAGTTCAGTTTCCATATCCCTGAAGGCCTCCTCGCCGTCCTCATCAAAGATGCTGCTGATGGTCCGGCCTTCCGCCTCTTCGATGGCACTGTCCGTGTCAAGGAGCTCAAGGTCAAGCTCATCTGACAAAAGCTCAGAGATCAGGCTCTTGCCGCTGCCCATAAAACCTTCAAGGATGATGTTCCTGGCACCGGAAACTTCCATGACAAGAGATTTGTAAACTCTGTCCGAGAGCTCTTTTGAAATCTTTATATCCCTGTCGGCGTTCCATAACTCAAAGGCATCAACTCCCTGGTAAAGCAGCATCTTGAGCCCGGAAAAAGTCCTGGCACCGGCAGCCTTTGCCAGCTTCAGAAACTTGGTTTCAAGGGGCTTATATACAACGTCCAATGCCGCGCTGACATGCCTGTAGAACTCTTCATCCTCAATGACAGCACTGTTCACATCAGGGAAAAGACCTACTGACGTACACTGTATTGCGAAGAAGCTCTTTTCCTTGAGAAGGACCTCATGGTATCTGTCCATATCCATGGGGATCACCCTGTCATCATCGATCTCTTCAGCGATGGCCTCTGCCTTTTCCAGAGTCCTGTTCAGGATGTAAACCTTCCCTGCTCCCTTATTAATGCACAAATGAGCAGTTGGTCTTGCCACGCCGCCTGCTCCCAGAATAACCACTGTTTCGCCCTCCAGGGCAATGCCCTCTTCCAGCATTGCCCTGTAAAGACCCGTCATATCGGTGTTATATCCCCGGTATCCCTTTAAGGCTTCGTCTCTGACGAGTGTGTTCACAGCTCCAATGGATTCTGCCAGAGGATCTGTATATTTGAGGTACTGCATCACGTCGCTCTTATATGGAACCGTCACATTAAGCCCCCTGATGCCCAGCTCATAGGCGCCTCTGACAGCGTTCTTAAGACCCTCTTCCTGAACTTCAAAGGGCACATATACAAGGTTTGTCTGAGTTTCTTCCGCCAGGGTGTTGTGAATAAGCGGCGACATTGTGTGCCTCACCGGATTGCCGATAAGGCCGCACACTAAAGTATTTCCATCAGTGAAATTCGTCATAGTTCTCCTTCTACAAGTCATGAAGTCATGGGGACGGTTCTCTTTGGCACGTCCAAAGTCCCACTCAAACTTGTTTGCGATTTCTCATTCTTAATCTCACCACGATATCCATGACCACTGCGAATATTACAAGGCATATGGCCAGCATCTGTGATACCGGAAGGTGCGTGGTGTGCATCTTGAGCTGGTCAGTGCGAAGCCCCTCGATCCATGCTCTTCCAAGGCCGTACCCTCCAAGGTAAAAGAGGATCAGCTCACCGTTGAACTTCTTGTGATGAAGGTAAAGAAGCATCAGTATCAGAACTCCAAGGTTCCACAGACTCTCATATAAAAATGTGGGGCTCACCTGAACATAGTTTGTTGCGCTGCTCATATGCTCCTTCATGAGCTCTGTTATCTCATTGCTCCTTATCATCTCGACAGGAAGCCTCATGGCAAAGAAGTTATCCGTGTATTCACCGAAGGCTTCCCTGTTGGTGAAATTGCCCCATCTGCCTATGATCTGGCCAAGCAAAAGCCCATACATGATGGTGTCACCAAAGAGAAGGAAGCTCTTCTTTTTAATCCTGGTGTAAATAAAGATAGTCAGGAAACCGGCCATTACGCCGCCGTAAATTGCAAGGCCTCCGTTCCTTATATTAAATATGCTTATGGGATTGTCCTTGTAATAATCCCAGGCGAAGAACACATAATAAGCTCTAGCGCCGAGTATTGAAAAAATGATTATGTAAATTGCAATGTCCCAGTAGTCTTCAGGATTCTGATCTGTCTTTTTCGCTATATGTGCTATGAAAAACAGAGCCAGGAGAAACCCCAGGCCGATTATCACGCCGTACATGGCGATGGAAAATCCGAAGATTGTAAAATTCTTGGGCACATTTTTAAGATAGACACCCATGTGCGGAAAGGCGATGTCCATCTTCCCCATTATATCCGGCATTTTTGTCCTCCAAAACTTCGTTATTTGTCGTGATTCTGTCGCAGAATCGAGATCACTTCGTGATTACATCGCAGACTCGAAATCACTTCGTGATTCCTCGTTGAGGCGCTGCGCGCCTCATACCAATTCATTGAAAAGAACCAATTTGCAAGCAAGCTTGCATTGGTTCTTTTCAATGAATTGCTGCGATGCTTTGCAGTATCACACGTTGAACCTGAACAGGATTACATCTCCGTCCTGGACAACGTACTCTTTTCCTTCCATGCGCACCAGTCCCTTTTCCCTGGCAGCAGCCATTGAACCTTCCCTCAACAGGTCTTCATAATTAATAACCTCAGCCTTGATGAAGCCTCTCTCAAAATCAGTATGGATCTTGCCGGCTGCCTGAGGTGCCTTTGTGCCGATCTTAATAGTCCAGGCTCTGGTCTCATCCTCACCTGAAGTAAGGAAGCTCATAAGTCCCAGGGTCCTGTAGCTTGCAGCTATGAGCTTGTCAAGACCTGACTCGGAAAGTCCAAGGCTCTCTAAGAACTCAGCCTTCTCATCATCATCAAGCTCAGATATCTCCGCCTCAATCTGTGCGCTGATCACAAATACCTCACTGTCTGACTTTGCGGCCAGCTCGCGTACAGCCTTGACATAATCATTGGATGCACCGTCATCTGCAAGATCATCGTCCTTGACATTGGCAGCATAGATAACCGGTTTCCATGTCAGAAGGTCGTACCCGTTCATCAGGGTAAGCTCGTCCTCGTCGGTGATCTCAAGTTCCTTGGCCATCTTGCCGGACTCAAGGATGTCTTTTATCTTATTTAAAAGATCCAGTTCCTTTGCTGCAGTCTTGTCCATCCTGGCAGTCTTGGCCACCTTGGCGATCCTCCTCTCAAGGACCTCCAGATCAGCGAACACCAGCTCAAGATTGATGGTCTCAATATCCCTTGCAGGGTCAACCTTACCGTCCACGTGAACTACGTTGTCATCATCGAAACACCTGACAACATGAACAATGGCGTCTGTCTCACGGATGTTAGCCAGAAACTGGTTGCCAAGACCCTCACCCTTGGACGCTCCCTTTACAAGACCCGCGATGTCGACGAACTCTATGGTGGCAGGTGTCACTTTTTTTGAATGATACAGATCACCCAGGAGCTTAAGTCTCTTATCCGGAACAGGAACCACTCCCACATTTGGGTCTATTGTTGCGAAGGGGTAGTTTGCTGCCAGCGCCCCTGCATTTGTTAGTGAGTTAAAAAGTGTGCTTTTTCCTACATTAGGAAGACCGATAATTCCCAATTTCATGGTATATATCTCCTTTAAAACAATTATTATCGTAAAAATAGCCCTAACACGGCGAATATATATTACCATGTCAGGACCATTTTGTAAAAAATATGTTGGGGAGTCAGGGGGGTCAAGGGGACGGTTCTGACCGGTAT
>JAEEGH010030103.1_pt1 | contig 10571 bp, 10 predicted proteins | sample 9134181 | NCBI WGS metagenome assembly JAEEGH01 (sample SAMN16246544, study PRJNA631951) | gut metagenome | biome: gut microbiome; feature: rumen; material: DP-attached | host: Bos | place: Iran: Karaj | collected 2018-10 | reverse complement strand
GAACCTGCGTGACAACACAAGGACCAGCCTCAACGACGGTGCATGGAACATTCTTTCCATCAGCACCGAAGACGGAAATCATTCCGACTTTTTTTCCAATTAAACCAGGCATTGGTGTTTGTTAATTTATTGTTTGTTAATACTTTAGCGCCGGTATTCCGGCACTCCGCCTTTTTTGCGGACCGCAAAGGTACGAAGAAAACCGCTGAATTCCAAACAGATTCGGCGGTTTTCAACAAGTTTTTCAACAAACGGGAGCGAGCGGTTGCAGGCGGGGCGGGCGGTTTCGGGCGGGGTGCCGGTTGGGGCGCCGGCAAGGCGGCGCATCTCTGCCATTCCGGGCCCACCTCGGGATCATGACCCAATGGAGGGGCAAAAACGAGCCTTTCCGTCCCTCGAATGTGCAAAACGAGCAACGACGGGGCAAAAACGGGGTGTTTTGCCCCTTGATTGAGGAGTGTGACGGAAGATATGTGCAAATCATGGGGTAATTGCACATATTTCCCGGAATAATCACAGTATATGTGCAAAACTTGGGACTTTCGCATATATTTCAGTGTTCGGGTCCCCGGGCGCTTCCGCTCCATGCGGGTTTCAGCGGCTACGCCTGGGTCGGGAAGGGGCTTGACGGCGAACTCCTCCTTTTACGGGCCCGTTCCGGCCCCGTAACGTCGTCAAACAAGCGCCGTCATCCCTGACGGGCACGCCCCTTCCCTCCGGCCCGCGCTCGCTGAAACCCAAATTCCGCTGAAGCACCCGGGGCCCCGATATAAAAGAACCGTCGCAGAAAGAGCTGGCGTACAAGGTGTGTTTTTATCCGGCACAACGTGTACATCGAATCGCATCCTTAGGCCGTTGGAAGGCCCATGCGGCGTACAAGATACTTCACGTGGAATCACACCTTGGACATCTCCCGGGATCTATCCGTTTTCTCCCTATCTCGCCAGAGACCGTTTTTGCAACCGAGGTTCGGGAACATCCGCCAAATAGACTTGTTGCATCCACCAACTAAGCCGGGGCAGCTACATCCCTACTAGAGTAAATGCTTCGCTGAACGGAATCAACTCCTGCTTTTCAACATGCGCATTCCACATCGGCTCTTTGTGGCTCATCTGTGACGCGGCGCGCGATGTCATCGATTTCATCGACTTACACACTTTGTCAATGATCGCCATCTCCCCCACCGAAAAGCAGCTCATATCGGCAGTTCCGTTCGCCCAAAGGGACAGGCACTCCTGCCCTTGCACCTGTTTTTCGCGCTGTTCCACATCGTCGAACGCGCTGTACACCCGATCCCAGCGCTGGGGTACCGGACCGAATTCCATCGCTTGATAAGCCAGGCCGGAAATCGCCATCCCTCGCTCGCGGTAGGACAGGAAGTCGATATAAAACAGCACTTTGTTCATTTTCGTTTGGAACGTCTTCCCCATCTGTTCCAATATATGAAGAAGCAGATTTTTCAGCCGTTCTGTTGATTGCGGAGCAAAACCGTTTGCTCGTCCACGGACGCATCGAAATAAACGGGCCGCCTCCCACTGCTCCTGCCGGCTGCCGCTCTGCGATTCGGCGATCACTTCTTCCACCCTCTTTGAAATCTTCAAATACTCCTTCTCCGTGAGTTGATTCCGAGAACTCCGTACCAAATCCAGAAAAACGGACGGATTCATGGCACTTCGAATCATCTTCCCGTTGCTATCGCTGGGGACCTCGCCCGACTCATACAGCCGATACTGATTGGTGCCGAACCCGAGGATCAACGCCATTTTCGTCGCACTGACGCCATACCGCTCCCGAAGGGCAACAATCTCGTCCACATAGGGGATCCCATGCCGCTCACGGTACTGGTTTGCGACCTGCTCAAAACACACCGTATCGCTCTCCGTCGTTGTGAACTGCTCCCCGTTCTCATCGTCACGGAAAGCGATATGTATATAAGGATACACTTCCCCACGCATCTCCCACGTGTCCGGCTCATACACCACCCGCATGGGCTTACCCGAATATGGACTGTTAACGATCATGGTTATTTGAGTTTGAATGGATAACGCATCGGGTGTTCCGCGAGATGAAATGAAATACACTTTCCGAACACCCACATCTCTGACTGCTTGTTCAGCAAGTCGATGACCGGCCCCTCCACATAATCCTGCGCCTGAAGATTCTTCACGATCAATTCCCTTTGCTTAGGTGTAATATCCAAGATTTGCAAAGCCTCCTTGTTCTTCGGACGATCATCCCGAAACAAGATACCGAACACTTGCACCTTCGCATTGAACTGATCCAGAAACGCCCTTACCTCCTCAATCGTAATCATATCAACTTCGTCTCGTTTTGGCAAAGATATGCAGAAAACGGCAAATACTCAACGAAAAAGTTGAAAAACGAACGATTTCGGACGAATGTCGGCTCCAAGCATGAAAGGAGACGCCCAAGTAACCTAACAGAAAAAGGGGCTTCGTTGTGAAGCCCCTAAATTCATTTATCAAAAAGAAAAGGTGTTCGTGCCATTCTCCGCTTGCGTCTGAAGGCTGCTTGGCACCTTTGGGAAGAAATCAAACCCTGCCCTGGATTCTATGGCATCGATGGTTGTCACAAACTCGCTGTCATTGTATTTCTTACCCGAATTTAGATAGGACACATTCTCGTAGATATACGCTACCCCTTTGGCGGCTGTCATGGAACCAGAGGCATTAAAGCTACAAAGCATTAAGCATTTATAGAAATGACTCGGGATGCTTACATTAAGACCTCCACTTGGTTTAGTCTGAACTGTTCCCTCGAACAGAACACCCGTTACCACATATAAAGTATCACGACCGGACGGATAATTAGCCTGAACCTTATTTTCTAACGTATTCCACAGTCCTCCGTTGAAATTGGAATTCTGCGGAGCTTGATTCGTATAATAGAAAGTCTGTGCATTCTGCCCATCTGTTGTCTTCCGGTCAGCAGAGGCAACGAAGTGTCCACGGTCATAACCAACAGTACTCGCATTATCGAGTCCAGGCTGTTGGGTAAGGCTGATGGCCGGATCACTGTCCCAACTGTTGGAACGCTCGACTCCGTTATTCGCCCACATCGAACTATGATAGGCAGCCGCTGTCCAAAGAGGACAATACTTATTTCCATCGTACAGAACCGTATAGTTCCGTACCTGCTTGTTCAGCGACGGGTGAATAAAGGTGTGCGTGGCAACTTGCTGCTTGGAGTTGCTTGTGTAGTACCTTAACCAATAGTCATCCCAAGAATCTTTCTCCCCTGTTGTGCCAATTCCAGACAAACTGGTTAGCGCAGGAACTTCGTAACAATCCAAATAGAATCTGTCCAAAGTGCCCGATGACGGAGTAGAGAAAGTCTTCGTTCCCCCCCAGCGATCCACATATTTATTGGTGCTGGAATCATATTCACTTACGAAGGCCTGATACTCGTACCCTGCATCGGCGACCAAACCATAAATTTTGGCCGAGAAACTACAGGATTGATCTGATGTTCCATTTAGATGGACAGTCTCCCAGGTGCTTGATCCGACTTTCCTATATCGGAATCCGTGGTCTGAAATTCTTCCTGTTGCTCCCGAGAAGGAACCCAGCAGGGTTGCCCCTGCTGAGTTAACACTTTCGGTACCTTCCGTAACTACGGTTGCTGTAGCCTGGGAAGGGGAGGAACTTCATTCGTAGGTAATGGTGAGTGATGTCATCCTAATCTGAGCCGTAGATGAAATGGTAACGCTAGATGCGCTCCCGCTCCAATTTCCTGTGTACTCAGAATAAGAATAATTACCCGTATTCGCACTTGCATTTCCAGGGCCATACTTCGATGTACCTTTAGCCGTGCAAGTAAAACTGATTCCAGTGATAGTATAAGTGTCGCTGGACACTGTCATGGATTGATTGGCGTAAACCTGATAGTAGGAGTCATTATCCATTGTCGTCATCGAAACAGTAATCCCATCCTTTGTTACTGTAGTACCACCAGTATCAATGCCAGGAGTAAATGTTACGGTTTTTCCCGATGCTTCATTAACCGTTACAGTATAAGTTGCAGTCTTGGAAATTCCACCTTCCTCATAAGTGACAGTGACCACTTTATTCTCACCGGCTTCAGCAATAACAGACTGTCCATTAGTTGTGACTTTTCCAGTCACGTCTTTAGTCGTGCCGTTCTCATAAGTCGCAGTGACCTTGCCGTCAAACACAAAGGTGCCACCAGCCGTAAAAGTAGTGGTCGTAGGGAGGGTGGTTATCGCAATAGAAGCAAGCTTTGAGGCCGGGGTGATTGCGCCGCTACCAGTTCCTGCCTTCTTGTAGATGGCGACAGGTTTTTGACTGGCAGATCCATAGCAAGAGAACAGGTTGGAATTATTAGAATTGTTATACCGAAGAATATTGTTTGTATTGTCTCCAGCAGCGACAATGGATGTTACGCCAGACTCAATACTAATGTTCCAAGAGGCGTCACCATTAAGCGTAGTGGTGGTTCTTAAATAGTTTTTATCAGATGATGCAGCATAGATATAATTCACAGCATCGCCATCATTGTAATAGAAAGCATATGTACCACCAGTGTCGCCATTGCCAATCTTGAAAATCTGGACAGCATCTGAAGGATTTTCAATCTTCTTGCCATCACTCGTCTTAGTAACGGCTGTCGCAGCTCTGTTGTTGGTGTTTTGAGTCGTTGAAATAGCAAAATCATAATTAGCGGCAGCAATTATGACTTCGCTATAAAGAGTAAGATCAGCAACATCCGTCACCAAAGTATATTCTTCTTTTTCGCCCGGAGTGAGGCCCGCCATGTTAACCGTAAAAGGACTTACATGCCCGGATTGGAACTTGCCAGCATTACCAGATGCGGGGAAGGTGATTTCCTTTTCAATCGGGCCGGCGGAAGTGTTGACCGTAACCTTAAATGTTTTGCCGCGAAGATCAACCGGCGCGAGAGCAATCCACACAACGCCGTTCTCCACATTGGTGGGATTGATAGTGATAGTGTTTTTGGCGGAATTCTTTTCCATCGCGCCGTTGTTATAGTACCATCGGCCAGCAATGTCTTCCGCAGAGACAGTATAATTGGACACCGTAGCTGTAGCAGGGATGCTCAAATCCTTCAAGGTCATCTTTGCGTAGGCTGTAGCATGTGCAAATTCGAACTCGATGTTGGTCTGCACTTCATCATCCGGACCTTCCTTCGCAACGAGAACCTGAGCGCCTTCATCAACGGAATTTGATAGCGGAGTCTGAACATCGGAGATGTCAAGATTCAAACCCCTACTTTCGGAATAGGCCACATATGCGTTTGAAGGACTTACGGCAAAATAATTATACTCTCCTTCCATTGTTTCAGTAATGGTATACTGGACACTGAAAGAAGCTTCTTTCCCTTCATTGGAAACGGTGACCGTAGCGTCCTTGGCGCTTGAGTTTGAAACACGCTCACCGGCCGTATTCAGGTCAGTATAGCAAAAAACCACCTTGACATCCTTGTTGGTTGTCCAGAGCACAGGATACCCACTGTCTTCTTTGGCCCCGAATACGGTTCTGGTTTCGGCAGAATGAGCCGTGAAATGAGTTGTCACCGTTTTGGATTCGGGAAGAAGATCCATCTCCTTCTGAGAACAAGACGTGAAAGACGCCGCAATAGCGGCTATAACTAAAGCAGCTTGAAAAATCTGTTTCATGGTTCTTAAAGGATTTGGTTTAAAACTCTCCCCAATCTTCATCCTCAGTTGCCTTTTGGACGTTCTTGGCACCACCTGTTAGTGAGCCATCAAGGAAATTCTCCTCGAACCTTACCACGAGGAGCTCGGCCTCGGGGGCCGAATAAAGTTGTTTTTTGTTCATAACGTTATGATTTATTAGTAATTACTTTCGTGTTATGTCTTATTTTGGCTAATATCCGAACTGCAAAGTTACGAATAAATACGGAATAAACCCTCTTTTTTTCAAAGAAAAACGGGCGAGGAGGGCTCGTCCGTTGTTGCTGAAGACAGGTGATTTCGGATTATAAGCGGTCGACGTCGGCCCAGCCGAATTTGGCGGGGTAAAGCCAGGCACGGTCGGTGCGTTCCATGACGCCGTAGTCGAGGGAGATCTTGGGGCAGGCGGAGTAGGCGCGGTCGACGAAGGCGGGGTCGTTGATCTGGGTTTCCCAGCCTTTGAAGAGGGAGGTGACGTCGGGGATGTAGCGCTCCATTTCCTCACGGATGACGGAGGCTTTCCAGAGGAAGATGCCGGAGTTCCAGAAGAATTCGCCGGTGCGGATGAAGACTTCGGCGAGCTCGAGCGGCGGTTTTTCGGTGAAGGTCTTCACCTGGAGGGGCTGCTCCAGCTGCCAGGCGTTCTTGCCTTCCTTGACCTGGATGTAGCCGAAGTTCACGTCGGGGTTCTTCGGGACGATGCCGAGGGTCATCAGGACGTCGTGGTCGGTGACGAATTCGAACATGGCGTCGATCGTGGCCGCGAAAAGGTCTTCGTCCCGGATGACGAGGTCACACGGGGAGGCGACGATGATGGCGTCGGGGTCACGCGTAAGGATGGTATAGGTGGCGAAAGCCATGCAGGGGGCCGTCTTCCGGGCGAGAGGTTCCTGCAGGAGATTCTCTTCCGGAATCTCGGGCAGCAGGATGCGCGCCGTCGCGGCATATTTGGCGAGGGTGACCACCAGGATGTTCTCCCGGGGCATGAACCGCGCGAAGCGGTCATAGGTCATCCGGAGATAGGCCGCGGGCGAAGAGCCTCCGGCCATGATGACACAGTAGCGGTGTGTATCCATAAAAGGTTTATGTGGTTATTTGTACATCGGTATCCAGGCCTGGGGGAAATACTTCACGTGCATGTCGTCACCGGAAAAGGTCACGGAGACCACGTCGAAGAATACCTCCCGGTCGGAACCGGATTCGTTCAAATATTTCAAGGCGGCCGCGCTGATGCGGCGCTGCTTGCGTGCGTCCACCTTCTCTTCGGGGGTCGCATCGGCGTCCAGCCGCGTCTTTACCTCTACAAAATGCAAGCCATCGGAGGCTTCGGAAATCACATCGACCTCCAAATGGCTGCCCTGCCAGTTCCGCGCCACGATCCGGTGTCCGCGGGACTGCAGAAACTCACAGGCCTTGTCCTCCCCCAACCGCCCGAAGGCGCGCTTTCCCCTCACCTGCATGGGCCTATCCGAATTTGACCACGGTGACGCCGGAACCGCCGAACTGGATGTGTTCGTCGGTCGCGGAAACGACGCCCGGGACGGTCCGGACATATTTCTGAATCTCCTCCCGGAGGGCGCCCGTGCCCTTTCCGTGGAGGATGCGCACGGTGCCGACGTCCAGCATGATGGCATCGTCGATGTAACGCATCACATTTTCGATGGCTTCACTCACGCGCTGACCGCGGACGTCCAGCTCCAGGCGGAAATTGGCCTTGCGCTCGGCGATGCCGGCGTCATAGACCTGGCGGGGCTTCGGCGTCTCCCGGACCGCGGCGCGGTACTCGTTGGAAGTGACGCGCTCCACCCGGTCCAGGGGCAGTTTTGTGGACAAGTTGCCCACGATTACGGTGACGGCCTTGGTCGAAACCTTGGAGACCTCGCCCACCATGCCGCTGTCCTTGATCCGCACTTTCTCGCCCACCTTGAGCGGGGCGGAGCGGAAGGCCGTCAGCTTCTCCTCCTCGGAGGCGCCGGCATCGGCCGCTCCCTGTCCGTCCTTCGGGGCGCGACGGGCCTTGCGGGCTTTTTCCCGCTCTTTGCGCTCCTGGAGCGTCTTGAGTTTCTTGTCCAGGTACTCCTCCCGGTTGCGCTTATCCTCCAGTTTCTTGCCGGCCAGGGCGCCCAGGAAGTCCGACAGCTGCTCACGGGCGTCCTTGGTGGCCTCTTTCTCGGCCTGGGACTCCTTGATGGTGCGGATGGTGCTTTCCACCTGCCGGTTGGCTCCCTTGATGATTTCCTCGGCCTCCTTCTTCGCCTCGTCCAGAATCTTCTGGCGCAGCGCCTTGATGTCTTCGAGCTCCTTCTGGTATTTGTCCGTTACGGCTTCGAGGGTCTTGTCCGTCGCCCGGATCTTCGTCAGTTTCTCGTCCAGGACACGGCGGTTGCGGGCGATCTTCCGGAGGTTCCGTTCGATGCCCACGAACTCCTCGCCGGCCCGCTCCTCGGCATCCTTGACGATAGGCTCGGGAAGGCCCATCTTCCGGGCCAGTTCGAAAGCGAAGGAATTGCCGGGCAGCCCCATCTCCAGCACGAACAGCGGAGCGATCTTCTGCGCGTCGAACTGCATGGCGCCGTTCACCACGCCCGTGTCACCGGAGGCGGCGTATAATTTCAGGTTCGTATAATGCGTCGTGATGACTCCGTAAGTGCCCCGGCGGTCCAGCTCAGCGAGAATGGCCTCGGCAATGGCGCCGCCCGCGGCGGGTTCCGTACCCGATCCGAATTCGTCGATCAGCACGAGCGTCTTCCCGTCGGCCTCCTTCAGCATCGCGTTCATGTCGGCAAGGAAGGAGCTGTAGGTGGAGAGGTCGTTGTCGATGGACTGGTCGTCGCCGATGGAGACCATGATCCGGTCGAACACGGGCAGTTCCGAGGTTTCGGAAGTGGGGATGAGCATGCCCCACTGGAACATGTACTGCAGCAGACCCACCGTCTTGAGGCACACGGACTTGCCGCCCGCGTTAGGGCCGGAAATCAGCAGGATGTGCTTCTCCGGAGTGAGGGTGGCGGTCAGCGGGACGATGGTCCTGCCTTCCTTCCGCAGGGCCTTTTCCAGCAGCGGATGGCGCGCCTTCCGGAGCGACAGCTCGCCGCTCTCGGACAGGACGGGCATTCCGGCGATGAAATCGAGGGCCACATTGGCCTTCGCCATCAGGAAGTCAATCTCGCCCAGGAAGATGGCGGCCGCGGAAAGGTCCGGAACATAGGGGCGCAGGAACTCGGCGAATTCGTGCAGGATGCGCGCGATTTCGCGGGTTTCGGCGAAGCGGAGTTCGGAGATTTCGTTGGTGAGGGCGACGATTTCGGCCGGTTCGATGAAGGTGGTCTTGCCGGTGGCGGACTCGTCGTACACGAAGCCCGCGAACTGGCGCTTCTTTGCCGACGCCACCGGGATGAGCATCTTGCCGTCACGGATGGACACGCTGGCATCGGCCTCGACGAGACCGTCCTGCTGCGCCTTCCGGAGGATGGCGTTCATCCGCTTGGAGACGTTGATCTCCCGCTCGCGGATGGAGGTCCGGATCTCATACAGCTTGTCCGAGGCCGTATCCTTGATTTCACCGTATTTGTCCAGGATGCCGTCGATGCGGCGCTGCACCTCCGGGAAGCCCGGGAAACCCGCGGCCATCTGCTTGAGGGCGGGATAGATGCCGTCCTTCATGCCGCGGAAGAAGCCCGTCACCCGGCGGAGGGTGTCCAGCATCGTCCGGAGCCGCCCCAGGGAGAGCAGGTCGATGGAGGCGTTCTTGCCGATGGGTTCCAGGAAATGGAGGCAGTCGATGTAGCCGCTGGTGGGGAAGGTCTCCTCGAACATGAGGATGAGGCGCATCTCGTCGGTCAGCTGCAGGCGCCGGCGGATGACGGAAGGGTCCGTGCTCACCTCCTCGCTTTCCACGCGTCCGGCCGCATAGTCCGTCGAACAGCGGTCGGCAATGAGGGTGCGGACCCGGTCGAAACCGAGCTTGAGTTCCAGTCTGCGTCCTGCGTCGTCCATTCCTTACTCCTTCTTGCCCTCTTCCTTTTCCGTCGACATCGCGGAACCCAGCAGCTGCCGGAGCTCCTGGATCTCCACCTCCCGCGCCTCGCCGTTGCGGACGAAGCGCACGCCGCCGCTTTCCTCGGAAACCACGATCACATCCGCGTCGGTGTCCTCCGACAGGCCGATGGCCGCGCGGTGACGCATCCCGAAATGGGCGGGGATGTCGGTGCGGTTGGTCATCGGGAGCTGGCAGCGGGCCGCGGCGATCCGGTTGCCGACGATGATCATCGCACCGTCGTGCAGCGGGGAATTCTTGAAAAAGATGTTCATGATGAGCCGGCGGTTGATTTCCGCGTCGAAGCGGTCGCCCGTGTCCATGAATTCGTCCATCGACGACTTGTGCTGGAGGACAATGAGGGCGCCGGTCTTTTCGGCCGACATGGCTCGGACGGCCTCCACGAGCTCTTCCACGCTCCGGCTGCCCAGCTGCTCCGCCTTGATGCCGAGCAGGCGGTTGAACAGGTCGCCCGTGCGGCGGGAGATGCCCGTCTGCATGGCGAAGCGGTTCAGCAGGTGGCGGATTTCCGGCTGGAAGATGATGAGGATGGCCAGTACGCCCACGTCCAGGAGGGCGTTCAGGAGGACCGTCATCATCCGCATGTTCAGGGCGGAGGCGATGGCCTGCGCCACCAGCAGCAGGGAGAGCACCAGGACGATGTTCAGCACGGTGGAATCGCCCCGGATGCTGCGCAGCAGAAAGAAAATCAGCAGCGCGACCATCCCGATGTCCAGGACGTCCGCCCAGCCGAACTGCAGGAAACTGAATATGCCCAGCACGCGCGTCATACGGGACAAAGTTAGCAAAAGATTTCGTACCTTTGAAAACTTTAATGCG
>JAEEGH010030102.1_pt1 | contig 10572 bp, 9 predicted proteins | sample 9134181 | NCBI WGS metagenome assembly JAEEGH01 (sample SAMN16246544, study PRJNA631951) | gut metagenome | biome: gut microbiome; feature: rumen; material: DP-attached | host: Bos | place: Iran: Karaj | collected 2018-10 | reverse complement strand
ATGGGTTGAAGCATCAAGAAGTAGGGATTATGATTTCTATTTCTGGCTTAATGACGACCTTCTTCTCTATGACGACAGCTTCGATGAAATGCTAGAATGTAGTAGAATCATGGAGCATAAGGCTGTAATAGCCGGCTTAGTACAGGAAACAACAACCAGGCAAGTTGTATATGGTGGTTATGATAAATCCAAGCATCTTATACCTGCTAATGGTGAGTTGAACGAGGTTTGTCGTTTGAATGGCAACTTCGTTCTTGTACCCAAATATGTATTTGAGAAGAATGGTTTATTTGATCCTGTATATCATCATGACTTGGGTGATGTAGCCTATGGTTATGAGACTCATAAGAACGGGCTTCATGTATGCACATCAAGAAAATATATAGGATGTACGGATGCTGCATTACAACGTGGGAATCCAAGGATACGCCTTAATGGAGTATCGGTAGTAAAAAGGTTAAAGAAACTATATTCTCCTTTAGGAAGTAATCCGTTCATCACATTCCATTATCTCAATAGATATGAAGGAGTGTTCAAAGCTGTATTGTTCTTTATTTACGTTCATGTTATAAATCTTCTGCCAGATTGTATCTGGTCAAGAATCTCTCGATCATGAAAATTCTCTCATTCGTATCTTCTCTGGATTTGGCATGTGGTGGTCCATCCCGTAGTGTTCCTATGCTCGTCAAGGGACTGGCTGAGCTAGGTGTGGATATCACTCTTATGACGATCCGCTCTAAAGACATGAATACGCATGCGCTTGAAGGAACTACAGCAAAACTGAAGGTACTTGAACCTTCTTTCTCGAAGAAGGATATTGCAAAATATCTTGCAGATGAGAAGTTCGAACTGATTCAGATTCAGAGTATGTGGGATTTGCCTTATCATAAGGTGATGGTTGAGGCTCGCAGATTAGGTATTCCGTATGTCGTCACTCCTCGAGGCATGCTTGAGCCTTGGAGTCTATCACAGAAGAAATGGAAAAAGATATTGGCTTGGTGGCTGTACCAGCGTAAGGATGTGCAGAAATCTGCCTGTATCTTTACTACGGCTAAGATGGAGGCAGAACATGTGAGTGAACTCGCTATCACGACCTGTAAGGCAGTTATTCCAAATGGTATAGAAACAAATGCTTATCCATGCAAGACGTCTATTGATGTTGTTAAGAAGCAAGTGCTGTTTCTTAGTCGCATACATGTAAAGAAGGGTATAGAAATCCTATTTGATGCTTGGAAACGTATTCATTCTGATTTTTCTGACTGGCAGTTGCTTGTTGTAGGTAATGGCGAGGCAGAATATGTTCATAGTTTAGAGATGAATGTGGAAAGTTTAGGGTTGAAAAATAGTATCAAGATTCTTCCGCCTGTATTTGGAGAGGCTAAGATAAAGCTTTATCAGGAGTCTGCCCTTTTCTGTTTGCCTTCGTTTAGCGAGAGTTTTGGAATGGTGATAGCTGAAGCGATGTCGTGCGGAACGCCTGTTGTAACTACAACAAACTGTCCTTGGAAAACACTTAATGAGACAAAGACGGGTTGGTGTATTGGCCTTAGTGTGGATAATCTTGAACATACACTTCGTGAGGCTTTGAACATGAGTCCTACTGTTCTCTATGATATGGGACAAAGAGCAAGCAAACTTATCTATGATAACTTTGGCTACCGAAGCGTTACTCGTAAGACTTTACACCTTTATGAGTGGTTACTGAATGGTGGTGAGAAGCCGGAATTTGTATTAAAGTGAAATAAAGATATATGGTATTTGGAAAGGAAAATGTACTTGACAAGAAGGACAATACGAAAAGAATTCAAGAGATTGACATGGCTAAAGGATTATTAATCCTTCTTATGGTGGCTTTCCATCTTGGATTGTTTAATGCAAAGTATCCTCATGCGTGTCAAATAGTATATGCATTCCACATGTCTGGCTTTCTGTTGATTAGTGGTTACTTGTTTTCTGTGAATAAAGAGCCTCGGAAGTTTTTGAAGAGCATATCAGGTATTGTTGTTCCATATATTTTCTTTGAAATTGTATATTTGTTAGGAATAGGCATGCTTGGAAAATACATTGGATCCTCCAATACCTTTGATGGTGGTGTGCTAACTTTGTTGAATAAGATTGCATTTTCGCCTTCTGGCACTTACTGGTATTTGCATACAATGGCTATCTGTTTGACGGTCTATTATATAATAAATCGTTATGTTATGAAAGGATTGTCTGGCATTTTGATTACATCTACCATCTTATATGCTTTGTCTATAGGAATTGAGCGTTTTAGATGGGGAGATGTAATTTATTTTATAATAGCTATTTTATTTAGAAATTCAAATTTTGTGATTAATGAGAGATTAAAGTCACCTATATCAATATTGTGTTTTGTTTTGATAATTATATTTTCCAATGACATTTCTAGAGATTCTGTTTCTGGCATTGGACTTAGTCTTACATTTCTTGGTTTTGCTTTTGACTTGAAAGACAGAATACCAGAGTGTATATCCAATTATATTTCATATATAGGACGGAATTCTCTTGCTATTGTGCTTTTCTCTCCGTTGTTTACAGTTACTGCAAAGTTTTGTGCTCCGTTCTTTGCCTTTGACGATACTAGAATTTTGGGGACGATATGTTGTTTGTCGATGATAACTGCACTATGTTTGTTTTTTGCAATGTTGTTTGACAAATTGACATTGTCTCGCATTATTGGTGGTAAGAATATATATTCCAAACTATAAACCATATAACCTCGAAACCTTCTATAACCAAGGTAGTTGAGCTTGCAAGACTTCAAAATTGATATATGACTGATACAAAAATCGATTTATCAAAATACGAGAACTGCTTGGGACGTAAGCATCAGGTGATTCGTCTTCTGTGGGGCATAACATGGACTTTGTGTGCACGTTGGTTGCCAAGGAGCATAGGCAGAGGATGGAAGAATTTCCTTCTTCGTGTTTTTGGGGCAAAGATTGCAAAAACGGCTCATGTATATAGTTCTGCAAAGGTGTATTATCCTCCTTTCCTCACGATGGGAGAGTATTCTTGTCTTGCAGATGGCGTGGAATGCTATAATGTCGCTCCTATCACAATCGGAGCTAACACAACGGTTTCCCAGGGTGCGTATCTCTATACAGCCAGTCATGATGTTACAAGTCCTTTGAATCCGTTAATAACGGCTCCTATCATTATTGAGGATCAAGCTTGGATAGGTGCTAAGGCGTATGTCGGAATGGGCGTTACAATCGGTCAGGGAGCCGTTGTCGGGGCTACTGCAAGTGTGTATAAGAATGTGGAGCCATGGACAATCGTAGGTGGAAATCCTGCGAAGTTCATTAAGAAGAGGGAGATTGTGGAAAATGCTTGACATTACGACCATTATCCTCACTTATAATGAGGAAATACATATCGCCCGATGTCTGGAGAATGTGTGTCAGTTCTCCAGAAAGGTGATTATTATTGATAGCCCCTCAACCGACCGGACACGAGAAATTGCCGAAACTTTCAATCAGCCGGAGCATGTTGTCGAGTTTGTTGAGCATAAATATCCAGGAAATCAGGCAGAACAGTTCAACTGGGCTATAGATAATATCAAAATTGATACGGAATGGGTGCTTAGAATTGATGCTGACGAGTATCTTTTGCCTGAATTGGTGGAGGAATTGAAGCAGAAATTGCCGAATTTGCCTAAGGATGTGACCGGAATTGAGCTCAGACGCAGGCATATTTTTATGGGAAAATGGGTGAAACATGGCATTTATCCTGTCTTTTTGATGCGTATGTTCCGTACCGGATATGGTCGTTATGATGCCCGATTGATGGACGAACATATCACCTTGAAGGAGGGACGTTCTATCGTTTCTGATAATGATTTCTGTGATCATTCGCTCATAAACATCTCGGAATATTGCAAAAAACACATCAATTATGCTCATCGCGAGGCTACTGAGATACTGAATGAGGCGTACAATCTTACATCTGAAAACTCAGGAAACGCCTTGCATCTTGGGGCGCAGGCAGCAGAAAAGCATAAGACGAAGAGCAGATATAACAGTCTTCCGCTCTTCTGGCGCTCGTTTGCCTACTTCTGTTACCGTTACTTCTTGCGATGCGGATTCCTTGACGGCAAGGAGGGATTTGTCTTTGCTTTCATTCAGGGATGGTGGTATCGCACTCTCATCGATTCCAAGATTCTTGAAGTAAGGAAGTGGCTGAAAGCTAATAATTTAAATGCAGAATCCCCAGAGGGCAGACAAGCCTTGAAAAAGTATATTTATGATAGTTGGGGAATAGCATTGAACTGATGGCGGTTACCGCGGTTACTCGGGTTACTCGCCGTATTGATATGTAGGGCTGTGTAGAGATGTAGTAGTATTATATTAATAATATATAATAATTATTAATATAATAAAGCTATATATATAGAAAAGTGCATATATATACCAACATAACGGGTAACCGGAGTAACCGGTGTAACCGATGCGGATGTTGAAAAGAAAATTCACGAGCCGTGGGAAATGTGGTTACGAGTCGTGGGAAAAGTATTGCATATATCTTATAAATTTCGTAACTTTGCAAACAGATAAGGTAAGTCCCATGTAAGTCCGTTGTAACTCCTATGTAAGTCCCATTTTTATCAGGCGAGAGAAGGACGGTTGATAGAGTGTAGAAGAAAATAGCAGAGAATGACCAAGGTCGCACGATATTTCATAGAACTGATGCAGGTGGCGCTCGGAAGAGCTGAAAGCCTGAGCGGAATGCCAACAGAGAAGCAGTGGTATGGATTGCTGCAGATGTCCATTGACCACTCGATGCAAGGAATAATCTTTGCCGGCATTCAACGATTGCCACAGGAGCAGTTCCCGCCTCTCAGAGTGAAGATGCTGTTCCACGGTCCGTCGGAGGCCATCAAGCAGCGTAACGAGGTCATGAACGAGCAATGTGCGGTGGTGACAGAATACTTCCGGAAGGTTGGCTTCCGCACGGCTATAATGAAGGGACAGGGCAACGCACGACTCTATGGCGACCTCTCAGATGCAAGAAATAGTGGCGATATCGACCTGTGGGTAGAAGGTGGCTTTGAGAAGGTGAACGGCTTCGTGCAGCAGACGTGCCCAACCAAGGAAGTCAACGAGCTTGAGATTCAGTATGAGGCTTTCCCCGGGTTCGTGGTTGAGGTTCACTACCGTCCTTTCATCATCCGCAACTTCATCTACAACGCTCGCCTACAAAGGTTCTTCGACGAGGAGGCTGAGGCTTGTTTCGGGCAGAATAAGCCGGTCAACTGGGTGACGATGCGCTTCAATATCATTCATCAGATGGCACATATCCGACTGCATCTGTTTACCGAAGGTATTGGTATGCGACAGCTCATGGACTATTACTTCGTGCTGCTGAATAGCAAGGAGGATAGGGGAGAGATGATGCGGATTGTCCGAAGTCTTGGAATGGAGAGTTTCGCCTCCGCCCTGATGTGGATAATGAGTAGCATCTTCCGTCTTGATGAAGAGAAACTTCTTTGCAAGCCAAACGAAAAGAACGGCAGATTCCTGTTTGATGAGGTTGTCAAGAGTGGTAACTTCGGGCGTAACGACAAGGAACTGAAAGAGAAGAAGAAAGAGGCTTACGGGCATTTCTGGCTGTTCTTCATAAGAAACCTACGCTACTGGCGCTTCGACAAGTGGGATTGGATATGCGGACCGATGTGGAGAGTGTATTATAAGTTCTGGAAAAAGAAGCGCGGATTTGAGTGATGCGGATATCAATTATAACTGCGACATACAATAGTGAGGCGACCGTAAGTGATACGCTGGAGAGCGTTCTCCGTCAGGACTATTCCGAGTATGAATTCATCATCAAGGATGGAGGTTCTACGGATGGCACGTTAGCCATTTGTCGTGAGTATGAATCGCGTTTCGAAGGGAGGATGAGGATAATATCAGCTCCCGACAAAGGACTGTACGACGCTATGAACATGGGCATAGCTTCTGCAACAGGCGAGATCATCGGCATCCTTAATTCGGACGATTTCTATACCTCGGATGATATCCTCAGTACGGTAGCACGCCAGTTTGAGCAGACTCCCGATATTGATGCCCTTTATGGCGACATACATTATGTCAAGGCCGACGATACGTCGAAGCTTGTAAGATACTATTCAAGCAGAATGTTCAGAAGGGGTTGGATGCGTTTCGGATTTATGCCTGCCCATCCTTCATTCTATTGCAAGAAGGCGACATACGAGCGTTTCAAACTTGATGGCTCTAAGATTCAAGGTTTCAAGGGCGATGTGAGTTGTGCGTATTTCAACACATCATACAAGATTGCTGCCGACTTTGAGTTTCTTGTCAGGACGATATTCGTAGGACGTATCAAGACGCATTATATCAATAAGGACTTCGTGACCATGCGTTCTGGTGGCGCAAGTAATAGCGGGGCAAGCAGTCATAAGCAGATTAATCGGGATCACCAACGGGCACTCAAGGAGAATGGCGTGTATTCCAACATCTTCTTCCTCGCTTTGAGGTATGTATACAAGATTGGAGAACTGGCATTAGGAAGGATTTCCCGATAATCACAATAAATCGCTAAATAACAAAAGGCGCAAAGGTACTGGATAATTCCATATCTTTGCGTCTTTTTTTGTTTACTCTAATCTCTAATCCCTAATCCCTAATCCCTAATCTCTAATCTCTAATCCCTAATCTCTAACCTCTCCTCTCTAACCTTCATAAACTAAACACAGCACCCTATGGCGGTACAATATTCAGAATGCTTTGGGATAATGAATCGTACCCCATAAAGTTTCTCAACTGCGTTGAAAATCTCTCGCGTCTGGGGAAGTCGTGTGAGGTTGCCTATCATCACAAAGTCCTTGATGTCAGAACCCTTACTTGCGAGAACGGTACCTGAACAGATGGTCTGTATAACGGTACAGATGATTCCGAGGGCAATGTCTTCCTTCTTTGTGTCGTGACCTGCCTTTCCGAAGAGTGAGGCTGTCGTGTCGAGAGGAAGTCCGGGAAGAGGACGAGGTGAGATGTCACCAATATTGAGGTTGATGTTTGAGATATTGCCTTGGGAAGCAAGCTCAACAATATGGTGTATGTCGTCTGTTCCAAGAAGGAGTCGGGAGAGTCCGATGAGCGTTCCGCCACCCATACCGAGTCCGCCAAGATGCTGCACATCATCACCATCTACGCGGATAATAGTCGTACCTGTACCCATTGAGACGGTAATCATGCGCGATAGTCCAGAACCGAACTTTGCCCCTTGCGCATCAGCCTCAAACTCAGGTATGCGTATTGTTGGTAGTCCGTAGATGTCACCTTCTATGTATTCCGCTCCGACACCCGTTATCATCACTTTCTCTATGTCAGAGAGCGTGATTTGATTGTCGAATAGGAACTTGCCAAACGCACCATAGAGTGATGTTACTGGATCTGTTGCCTTGATGCGTGTTGGTGATACTACCTGAAGGTCAGGAGTGATACCTACTATCTTTGTAGTGCTGATGCCTACGTCTATGCCGATTTTCATAATTATAAGCGGCCTCTCCCCCCGCCCTCTCCCGTAGAGAGGGAGCCGGTTGGCGCTGGAGAGAAGGTGTATTGATTAATATTTACGAGAATAAGTCAAGTTGGATAGGACTATTGGTTGAGGCTGCTTTGGGGGATGCGGCTCCCTCCCTACGGGGGAGGGCGGGGGGAGAGGCCGTTTCTCCATTTTCAATCATTCCCAGAAACTCATCTTCGCTAACAATCTGTACTCCAAGTTTTTCTGCTTTCTGGAGCTTTGAAGGTCCCATGTTATCACCTGCAAGGATGAAGCTCGTCTTACCGCTTATGCTGCCCACATTCTTGCCTCCGTGTTGCTCAATAAGAGCCTTGTATTCGTCTCGGCTATGGTGGGTGAAGACACCACTAATGACGATAGACTTTCCTTCAAGGATGTTGGTTTGTCCGGCAGCCTGTTCTTCCGAGAGAGACATCTGCAAACCTTTGTCGCGAAGACGCTGGATAATGGCAAGGTTCTCTTCGTTGTGGAAGTAAGAAATGATACTTTCCGCTATCACGTTACCCACCATCTCCACATCAAGAAGGTCTTGAAGCGAGGCATTCATCAAAGAGTCAATATCCTTGAAATGACGTGCAAGGAGCTTTGCCGTTGTGACACCCACGAAACGGATTCCGAGGGCAAAGACAACACGCTCGAATGGCACGTTTCGTGATTCCTCTATCGCGTCAATCACATTTTTAGCCGACTTCATCTTGTTTCCAGATGGATCAATCTTCTGAATGGTAAGGTCGTAGAGGTCGGCTATGTTATGTATGAGTCCTCTCTGGAAATATTCATCAACGGTCTCAGGACCGAGTGACATGATGTTCATAGCCTTTCGGGCAATAAAATGCTCGATACGTCCCTTGATCTGTGGCGGACAACCTGTATCATTAGGACAATAATGGGCAGCCTCTCCCTCGTATCGGATGAGTTTTGCACCACATTCCGGACAATGGGTTATGAACTTAACCGGCTCGGCATCTGCCTTGCGCTTCTCCACATCTACGCCCACAATCTTAGGAATAATCTCACCACCTTTTTCTACATATACATAGTCGCCTATATGAAGGTCGAACGAACGGATGAAATCTTCGTTGTTGAGCGTCGCACGACGTACGGTAGTACCAGCCAACTGAACCGGCTCCATATTGGCAACAGGAGTTATTGCGCCTGTTCTTCCTACCTGATATGTGACCTCAATCAGAGGGGTGCAGGCACGTTCCGCCTTGAACTTATAGGCTATTGCCCAACGAGGCGATTTTGCCGTAAAACCAAGATGTCGTTGCTGACGTAGGGAGTTTACCTTGAGCACGATCCCATCTGTAGCAACAGGCAAGTTCTTACGTTCCTTATCCCAATAGTCGATATAGTTGAGAATGCCTTGAAGGGAATCAACCTTTTTCATTCCCTCAGAAATCTTGAATCCCCAAGAACGGGCTGCATCAAGGTTCTCTATATGACCGTCGGCTGGGAGTTCATCACCAAGGAGATAGTAAAGATATGCGTCAAGTCCGCGTTCTGCAACCACACGAGAGTTCTGACTCTTGAGCGTTCCAGAAGCGGCATTACGAGGGTTTGCGAATGGCGTTTCGCCAATCTCTTCACGCTCGGCATTTAGTCGGTTGAAGTTATCCCAAGGGAGAAGAATCTCTCCACGGATTTCGAATGAACGAGGGTAGGAACCTTGTAGTTGCAACGGGATACAACGTATTGTACGCACGTTATTCGTTACATCGTCACCTTGTACACCATCACCACGTGTGACAGCCTGAACGAGTTTTCCATCCTCGTATGTGAGCGATATTGACAGACCGTCATACTTCATCTCGCAGCATACCTCAAACGGCTCGCCTTCAAGTCCTCGTGATACCTGCTCGTACCACTCACGCACATCATCTGCGTTGTAGGTATTGGCAAGTGAAAGCATAGGATAGCGATGAGCCACCTGTTTGAAGTTCTGGTTCAGGTCGCTTCCTACACGTACGGAAGGAGAGTTCGGGTCTGCCATCTCTGGATGACGAGCTTCAAGTTCCTGCAATTCGTGCATTAGGAAGTCGAAGTCCTGATCGGAGATGACAGGTTGATTGAGAACGTAATAACGATGATTATGTTCGTGCAACTCTTTTCTGAGTTGGAGTATGCGTTCTTGTTCGGTCATGTTATGTACAGTTAAGCGTTTAGGATGTACAAAATTTATGACTGCAAAGATACTATATTTTCATGAGATTATTATGCGTTTTTACTTTTTTTTATTTAGTTTTCCACAAAAATCCCTCCTTTATTATATTATTTTTATTAACTTTGCACTCGCAAAATGAAACGTGCACTAGCCTTGGGGGCTGACATGCACTTTTTGCTTCGTGCGAATCTAACTTTGCACTCGCAAAAAAGAATTGTAAATAGTAAATGGTAAATTGTAAATGTCAAGATGCGAATAGATATTATTACCGTACTGCCTGAGATGTTACAAGGATTCGTGAATGAATCCATAATGGGACGTGCTCAGAAGAAGGGACTTGCCGAGATTCATATTCATAATCTGCGTGACTATACTGCGGATAAGTGGAAGCGTGTGGATGATTATCCATACGGAGGTAAGGCTGGTATGGTTATTCAATGTCAGCCTCTTGATGCGTGTATCTCTGCCTTGAAGAAGGAACGCCATTATGACGAGATAATCTTCACGGCTCCTGATGGCGAGACTTTCAATCAGTCGGTTGCCAATGACCTTTCGTTAAAGGAAAATATCATTATTGTGTGTGGGCATTATAAGGGTATCGACTATCGTATTCGTGAGCATCTTGTAACCCGAGAGATTTCCATAGGCGATTATGTCTTGACTGGAGGCGAACTTGCCGCAGCCGTAATTGCGGATAGTGTGGTGAGGATTATTCCAGGTGTTATTGGGGATGTGGAGTCGGCTTTGAGCGATTCCTTCCAGGATAACCTTCTTGAACCTCCTTGCTATACTCGTCCTGCCGAATATCATCCTGTTGACAATCCCGAAGAGACTTGGGGAAT
>JAEEGH010030100.1_pt1 | contig 10573 bp, 9 predicted proteins | sample 9134181 | NCBI WGS metagenome assembly JAEEGH01 (sample SAMN16246544, study PRJNA631951) | gut metagenome | biome: gut microbiome; feature: rumen; material: DP-attached | host: Bos | place: Iran: Karaj | collected 2018-10 | reverse complement strand
TTCCGATTCTTAAGAAGAGTCAACATAAAAAGCTTACATCCGAAATAAGCCCCGGAACCGTCACGTTTTTAACGCTCATAACTACTTCAGAAGAAACCTTTTCGCCGTAATCCGAGCGATAATATCCGCCCGTAACTTCACGTCCTACCATCAGTTTCTTTAAGCCTTCTTCATCGATTGCAGAGCTTCTTACGGTGTCTATAAACACGCCGTCTCTTAAAACCGTTATGGTGTCTGACATTTTTAAAACTTCAGGTAAGTCATGGGAAATAAAGATTACGCTGTTTCCTGATTCCTTAATCCTGTTCATCTGCTTATAAAGCTCTTCACGTCCTTCTCTTGAAAGGGCTGTGGTGGTCTCATCAATAACCACGATCTTTGGGTCAAAGTATGTGGCCTTCACGATTTCCACAAGCTTTCTGTCCTCAAAGTTGTAGTTTTCGATCATATCCGAAGCCTTGATTCTTTCAAAGCCGTATTTCTTTAAAAGGTCGTTGGCTTCTTTATTCATGGCATTTGTGTTCTTTATGCCAAATTTTACAAACCTGTCCTCGTGTCCAAGGAAAATGTTTTCAGCAACGGTTAAGCCATCCAAAGTGCCAAGCTCCTGCACTATGATGGATACGCCTTCGTTGTTTGCTTCTACCTGGTTTGCGGGGTTGATTTCTTTTCCGTCTAAAATAAACTTTCCCGAATCTTTTTTGTAAATTCCCGTAAGAGAATTTGTAAGGGTCGATTTGCCCGAACCGTTTTCTCCGATGAGAGCATGTATCTCGCCTTTATCTATGTTGAAAGAGACATTTTTCAATGCCTTCGTGATTCCGAAGTTTTTACTTACATCTATTACCTGTAATCTGATTTCGCCCATTGTCTGCCTCCTTCCTACTTCACTATCTCGCCCTTGGCAACTTTTGTTGTGAGCATAACGATGATAAGAAGGGCAAATCCTGTGATAACGTCCTGAATGGCTGTGGGCGCTCCCAAAGCGATAAATCCAAAGAAAATGATGTTTATCACAAACTCACCTATGATAATTGCAGGAATCGGCATGCCGTACTTTTTAAAGGCAAGTCCAAAGAAACAGCCCATGGTGGGCACGAAGTTTCTGCTCATGGATGCCATACCTGTTACGGCTACCATTGAAGAACCGTAGCTTATGGTAAGTACGGCCATGGTGCCAAGAAAGGCGCCGCTTATAATAAAGGCAAGTTTTTTGTAGCGATTAACGTTTATACCCATGTTCTTTGCCACAAATTCATTGCTTCCGATGGCGTAGGTGTAGGTGCCTATCTTTGTGTAGTTTAAAAGAAGGAATGCAACACCGAATGCCAAGACAGCCAAAATCAGATTTCCGGGCATTTGTCCAAATGCTCGTAAACCCGAAGGAAGTGTCTGCTCCACGCCGCCCGCAATGTAGTTTGCGACCGATTCATAAATAAGTGCAAGTCCCGTTGTAACAATCATTGACGGGATTTTAAGCCTTACATAAAATTCTCCGTTTAAAAATCCGACCAAAGCGCCTGTTAAAATTGCTCCGATCACAAGTCCCGCATATCCAAGTCCGAAACGATTTGCAAATACGCATCCGACGATTGCAGAGAGCATTATGTTGGCGCCAATGGAAAAGTCGAACATTCCCATTACCATTACAAAATAAAAGCCTACAGCGCCCACTGCCGCGAGCAATGATGCTTCAAAATAGCTAAGCATGTTTTTTGCCGAGCCGAAATTGCCGGGGGTTATTATTTTAAATATTCCCCAAGAAACTATAACCATCAAAAGAAGCATGAGATAACCTTTGAGTTTACCGCCAAGCTTCTTTTCGGCCTTTTCACTTGATGCTTTCATATCGATTCACCTCTGAATATATTAAGGCCGGCATCGCCGTGCGACACCGGCCTTACGCCACAAACTATATTAATTTTGGCTTATGATTTTAATTATTTTCCGGATCTTGCCGCTGCATCTTCGATTGAAAGTGCTGCTGCCTTAGCCTTTAAACCTTCCATATCAAGTTTAGACATTTCTACAAGTTCTTCGTCTGTATAGGGAAGTTGATCAACGAAGTACTTTTCATATCCAGCGTAGTCTTCGGGGGAAGCTACATAGAGGTAGGGGAACTTAACGTCTTCAAACTTGCCGCCAAAATCGGTATAGTTTCCTTTGATTGCGTTGTAAACTGCCATGAATGCGAAAAGAGGGTCACAGTAATGTCCGCCTGATTCGCCGGCCATTGAACCGTTTTCAACTCTTTCTCCAAGGTCGGGAAGGAAGTCTGTTGAAACGATGTCGATTTCGCCTGTCTTTCCTGCACGTTCAACTGCTGCGATAGCACCCTGCAAAGGATCTCCGCCGCCACCTGCGGGAATTAAAGCATCAAGGTCGGGGTTAGCGCTCATTAAAGCTTCTGCTGCCTTTGAACCACCTTCTGAAGATGTTCCTGCGTACTGAGGCTCAGTTAAAACTGCCTGATCGTCGGGATGAGCTGCGTTCCACTTTTCAACGCCCTTTGTGTATCCTTCCAATCTTCCAAGCCATGTAGCGTCACCCTGTTCCCAACCGATAAGACCGATCTTTCTGTCGCCCTTGTCAAGAAGGATCTGAACAAGCTTTTCGCCGTTTTCAGGCTCGTTTTCATGAACTGCACATACATAGTATTCAGAGTTTACAGCTGCCTGATAGATATCAGCGCTTGTTTCTGAATTGATGATTCTAAAGAACTGTGCAAGATAAACTCCGTTATCGTTACATGTCTTGATGGCTGAAGCCATTTCTGTATCTGATGAGTTACAGATGATGATACCCTGACAGCCTGCTGCGCAAAGCTGTTCAACGGATGCTGTAACCTTTTCTGAAACGTGACCCTGGTCAACGTACTGAACCTGAACGCCCAAAGCCTTTGCAGCTTCGTCGAGGATCAATTTACACTGTGAACCAAGAACGTCTGTTGAGCTCCAGATTGAAACACCGATCTTGATATTTTCATCGGATGTAGCTGCGGGAGCGGGTTCTTCTGTCTTAGTTTCTGTTTCTGTCTTTGCTTCTGTAGTAGCTGCGGGAGCTGCACTCTGAGATGTGGGTGCTGTGTTTCCGCATCCGGCTAATGTTGTGCCGACCATAACGAGGCCAAGCAATAAAGCAGCCAGTCTCTTTTTCATAATTCATAACCTCCTAAAAGATTTCCAATACAATTTGCTACAAGTTTTTTGCGAGTACTCTCAATGACATCATGGTATAGCCACTATGTCTAAAAAAACATGCAAAATTTTCGGTGTATTGGTAATATTTTCAGTTTTGGTAATATTTTTTGCTCTGGATTTGAAAATATTACCAAAATTTATCCTTTTAAACGCAAAAAAGACCACCTATTTGTACACATTTTGTCTTTGGGTGGTCTTTTTATCTTTATTTATTTGTCTACATTGACTTTCTGTATTTACTGGGAGATATGCCTTCTACCTTCTTAAACACCTTTGTAAAGTAAAAATAGTCGTTATATCCCACTATTTCAGCTATTTCCTGAATGGACAAAGAATCGTCCTGAAGCAATTCCTTAGCCCTTTGAATTCTTAAAGAAGCAATGTAATCTGAAAAGTTTACACGTAAGTGCTCCTTTATCATTTCGCTTAAGCGCCCCATGCTAAGCTTATATTTTGAAGCTAAGGAAGTTAAAGAAATATCTTCCATGTAGTGTTCCCTAATGTCAGAAACCACGTTATCTATCATTCGGTCTAACCCGGGAGCCTTTTCTTCGCTTTCTTCTTCTCCCCTGTCGCTTATGATGGAAGCCATAACGCGCCTTAAATCTTCTTCCTTTATGGGCTTAACCAGATAGTCGTATGCATGATGCTGTACGGCTTCTTTGGCATAAGAAAACTCTGCGTACCCTGAAATTATCACCACTTTACTATCAGGCGATACATCGGGGATAGCTTTTAAAAGCTCAAGGCCTGAGAGCCCCGGCATACGAATGTCCGTGAAAACCACGTCGGGCTTAAAGTGAGAAATCTCTTCTTTTGCCGTCACACCGTTATTGGCAGTTCCCACCACGTACACATCCATATCAAGTTTTTCAAGCAGTTTCTTTAGCCCCAAAGTAATCCAGACTTCATCGTCTGCAATATAAACATTTATCATCTTGCCACCCCACAAGAATCTTTGTTAACCCGGTTCCCTCATTCGACTTGGCACCGAAATTTTAATTACCGTTCCTTCGTTTACCGTGCTGTCGGCATCAAGCGTGTAATCATCCCCGTAAAAAAGCTTAAGCCTTTGCACTATATTCGATAAGCCGATTCCGTTACTCTCTTTTGGATCTTTAATTGAATCCCGCAAGCGTTCAAGGGTTTCTTCGTCCATACCGCTTCCGTTATCCTTTACAACCATTTCGATTCGGTCGTCTTTCCCCTTAATTAAGACTTCCACAAATCCTGCATCCACCTTACTTTCTAACCCGTGGAACACTGAGTTTTCAACCAGTGGCTGTAAAAAGAAACGAATCATGGGCTTATCAAGCACCTCTTCATCAACCGTAGTTTTTATTAAAATCTTTCCCATGAATCTATATTCAATGATTCTTGCAAACTTTTCGATGTAAGAAACCTCGTCCCTTACGGTCACGATATTGCTTCCCTTTACGGCATATCTGAAAATATCAGATAGCGCCATGGCCATTTCCGCAATGTCGTTTTCATCGTTTATAAGCGCCATATCTCTCATGCAAGATAAGGTGTTATAAAGGAAATGCGGGTTAATCTGGTTTCTGTAAGCTAAGATTTCCATCTTTTGCTGCGCAAGCTCTGTTTCATAAAGGCGAATCTTACTGTCCTTTATTTCTTCGATCATTCGCTGATTTTCATCAAGCATGTGGTCTAAGCTCTTTGCAACGGTTCCGATTTCATCGGTTCTGTCTAAATTAAGCCTCTTTTCGGGATGCTTAATGGAATTATCGATAAACCTGTCGATTGCATGTATGGGCTTTGCCATCCTGTAATAAGAAAAGAAAATGATTACAGCTAAGAAGAAAGAAGACAAAACCGCCGCAAGCATTATTAGCTTCCTGATGGCATCGCTTCCCGAAGTGTTTCCGGATACGGATACCGCAACGGAAATTCTTATACCGTTTTGCCAGTTACCCTCTCTGTATACGTAGTCAGGATTCTTTCTTAAATCTTCCATGGTGGAGCTTGAAGGCACATTTCCAAATGAATGGAAAGATAAATCAAGCTTATTCGAATCGCTTAACATCATTGCCGCCATGTACTCATTTAAAATGTTATGAAGAGTACCTTCTATACGCCAGGGCTCTAAAATAAACACACACATGCCCATCTGCTCTTCCGAGCTTCCGCCGCTTCCCGCGTAAATCGGATAGTAAAAGCCGTAGTAAAAGGTTTCTTTGTCCGGATAATACCAATCGGCGTTTAAATCGCCTTCCCGCCTTAAGTATAGCTGCTTATCCGAAAGCTTCACGGGACGGCCCAAAGAGGTCACCACATTTAAATCTTTATCATATATAACCGCAGAAATTATCTCACGGTTCTTTAGTGCAATCTGGGAATAAAGGGATGAAGTCTTCGCTGCTAAAACGTCCTTTTGGTCCTGTGTCAGATCTTCCATAACAAGAAACTGGCACAAAGACTCGGCGTTATATCGAAGGTTTTCTTCATAAAGGCTTAGGGCGTTATCCGCCTGCCTAAGCAAGCTGTCGGAAAGAGTTTCCGCATAGCTTAGAGTCGTTTGCTTTACATACTGAAACGACGTAGAGAGGGTTATGGTTAATACAGCTAAAATCGCAAAAACAATGCAAATCAGCTGTAACAACAAACTGTTTCGAATTTTTTCAATCAAAGCGTAACCCCTTCCCCTATATAATTTTGCCCAATACATTAATTAGCATATACTTTGGGAAGGAGAAAAGCAATTTATTTTCTTAGGAGATTTTTACTTATCTTAGGCGATTGTTTAAAAAGAAACCTTATATCCTACCTGCATTTGGCACACCATGTCCCCAAGCTCTTCTTTTAGTATTCCGAAGGCTCTGTCCTTGGTGCAGTGGCCTGTGCAGACATATTCTATGCCGGTTTCATTAATCTTGCCGGCAAGTTCGCGTATGGTTTCTTCGGACTTATTGAAAAGATGCATGCCGCCGATGTAGCCATAAACCTTTTTGTCAGGGAAGGTAGTCTTTATTTCATTTATGATATTTGCTACTCCCCCGTGAGAACAAGAATTTAAGATAACAAGTCCTTTATCCGTATCTAAAACCAGGCTTTGCTCGTGAGAAAAATCATCAAGCACAAAGCCTTTCTTCGTCTTTTGATACATCTTTTCTCTCTTTCCGATTTCACTTAAATCGGGCGTCTTATGGGGGATTAAATATGCTCCCTCATAAAGCTTATAGTCTCCCGAAACATGCTCTATTCTGTCTGCATATTTCTTTTCAAGTTTCCTTGGATTTCCGATGTATTTATAGAAAAACTTAGGCCTCTTGTAGCAACCTTTACCCTCAAATGCTCTTACATAAAGCTTGGCCTTCTCGTTGTTATCAAGAAAGGCCGGCATGCCGTTTGCATGATCGTAGTGAGCATGGCTTAAAACCGCGAAGTCTATGTCCTTTACATCAATCCCAAGGCCCTTCATGTTTTCAAGAAAAAGGTTCGTTTGCCCCGCATCAAGAAGTAATTTCTTTGTTTCATATTCAATGAAAATCGACAAGCCCCATTCGCCCTTTAAATCAAGGTTTTCTTTGTTATCTACAATGACAGTTATTTTTGTTTCCATATATGTCTCCTACTCATGCGGTATTTCTAACATATCAAGTAACCTAATAAATGTATCTTGCCCGTCTAGGCACGTGTCAATCAGCCAACCCTTTTCGTTTCGCCATTCCGTCAATCCCCTATAATAGAAATTCTTTTTGCTATTCTCAATGATAAACGGGATCACTTTGTGTCTCAAACACTCTTTCAAAGCTATTAGCCTGCCAACTCTCCCATTTCCGTCCTGAAACGGATGAACATATTCAAACTCCGCATGCAGAGAAATAATATCTTCGACCTTAACGTTTTCAATGGCATTATATTTCTCAAGCAAGGCTTTCATATGCTCATGCACTTCTGAAGGCTTTGACGTTTCCCTTCCTCCAACCACATTTGCTCGTTTCTTATAATCACCCACCGCGAACCAAGGCAACAACGAATCCTTGGTATCATGCTTTATGATGTAATGCAACTCTTTAACCATTTCCTCGGTTAGTTTTTCTTCGGCATGGTCTATAACATAATCAATCGCGCGAAAATGATGAACCGTCTCTAACACATCGTCTACCGGAATGCCATCTCCGACATCCACGGTATTGGTTTCAAAAATCATTCGTGTCTGATCCTCGGACAGAGTGCTTCCCTCGATATGATTCGAATTATATGTCATCCGAACCTGTAACTCATGATAGAGCCCCCCGGCTAATCTCATTTCCTTCTCTTCGCGAAGAGTCTGCAGAATTATGTTGTCGGAAACTTCTCTCATTAATGCTTTCGGTGATTTATTTAAATAAGTCGCCAGTCTCTCTATACTTCTATCAGAGAGTTTTTCACCCTTAGCAATTTTGGCTATTGTTCTTGACGAAAACCCAAGCACTTCCGATAATTCCGACTTCCCTATCCCTCTTTCTTTTAACACTTTCTCCAATCCATCATAAGAAAACATATGCTCACTCCCCTATAATATCTTTACTTATTTTACCAAATAGCGTGTTAAAAGTAAAGATTTGTGGTCGTAATTCTCTTTTAATGTAAAGAAAACGGATATCTCAATAGAAATATCCGTTCATAATCCAAGTTATTATCTCCTCTTCCTCGAGGCCTTTATTTCGCGTTAAATTTATATCCCACAACCGAGCCAACCACACCGCCTAAGATGTGAGAAAGATTAGAAATGTTGTCTTCTAAAAACAGGCCTTCATACACCTGCTGCCCTAAGAAAACTACCACTACAAGAATGAAGGTTATGGGTAGTTCGCCGCTCTTAAAGCTTGTAAATGAAGTCAATAAAATGAAAGCAAACACTACACCGCTTGCTCCGCAAAGAGCTATACTCGGGAAGATAATATAGTTAGTTACAGATGTGATCAGCGCTGTTATCGCGATTACCCAAATCAACAGTTTTGAACCATACTTTTCTTCCAGCATCGGTCCCAGTAAAAGTAAATACATCGTGTTCCCAATGTAATGATCCCAGCCCGCATGGCCCAGCACATGTGTGAAGAATCTTAGGTACGTAAGCGGCGATTTTAGCGATGAATGATATGTCACAAATAAAACTGTATTGGTTAAGCCTCCCGTCGCATAAGCAAGAATCATCGCAATAAAGCTTACAAATATAAAAGTCAAAACTACAGGTGAGTTAAATGTTATTTTTAGTTTTTTCTTCATAAATATCCCCTTATTATCTATCTTCTGTAATTAGTTTTGCTTATCCAATACAAAAACGGTATTTTGAGGATGCCCCCAATCGGGATATCCTTCCTAAAATTTTTGCCTAAATATTTTACACTCTTTCAAACACCGGCATGGTTTCAAGCGGTGCGGGAACGTTTACTTCGGTTCCGCCTTCGTAGGTTTCTTTATCGGTGTTGCAAAGCCATTTTGCGCCCTTAGGAAGATAAACCTTTCTTTCTCTTTGGCCTAAGCTAAGGATTGGAGCAACGAGGTACTTGCTTCCAAACATGTACTCATCTTCTATTTCCCAAGCGGCCTTATCTTCAGGGAATTCGTAGAATAATGTTCTAATTACCGGGCTTCCTTTTTCGTGAGCTTCTTCCATTAAGGAGCGGATGTAGTCTCTCATGGATTCTCTTAATTCGATGTATGATTTGCAGATTTCATACACCTTCTCGCCGTAGCTCCAGATTTCGTTGGGAGCTCCTGATCGACATGTTGCTCCGCCTGTGGTGCCGTACTGAGGCTGTCTTGGCTCTCTGTCTCCATGAAGTCTCATTACAGGGCAAAAAGCTCCCCACTGAAACCATCTTACAAAGAGTTCTCTGAAGTCTTCTTTTTCCGGGTCCCCTCCGTGGAAGCCTCCGATATCCGTGGTCCACCAAGGGATTCCGGCCATACCCATGTTTAAGCCTGCCACCAATTGATTTCTCATGCTTTCAAAGGTGGATGCTATGTCTCCCGACCACACAAGTGCTCCGTATTTCTGGCTTCCGGCCCAGGCGCATCTTAAAAGATTAACTATGTTTTTCTGACCTTCTTTTTCCATTCCTTCATAGAAAGTCTTAGCGTATTCAACGGGATAAATGTTCCCTACTTCTAAGTCTGTTCCAAGAAAATATCTGTAATTGTCAAAGTCGTATACCGTGTATTCAGGCTCCGCTTCGTCAAGCCAGAAAGTCTTTACTCCAAGCTTATAGTAGTTTTCTTTTGCCTTTTCCCAAACGTAGTCTCTGGCCTTAGGATTTGTGGCATCATAGTGAATTGTGGCGCCTTCAAAGTTAAGGCCCACTCTGAAACCTCGCTCTGTCCTGATTAAGAAGCCCTTCTCAAGCATCTCTTCATAGTTTTCGCTCTCTCTGTCTACCGTAGGCCAGATGGAAACCATAACTTCCGTTCCCATGTCATTAATCTCTTTAATCATCTTTTGAGGGTCGGGCCAATAAGTTTTATCAAACTTCCACTCGCCCTGCTTAGGCCAATGGAAGAAATCCACCACAATTACATCAAGCGGTATCCCAAGCCTCTTGTACTCTCTTGCCACGCCAAGTAACTCATCCTGGGTCCGATATCTTAATTTACACTGCCAGAATCCCATAGCGTAATCCGGCATCATTGGCACTGTTCCCGACACCGAAGCATAGGCTTTTACCAAATCAGAAGGCGTGTCGCCAACAACTATCCAGTAATCCAGAACTTTGGTGCTGTATGCCTCAAAGCTCATGATGTTCTTACCGAATACGGCACGTCCTACTGCAGGGTTGTTCCATAAAAGGCCATATCCCAGGGAAGATATTGCAAATGGCACCGATGCCTGAGAATTCCTGTGGGCCAGTTCAATATCCGTTCCCTTAAGATTAAGATAGGGCTGCTGATACTGTCCCATGCCGTAAATCTTCTCATTTTCATCAAGGGACTCAAGCCTCATGGTCAAGTGATAATCCCCACCAACATTGGGTTTAAATTCTCGACCTTCCACCTCGATTGCACTGCATTTGGGATCGGTAACATCCCTTCTGTTTCTCCAGTACTCCTCAAGAATCACTGTGTCGTCCTTAAGCACTCGAATTTTGCCGGCTTCCGTTATGGTGGCTGTGATTCTTCCGTTTCGAATCAGCCCTCCTTTGGAGTCAACCTCCGCAATTCCTTTGTTTTCCGTCCTTGCCGTTAAAGCCCAGTCATCCCCGGGGAAATCCGCACACTTTGTGGCTCTGATTCTGAGGGCATTATCCCCCCAGGCTTCAATCAGAACCTTCTCAGCATCGTATCTGTAAACAAGTTTGTTGTTCGCCTCAAATATCATATTTATACCTAATAAGAAGACAGGTTCAGTCTTCAAAAAGCCAGACTCTCAT
>JAEEGH010030099.1_pt1 | contig 10573 bp, 8 predicted proteins | sample 9134181 | NCBI WGS metagenome assembly JAEEGH01 (sample SAMN16246544, study PRJNA631951) | gut metagenome | biome: gut microbiome; feature: rumen; material: DP-attached | host: Bos | place: Iran: Karaj | collected 2018-10 | reverse complement strand
CCTGCCCGTTACGCTACGAAAATCAAATAAATCATAATCCCATGGGAGCTTTTCATGCATACGACATCCGCGGAATCTACGGTGTGGATTTTGACCGTCACACAGCTTATAAGGTCGGTTACTTCCTTCCAGAACTTCTCTCGGCCGACAAAGTTCTTGTGGGGAGGGACTGCAGGGTCTCTTCCGACGAGATACATGAATATCTTCTCAAAGGCATAACTGACGCCGGGGCCGATGTGTACGACATCGGGCTGAGCACTACACCAATGGTCTATTTCGGAACCGCCAACTATGGTTTCAAGGCCTCCGTACAGATCACGGCGTCTCACAATCCGAGGGAATATAACGGAATGAAAGTGTCCAAGGAGAACGCTCTCCCTGTAGGCCTTGACTCCGGTCTCGGCCAGATCAAAGAATGGATTGATTCCGACAGGCCTACCCCCGCCGCTTCGGTGAAGGGTAAGGTGGTGCCTATGGATATCCATAACGATTATCTTGACTTTTTACTGAAGTTCAAGGGCGATTATTCAGGTCTTAAGATCGCTTTCGACCTCTCTAATGGCATGGCGAGCCTTTACGCCAGGGAGATCTTCGGGGACGCTCCTTCATACATCTTTGAGGATTTGGACGGCAGCTTCCCGAATCATGAGCCTAATCCATTGATACCCAAAAATGTGGAGCCGCTTCAGGGCCTTGTCAAAGAGGTCGGTGCCGATGTCGGTGTGATCTATGACGGCGACGCTGATAGGGTTATGTTCGTCGACAATGAGGGCAAATTCATATCCCCTGACCTGATGATCGCCGTTCTCGGCCATTATTACGTTGAGGAGAGAGGCCTCACGGGAACGGTCCTGCAGGACATCCGCAGTTCCAAGGCTGTCGGTGAATATCTCACCCCGATGGGATGCCGCATGGAGACCTGGAAGGTTGGACGCGCTTTCGCCGCTAAGAAACTCCGCGAGCTGGATGGCGTGTGGGGTGGCGAGCTTGCCGGGCACTATTATTTCAAGGATTTCTTCTACTCGGACAGCGGTCTTCTCGCCTCGATGCTGATTTTGAGGGTTGTGGCCTCGATGAAGAAGAAAGGCGTGACTCTCAGCCAGTTGATAGGCAAGATCGCCCGGTACAAGAATTCCGGAGAGATCAATTTCAGGATAGAGGACAAGGCTGGAGCGATGGACGCGGTCAGGGAGCTTTTCACCTCGGCCGAGACTCCTACCGCCACCATGGACTTCGACGGCTACAGGGTAGAGTTCCCGGATTGGTGGTTCAATATCCGCCCTTCCAACACGGAGCCATATCTGAGGTTTATCTGTGAGGCCACTTCCGACGAGCTTCTGGAAGAGAAGGTGGCCATGACCAAACAATTACTTATTGAGAGATTCAATGCTGAAGTTTAGTAATATCCGTTATGTCGCCACAATATTGACAGTGGCTGCGGCAGTGTCTTTCACCGCGACGGCGCAGGACACCACGATAACGACAAAGAAACAAGCGGAACTGCTTGTCCCGAGGCCGGCCTTGCAACCGGTCCAGTCCATGGAACAGTCTAACGCTGAGGCGGTTGACACGTTGACCACGGCCAACCCACACATCAAGATACTCCTCTTGTCCGACTACACCTGGAAATACATTAAGGATCCGTCCTATGTCGCTGCGAAGGAGATCTTCTCCGAGCATTGGACCCATGATTATCCGGATCCGTACCGGGAGTCGCTTGAAAGCCTGCCGGATGAGATAGGAATCTGGGTTGTGGACTCGTTGAGCCAGTACCGCTGCCCTAACCAGACCAAGGTGTTCTCAAAGTTCGGCTATCGTCATCGCCGTCGTCACATGGGTGTGGACCTTCCGTATCAGACAGGGACTCCCGCTTATGCCGCCTTTGACGGGAAAGTGAGGCTTGCTAAATATTACAAAGGCTACGGCAACCTCGTTATTATCCGCCACGAGAACGGACTTGAGACTTTCTATGCCCACTTGTCAAAGATATTGGTCTCTGAGGATGATTGGGTGAGCGCGGGTTCGATCATCGGACTGGGCGGCTCCACCGGCCGTTCAAGCGGGCCACATCTCCATTTTGAGACCAGGTACAGGGGATATGCTTTCGATCCGGAGTGGTTGATCGACTTTAATACGGGATACCTGCGGCACCGGTTCTTCACTTTGAAGAAGAAGTATCTCAACGTATCCAGCAACTATGTTCCTGAGGACGAGCAGGAGGAGATCGACATCGTTGAGGGTGACACCCAGGATAAGGTTGAGGCCGAGAAGAAAGCCGAAGAGGAGAGAAAAGCCGCTGCGGCAGCCCAGTACCACACCATACGTCAGGGAGACACGCTGGGAGCTTTGGCCCGTAAGTACCACACTTCCGTCAGGAAGATCTGCCAGCTCAACGGTATTTCAGAAAGAACCGTTCTGAGGATCGGCAAGAGATTGAGAGTGAAATAGGGCGATGTGATTAAAATTGTTAGTAAATTTTTCCCGATTTGCTTTTATATTATAAGGGAAAGGTTTAATTTAGCGAACAATTTTAATTAGATCACTCTAACCATGGAATTAAAGAACGCTGTGGCCGGCACTCTCGAGTCCGGGGACATCATGATCCAGATAGGACCGGGTGAAGGCCTTCAGGTGGAGCTTCAAAGCTCCGTGGCCGCCCAGTTCGGCCGTCAGATCAAGTCGGTCATCACCGAGACCCTTCAGGGACTTGGGGTGTCCGACGCTTTCGTTAAAGCTACGGATAAGGGAGCCCTTGACTGCACCATCCGCGCCCGTGTAACCGCCGCCGCTGTTCGCGCCACCGGCAAAGATGTCTGGAAATAGTTATGGAAAGGCTCAGAAGAACAATGATGTTCGTTCCGGGTAACAATCCCGGTATGATGGCGGACGCGCACATTTACGGTCCGGACTCTATTATGCTCGACCTTGAGGACTCCGTGACAATGGCCGAGAAGGATGCCGCGAGGTTGCTTGTCCACAACGCCCTGAAGTCTATCGATTACGGTGACACAGAGATGGTTGTGAGGATAAACCCCCTCAATACCCCCTATGGCCGCAAAGATGTTGAGGCTGTTGTCAAGGCCGGGGTCGATGTGATCCGTATGCCTAAGACCGAGACAGCTGATGAGGTCAGGGAGCTTGAAGCGGAGATTATTAAGGTGGAAGAAGAACTCGGCTGTGTCGGACGGACCCAGATAATGGCCGCTATCGAGAGCGCCCTTGGCATCGTCAACGCCTACGAGATCGCCACCGCTTCGAAGAGGATGATGGGTATCGCCCTCGGCGCTGAGGACTACACCGCCAACCTCAAGACCCCCAGGACCCCTGAAGGATCGGAGCTTCTGCTCGCTAGGGAGACCATAGTCGTGGCTGCCCGTGCTGCCGGAATCGCCTGCTTTGACACGGTGTATTCCAACCTTGACGATATGGAGACTTTCCGCAAAGAGGTCGAGCTGATCAAGAACCTCGGCTTTGACGGCAAGTCAATCATCAACCCCCGCCAGATTCAGGTTGTCAACGAAGTCTTCGCTCCCAAGCAGAAAGACATTGACAAGGCTCTCCGGATCATCGCGGCGATCAAAGAGGCCCGCGCGAAGGGTTCCGGCGTTATCGCTGTCAACGGCAAGATGGTTGACCGCCCGGTCGTCCTTCGCGCCGAAAGGGTTGTCGCCCTCGCTATCGCTTCTGGAATATTGAATGAGGAGGAATTGTCATGAGAAACACTAAAGTAGTCTCTTTGGAGGAAGCCATCCGCCGCTCTGGCCTTAAGGATGGTATGACCATATCTTTCCACCACCATTTCCGCGGTGGTGATAAGGTCGTCAACTTGGTTGTCGCCAAGTTGGCTGAGATGGGTTTCAAGGATCTCAAACTTGCCGCGTCTAGCCTCTCGGATGTACATGCTCCGTTGATCGAGCATATCAAGGCTGGTGTCATAACCGGTATTTCCACCTCTGGCCTTCGCGGTGAGTTGGCCAATGAGATTTCCCATGGCCTTATGGCTGAGCCTGTCGTGTTCCGTTCCCATGGTGGCCGCGGAAGCGCTATAGCCAATGGTGAGCTCCACATAGATGTGGCTTTCTTGGGCGCTTCTTCTTGCGATGAGCTCGGCAACGCTTCTGGTTGCCCTCGCAGTGAGAACGCCAAATCCATCTGTGGCTCACTTGGTTACGCTCTTCCTGACGCCAAATATGCGGATCATGTCGTGGTCCTGACTGATGACTTGGTGGCTTATCCTAACTTCCCCAAGTCAATCTCCGCTTGCGATGTTGAGTCCGTAGTGATTGTGGATTCGGTTGGTGACAGCTCCAAGATTTCCTCGGGCGCCATCCGCGATTCCAAGAATCCCCGCGACATATTGCTTGCCCAACAGGCTGCTAAAGTTGTGATTAACAGTGGTTTCTTCAAGGACGGTTTCTCGATTCAGACCGGTACCGGCGGAGCGTCGCTGGCTGTCGTCAAGTACATCAAGGAGAGCATGATAGAGAAGGGCATCAAGGCTTCCTTCGCTCTTGGTGGCATCACCGCTCACATGGTGAAGCTCCACGAGGAAGGATTGATCGACAAACTCATTGATGTCCAGTCGTTTGACAAAGTTGCCGCGGAGTCTATCGCCTCTGACCAGACCCATCAGGAGGTCAGCGCTGTCGAATATGCCAGCGCCGATAATCCCGGGTCCGCCGTCCATGCCCTTGACATTGTGATTCTTTCCGCTCTCGAGGTTGACGTTGACTTCAATGTCAATGTCCTCGTCGGCTCTGATGGCATCATCCGTGGAGCGGTTGGCGGTCATCCTGACACAGCGGAAGATAGTGCGCTGTCTATTATCGTCTGTCCTCTTCTCAGGGGACGCATCCCTTGCGTAGTCCCGAAGGTCACGACCTTGATCACTCCAGGTGCTGGAGTCGATGTAGTTGTCACTGAATATGGTATAGCCGTCAATCCTCGCCGTCCTGAGATAGCTGAGCGTCTCAAAGAGGCTGGGCTGAAGGTTGTCGACATCCATGATCTTGCAGCGAAGGCTACCAGCGTGATTGGCGTTCCTGACGCTCTTCCGTTCGGTGACAAGGTCGTCGGTATCGTTATGGATCGCCACGGCAAAGTCCTCGACAAGATCTACAACATCCAGTAGGTGACTCTGGAAGAAATATTGGAGAGCCGTGAGGCCAGGGTGAGGCGGCAACGTGAGTTGCTGGAAGCCAATCCTGGCCTCTCGCTTTTATGTCTCACTGTCCAGTTGCCGGGTCCTGTCAAAAGAAACCGTTCGTCATTGGTCATCGCCGAGGCTGGCGTCAAGGCTGTTAGAGAAGCGTTTTGTGTTGAGTCAGAGGAACTTCGTGATTTGGAAACAGGTTATGAAGGTTTCTTTCTCGTTTCCTTGTCTCCAGTCGATGCCAAGCGTCTTGCCTGCCAAATCGAAGACTCACATCCTCTCGGCCGCCTTATGGATTTGGACGTGATAGTTTCCGCCGGACAGCCGCTCGAGCCCGGCCGCGTCCATTCTCGCTACGCCCTTCGCATCGGCTCAGGGCTTGCTGCGGCTGAGTACGGCCTAAGCTCGACGGCTGCTCCGGCGGGAGATTTACCTCAGCCTATCGGCAGGGGAGATCTGGGGCTGGAGCCGAGGAGGTGTCTGTTGTGCGGCAACGAAGTCCGGCATTGCATGAGGGCGAAAACTCACACCACTGAAGAATTGCTTGCGAAAATCGACCAAATGGTCGATGATTATTTAAAATTATAAGAAAACCTTTGTTTTGTTGTAACGATTTGTTACATTTGTGAAGTTGTTCCACAGCAGGCGGAACCGGTAGTATTGGAATGCTTGCGACAAGGTGCAGACAGAAGAAAACATAGTAGAGGTACAAAGAGTCCCACTGGGATCTTCCCGTTTCAGGAAACAGGTCGAGAACTTCCTCGCAACCAATGGTTTGCGCTTGGAGGTTGTCGACGATTATTTTTGTGTCCTTGAAGAGGATGGCTCAATGGTGGCTGGCGCCGGGCTTGCTGGAGATGTGATCAAATGCGTTGCCGTGGAAGCTTCCGCTCGTTCGAGGGGACTTGTCGCTCCTTTGGTGTCGCGCATAATCGCCTATGCTTCCGAAAAGGGAATCTGTAATCTAAAGGTTTTCACCAAACCTGAGAACGAGGCTGTGTTCACCAGCCTTGGTTTCCACACCATAGCATCCGCCCCTCTCGCAATCCTCATGGAAAACGGTCGTGGCCTCGAAGACTATCTCAAGTCGCTCTCATGCGCCGGAGCAGCCGTCGAGCTTGGGCCGTACTCAGCCCCAGATGGTGTGATTGTCATGAACGCCAACCCGTTCACATTGGGGCATAAGTATTTGATAGAAAAGGCTAAGGAGCAGGTTGAGAAACTGTTCGTGATCCCGGTCAAAGAGGATGTATCGTTGTTCCCGTATGAGGAACGGCTCGAGATGATCCGTTGTGGCTGTGGTGGGCTCGCCACTATCTTGGAAGGTAGTGACTACCAAATCTCAGCGACGACTTTTCCGACATACTTCCTGAAAGACCTTACCGAGGCTTCCGAGACTCAGATGAGACTCGATCTCGATCTCTTCGCCAGGCACATTGCCCCGGCTCTTGGCGTGACTGTCCGTTTCGTCGGCACTGAGCCGTCCGATCCGCTTACAGCCCGCTACAACGAGTTGATGAAGGAGGTTCTCCCGTCCTATGGCATCTCAGTCATCGAGATTCCCAGGTTGAAGGAGATCCCCGGTCAGGCCGGGGATGACAGGCGCCTTGTCGGGGATGACAAGCGCCTTGCCGGGGATGACGAAAATGTCATGGCCGGCCTCGACCGGCCATCCCCAGCGCCAATAACAGCCACAGAGGTTCGTAATGCATTGGAGCAGGGGAGTTTCCAAGCAGCCGCGGCCTTGACGCCCCCGACGACATGGCCTTTTCTTGTGGCAGAGTTGATGGCCCGGGCTCTCAGGATCGAACTTGACACTCCTATGAAGCCAGGACTTGTTGACAAGTGTAGCACCGGCGCCCACAGCGATATGAACTATGCCCTCATGAAGGGTAGCATCGATGTTATTCGCCGCTCTTTCATCCGTCATTTTCCTATTATTATCGATTTTATCCGCGGCCAGAAGGAGTACCGTCTCTCAGACGCCTCGCTCCGCTCGGCCCCACCGCTCGCTTCGCATAGCGAAGCTCCGGTCCCCCCTCTTAACATGCCGAGGGTGGCAGTGTCTTCGATGGCGGTACTCCTTCTGGCTGCAGGTGATTCAATAACTGAGTTCGGGAAGGCGATTGAGGCGGAAGTGCTGGATTATACCCGGGGAGTAAACACCTATCGCGGAGCGATATTCGCTTTAGGGCTTGCGGCAATCGCGACTCTGATAATTGCCCGTGATTCGCAACTAAATGAATATCAAGATAATAGGCAAATATGCCTGGTGAATAATGACCATGCACCAATTGCTAATATATTGACTGATAGTCCTTTACGTTTCACGGTTACGGAACTATCTGAAAGAATCGCTGAACTTTCTGGTTCGCTTGCTGCTGGTAATGATTCCCACGGTGCCAAAGCTGTTAAAGAGCACGGGGTCAAGGGTGCTCTCCAGCTGGCTCAAGAAGGCTACAAGCCTCTCTTTGAAGACTGGCTGCCGTTCTATCGCTCAGCAGGTGCCGCCGGGCTTAGGCAGTGCACTGATGTACGCTCCGCAGGTGCCGCCGGGCTTAGGCCGTGCACTGATGTACGCTCCGCAGGTGCCGCCGGGCTAAGGCAGTGCACTGATGTACGTTCCGCAGGTGCCGCCGGGCTTAGGCCGTACTCAGCCGCAGCGAAGCGAGGATGGACGCGGCCGGGCCCGGACGGCACTGCGGACATCGCATCGGACGGCACTGCTGGCAGTGCGATAGACGACACTGCGGCAGGAGCAGAACTGCTTCAGAAGACTTTGCTGCGGATTATGTCCTCTCTCGATGACACCTGCGTGATTCACCGGGTCGGATACAATAGAGCCCAAGAAGTGAAAGAGGAAGCTAAAGCCTTGCTGGACAATTTCAGCGAGGAAGGTTTGAAAGAGATGAAAAAGCGCTATGATGCGGAGGGCATTTCCCCAGGAGGTGCCGCCGACATGTTGGCGCTCACGATATTTGTTGATTCATTAACTAATTAATATTCTTAAAACCACACAATTATGGTAGAAATGATCCAACATGGAGTATATCTCCTTGACGGAAAAACGATCGTTGACAATCCCGAGGGATTGCCCGGTAAAGACGAGGCCCGCGAGAACACTATCGCTTATGGCATCCTCCGTTCTCATGATGTCCAGGGTACTAAAGGCTCCAAACTTAAGGTCAGGTTCGACGCCATGGCGTCCCACGACATCACCTACGTAGGTATTATCCAGACAGCCCGCGCCAGCGGCCTGGAGAAATTCCCTATTCCTTACGCGATGACCAACTGCCACAACTCCCTCTGCGCTGTCGGTGGCACCATCAATGAGGATGACCATGTGTTCGGCCTTTCCGCGGCTAAGAAGTACGGTGGTATCTATGTTCCTGCCAACCAGGCGGTTATCCACCAGTATGTCCGTGAGGCCATCGCCACCTGTGGCGGCATGGTTCTCGGTTCCGATTCCCACACCCGCTACGGATCCCTTGGATGCATGGGTGTCGGTGAAGGTGGTGGTGAGCTTGTGAAACAGCTTCTCCACAACACATGGGACATCAATGCTCCTGAGGTTGTCTTGGTCTGGCTTGAGGGTAAGCCCAAGCATGGAGTCGGTCCTCATGATGTGGCTATCTCCCTCGTAAAGGAAGTATTCGAGAGCGGTTTCGTCAAGAACAAGGTGCTTGAGTTCGCCGGTCCTGGCGTCAAGGAGCTCCCTATCGACTTCCGCAACGGAATTGACGTGATGACCACCGAGACCACCTGCCTCAGCTCCATTTGGGTCACTGACGAGAAGGTCAAGGAGCACTATAAGATCCATGGCCGTCCTGAGTGCTTTAAGGAACTCAAGCCCGGCAAGGTCGCATGGTACGACAGCATGATCCGCATCGATCTCTCCACCCAGGAGAGCATGATCGCCCTTCCGTTCCATCCTTCCAACGCGTTCACTATCCACGAGTTGCAGGCTGATCCCGAGGGTATTCTCAAGGCTGTCGAGGAAGACGCCAAGAAGCGTTTCGGCGACAAGGTGCAGATCGATCTCCTGTCAAAGATCAAGGACGGCAAAGTCTGCGCTGACCAGGCTCTTATCGCCGGTTGCTCAGGAGGTACTTACGACAACCTCGCTGAGGCCGCTTCCATCTTGAAGGGAAAGACTATCGGTAGCGACTATTTCACCATGAGTGCTTATCCTCAGTCAACACCTGTATATCTCTCGACTACCCGTAACCATATCGCCGAGGAGCTCCTCGAGGCCGGTGTCGTGATTAAGCCCGCATTCTGCGGACCTTGCTTCGGTGCTGGTGATGTGCCCGCCAACAACGGATTCTCCATCCGTCACACCACCCGTAACTTCCCCAACAGGGAAGGCTCCAAGCCCGGCCAGGGCCAGCTTTCACTCGTATCCTTGATGGATGCCCGCTCGATCGCCGCCACAGCCGCCAACGGTGGAGTTATCACTGCCGCCACCGACATTGAATATGAGGACACCCATAAGCGCTATGAGTTTGACGACAGGATCTACAAGAGCCGTGTCTATTACGGTTTCGGCAAGGAGGATCTCAGTGTTGAGCTGCGCTATGGCCCCAACATCAAGGATTGGCCTAAAATGTATCCGATGGAGGACAACATGCTCCTCGAACTGGCCGCTGTCATCCACGATCCCGTGACCACCACCGATGAGCTTATCCCTTCAGGAGAGACTTCCAGTTATCGTTCGAACCCTCTCAAACTCAGTGAGTTCGCTCTCTCAAGGAGAGTCCCTGAATATGTCGGCATTTCCAAGAGGATCCAGGCTCAGGATCTCGAGCGCCGTAAGGGTGAGGCCCCTTCAAATATCGCCATGACTCTCGCGAAGCTCGGTGTGTCTTCCGTGAACACCTCGTTCGGCTCCTGCGTTTTCGCCAACAAGCCCGGTGACGGTTCCGCTCGTGAGCAGGCCGCTTCCTGCCAGAAGGTTCTCGGTGGTGACGCCAACATCTGCTACGAGTACGCTACCAAGCGTTATCGCTCCAACTGCATCAACTGGGGTATCCTTCCGTTCACGATCGCTCCGGAGACTCCGTTTGACTACGAGGCTGGCGACATGGTGTTCGTTCCCGGAATCCGTGAGGCTATCCTTAACGGATCTGAGGAGATTGACGCGAAGGTTATCACCAAGGGTGGTGATATCAAGCCTATACACCTCTATTTCAAGAACTTGACCGCTGACGAGCGCCAGATTCTCGCTGACGGCTGCCTTATGAATTATTACAAAAACCGCAAATAAGAAATGGAAAAAATCAAAATGACCACGCCGCTTGTCGAGATGGACGGCGACGAGATGACCAGGATCCTTTGGAAGATGATCAAGGATGAGCTCATCCTTCCCTTCGTCGACCTCAAGACCGAGTACTACGACCTTGGACTTCCCAACAGGGACAA
>JAEEGH010030092.1_pt1 | contig 10575 bp, 7 predicted proteins | sample 9134181 | NCBI WGS metagenome assembly JAEEGH01 (sample SAMN16246544, study PRJNA631951) | gut metagenome | biome: gut microbiome; feature: rumen; material: DP-attached | host: Bos | place: Iran: Karaj | collected 2018-10 | reverse complement strand
TTTCGCCTTGCCGAAAGCCAGGTTCTCATAGGTTTCCATTCCTTCCACGCTGTGGGCAATGGAGATCATGAAATTTGCGCTGTCCAGCTCATCCTGCTTCACTTCAACGCTCAGGTTATATTTGCCGCCCTCCACCAGGTCGAAATCTCGTCCCGGGGAATTCCAGCTGCTCTGCCGTCCGGTGGTTTTCAGCGTGCTTTCGGCGGTCCTGGCAGACTGCGCTCCACGGCCGTACCATCCGTCAGTATCCTTGCTGAAATCAGAGGTATAGACAGTTACCGCGTCATCCGCCAGTACGGAAACACAACTTCCCAGCAGGGAGAGAATCATCAGGAAAACCAGAAGCTTTTTACCCATGATATTAGGTCCTTTCTGACACGAATTTGTTCGTACATATTCTACCTGTTCAGATCGGATTATTCAAGGTGTAATGCATCATAAAAACCATAATTCTGAAATGGATACAAAAAAGGACCGCCCTTGCGGGCGGTCCGGAAAACCGAAGGATTATCCGGCTTATTCAGCAGCGGGTTCTTCAGCAGCTTCTTCAGCAGCGGCTTCAGCAGCAGCGGCAGCTTCTGCATCGCGAGCAGCCTTTTCAGCGTCAACCTGTTCCTGAGTCTTGTCGCCGTTGAACACAGCAGCCATATCTTCCATGGCCAGACGTGCAGCTTCAACCTGCTCGGAAGCAGCGCCGCCCATGATGCCCCAGGTCAGGTTCGGGCCGATGGTGCTGTTGCGGTCTCCGATGTAGTTGAAGTTCATGATGGTGCCGTTCTCACGCAGATAAGCGTAGGTCTCTTCGACAGCGCGCTCATCGGTCAGTTCGTACAGGCGGGTCGCCCATGCATCTTCATCCGCGTCGATGACGGGGTTCTTCCGATACAGGGTGTAGATCTGCTGCAGCTTCAGAGAGGTCTCCTCGTCGTACACGGCGGGAATACCGAACACGTTGTTGTCAGCAGCGCTGGTGTAAGCTTCAGCAGCGGGTCCCTTGGGCAAGCAGACGCAGCCCCACTCTTCGACGTTGTTCACAACGTCGTTGCCGTTGAAGCCTTCATAGGACTGACCAATCAGGAAAGCAACGTTGCCTTCCGGCCAGAACTGCTTATAGTCATCCCAGTTGACGTAGGGACGATAGTAGTTGCGGTTCCACTCCTGGATGCGGTTCAGGGCCGCCAGGGTGTTGTCGCTGTCAGCGGAGTAAACCAGTTTGCCTTCTTCGGTCTTCTCATAGAAGTCGCCGTTGTTGCTGACTACCAGGCCCACAACACCGTCGTCGAAGTTACCGGTCAGGGCAAAGACGTCGAGTTCACCGTCGTTATCCTTGTCGGCCTTCACAGCGTCCATGTAGCTTTCCATCTTTTCCCAGGTCCAGCTTCCGTCGGCCTGAGCGTCATAGATTTCTTCCCACTTGATGCCGGCGTCTTCCAGAACTTTCTTGTTGAAGAACACGCACTGACGGGGCTCGAAGAACTTGCCGCCGCAAACGCCGTAGCACTTGCCGCCGATGGTCATGAAGTCAACCGTCGCCTTGTTGAAGTTCTCAAGGCCGTAGGTCCATTCAGAGAACAGGCCGTTCGCCAGAACGGGGCCGCAGAAGCCGCCGGACACGCCGACGATGCGCAGTTCGCTGTTATCCTTGTTTGAAACGATGTTCTGGAGTTCAGCAACCATGCCGTCCCAGTCGCCCAGCTTGATTTCAACGAGCTTCACATTGTAGGTTTCTTCCAGCCAATCCCAGTAGTCATACTGAGCCTGCTGTTCTTCGGTGGGTTCTTCAGCGCGTTCGCCGGTGGAATACCAGTCGTTGATATAGACGGTAGCGCCGCCGAAATCAAGACCTTCGATGATTTCCGGATATTCTTCCGGAATGTCTTCCGCCGCAGCGAAGCTGCAGCAGCCCAGAACCATCAGAGCGGCCAATACCAGAGCCATGATTTTCTTCATAATGAGAAAACCTCCTTTTTTATTTCCTTACAGATTTCCCGCGGAAATCTGTATAGGTACAATTGTAAATCGCGGATCCCCCGCTGTTCAGGACAATTATAGACCGTATTTTCCATTTAATCAAGTACAAGTATGTACATTTTTCGCATTTTGTGCTTATTCTTTTGATCCCGTCATCGCCAGGCTCTCCACGAACGTCCGCTGCGTGAAGCAGTACAGGATGATCAGCGGAACACAGCAGAACAGCACGCCGATGGAGATCAGCTGCAGGGAACGTCCTGCGGACGGCGTCACAGGTGTACCCGCCATCTTGGACAGTTCGTCCGCCATCCGGTCTGTAATCGAGCTCAGTTCAGGCGCATAGAGCTTATATCCGGACAGGAAATTCCGCGAATAGAACAGATCCGTCCATTGCCACACGAAGCTGAACAGGAAACAGCTGGCGATAATCGGTACCGCATCCGGAAGCATGATCTTCAGGAAGGTATGCATGGTTCCGCAGCCATCCACATAGGCTGCCTCTTCCAGACTTTCCGGCACATTCTTGAAATACTGCCTCAGCATGTAGATATACAGGCCGTCCTTCAGTCCCATGCAGGTCAGGCACATCATCAGATAGGGCCACAGGGACTTACGGATGTTCAGCGGCTGACCGTTGAACAGTGTAATGATGCCGAAAAGATCAAAACGGGTAAACGTGCGGTACAGGGCGCTCTGGATCGTCTGCGGCGGAATGATAATCAAAGCAATGACGCAGGCAAACCAGAACTTTTTCAGAGGAAACTCAAACCGTGCAAATCCATAAGCCACCAGTGTACAGGCCACAACCTGGCAGATACTGCTCAGGATAGAAATCCATAGGGTATTGAGCATGGATGTGGGCATGGATGTTGCCCGTGCCACTGCCGTAAAGTTATCCAGCGTAATATTCCGGGGCAGCAGTACGATCGTGGTATCGTACAGATCCTTCTCTTCCATCAGGCTCATGGAAAGACGGCTGATCATCGGGGAAATGATCATAAAGCAGAGACCGAACATCAGCAGGGCCCGGATAACGGAAATGCTGATCTCCTTGATCCTGCGCTTCATCAGGTAGCCACCGCTGCGGCGGTTCCGTTCCTTGAAGCTCTTATTCTTTCCGATAAAGATCGTATTATCTTTACTCATAGGATTTCACCGCCCTTGAGATGATGAAAGCGCTGATGCCGATAAAGACGATCGCAACGGCAAAGTAAATCCAGCTTTCAGCCGCCGCAATGCCCAGATCCATTCGGACGCCGTTCATATAGATATTGTTGATATGCTCCATGACCTGGTTGTTATTCTTCATGAAGAAGTCAATGATCGTGTAGATGCAGTTCACCATCAGCAGCGGGCTGACCATCGGGAAAGTGATTTTCCAGAATGATTCCCATGCGGAGCAGCCTTCCACATCCGCCGCCTCGTAAAGCGACGGGGAAATGGACTGCAGTCCGGACAGGAATACGATGATCTGGATACCGCTGGCCATCACGATGTCGTATATCGAGTTGATCATCTGGAATACGACATCGAACACACCCTGGCCGACGCCGGATACCTGCAGCAGATCCTCAATGGAAGCTGCTATGTTGACCCCCGATGAATCCCCCATTGCTTCCGACATGCTGTTGAGCAGGTTCAGGGAGCTGCTGTTGGTTTCAATGCCGGGCAGCACGCCGGAAGACAGGATAACCGGCAGGAAGAAGATAATCCGGCACAGGATCCGGCCCTTGAATTTCTGGTTCAGGATCACGGCGATCACGAAGCTCATAACCAGCGTGGCAATCACGTTGATGGCCATACGGCTGATTTCGTCCACCAGCATCTTGTTGAAATCCGGGTCCGTATTGAATGCATAGTTGTAGTTGTAAATGCCGTTGTAAGTCATCTCACCGGTATTGATGATATACCGGCTGAAGCTCATCTGCAGGGATACCGCCAGCGGTTTCACCATGAACGCGAGGAAGCCGATAATGAAAGGCAGGATAAATAATACTCCGGTGCGGGCACGGCGGGCAGGAATCGTATGATAGATCTTGCTGCCGGGGAAGAACATCTGGAACGCTTCGGTAATGCCGCTGTACCAGTGTTCCCGGTATTTCCGGTTCTTTTTACTCATTGTCCGCCACCTCTTTTCACCAGGTAATCCCGCGCGGGTACTTTTACGCTTCCGGCTCTGTAATCCCTTGTGCTGTAGTTGACATAAACCTGTGTACCGTCGGCGTATGTGGTCACCGCCACATCCTCGTTCAGCCGCTCATGTCCGATGATGGCCTGGCGGTTCAGACCGGACATTTCCTTCTGGTACCGGGTGATCATCGCGATGACTTCCTCTTTCCAGGGCTCATAATGAGAGGAAGTATAGCAGCTGAACATTGTGTCCTTCAGCACCCTGGTATCCTTCTCCATGAAGGTGAAGTTCAGGCCGGCGCCATATTCCGCGGATTCAAGCAGCAGCGTCTGCGGATCCCCTGCCAGGTTCAGTGCCTCGCCGGTGTAATCCTTCAGGCCGTGAATGGCAATCTGGTAGAAGGGAATGCTGTAGTCCAGGAGGGCGTAGGCATTGCCGGTCAGGTTCATGTCGGTGATCAGGTCCGCATAGGGAATCGAGTATGCGTTACCCTCCTTGATGATGACCTTCAGTCCTGCAGAAACCGCGTCCTCCAGTGTCTGCGTATCCATAACCTTGACCTGTTCACGGGTCACTGTATTGCTGTCCTGGTAGTCAGCGCTGAGCAGATTGCCGATATCGCGGAACGCGACGCCCGCAACACCACGATCCTTCAGGCCGTTGATCAGGTTCTCCGCACATTGCTTGGCATAGGACGGTTTCACCAGGTAATACGTGTATTTATCCATCCAGGTGGACTGACGGTATGTGACGATGTCATAAGGATACAGTTTAATCACATTCCGTGTCGTTGCCCTTGCGGAATCGGACAGCGTGTTGAATCCGTTCAGGATGTTGCTGTGATAGGCGAAGCAGGAAATGCCGTCAAAGTACAGGTCCACGCCCTTTGCCGCAGCGCTGGCAATCAGCTTCTTCATGCCGTTTTCGCCGCCCAGGCAGCCTTCGACATGGATGCTGGTAAGCACTCTCTGCATGGCGCCGCCGTTGCACCAGCCTGTCATCCGGAGGTTCAGGTCTTTTACGCCGCCATCCAGGAAGTCGTTCATGATGCTTTCAGCCTGTTCAAAAGTCGTGGTGGGCACGATGGCTTCCATCGGCAGGCCCAGTTTGACTTCAACCTTGTTGATTGCACCGACCAGTTCCACATTCACCGGCATCTCTTCGGACGCGCACTCACCGCGCATTTCGGGCTTGGCACGCAGATACTCGCCGTAGGTTTCCGCCATATTCACATATCCGTTGCCGTCCAGGAAGCGGTAACGCTGAACCAGCGTATCATCCGGGATCTGCTTCTCGTACATCAGGAACAGACGCGCGGACTTCTTTTCGTCCACTTCCACATTGTCAGAATGCAGAATGTTATATCTTCCGAAGACCGTGTTGTATTCGTTCAGTCGTCCGGAAATATCGGCCCACACACCGCCATAGGAATCTGCGCCTTCCATAATACAGATGAAAGAACCGTCCTCATGGCTCATGCCAAAGACAGGGAACGCGTTTTCGGTTTCACTGGTAACGCTGTCCCGCTTTGTACCGTAATCCCAGCCGTACATATTGGCATAGTAGGAACTCTGGGACAGTCTTCCGTTGTTATAGCGGATAATGGCTCCGCCGCCTTCCGGAACCAGGGTAAACCCTTCCTGATCTGTTCCCGCAGCGCCGAACATCGGCAGCACGTCCACAAAGACCAGCGGATAATCCGAGGAGCAGGCGATATCGCTGTACGGCACGGATACAACCAGGTCCTTGCCTTCCAGCCTGTAAAGGACGCTGATATTGAACACCGGTCCGCTGCTTTCCTTTTCGCCGGCCATCAGTTCCTGGTCCAGCAGATAATCCTCTTCGGTATATCCGGCTTTTTGCAGGAGATCTTCCGCCTGTTTCTTCTGTTCATCTTTCCGGTCAGACTTCAGGATGTACAGATCCTGCTCCAGCACACTGGGATACAGGGCAATGATCTCATCCTTGTTCTTTTTGCTGTCCAGCTTTTTCGTTTCATACAGGGTATAGTGGTTTTTGAATTTACCCTGGTCCTTCTTGCTCATTGCTTTCAGGAAGGTATCGTATCTTTCCCGTGTCATAGCGTTCGGAATGATATACCGCTTACCGGCATTCTTTCCCAGGGAATAATTCACACGGATGGATCCGTCTTCTTCCTGCAGGATCTCAAAGCTCTGGTTTTTGATGGATCCTGTGAAGTTATTCATTTCTGTCTTATTGATATCATCATAATATGAAACATTCAGCGTACTGGACAGGTATTCCAGCGTGGTACCGCGGGCAATCTTGTCGTTCTCGCGGTTTTCCGGGTTGGAAAACCACACCTTGCCCGTTGCCTTGTTGGTTACCTTGAACAGGCTTGTCGCACCGTCCATTTCGAAGAGCAGCTGGTCATTTTCCATGGTCAGCGGCTTTCCGTCGCCTTCAAAATAGATGATCTTTGTATCCCTGGCAAAACTCTTGCCCGGACTGGTATAAATTTTGTTGAGCACAAACGCCGCCCCGGCGATCAGTACAATTGCAATGATCCACGGAATCAGCCGCCTCAGGATGGATTTCTTTCTCATTGTCTTCATCCCTCCTTAATTCAGCCGGTAGGCTGCTTCACGGTACAGGCTCACAAAGAACCCGACGGCATCGTTCAGCAGGCTGAAGAATACAAGGGCCAGGAAAATGATCACGCAGGCACCTACAATTGTCACAATAATGAAGATAAAGGTTTTTCCGGGACCGTAGTCATGAATCTCCATCAGACCGACAAACACGAGGAACACACTCCAGATCACGCTGATCGAAAGCATGACGCTGTAAAGACTTCCCTCTTCATAGGTCAATATGTTGCTGACCAGGATCATCGGAAGCTGGATCATGATATAGGGCACCAGCGCATAGCACATACCAATGTAGATATCCTTGAACCGGCCTTTTCCTTCAAACAGGGTTGTCATCGCCCAGTTGGCCAGACACAGAATCAGGAAGGGCAGCAGCAGGGAGCCCATTTCCTCAAATACATTGATATGCTGTACAGCCGCGTCAAAGAACTGGAAACTGGTACACAGGATCTTCAGCACACGGGTAATCAGGAACAGCGCCAGGAATGTGGTGGCTGCGGCCAGGTTCCCCTTATGCTCACGGGTCAGGTCCCAGAATCCGTCAAAGGGATGGGTAATCACGTAAAGGGCATACCTCAGTGCACGCTTGTATTCTGCCCGGGATTCTTTCCGTCTGTTACTGACGGCTGCGGCATCACTCAGCGTTTCTGCGGATTTTGCTCTGCTCATGCATGATCACCTCCCACTTCATTCTCTTGATTCTTCCAAGGATCAACGGCACAATCAGCAGCAGTATCACTCCCAGGAAAATCCATAGGGCATTCTTTTCAATCCATTCCTTCCGGTACAGTTTGAAAGTCCTGCCGTAGTTTTCCCGGTCATGGGCCATCTTGAAATACTCCATGGCCTCCTCAAACTTGTTCTGCCTCAGCACCGTACGTCCGATGCCCCGGAAAGCCATGGGATAATTGGCGTTCTGCCTCAGCACTTCCGTCCACACGTTCGCGCTCTCGTCATAATCGCCGTCCTGGTATTTGTTGATGGCGTCATAAATCTTCAGGCCGTATTCCGTGGGCGTAAAGACCGTTATACTGTTTTCCAGCTGATCCAGCACAAACAGGTCATTTCCGATATGTTCCAGACTGATCGGGCTGGTAAAGGCGCCTTCAATATTGCCGCGGGTACCGAATGCCCACAGCATGATGCCCTGGCTGTCATAGCCGAACAGACGTCCGCGTATCCGGTCCAGCACGATGTAGATATCATTGTCAAAAACAGCAATGTCCGTCAGTCTGGCCGGACCGAAGTAGGAAGATTCACCCTTCTGCCACCAGAGGTCGCCGATGGGAGGATATCTGTCGTTTGCGATCAGGATATCGTTTCCCAGGCCGTTCAGGCGGCGGATCGGGTTTACCTGGCCTGCGTCCAGGGCGCCTTCATCAAAGTTTGTCAGCGTGGCATAGATGAAACCGTCCTTGTCCATGTACATGTTTTCATATTCCGTCGGAACAAAAGACGGAGAAGCATCCCGCTGTTCCTGGGTCATGAAGTATTTTTTCCAGATGTAATCAAAGGTTGAAAAGTTTACAGGCGTTGCACCGATGAATCCGGTAAACGTGGTGTCCGCCTCGTACTTCACGATACCCTTGTTGACGTTCGTGACCAGTGCATACAGTCGTCCCGCAACGTCAACCGTGATCTTCTTCGGCAGGAAATCCAGGCTCTGGTCAAAGGTGGCGTCCGCAGGTTTCGTAAACTCTTTGATCCAGTTCAGGTCCTTATCCATCATCACGACGCGCAGGTTGCCGTAATCCGCAACGTAGATATTCCCATCCACGTCCACATATACGTCGTACGGGGTGTTGAAATGCTCAGGAGATCCTCCCGCCACATGATCAATGATTCTTGTCAGCTTTGCCTGGCCGTTCCTGTATTCAAGCTGGAGAATCCGGTTGTTGAACGTGTCGGCAACATACAGGTCATTGTTCCGTGCAAACAGGCTCTGGGGCTTGTTCATGCGCACATCCAGGCCGAGGTCAACGCTGTCGATGACTGTTTCGACCCGGTAGGCGTCCGGAGACTCCTGTACGTCGCGCCAGTAGTCATATCCGTAGGTATAGGATGTGCTGTAGCCATCCTTGTTCACGTTGAAGCTGTCGTCCGCCAGCGCGGTACAGGCCGTGAACAGCATGATCAGGATCATCAGAAAGGAAACCGCTTTTTTCATCATCATTTCCTCCCCTCTTAGTCCTTGATGCCGGAGGAGGCCATGGTCTCCAGGATCCGGCTCTGGCTGAAAATGAAGATGAGCACCGGAACCGCGACGATAATCACATTGGCCGCGGCCACCTGGCCTGTACGGGCGATGTTGACCGCCGCGCCGCCCTGGATTTGCTGCAGTGCGTATACCAGCGGTTTTTTCGCCTCGGAATAGATGATGGTTCCTGCCGGGTTGTTCCACAGGGACTGTACGCTGAAGATGATCATCGTCAGCCAGGCCGGTTTCACGTTGGGCATCACAATGCTCCAGAAAACCCGGAACCGTCCGGCACCGTCAATGGTCGCCGCTTCAATCAAAGCTGTAGGCAGTCCTTCCATAAACTGTTTCATCAGGAACAGACCGATCGGCGCGGCAAACGCAGGCAGAATCAGAGCCCAATAGGTATCTACCAGGCCCAGCCGTCTCATAATCAGGTAATTGGGGATGTCCGTAACCACACCGGAAGCGAACATCAGGAAAGTGGTGGCCAGCAGGAAGAACAGCCGTCCGCCCGGAAAATCATATTTGGCCAGCACGAAAGCCGCCATGCCGGCAATCACCAGATGACCGAAAGTACCAACCACGGTAATGAAGATGGTATTCACCAGATATCTGCTGAAGGGCACCCAGCTCTGTCCCATCGTCACGAACAGGTCGGAGAAGTTGTCCATCGTCGGACGGGTGGGCCACACGGGCGGCGGGAACCGGAAAAGTTCATCCAGGGGTTTCAGACTGGATCCCAGCAGGAATACCAGCGGGAACAGCATGGCAACCGCAACCAGGGCAAGCAGCAGGTAAATGATCACGTCGCCTGTAATAGACCGGTTGGGATGCCGCCGGACAATCAGGTGCTTCTTCGGCACCTCAATCTTCTGGCCCAGCCGTTCCGCCTGCTCATGCAGGATATCGCCCCGCGTTTTGACCTTCACAGGCTTATCTGCCCAGTTTTTATCCATATGGCTGTAAAGCTTCAGGCCCTGGGCAAGTTCGAACACGTAACGGGTGTCGTCCTTCAGGATAACAGTGATCTGGCTGGTAGTACCGCCCCGGCGGATATTGTCCATCCGGTTCATCCGGGCATAGTGCCATTCAGCTACAGGCTCCTTCTGTCCTTTGGCATAGAAAGCCGCGCCGGTTTCACCGGCAACCAGTTCGCCGCGGTACTTCTTACCGTTGATGAGCTGCAGGGTACCATTGGATCTTACGGTGTTAATCTCACTCATATCAGGTACCCACCCTTCCCAGCAATCCGGTAATTGCTTTCTTGCACAGAATCATCGCCACGAACAGGATCACCGCAATGGCGCTGGCATAGCCCATTTCGAAGCGGGTATATCCGTAGTCAAACAGGTGGGTAACAACCGTACGGGCCGCATAGTCTGTGGAGGGGAATCCGCACAGGGTCCGCGGTACGGCGCCGACGTTGAAGGAGGATGTAATGCTCATAACAGCGCCGAACAGCAGCATGGGCTTCATGCTGGGCAGCGTGATATGATACAGCTCCTGCCAGCGGTTGCGGACACCGTCCACATAGCCGGCTTCATACATGCTGCGGTCAATGCCCTGGAAACCGGCCACAAAGCTCAGGAAGCCCGTGCCCATGCTCATCCACAGGCTGACGACGATAACGATGGTCAGCATGTACTTCGGGTCGATCAGCC